>Ga0116171_10004343_pt1 | contig 12784 bp, 10 predicted proteins | sample AD_JPNHW2_MetaG_FD_89798 | JGI IMG/M metagenome (GOLD analysis project Ga0116171, IMG submission 89798) | Active sludge microbial communities of municipal wastewater-treating anaerobic digesters from Japan - AD_JPNHW2_MetaG | ecosystem: Engineered > Bioreactor > Anaerobic > Digestate | place...
AAAAAATACCGATATTGTTAATTGCCGGTGAAAAGGATCCTGTCGGTAATTTTTCGGAAGGGCCCCAAAAAATGTTTTCATATCTGAAAAGTAAAAATTTTTCAAATACCGAACTGAAACTCTATGCCGGTGCGCGGCACGAAGTGCTTAATGAACTTAATAAAGCAGAGGTATATAAAGATGTTCTTGAATGGATACAAATAGTTGTTAGCAGTTAACAGTACTCCGCGGCAGATTTGTTGGCGGTCATTGTTAGAAACAGAATCAACAAGACAAAGCAGAAAATTAATATAATATGAAGTACATTTGGCAATCAGATAATAAAAATATGTATAAGCTTTAAATTATAAACATGCGTAAAGTTATAGTATTGTTATTGATAATTATCTCATTTTCAAGATCTCAAGCTCAAGATTATCAAATTAACTTTACTGGAGCAGGTGCTAGCACTACAGTTGACTCCGTAAAAGTGGAAAATTTGACAAAATGTACCAGAACTACTCTTGCCGGAACTGATATTTTGCACCTTATTGATATGACTGTGGGTTTAAACAAGGATAACAACCATGACGATAAAACTTTACAAATCTATCCGAACCCAAATACAGGCGACTGCTTATTTAATTTTGAAGCAAATGATCATAGTATTACGACTATTGAGTTATATGATATAACAGGACAGAGTATTTTGTATGAGCAGGAATTATTGACAAACGGATATCAATCATATAGCTTGAGTGGAATGAATTGCGGCGTTTATTTTCTGAAAATAACATCTGGTGATTATTCCTGTACTTCTAAAATTTTAAGCAGTAATTTGTCAAAAACCAATATTGCAATTAGACATATTGATACAAAGCAGAGCACAAATAAGAAAACCCCAATTTCAAACATAAAAGAAACAATTAGTTTTAAAGGTGGAAAATCGGTTGTAGACATGCAATATAATGTAGGCGACCGATTAAAATTAACAGGTAAATCAGATACATACTGCACAGTATTTATACTTATACCTGACAGTAGCCAAACCATTACTTTTGATTTTGTAGCTTGTACAGATGCCGATGGAAATAACTACAGTGTGGTTCAAATAGGCAATCAAATTTGGATGGCAGAAAACTTACGTTATTTACCTAGCGTTGTTGGCCCAAATATAGGTTCGAGTACAACGCCTTATTATTATGTTTATGGCTATAATAGTACGAGTGTAAGTGCAGCCAAAGCCACTTCTAATTATACCACTTATGGTGTATTATACAACTGGCCTGCAGCTATGGCAGGTTCAGTTAGCAGTACAGCCAACCCAAGCGGCGTGCAGGGTGTTTGCCCCTTAGGTTGGCATTTACCAAGTGATGCTGAATGGACACAGTTAACTGACTATCTTGGTGGTGCAAGCATGGCTGCTGGTAAACTAAGAGAAAAATGCGCAACCCACTGGTATAGCCCCAATGTAGGAGCAACCGACGAAATTGGCTATACAGCTCTACCTGCTGGCCGCCGTGGTAGTGGTAGTTGGGGATTCCTCGATATTAGTTACCTTGGTCGCTGGTGGAGTGCCTCGGAATACAATGCGACAGATGCATGGGGCCGGAGCGTGTACTACGTTAGTTTCACTGTAAACAGCGGTTACGGAAGTAAGGATTTAGGTCATTGTGTCCGTTGTTTGAAGGATTTTTGATAATTTGAGCATAAAAACAGGTGCAACCAATGAATTTGATTTTACAGCTCTTGTGGGTGGCTTTCGTGCTTTCAATAGACAATTCTTATTCTTTGGAATCAAAAGTCACAGATGAAGTTTTACATCGGACTCTGTTACAGATGCCTGTTATCGACGCATGAGTTATGGTTTCCGTTTTATCTACAGAAGTGATTATTATAAGTCTGAAGGGTATTCGATTTGTTGTGTTTTGAGTTTTGTTTACCATTTGAATATTATTAGTTCAAAACAACGAAGCTTTTTATGAAAAAAAATGATATTAAAGCCTTAATTTTCGACTGGGGAGATACCATCATGCGCGACTTTCCCGAAAAGCCCGGGCCGATGTATACCTGGGATAAAGTTGCTTATATACCTGGCGCTGAAACTATGCTGCAGCAGCTATATCAGAAATATACCATGGTAATTGCCACCAATGCCGGCGCTTCCGATACCCAGACCATGATAAAAGCATTGCAGCGTGTAGGCGCGGATAAGTACTTTCAATATTTCTTTTCATCTAAGGACCTGGGTTATGAAAAACCCGATGTGAGGTTTTTTGAGACCATTTCAACGCATATCGGGATTGCCCCGGGTAAGTGTGTCATGATCGGAAACATATACGATAAAGATATAACAGGCGCCAGAGCCTGTGGAATGTCCACCATTTTTTTTAATGAAAAAAATCTTCCCGGTACGTTTCCCGATGCTGCCCTTGTTATTCAGAACCTTGAAGAACTTAGCGGGTATTTATAAACAGTGTGTGAATATAACCTGCTGATTTCTTTTGTACTATTCCTGCTGGTGCCAGATTAGCAGCCATAAGAGGAGCCAATACATTGTCAATAAGAAAACTCCTGTTTGTAAAAAGAAAACGTCAGGTTTGAGGCTTGCGAAGTGGAAAAAAGCGAAATTTATTTAGTGATAGGATGACTGTCTGAGGCGCAGGATCAGCGCGCAGTCATCCTATCACTTGCTTAAAATTGGCGTTTTCTTACAAACACTATTTTTTTCGGTTAATAATTCCCGCAATGAACCTAATAAAGCACTGTTTTTTTATTTAAATTTGCTCCTTTATAAACACCATGCAGGAAACTATTCTCATTCTCGATTTCGGGTCGCAGTACACACAGCTGATTGCCCGCCGTGTCAGGGAGCTGAACGTATATTGTGAAATCCATCCGTATAATCATATGCCTGTTATACAGGAAAATATCAAGGGTGTGATATTGTCGGGCAGCCCTTATTCGGTGCGCCAGCCCGATGCTCCTGTACCCGATCTTTCCGGAATAAAAGGGAAGATACCTATACTTGCTGTTTGTTACGGCGCACAATATCTTGCACACAGCAGCGGCGGCGAAGTGCTGCCTTCCGAGATCAGGGAATACGGAAGGGCAAGGTTGTCCTATATTGACCAGTCTTCCGAACTGGTTAAGGGGATGACCAACGGCAGCCAGGTGTGGATGTCGCATGGCGATACCATTCTTTCTGCACCCGGAACATTTAAAGTTGTGGCCAGCACCCCGGAAGTCAACTATGCCGGCTTTAGTATTGCCGGCGAACCTACTTATGGCATCCAGTTTCATCCCGAAGTATATCATTCAACAGAAGGCATGGTGCTCCTGAAAAATTTTGTGGCGGGTATCTGCAAATGCAGCCAGACATGGACGCCGGATTCCTATATTGAAACTACCGTTCATGAGTTGAAGCAAAAACTCGGCAACGACAAGGTGCTGCTTGGCCTGTCCGGTGGCGTCGATTCAAGTGTAGCAGCGATGTTGTTGCACAAAGCCATTGGTGAAAGGCTGTATTGTATCTTCGTTGACAACGGCCTGCTCCGTAAAAATGAGTTTGAATCTGTACTGGAAAACTACAAAAGCATGGGTCTGAATGTTACCGGCGTGAGGGCAGGGGAGCATTTTCTAAAACAGCTTGCCGGAGTTTCCGATCCTGAAAAGAAAAGAAAGATTATTGGTAAAACTTTTATAGAAGTTTTTGACAGCGAAGCCCATAAAATTCAGGATGTCAAGTGGCTGGCACAGGGTACCATCTATCCTGATGTTATTGAATCGGAATCTGTTAAAGGGCCTTCGGCCACCATCAAATCGCATCATAACGTAGGTGGGTTGCCTGATTTTATGAAACTTAAAATTGTCGAACCGTTGCGATCGCTGTTTAAAGACGAAGTGCGCAGGGTTGGATTTTCTCTGGGTATAAAACCAGAAATACTCAATCGCCATCCTTTTCCCGGGCCGGGACTGGGCATTCGTATCATCAGCGACATCACAGCCGAGAAGGTACGTATCCTGCAGGAGGTCGATCATATTTTTATCGAAGGCTTGAAGACCAGCAATTTATATGACAAGGTATGGCAGGCTGCAGCGATACTGCTACCCATACAATCGGTGGGTGTCATGGGCGATGAACGTACTTACGAAAATGTTGTAGCATTGAGAGCTGTGAATTCAACTGACGGCATGACTGCCGACTGGAGCCACCTGCCCCATGAGTTTCTTGCCAAAGTCTCTAACGATATTATCAATAAAGTAAAAGGTGTTAACCGCGTGGTATACGACATAAGCTCCAAGCCGCCTGCCACCATAGAATGGGAGTAATATGAACAGGTTAAAAACAGTAGTTTTTGTTGTTTTATTGATCTCTTTATTGCCGGCTCTTTCTGCCCAGGAAATTGAAAAAAGTACGAAGAAAGAACTGATAGGAGGTGCAGAGTATTATTTACATACTGTTATCACCGGGCAAACCATTTATGGTATTTCAAAAACATATACCGTCAGCATGGAAGACATCCTTACGGCAAATCCGGATGTGAAAAAGGGCCTTAAAGCGGGCTCGGTACTGAAAATTCCGGTGAAAAAGAGCGAGGAAACAAAAAAGTATATTGTTCATACTGTGGCCCGGGGTGAAACCCTGTATGAAATCTCTTTTAACTATAATGTTAAAGTTAATGATATTCTGGCCATTAACCCCAGTATGGATGAGAAGATCAAACCCGGGCAGGTTATAAATATTCCGGTTCCTGAGAAAAAACAAGCAGAAACCGAAGTAAAAAACACCCATGGATTGCATATTGTTCAAAAAGGTGAGACGATTTATGCCATTGCAAAAAAATACAATACCAGCATCGACGAATTAAAGAAATTAAATCCCGGACTGACTGAAACGGTTCAGGTGGGGCAGCAGATCATTTTCCCTGTTGGACAGGTTCAGGAAAAGCCTGAAGTGAAAAAAGATTCGGTTATTGTAGTGGAGTGCGGTAAAACCGGGATGAAAGACGCGTACCGTATCGCCTTGCTGATACCTATGTATCTTGATAAATCCTATTCCATCGACACCTCGGCTGAGGATAATTCTTCCTCGCACAAGTCATTGTCGTTTATTCAGTTTTATGAAGGAGCGCGCATTGCAATCGATTCCCTTGAAAATTGCGGATTAGCCCTGACGGTGTATGTTTATGATGTAAATGAAAATACCGATATTAAAGGTTTTCTTAATGAAAAGGCTGAGCTGAAAAATATGGACCTGATCATCGGGCCGTTTTTTATAAATAGCTTTATCCAGCTTGCCGGCTGGGCCGAAGAAAATAATATCAACATCATTAACCCGTTCACGAAAAAAGAATCGGTAATAAAAAACAATTCGCATACTTTCAAGGTGGTATCGTCCGATTCGGCTCAGGCAGCAAAAGTCATTTCATTTGTTGCAACTAACTACCCGGGCTGCAACCTCATCGTTGTGAACCGTAATGCCGACAGCAGCCTGGTAAATGCATTTAATAACAGTGCAGCCCTGGCCAATCTTGACAAGCAGGTCTTTGGTTATAGCGTGGTTAATTATTCCGCTAAGGGTTATGCCGGTATTTCCGAAAAACTTAAGGATACAATCAACGTTATTCTGGCACTTGCCGAAGGCGAAGCTTTTGTATCGACGTTTATCCGGAGCCTGAACGAAACGGCACACTATAAAAAGATTGTTCTTTTCGGGCAGTCTTCCTGGGAACAATATCCCAGCCTCGACCTTGAATACCTGATGAATCTCAACCTGCATGTTTTTGAAAGCTATTTTATCAGCTACGACAAGCCTGAAACAAAATACTTTATCAAAAAATTCAGGGATAAGTACCATACAGATCCTGATTATTATGGCTTTCAGGGATATGATATCATGATGTTTTTTGCAAACGCCCTGAAAAAATACGGAAAAAATTTCCAGGAATGTTTAATAAAGTGCGATCCGCAGACACTGATATCCGAGTATATTTTTAAAAAGTTTGGTTCCGGCGGGTATGAAAATATTTCCTGTATGATTTACCGGTATGATGATTATTCTATTATCAATGCTGTTCAAAGCCCTGTAAAAGAAATAAAACTGGTGGAAAAGACAGGAAAGAATTAGTTTTTCTTCAGCAGGATCTTTTCCAGTATTTCAATCGTTTTATCAATTTCGTCGCGGGTATTAAATTTACTCAGCGAAAACCGTATGGCCGGGATTCCGGTATTGGCCAGCATGGCTTTAAGAACATGCGAGGTGCTGACAGCTCCCGAACTGCAGGCGCTTCCGCCGGAAACAGCTATTTGGTTCATATCGAGTTTTTGAACCAGCATTTTGTTTTTATAGACATCTGGCACCGAAACATTGATGATGTTATACAATCCCTGCCTGTCGCTCAGGGCATTAAAAATGATTTCCGGGAAATATTCCCGCAGCTTTTCTGCAAAATACGATTTCAACCCTGAAATATAAGCCGCATTGGTATTCATATCACGGTAAGCCACTTCAAATGCTTTAGCCATACCGGCTATTCCGTATAGATTTTCGGTACCCGAGCGCAGGTTTCTCTCCTGTCCGCCTCCGGTAATTAATGGGTGTATCCTTATATTTTCATTCAGGTACAAAAAACCTGTTCCCTTGGGGCCGTGAAGTTTATGTGCCGAGCAGCAGGTGATATCCGGCCCGTGGGTTGACAATTTGTTCTCATACTTGCCCATGCTCTGAACCATGTCCGACATAAATATAGCACTGTATTCCCGGCAAAGCCCCGAAATCTGGTTAACAGGGAATAAGGTGCCGGTTTCATTGTTGGCATGCATGATGATCACCAGTGAATTTTTTTCCCGGGTAAGTAATTCTTCAAGGTGATCCATATCGAGCAGCCCGTTTTTATCGATCCTGACAAAGGATAGTTGCAGCGGGGTATGTTTATGTATGTCGTCAATGGTGTGCATTACAGCATGATGCTCTACGGCGGTGGTGATGATTTTCCGTATATGGTGCATTTCAACAATTCCCCGGATAGCCATTGCAATGGCTTCGGTGGCGCAGGATGTAAAAAATATTTCAGCGGGTTTTACATCAAGCAAACCTGCAACCAGCGAACGCGAATCTTCTATCAGAACCCTGCTGTTGCGGCCTTCGGCGTGCACCGATGAGGGATTGCCGTAATAGGTTTTCATTATGCTGCACATATAGTCGTACACCTCCCTGTTCAGGGGTGTCGTTGCCGCATTATCAAGATAGATCATTTCAGTTGTCTGTTACTTTCCGGAAGTTAATCCAAAGGGGAATCAATCATCTTCTGGATTGTTATTCAACAGCTCGCGTATGTCGTTAAGCAGCTTTTTAGCAAGTGTTTCAGCTTTGACGATAGAGTTGCTTTCAGCATATATGCGGATAATTGGCTCGGTATTGGACCTGCGCAGGTGCACCCAGCCTTCCTCAATATCGATGCGTACACCATCTGCAGTATTTACCGGGTGTTTCTTATATTTCTCTTTTATTTGCTCAAGTATCCTGTAAATATCCACATCCACATCGGCTTCTATTTTATTCTTTGAAATATAATAGTCGGGATATTTTTTCCTCAGCGCGGAGCAGGAACACTTTGATTTGGCCAGGTGAGTCAGAAATAAAGCAATACCCACCAGGGCGTCCCTTCCGTAATGTATTTCCGGATAAATAACACCGCCATTGCCTTCACCGCCTATCACAGCGTTTTTTTCTTTCATGACTTCCACCACATTAACTTCACCAACAGCTGAAGTAAAATATTCTTTACTGTACTTCTGGGTGACATCGCGCAAAGCAGAGCTTGAAGACAGATTTGATACCGTATTTCCGGGCGTATTGCTTAATATATAGTCGGCAACGGCTACCAGCGTATATTCTTCGCCGAACATTTCACCGTCTTCGCAGACTATAGCCAGCCGGTCAACGTCGGGGTCAACGACAAAGCCTGCATGCGAATTGTTTTTTACCACACTTTCAGACAATGTTCCCAGGTTTTCGGGCAATGGTTCGGGGTTGTGCGGAAATTTACCATCCGGTGTACAGTAAAGTTCATTGACGGTAGTTACCCCAAGAGCCTTAAGCAGGCGCGGAATGGCAATGCCGCCGGTAGAGTTCACGCAATCGATGGTTATGTTGAATTTGGCTTTTTTTATGATTTCAACATCAACCAAAGGCAGGCTTAAAATCTTTTTTATATGCAGGTCGATGAGTGTATCGTTGGTGGAATAGCTGCCCAGGTTATTTATTTCAGAATACATGCGGTCCGTTTTTTCGGCGATCTTCAAAAAGTCGGCAGCTTCCTGGTTGGTGAAGAATTCTCCTTTAGAATTAAGGAGTTTCAAGGCATTCCAGTTTTTGGGATTGTGGCTGGCGGTGATAATAATGCCGCCTGCTGCTTTGAGTTCAGTAACGGCAATCTCGGCGGTGGGGGTCGTAGTCAGTCCGATATCGATAACATCCAGTCCCATCGACATCAGCGTGCCGCAAACGAGCTTGTTGACCATTTCGCCTGATATACGGGCATCGCGGCCAACAATAACTTTTCGGGATTCAGGTGAGGATGAAATAAACTCTGCAAAAGCGCCGGTAAACTTTACAACTTCAAGAGGATTAAGGCCTTCACCGGATTTTCCGCCAATTGTTCCCCTTATGCCGGAGATGGATTTTATCAGTGTCATCAGAAATAAATTAATCAGTGAGCAAAATTACGTTATTGCACGGATATTTTTATGTCAAAAATGGAATTCGGTAAAAAATATGTTACTATTTTTTTGTCAGCATGGTACTTGTACCCAAAATATTTTATTATATTTGCTTTAGATAAAATTAATGATTAGATGTCGGAATTTTTTGATGAATTTGATGGATTTGACGATGTAGATGATTCTGAGGTGCTTGCTTTGGTTTCACGTTTTGAAAGCATGCAGAAGCAAAACTATAATGTTTTCTTTGATGTATATGAGTGCGAAGATATTATTGATTATTATTTTGCCAAGGATGACCAAAAACAGATTGAACGTGCGTTGAGGTATGCAGTAAAGCTGCATCCTGATTCGGATGCTTTATTATTGCGCCAGGCCATGCTTCATGCCTCGCGTAATGAATCTGAAAAAGCGCTTCAGATATTAAAAAAAATAAAATCTGATGCTGAGGAAAATCCCGAAATCAGTTTTGCCAAGGCCGACATATACAGCCAGTTAAAGATGTTCACTCATTCCATCAATGAGTATAAGAAGCTGATACATACCTGGGATAGCCCCTCCGAGATATATACAAATATTGCTTTTGAATACGAAAATGCCGGAGATTACAACAAAGCCCTGAGTTACCTGAAAATTGCACTGGATAGTGATTCTTCAAGTCAGACACTGCTCTATGAATTGGGTTATTGCTTTGAAATATTAAACAAAACGGAGGAATCCATACAGTTTTTCGGGCAATATATTAAGAATCATCCATATTCTGATGTTGCCTGGTTTAACCTGGCCATTGCATACAGCAATCTCGGACTGTACGAAAAATCTATTGATGCCAATGATTACGTTATTGCCATCAACGAGAAGTTTACCTCGGCATATTATAATAAAGCGCAGGCTCTGAATGAACTGCAGCGTTATCATGATGCTGTTGAAGTGTTTCTCGACCTGATAGATGTTGAAGAACCGGATGCGCTTACCTATTATTATCTGGGTGAATGCTATGAAAAGATGAAAGATTGGGAGAATGCATTAAAATATTACCACCGCACCCTGGAGCTTGATGAATATATGGCCGGAGCCTGGATGGGCCTGGGATCGGTGTATGAGGAAAAATGCAACTACTCAAAAGCACTTCTTTATACGCGTAAAGCTGTGGATGTGGAACCGATCAATTCTGAATACTGGTATATTTTGGGCGACCTTTTGTTGAAGTTAAACCAGAATGACCAGGCGCTGGATGCTTATTATAAGGTATCTGAGCTGGACCCCGGTAATGAGGAAATATGGCTTGATATTACGGAATTGATGTTTCAGAATGGTATGCAGGCTCTGGCAATTCAGAATATTAAAAAAGCTATACAGCAGCAACCTGAAAATATTTCGTTGCTGTACCGGCTGGCTGCTTTACAGTTTTTATCAGGAAAGCAAAAGGAATCTATTGTAAATTTTGAGCTTGCGGTCTCTGTTGATAAAAGTAAAGCCTGTGAATTCTTTGATTTTGACGACGAACTTAAAAATCAAAGTGTTTTTTACGAGTTGTACAGCTTGTATTAATTTACACTGCTTTTAAAAATTTCCTGAAGGTTCGCTGAAAAACGATAATTTTGTCGTAAAATAGGTTTATGTTAATACTTCAAAAAATTGCGCAGGTAGCAGATACAGCCAGGTTGGCTTCTACCGAAGTACATTCGGGCCTTACTGCTTGGATAGCTGATTTTGCAACAAATTTTATTGAATCGGCAGGTTATACAGGTATTATGGTGCTGATGATGCTCGAAAGTATGGTGGCACCCGTTCCTAGCGAAGCCGTGATGCCATTCGCGGGTTTTGCCATTTATGAAGGAACATTAAACTGGCCGGGTGTTATTATTTTCAGCACCATCGGGAGTATTTTCGGTTCGCTGATAAGCTATTGGATAGGCGCAAAAGGAGGGAGGCCCCTGGTTGAAAAATGGGGAAAATACCTTCTTCTTGATAAGCATGACCTTGATGTTACAGAAAAATGGTTTAAGAAAAAGGGTGATATCACCGTTTTTGTTTGCCGTTTTATCCCTGTGGTCCGCCATGTAATTTCTATTCCTGCCGGTATGGGACGCATGAACCTGGTAAGGTTTTCAGTGTATACCATTATTGGCGCCGCGATATGGAATACCATCCTCACGGTGGCAGGATATTATTTGAAAGACAACTGGAACGAGATCATGAAATACAGCCATATAATAGATTATGTGATTGTGGCTGCGCTGGCAATTATCATTGTGTATTACGCCTATAAGCTTCATAAGAACAGGAAGAAATCAAAACACGCATAATATCATGCGTTTATTCGGGCTGATCGGTTATCCTTTGGGGCATTCATGGTCCGAGAAATACTTTACTGACAAATTCAGCGCCGGCGGAATGATTGATGCTGAATATAAGCTGTATCCCATAAAGGATATTGATGAATTTGGCACTTTGCTCCAAAGGTATAAGTTTTCAGGGCTAAATGTCACCGTGCCTTATAAACAATCCGTTATCCCGTTTCTTGACGAAATCGATGATGTTGCTAAAGCTGTTGGTGCGGTGAATACCATTAAATTTTATGCTGTTAACAATAAAATCATCACCAAAGGTTATAATACGGATATCTATGGTTTTGAATGCCTGCTGAACAAGTTCGTATTGTTGCCGGGCATAAAGGCTCTGATCCTGGGAACCGGAGGCAGTTCCAAAGCTGTTGCTTACGTCTTAAACAGGAAAAACATACGGTTTCATTTTGTTTCAAGAAGTCCTTCCGGTAAAAACATATTTTCATACGGCGACCTTGATGAAAAGGTCATTGCAGGACATAAGATCATAATAAATACAACGCCCTGTGGCATGTACCCTGATGCAGGTAAGTCCCCGGGTATTCCTTATGAGTTTATTTCAGGCGGGCACATTTGCATTGATTTAATTTATAATCCGGAAAAGACATTGTTTTTGCAGCGTTGTGAAGAGCACAATGCATCTGTAATCAATGGTTTGGAGATGTTAAACATGCAGGCTGAGCAATCCTGGAAGATCTGGAATGAATAATTTTTAAATTTTTTTTGTTGGTTGTTAAAATATGTGTATTTTTGCACATTCGTTCTGGTTCGGTAGTTCAGTTGGTTAGAATACGTGCCTGTCACGCACGGGGTCGCGGGTTCGAGTCCCGTCCGGACCGCAAAAGCCGCTCATAAAATGGGCGGTTTTTTTTTGCGCAGATTTTTGAAACTTGTTTCAATAAAATCTAGCAAAAAAAAACAAAAATCACGCAGTGATTCGGCTTTTGCAAGGCCCCCCCCCTGTTGGGTCCGGCTTGCGCAGCAAGCCAATCCTGTCCGGACTGTCTTGTTTTAATGCCTCCCGGGATTTTTTGGACACAGTTCAGGTTTTTTTGATACTTGTCGCTCTTGTTTTGTTATCTGATGCTTTTGTTATTATCATCAGTGCCGTTGTTTTGATGCCTGTCAGGATTTTTGGGACACTGTTCGGGTTTTTTTGAAGCCTGTCGCTCTTGTATTGATGTCTGATGCTTTTGTTTTGATGTCTGCAAGGATTTTTAGAACACTTTTCAGGTTTTTTTGATGTCTGACGCTGTTTTTTTGATGTCTAATGCTTTTATTTTTATTATCTGTGCCGTTTTTTTGATTTTTATACTAAAAATACTTTACAGGATGATCTTGTTTTGATGTCTGGATTCTATGGGATTGATCTGACACTGAAATATGGCTGGTGGTATTTGGGAATTTACTGTCGAGAATGGGTAAAATGTCCGAAATAAAATTCATAAAAATTACAATATGTCATTTGAAAATATTGTTTTATCGGATTTATTTCATAAAACATCTTGTTTTTTTTAATTTCTATTTTCAATAAATATTTGACAGTAAATTACTTAAATACAAAAAATATTTGATAATTGTTGCACAAGGAAATAAAATATTATAATTTTATTTAGTGGTTCCCTGTCTTAGGACAGATTTTTTATGATTCTTAATTGATTTTTCTTTTCAGAGAAACAGATGACTAAACACCTGTTTCCCATTGAAAAGATTTTTTTGTCCATTGCAAATAT
>Ga0116171_10004344_pt1 | contig 12784 bp, 13 predicted proteins | sample AD_JPNHW2_MetaG_FD_89798 | JGI IMG/M metagenome (GOLD analysis project Ga0116171, IMG submission 89798) | Active sludge microbial communities of municipal wastewater-treating anaerobic digesters from Japan - AD_JPNHW2_MetaG | ecosystem: Engineered > Bioreactor > Anaerobic > Digestate | place...
AAGTTATAGACGGCAGCGAAATAACAATACAGGAGCGAAATAAAAATATGGAGCCAAAAATTCCCCCACATGATCTTGAAGCAGAGAAGTCTGTTTTGGCAGCAATTTTAATTGATAAAGATGCCATTATTAAAGTCTCTGAAATCCTCAAACCAGAATCATTTTATAGCAAAGCCAATAGTGCAATTTATGAAGCGATGCTAGAGCTTTATGACAAACGTATGGCTATCGATGTGATCACTCTGAAAGATTAATTGACTAAAGATAAAAAAATCCGTACAGTTGGTGGAGTTTCTGGCATTAGTCAACTTTCAAATTTGTTATCTACAGCGGCCAACGTCGAAAATTACGCCTATTTGATTAAAGAAAAATATGTAAAAAGAGAATTAATCGCTCTTTCCAATGAAGTAGGCAGTTTAGCTTTTGACGAAAGCAAGGAAATCAATGAAATTTTGGATAGTGCCGAACAACAAGTGATGGCTATTTCCCAAACCCATGCCCGTCGTGATTTTTTGCCAATCAAGCAAACTTTAGTGGAAAGTTTTGATCGTTTGGATGAACTGCAAAAGAGTGGCGGCGAGCTGCGTGGTTTGCCCACTGGTTTTGCCGATTTAGACCGAATGTTAGCTGGACTACAAAAGTCCAACTTGATTATTTTGGCAGCTCGCCCTGGTACAGGTAAGACCGCTTTTGCGGTCAATATCGCTCAATATGTTAGTGTTGTGGCTAAGAAAAAGGTTGGCATATTTTCTCTGGAAATGAGCAAAGAGGAGTTAGTAGATCGTTTGTTGGTTGGCCAGGCTGATATTGACGCCTGGAAACTGAAAACTGGTCGTTTATCTCAAGATGATTTTTTGAAAATTTCTGATGCTATGGGGGTGTTGGCTGAATCGAAACTTTTTATTGATGACACACCTGGCCTGAGTATTTATGAGATGCGCACCAAAGCGCGTCGTTTAATGATGGAACAGAATATTGATTTGTTGATTGTTGATTATTTACAATTGGCGCACGGTCAAAATCGTGAGAATCGTGTTCAAGAAGTGGGAGAAATTTCTCAAGGTTTAAAAAATATTGCCAGAGAGCTCAAATTCCAGTTTTAGCTCTGGCTCAATTGTCTCGAGCCGTGGAGCAACGTGGTGAAAAAGCTCCGCAGCTGTCTGATTTGCGTGAGTCGGGTTCAATTGAACAAGATGCCGATGTGGTTATGTTTTTATACCGCAAAGATGATGATTTACGGGAATCGGTAACTTTAAAAATTGCTAAACATCGTAATGGTGGTTTAGGCAATATTGAACTATATTTCAGAGGTGACCGCGTAAAATTTTTTGGTATGGAGAATCGCAAGCAATAAAAAATTATTTTTTCTCGTTGTAACCGCTTAAATTAACACATTGTTCCAAGTAATTATTGGTTTCGATAAGCGCATCAATTATTTCGCCCCAATCCCAAACAGTAAATAAATAAGTCCTCCAGACAGAAGTAAAACCATGGAAAAAAAGCCTAAGTTGGCTTTGAGTTTTTTATTGGATGAGTCCGTATTTTGATTGTCAACACTGACAATAATAATCAGGGCAATGATCGTCCAAATTACCCCTCTAATTACGATCGACCAAACGCTGTCAACGGCAAAAGCTTTGCTAACTAAGTCACGAATCGCATCCATTGTTTTAATATGACTGATTTTTGTGAGGCAAGCAAGGGCCTTTTGTCAAATTTTTCAATTTTTCTTTGCAGTTTTTAAACTTGCTTTCAGTTTTAAATAACAATCAAAATATAGGTGATTGGCACTTTTAGAGCAGCACTTTGGGGCAGCATCTTAGATTAGCATCTTGGATCAGCACTTTAGAGCAGCACCTTGGATCAGCACTTTGGATCAGCACATCTTAATTGATCTATACGGAAATTAAGGTAGAATATAAGACATCTTGTGAAAGTTTTTAAGCCGAGATGGCGGAATTGGTAGACGCGTAGGTCTCAAAAACCTATGAAGGCAACTTCATGAGGGTTCGATTCCCTCTCCCGGCACAATTTTTGCTCTTCTAATTATTAGACATTATGTAGGATTTCGAACTAACAAACCCTCAGCCAGACAGTTGTGTGCTAAAATGCTTTTATTATGATGCCGATCTTACTCGAATTGCCATTTTTTAAGATTAAATCCCTGACGGTTTTAGTTTTTTTAGCGATTTTTTTTTCAGGCTTTGCGTTTTGGCGTAAGGGTAGAGAAGAACACTACAATACTTTTGAAATTTTTGACACTTTTATTATGTCTGTAATTTTTGGGGTTGCGGTAGGTAGACTGGCCTTTGTTATTTTTCATTGGTCATTATTTAGAGTAAATATTTTATCCATTTTTAATATCGTTCAAACGCCAGGTAGTGAATTATTGTTGGTTCTAGCCGCTGCAATTTGGTTTGTATATCATCACGCAGTCAAAAATAAATGGGATGCCTTTGAAATTTTAGATTTTTACGTCACGGCCATGAGTTTAGGAATGATTTTTCTTTATGCCGGCTTTTTTTTGGATGGTAGTTACGGCGGTACTTTTACCAATTTACCGTGGGGAGTAATTACGACTGGTACTTTTGAAAAAACCCATCCAGTGCAGATTTATTCCCTTTGCTATTATTTGTTTGTTTATATTTATTTAAGCAAAATGGAGTATGTGTATCGTACTTTGGAATGGTATCGAGCTGGTAAAAAGACCGCTCAATCGGGTTTTCTTTTTAGTAATTTTTTAATTTTAACCGCTCTGTTTCATCTTTTGATCCAGCCCCTGAGTTTGCCCAGTATGCTTGTGAAAGGAGTAGTTGTGGACTATTTTGTCTATTTAACGATGTTATTTTTTGGACTCATTCTTCTTTATAAAAGGTCAGGTCGTTCATTTAATTTTGGTAAAAAATCATGAATTTAGAAGTTTTATACGAAGATCAAGATTTACTTGTGGTTAGTAAACCAGCGGGTTTGGTAGTTAATCAAGCCAAGACGGTTAAAACAGCAACTGTTCAAGATTGGTTAGAGGAAAAATTAGGGAGGGAATGTTTTACTCTAGAATTTTGGCAAAAAAATCTTTCTTATCAAGCTTTAATTCCGGCAGGCTTTAGTGCTGAATTTGGTCAACCTTTAGAGATTTGGCAAGAAAGAAGAGGAGTGGTACATCGTTTGGACAAAGATACCAGTGGTATATTAGTTTTAGCCAAAAATCCTGGAGCTCTTCTAAATCTTTTAGCTCAATTTAAAAACCGGCAGACCAGCAAAACTTATTTAGCGTTAGTACACGGTAAATTTATTGAAAAAAGTGGACATATCATTGCGCCTGTCAGTCGTAATATTCATAACAGGCGAAAATTTGCTGTTAACAGTGAGGGAAGAGCAGCAGTCACTGATTATCAGGTTAAAAATGAATTTAGTGGTTTAAAAGAAGACTTATTGCCTTCATTAGTCGCCGCGAGCGGATTCAAAATGAAAAAAGTCAAAGAACTTTATCAAGCAGGCTTTTCTTTATTGCAATTGGAACCGAAAACTGGTCGGACGCACCAAATTAGAGTGCACATGTCTAGCATCCAACATTCCATAGTGGGAGATCAACTTTATGCTGGTAAAAAACACATTAAACTTGATGCTTGTTGGTGCAAAAGACAATTTTTACATGCTGCTTCCCTTGAATTTACACATCCAAGGACCAAAAATAAAATGTTTATCGAAGCGCCATTAGCTAGCGATCTAAAGGAAGTTTTAAACCTTGTTTTGTAAATATTACGGGTGTTATAATTCGGTTAGATTAATAGAGTAAGAGTGCGAAAAGGCGTTTAGTTTTTCGTATTCCCAAGCAACAATCCCTAAGTTTGAAAGTTAGGGGGGCTACCAAGTGAATAAGAGAAAGTACACGTCTTTTTTGTTTTTATCAATGAGCAATCAATGGGGAGGAGTAAGTTATGACTTTTCAAGAAATCAATTTTAAAGGTGACAGGGCAAAATATATTACTCCAAGTTGGGATCAGTTAGATGATTTAACTCTGCAGGTCGCCCAACAAGTTATAAATTTCGCAATGCACTTTGACTTGATTGTGGCCTTGGCCAAGGGAGCTTGGCCGATGAGTCGCTCTTTTGTTGATTATACTGGAGTGAAAGAATTGGCTAGCTTGGGCATTAAGTTTTATAGTGGAATCAACAAACGTCTTGCTCAACCAGAAGTTTATCAGCAAATTCCTACCACTGTTAAAGGCAAAAATGTTTTAATTTTTGATGACGTGGCCGACACTGGCGAATCGCTAAATTTTACACGCAGTTATTTGCAAAGGCAAGGTGTCTCAGAAGTTAAAACAGCGACTTTATTTATCAAACCATGGTCAACTGTTATACCTGATTTTTATGGTATACGAACTGACGCTTGGATCATATTTCCCTTTGAGAAAAGAGAGATGAGAGATTTACTAAGTAACAGTTGGCAAAAACAAGGAGCAGATCAAAAGGAAATTGCAAAAAGACTTAAACAAATGAGTTTGAGTCAAGAAGTTTTAGATTTATGAACAAAACAAATGGCCAAGTTGCCATTTTAGATGCTGGTGGCCAATACGCTAAGATCATTGATCGTAAAGTCCGGGAGCTAGGGGTGCAGTCCGCTCTTTTAGCTCTCAATACTTCTGCACAGGAATTAGCTGCTTATGCTGCCATTATTATTTCTGGTGGACCGCAAAGTATTTATGGTGAATTAGCCCCACTTTATGATCATCAATTATTAAAATTAAAGCAACCAATTTTGGGCATTTGCTATGGTATGCACTTGTTAGTCCACGCCAGTGGAGGAGTGGTGGAGAAAAAATCCAGACGTGAAGATGGTCCTTGTCTAATCCACATTAATAATCAATCATTGCTTTTTAGTGGACTAAAAAAAGAACAGACCGTTCTAATGTCACATGGTGATAGTGTGACGAACTTACCAAGTGATTATCAAATAATTGCTGACTCAAATGGTTTAATAGCAGCTATCTCCAATCCCATACTTAAACGTTATGGGGTACAATTTCATCCTGAAGTAGATTTAACTGAAAATGGTCGACAAATTTTAAGTAATTTTTTGTTTAAAATTGCCCAGTTACAAGCCAATTTTACGGTGGAAGATCGTGAACAAAAAGCAATTAGCTATATCCAAGAGAAAGTAGGCACAAAGCAAGTTTTACTTTTAGCTAGTGGCGGTGTGGATTCAACGGTTTGTGCAGCACTTTTGCGCAAAGCCCTACAACCTGAGCAAATAATGTTAGTTCACATTGATAATGGGTTCATGCGCCAAGATGAAAGCGCGGGTGTTCAAAAAGCTTTAGCCAAAATTGGTTTAAAACTAAATGTAGTTGATGCTAAGCAAGATTTTTTTATGGCTAAAACCCATATTGACGACAAAGAGGTTGGTCCACTTTCTCAAGTAATTGATCCTCAAGAAAAACGAAAAATTATTGGTGATACTTTCATACGGGTCACTGAGAATTACCTCAAAACTCTAGGTTTAGATTTGCAGAATACTTTTTTAGTTCAAGGAACTTTGCGTCCAGATTTAATCGAAAGCGCTTCCAAAAGTGTCAGCCAAACCGCTGACACTATTAAAACTCATCATAATGACACGGAAATTGTGCGGAGCTTAAGAGAACAGGGCAGAGTAATTGAACCTTTAGCTGAATATCATAAAGATGAAGTGCGGCAGTTGGGTGAGCAATTAGGTTTACCAAGTGAAATAGTGTGGCGTCAGCCTTTTCCAGGTCCCGGTTTAGCGATTCGTATTTTGTGCGCAGATGAACCATATCTGACAGATGATTATGCGCAAATTTTTGCTCAATTAAAAACTTTTATTAGTTTGCCATACCACATTACTTTATTGCCAATAAGATCAGTTGGTATTCAAGGTGATGGACGTACCTACAGTTATGTGGCCGCACTAAGCATTGATCAAGATCAAGTAATTGATTGGCAACTTGTCACTAAACTTGCCAGAGAAATTCCTAAATCTTTGCACCAAATTAATAGAGTGGTTTTTGCCTTTGGATCGCCAATAGATCAAGAAATTAAAATTATTACACCAACTTTTTTAAATGAAAAAAGTGTTAGTCAATTGCGTGCTGCGGATACAATCGTCAATGATTTTCTAAAAGAGAATCAACTTTTGACTAAGATTAGTCAAGTTCCAGTAATTTTGATTCCGGTGGATTTTGAGGGAAAACAGCGGCATTCAATAGTCATTCGACCTTTTATTACTAATGATTTTATGACTGGTTTGGCAGTCGTGCCAGGTGTAGAAATTTCAAACCATACATTAAAGACTATGGTAGAGCAAATTTTATTAAAAGTGCCAGAAGTTTCTAGAGTTCTTTATGATCTAACTTCTAAACCACCGGGTACCACTGAGTGGGAATAAGATTGAAATTATTATGTTGACAAATAGCTTTTTTACATGACTCAAGAGTCTTGCAAATGCCCTTTATTCAATTATTTTGAGTGACGCCAGTTTATGTGGCTTAATTTTTTTTAAGTAGAGTAAAGAGATTAGATTTGTGGTAAAATCACTTTCAATGAATTTATTTTTGGATTTGTTATTTAAGCAAAGGAAAGTAGACCATGTTTAAAGCTACTTTTCACTTCCAGTTTGCCTACGCCACACTCTAGCTGACTTTCTTTTTTAGTATAAAATTTGTGCCTATTTGGTACTTTGTTGTTTATTAAAAATTAAGAAAGGATTAAGTGAATAAAAAAATTTCCAACCGTGAACGTAAACTTGATTTGCTTTTAGCAATTTATATTACTTCGATTGTGGCAGCAGAATTGATGGGCAGCAAAACTTTTTCCATTTTTTTCTTAAACTCTTCGGTAGCTATTTTTACTTTGCCAATTACTTTTATTATCAATGACGTGGTAACCGAAGTGGAAGGCAAGGCACGCTCGTTAAGTTTTATGCACGCTACTTTTATGATTTTAATTTTGCTAGCTTTGTTTAATTTATTAGCAATTAGTTTGCCACCAACGAGTATATCTCTGACTTTTGAACCGGCTTATCAAACTATTTTTGCTAAATCATTACGGATGACTTTGGCTAGTTTGGCGGCTTTTTTCTTATCGGAACGTTTGGATATTTATATTTTTACAAAGATTCGCTCGCGTCTAAAAAATAGCAGTTTGTGGTTACGCAGTAACGTTTCCAACATTTTGAGTTTATTTTTTGACACCAGTATTTTTATGTTTTTAGCATTTTTTAACGGCAATAACAGTGGCTTTGTGTGGTCATTAATTTTGCCATACTATGGACTCAAATGTCTTTTTTCAATATTTGAAACACCTTTAACTTACGTAGCAATTAATTGGTTGAAGAGGTCAAAATAATTTTATGTTTTCATTTCAATCACACTCGACTAAAATTATTTGTTTTTTAAATAACCGATCTTTTTTTCGCTTGATGAAGGTGCTGTTGATGAAGGCGCTGTTACAAAACTCATCCATAGATTATGATGGATTAATCAGCTCCTTGCTTGGATTGAAGTTTCAAACATACAAATTATTTTGATCTTATTAAGAGTTTAAAAGGAATCACGAAATGAAAAAACAAAATAAAAAAGACCCAATTTTCGCTTTAATCAAAAAAGAAGAACAGCGTCAAAGAGAAATGATTGGCTTAATTCCTTCTGAAAATAATAGCTCGGATGCTGTGCGCAGCGTGCTCAGCTCTTGTTTGTCTAATAAATATTCCGAAGGGTATCCTCAATGTCGTTATTATGAAGGTAATCAAGTAATTGATGAGATTGAAATCGAAGCGCAAGAAAGATTGAAAAAACTTTTTCATGTCCCGCATGTTAATATTCAACCTTATTCTGGTTCACCAGCAAATAGTGCCATTGAGTTTGCCGTACTAGAACCAGGGGACACGGTGATGGGTTTGGCGTTATCCAGTGGTGGTCACCTCACTCACGGTCATCCTAAAGTGACTTTTTCTGGTCGTTATTTTCATTCAGTCCAATATGGTCTGGATGCAAATGCCAGAATTGATTATGAGCAAGTGCGCCAATTAGCACTCAAGCATCGACCAAAACTAATTATTGCTGGCACCACTGCTTACCCTTTTATTTTAGATTTTGCTAAATTTGCCCAAATCGCTAATGAAGTAGGTGCTTATTTATTGGCGGACATTTCTCATATCACAGGTTTGGTAATAGCCGGTGAGCATCCAAGCCCGGTGCCTTACGCTCACCTGGTGATGTCAACCACTCATAAAACTTTTAGAGGTCCGCGTGGAGCGATGATTATGGTCACTGCTGTTGGTCTAAAAAAAGACCCAGATTTGGCAAATAAGATTGACAAAGCCGTTTTTCCTGCTTTGCAGGGTGGCCCACATAATGCGACCAGCGCCGCCATTGCCATCGCTGCCTCTGAAGCCTCGCGAGTGGAATTTAAAAAGTATGGTCAACAAATCCGTAAAAATACCGATGCATTAGTGACTGCTTTAAAGGACAATGGTTTTAAATTAGTCGGCAATGGCAGCGAAAATCACTTAATTTTAATTGATTTAACTCCTTTTAGTGCGGGTTTTGGGACGCAAGTTGCTTTTGCTTTAGATGTCGCTGGCATTTATGCTAATCGCAATACTATTCCAAATGAACCGTGCTCACCTTTCTATCCATCCGGCCTGCGCATTGGTACGCCACTAGTGACTACCAGAGGTATGAAAGAGCCAGAGATGACAAAAATTGTTCAATGGATGACTAGGGTAGTTGACCATATAAAAGACGAACAATTACCCACGGACAAAAAAAAGCGCCAAGTTTTTTTGCGGGATTTCAAAAAACGCATGACCCGCGACGTCACTCTTTTACAAATTCGCCAAGAAGTGCAGAAATTAGCTAGTCAATTTCCACTTTTTACCTGGTAAAATAGGCAAATGCCATCTTTAGAGAGCGAAATTTATTACAATATTTAAATGAAGATTGATTTTTTTATATGACAATCATTTTTAACGGAGAACAACTAGCTCAACAAAAAGCAGTTGGGTTAAAGAAAAAAGTAGCTATTTATCAAGCTAAAGGGATACATCCCAAAATTGCTGCAATTTTTTTTCAGGAGGATCAAGCTTCGGCAATGTATACCACCAAAAAAAGCCAAATGGCCAACGAGTTGGGGATTGCTTATCAAGTTAAATCCTTTTCTTTTTTGAGCAACCTACAGGAAATACAGCTTTACATCAGGTCTTTAAATGCAGATTCAAGTGTAACTGGGATCATTATTCAAAAACCTTGGACTAGTAAATGGCTCGAGGTTGTAGGCAAAGGCAAGAATGACTCAACTGCTGACTTTAACGCTTGGTGGCAAGCTTTGGTTAGTCAAATTGCCACCAAAAAAAGTCACGGGATCAATAAGGATGTAGACGGTTTAACAAAGGAGACATTAAATGCAATAAAAGAGGGTACTTGGATGGAGGAACAAATGGTCTTGCCAGCAACAGTTAGAGCAGTCCTCTCAATTTTGAAAGATTACCGTTTGCATATTGATCCGACTTTTTCTTATTTAAGTGAAAAAGTGTTAATTATTGGTCAGTCTGATTTATTGGGTCGACCACTTTATTGGCACATCAAAAATTTAATGCAAAAAGGAATTGTTATTCCACAAAATTTTGGTGAGGCGTGCCAAATAGCAGCGGCGAATATGCAAACCAGTGATAAAAAATGCGAAGTAAAATTAGTTGGTAAGAAGGGATTAGATAAACTTATTGAACAAAAAAAATCCTTATCGGAATTTCGCGTTATTATTAGTGCTACTGGTCAAAAAAACCTTATTTCTGGCGCTTTGATTGCTCCGCACAGTGTGCTCATTGATGTGGGTGAACCGCAAGGTGATATTGATTTAGTAAGTTGTTTGAATAAAGCCGATTTTATTACACCAGTGCCCAATGGGGTAGGGCCAATGACAGTTATTTCCTTGATGGCAAATGCTTTAGATTTGCTCAAGATCGAAGACTTGACAATTACTGGCGCTAAATAAATGGTTATGCCAAATGTCCGTGACCAAGACATTTCAAGAGTAGGTTTGATTTATTTGTGATATAATTCTTCCATTATCAACTTGTGTGTCTTAGAGTATAGTCCTGATCTTACGCTAAGCACCATTTTTCGCTTTGTTTTTAAGATTTTAAAAATAAACGGAAATAAACAAAGGACAAAAATTATGGCAGAAGTCAAAAAAACCGCCAAGAAAACTCCAAGTAAAAAAGTCACTGAAAAAGTCACTGTTAATAAGGCTGCGTTAAAGGTTGCCAAAACAGCTTCTAAGGTTGCCAAAGCCCCTAAGGTTGCTAAAACAGCTCCTAAGGTTGCCAAAAAAGCCCCTGAAGCTCCAGAAGGGCGAGCAGTTGCTTCAAAAACTCCCGAATTTGATCTGCAAGAAATGCTTGAATTAGGTTGTCATTTTGGCCATAAAGTTAGTAAATGGCATCCTAAAATGGCGGAATATATTTATGGTGAAAAAGATGGTATTCATCTTTTTGATTTACCCAAAGTGGCCGAACTTTTAACTGAGGCTTACACCTTTGTTTATAATTTGGCCAAAGAGGGTAAAACCTTGGTCTTGGTTGGCACCAAGAAACAAGCTCGCGATACCATTAAGGAAGCTGCCCTCGATGCTTCGTGTTTTTACATCAATACACGTTGGATGGGTGGTATGTTGACTAATTGGTCGCAAGTGAGTAAATCCATCAAGCGCATGGAGGAAATTCGCGAAGGTTTAGCGACTGACAAGTATAAAGGTTATACTAAATATGAGCGTGTTCAATTAGAAAAAGAGCAATTCAAATTAGAGCGGTTTTTTGGTGGCCTGCAAGGTTTAAAAGACAAGCCAGATTGCATTTTCGTGGTTGATCCAAAAAAAGAGAAAATTGCGGTGGCAGAAGCAAATAATGTTGATATACCAGTCATTGCTTTAATTGATTCAGACAGTGATCCAAGACCCATACAATTTGTCTTGCCAGGTAATGATGACGCTGTGCGTAGTATCAAATTTTTTGTTGAGCAAATCGCCGCTGCTTACAAAGCCGGTCGGGCTGATAGAAAGTAATTATGACTATTTCTATGGAGCAAATTAAACAATTAAGAAAATTAACCGGTGCCAGAGTGTTGGATTGTCAAAAAGCTTTGCAAGAGGCGAATGGTGATTTAAAAAAAGCCAAAGTCCTCGTAGAAGCTAAGGGTTTATCTAGGGCAGAGAAGAATCAGGAGCGAGAAACTAAATTTGGCTACATCGCAACTTACACCCACAACACGGGCATGGTGGCAGCGATGGTGGAAATGTTGTGCGAAACTGATTTTGTTGCTCAAAACGCAGAGTTTCGCCAGATGACTTATGAAATTGCTATGCAAGTAGCAGCCATGGGAGCCAAGAACGCGCAAGAATTATTACAACAAGATTTTATTAAAGATCCAGAAAAAACTGTGGAGCTAGTGATTAAGTCTTTAAGCGGCAAGATTGGTGAAAAAATAACTTTGGGTAGATTTGAGCGTTTTGTCATTGGTGCTTAGTGATTTTTCAGTAAGCTATCTTTTAGATATTTGAGTTCTTTTTTCCTCAAGTAGACTAGGTTACCATTGACATCGGAAAAGACTAAAATATGCTAAAATTCATACTTAATTAATCAATTATTTTATTTCGCTAAAAGTCCAATGTTGCGTGATTATCGTCCTAATCAAAAAACTCAGTCAACCAAAGTGGTCCAGCAAAAAAAATGCAAAATTAATCGCAGGGTACTTTTTTCTGTTTTTTTAATTTTAGTTCTGATTGCTTTATCGATGATAGCAATCAAAGCTAAATTAGCAGATTTTTATCAATTAAAAGCTAATGAGCGGGTCTTGTTAATTCATGATCAACAACCTGTCGGTATCCTTTTTTTTAATGTCTTTGACAAACAATTAGTCATTACTGACCTTGGTGATAGCAATTTTGATTTAAGTAGGTTAAATGAGGAGGCCACTGTTTCCTCTAGTGTGAAAAAAAATTTGCTTTATGCTTTCCTTTTTAACACTATTTTTGACCAAAGTTATCAATACCCATACGACAATTTGAATCGAGAAAATTTGCTAGCTTTTTTTAAAAATCAAAAAAACTATTATTTTTTTCTGCAAAATCGGGAACTTTTGTGGAGAGAACAAACACTAGCACAGGAAAATGTTAATACAGAGCAACCAATGTTTGGTTGCGCGGTGGCTCTAATTAACACTACCACAGAAACAGGTTTAGCTAATTCTTTGGCTACGATGCTTGAAAATAGTGCTTTTTTAATCATTAAAAAAGATAGTAATGCAGATAATTTGGCACAAACTAAAATTGTTTATAACCCCGACGAACCAGCTTGCAAAGAAGTTTTAAGTGAATTACAGCGTATTTGGCCAGAAAGTTTAATTGTTGCTGATCAACAAGCGACACTGCAACAACGGGCGGCTGTAGTGATTTATATTGGCAGAGATTTAGCTGATTTATACGTCTTTTTTATTAATCTTTTCCATCGCTAGGTCTAAGTCCTCTTCTTCATTTTCTTCATCAGTAATTTCAAAAGGGACATCCTCTTCAAGGACAAAATCATCAGGCAGAACCAAATTATTTTGAGTATTATTGGGAAAAGAGACAAATTGCTCGTTTTTTTTGGAGCGTAGAGTTTCTTTAATTTGCACCAAACATTGTTTGTCGCTCACTTTATAAATGACGCAACGATACTGATTGCCGTTATGAATCAGTTTACTTAAACGAAAAGAAATGTCTTCAGGTAGTG
>Ga0116171_10004345_pt1 | contig 12783 bp, 10 predicted proteins | sample AD_JPNHW2_MetaG_FD_89798 | JGI IMG/M metagenome (GOLD analysis project Ga0116171, IMG submission 89798) | Active sludge microbial communities of municipal wastewater-treating anaerobic digesters from Japan - AD_JPNHW2_MetaG | ecosystem: Engineered > Bioreactor > Anaerobic > Digestate | place...
ACCTTCGTCTCCCAGGCCGCCGCCAATGGCGCTGCTGCGGCCCTCGTGGACCGGCAGGTCGACGCCGCGCTGCCCCAGATTCTGGTCGCCGACACCGTCGCCGCCCTCCAGACACTGGCCCGCCACGAGCGCGATCATGCGGGCTTCCGGGTCGTGGCTCTCACCGGCTCGATCGGCAAGACCACCACCAAGGAGATGCTGGTGGCGCTGCTGGGCAGCGTCTTCCCGGTCGGCTTCACGCGCGGCAACCGCAACTCGGAGATCGGGTTCCCGGCTGAGCTCTGCTCCCAGCCCGCCGGCATCGACTGGATGGTGGCGGAGCTCGGGATGAGCCATCCTGGGGAGCTCCACCGCCTGGGCGCCATCGCCCACCCCGACGTCCTGCTCTACACCGTGGTGGCGCCGGTCCACCTGGAGTTCTTCCCGGACCTCGAGGCCATCGCCGAGGCCAAGGCCGAGCTCATCCCGCATCTGCACCCCGACGGCATCCTCGTGCTCAACGCCGCCGACCCGCGGGTCGCCGCCTTCGACCGCCGCTTCGCCGGCCGGGTCGTCCGCCACGGCCTGCCGGAGCGCAGCGACTACTGGCTCACCGGGATTGTCAGCGAGGGGCTTCTCGGCTCCCGCTTCTCGCTTTGCGGCCATGGCTTCGAGCAGCCGGTCAGGCTGCCTCTGCCCGGACGCCACCAGGCCGACAATCTGCTGGCCGCCGCCGCCACGGCCATCACCCTCGGCCTCTCGCCCTTCCAGGCGGCGGAGGCCGCGGCGGCCCTGCGATCGGCCCCGCGCCGCGGCGAGGTGCACCGGCTGCGCGACGGCATCACTCTGTTCGACGACTCCTACAACGCCTCTCCCCTGGCCATGATCCGCGTCCTCGAGATGCTGGCTGCAACACCTGGACGCCGGGTGGCGGTGCTCGGCGAGATGCTTGAGCTTGGCCCCACCGCACCCGCGCTCCACCGCGAGGTCGGGGAGGCGGCCGGCCGGGCTGCCGACGTGGTGCTGGCTGTCGGCCCCGAGCACGCCGCGGACCTGGCCTCGGGGGCAGGGGATCGCTGCGTCCGCCACGTCCCCGACGCGGCGACTGCCCTGGAGCTCCTGGGCCCCCTCGTGCGGCCAGGGGATGTCGTGCTGGTGAAGGGATCGCGGGGCATCGGCCTCGACCGCGTGGTCGACAGTCTGCTCGAGGAGCGGCGATGAACAGGCGGTCGTCCCAGGGACAGGCGCTGGTGGTCGGGCTGGGCGCCTCCGGGGTCGCCGCCGCCCGACTCCTCGCCAGCGAAGGCTGGCGGGTCACGGTCAACGACCAGGCGATGGCCGACACCCTCGGCGACCGGCTGGCCCAGCTCCCGTCGGGCGTGCAGTCGGCGCTCGGCGGCCATCCGCGCGCCCTTGTCGAGGGCATGAGCCTAGTGGTCGTCTCGCCGGGAGTGCCGTGGAGCCTCGAGATGCTCGCTGCTGCCCGCGAGGGAGGCGTCGAGGTCATTGCCGAGGTGGAGCTGGCTTTCCGGTTCTTCGCAGCGCCACTGGTCGGGGTTACCGGCTCCAACGGCAAGACGACGACGACGGCGCTGATCGGCGAAGTCCTCAAGGCGGCAGGGTGGCACACCGCGGTGGGAGGCAACATCGGCACTCCGGCCTGCGAGCTGGCGCGCGTGACCGACTGGGACGCCGTGGTGCTCGAGCTGTCGTCGTTCCAGCTCGAGGGGTGCACGTCGCTGCGCCCGCAGGTCGGAACGCTCCTCAACATCTCCCCCGACCACCTGGACCGCCACCCCACTCTGAACGACTACCTGGCCGCCAAGGCGCGCCTGTTTGCGTGGCAGCGCCCGGACGACTGGGCGATCCTGAACCGAGACGACACACCTCTGGAAGGCCTCGCCACCCCGTCCAGGCAGGCGTTCTTCTCGCTCGTCGACCCGTCCGCCGAGGCCCACCTCGCAGACGGCACGCTGGTCCTGGACGGGAGACCCCTGCTCGCCCGCACCGCCCTGCCCCTGCTGGGCGACCACAACGTCGCCAACGCCCTAGCCGCGGCGCTCTGCGCGTCGCGCCTCGGCGTGCCCCGCGATGCCATCGTTCGGGGGCTCTCCACCTTCACAGGGCTGCCCCACCGCCACCAGCTCGCGGCCGAGCGGCGCGGTGTGCGCTTCGTCGACGACTCCAAGGGCACCAACATCGGTGCCACCGCGGCCGGCCTCGCGGGCTATCCGGCCGGCACCATCCACCTCATCCTGGGAGGACTCGGCAAGGGCCAGAGGTTCGCCGAGCTGGTCCCGGCAGTCAGGGATCGTGTCGCTCGCGCCTACCTGATCGGCACCGCCGCGGACGAGATCGCCGCCGCGCTCCACGGAGTGATCCCCTACGAGCCCTGCGGCACCCTGTCGGTGGCGGTGGAGCGGGCGTTCTCATTGGCGACCGCCGGCGACACGGTGCTCCTCTCGCCAGCCTGCGCTTCGTTCGACCAGTTCGCCAACTACGCCGAACGTGGCGACCAGTTTGCCCGCCTGGCCCGGGCCCTGCCGGAGGTGGGCTGATGCCGCGCCAGCGCCAGGTCGACCGGCTGCTCGTCGCCACCACCATTCTGACCGCCACGGCTGGCGTCGTGATGGTGGCCTCGGCATCCGGGCCCCTGGCACGGGAAGCGTACGGCGTCCCCGAGTTCGAGTTCGCCTTCCGGCAACTGGTGGCGGTCCTGCTGGGTGCTGGGGCGATGCTGGCCGCCACCTTCGTGCCCCTGCACCACCTCCTCAAGCCGCACGTGGCGCTTGGGGGCCTCGGGATCACCTGGGTGGCCTTGGTGGTCCCCTACCTGCAACGGCCCATCAACGGCGCGCACCGGTGGCTCCAGTTGCCAGTGGGATCGCTCCAGCCCTCGGCCCTCGCCAAGGTCGCCCTGCCGCTTGCCCTCGCCTCGTGGGTGGCGTACTGCCGCGCCCGCCGGGAGACGCCCGAGCGCACGTTCTATCCGGCCCTGGCGATCACCGGTCTCACCGTGCTGCTGGTCCTTGCCGCGCCCGATCTGGGCTCCGCCTTTCTCCTGCTGGCCGGAGCTGTCGCGGTGCTGGTGCTGGCCGAAATTCCCTGGAAACCGCTGGTGGTCCTGGGCGGCGGCACGGTGCTGATGGTGGTGGTCGCCATCCTCGCCAAGCCCTACCGCATCGAGCGTGTCCGCTCGTTCTTCGGCGAGACCTCCTACCAGGTCCAGCAGTCCCTCATCGCCATCGGTGGCGGCGGCGTCCTCGGCCGCGGCCTCGGGGAGAGCACGCAGAAGCTGTTCTTCCTCCCCTACCCTCACACCGATTTCATCTTTGCCGTGGTCGGCGAGGAGATCGGGCTGTGGGGCACCACGCTGACTCTGGCGCTGCTCGGCGTGATCGTCGTCCGCGCCCTTCGTGCCGCCCACCGCAGCCCCACGCTCGGGACCGGGCTGCTCGCGGCCGGCCTCGCGGTGACCCTGGCCGTGCAGACCCTCATCAACACTTCGGTCTGCCTCAAGCTGATGCCTGCCAAGGGATTGCCGTTGCCATTGCTGTCCGCCGGCGGGTCCGACGTGCTCGTCACCATGATTGCCATCGGCCTTGTCCTCAACGTCGGCAAGGAGGGTGCCCAGTGAACTTCGGGCATGTCCGCCACCTGCACTTCGTGGGCGTCGGCGGGGCCGGCATGTGCGGTCTCGCTGAGCTGCTGCACCGCGAGGGGTTGCAGGTCTCGGGCTGTGACCTGCAGGCCGGGGAGGCCACCGAGCGGCTGCAGGCCCTCGGAATCACCGTGACGATCGGCCACGACCCCACCCATGTGCAGGCCGCCGACCTGCTGGTCACCTCCTCGGCGGTACCCCTGGCCAGCCCCGAGGTGCAGGCCGCCCGTTCGCGCGGCATCCCGGTCATTCGACGCGCCGAGATGCTGGGTGAGGTGTCGCGCCTGAAGTGGACGGTGGGCGTGGCCGGCACCCACGGCAAGACCACCACGACCTCCCTCACCGGGCACATCCTCACCGAGGCAGGGCTCGATCCCACCGTGGTCGTCGGGGGCCGGGTCCACTTGCTGGGAGCCCACGCCCGGCTGGGACGGTCACAGTACCTGGTGGCCGAGGCCGACGAGTACGATCGCTCGTTTCTCGCGCTCTACCCCGTGCTGGCCGTGATCACCAACATCGAGGCCGAGCATCTCGACACCTACGGCACCGTCGAGGCGATGGAGGACGCCTTTGTCGCCTTCGCGAACCGGACGCCGTTCTATGGCGCCACGATCGCCTGCCTGGACGACCCGGGCGTCCGCCGACTGCTGCCCCGACTCGGGCGACGCATCGTCACCTACGGCGAGTCCCCGCAGGCCGACATCGCCGCCCGCGCCATCGTGGCAGGCCCTCGCGGGTCCGTCTGCCGTGTGGCGGTTCGGGGTGAGGACCTCGGCCAGCTCCGGGTTCCGCTGCCCGGCCGTCACGTCCTGGCCGACGCCCTCGCCGCGACCGCGGCCGCCCTCGAGGTCGGTGTTGGGTTCGAAGCGGTGGCCAGCGCCGTCGCCTCCTTCACCGGCGTCGCCCGGCGCTTTGAGCGCAAGGGCGAGCGCGGCGGCGCCGTGCTGGTGGACGATTATGCCCACCACCCCACCGAGGTCGCCGCGACGCTCCAGGCGGCTCGCCAGGCGTACCCCCAGGCGCGCATCGTCGCGGTGTTCCAGCCGCACCTCTACTCCCGCACCGCCACCTTTGCTCGCCAGTTCGGGGAGGCCCTGCTGGGTGCCGACGTCGTGCTCGTGCTTCCGATCTATGCGGCGCGCGAGCAGCCCGCCGAAGGCGTCACCCACCACCTGGTCTCGGACGCCGCCCGGACCTGCGGGCATCGCAACGTGATGCCGTGTGCGTCGTTCGACGAAGCCTCGCGCCACCTGTCCGACATCGTCCGGCCCGGAGACCTCGTTCTCACGCTGGGTGCCGGCAACGTCGTCAACCTGGGCGAGCGCTGGCTGGCCGGAGCGTCGGCATGAGCGGCATCGTCCGCCATCGCCGAAGCTGGCATCGCACCGTGCGGGTGGGGCTGATGCTCGTGGCTGGAGCCGTCCTCACCACGACCCTCGGCATGGCGTTCCAGGTTCGTCGGGTTCTCGTCGAGGGGACGCGGCGGTTCGGCACGGCCCAGGTCGAAACGGCGCTGCAACCTGCACTGGGGAGCATGTCGCTCACGGTGCGTGCCGCCGACCTTCGGAATGCCGTCCTCGAGGTGCCCTGGGTCGGGGAGGCCTCCGTGCGCGTCTCGCTTGACGGCGTCGTGCACTGCCTGGTGCGGGAACGCGAGCCGGTGGCGGTGGCCATTGACGGAGCCGTCGTCAACCTCGTGGACATCACCGGGCACCTCATGGGCGCCCCCCGCGGCACCCTTCCCGAGCTTGAGCTCGTGGACTTCGCACCCTTCCCCGAAGAGCGTGCGACGCTGCTCGCGTCGCTCCCGAGCTTGCAGCGGGCGTGGGGAGCGCCCGTGCGCCGGGCCACCCGCCTGGGGTTCTCCAATGTCGCCCTGTCGTTCCCCGACCTGAGCTGCTCCATCCTTGTCGACCCGACCCGCGAAACCCAGCTCCGGCTGGCCCGGCGCGTCCTCGAGACGTGGCAGCGCGACACGCACTCCGCGCCCCAGCGTCTGGACGCCCGCGTCGACGGCCGGGTCGCGGTCTTGCCCGCATCCGAACCGGCGGAGATCCCCTCATGACCCTCTCGGGCTCCCCGTTCACCGCCCTGGACGTGGGCAACCAGCGCGTTCTGGCCCTTATCGGAGAGCCCAACGAGGAGGGCGCCATCGTCATCCGGGGCGTCGGCATGGCCCCCTCCGGCGGCGTGCGGGGCGGGCAGGTCGTCCAGCTTCGCCCCGTCGTGGCGGCGATCCGGGCCGCCATCGAGGAAGCCGAGCTGATGGCCAAGGCGCCGGTAGAACGCGTTGTCGCCTCGACGGCCGGCACCTTCGTGGTGGGCCGCATGACCCGTGGCGCCATCACGTTGGGGCCCCGGGAACGCGAGGTCACGCCTCGCGACCTGGACGCGCTGCACGAGGCCCTACGCCGGCAGCCTCTCCCACCGCAGCACACCGTGCTCAACGTGGTGGCCCCGACCTACACCCTCGACGGCCAGGAGGGCCTTCTCGACCCCCTGAGGATGCCGGGCCGGCAACTCGTCGTCGAAGCCTACGTGCTGGCCTGCCAGGAGAGCCCGGTGCGGACCCTCGAGAAGGCCATCAACGAGGCCGGCGTGGCAGTCGACGAGATGGTGTTCGCACCCGTGGCGGCGTCGCTGGCGACGCTCACGGCAGACGAGCGGAGGCTCGGCTCGATTCTCATCGACATCGGCTTCGGCTGCACCACCTATGCCGCCTTCTCGGGCGAGAAGATGCTCATCTCGGGGTGTTTCCCCATCGGCGCCAACAAGATCAACGACGACCTCGTGCACCGCTTTCAGACCACCGCAGTGGGGGCCGAGAAGGCCAAGCGGGAAGCTGGCACGGTCCTCCTCAACGACGTCGGCGAGGAGGAAACGCTCTCCGTGCCCACCATCGAAGGACGCGGCAGCCACGTCATCTCGCGCCGCGAGCTGTGCAAGACCGTGCGCATCCGCATGCAGGAGACATTCGAGCTGATTGCCGCCGAGGTCTGGCGGCAGATGCCCCGGGACGCACCTTGCACCGGCGTCGTGATCTCGGGTGGAGGCTCGCACCTCGACGGCATCGTCGCACTGGCGGAGGAGGTCTTCGTCAAGCGGGCCCGGCTCGGCGAGCTGGAGGGCCTGGTTGACGCCACGAACCTCCTGCAGAGTCCGGAGCTGCCGGCACGCTCACCCGCCGTGGCGATGGGCCTGCTGGCGTATGCCCAGGCGGCCGCCAGCTCCGACACCCATGTCGCCGTGCGCGAGCGCGGGCGGCCCGAGGGAGTGTGGTCCCGATTCAAGCGACAGATATTGACCAGAAGGGGAGGCGAAGGATGATCACGTTCGACGAGCAGGACGACAAAGGAGCACCCGGAATCACCATGGCCGAGGAGTGCTATCCGGCCGTCATCAAGGTGGTCGGGGTCGGTGGGGGCGGCTGCAATGCCGTGAACCGCATGATCGAGGCTGGCATCAGGGGGGTCGAGTTCATCGCCGTCAACACCGACGGCCAGTGCCTCCGCGCCAGCCAGGCGGGGGTGAAGATCCAGCTCACCACGCCCAACGGACGCGGCAAGGCCCTTGGGGCCGGGTGCGATCCCGAGGTCGGCATGAAGGCCGCCCTGGATGCCACCGATCGCATCCTGGAGGTGCTGGAAGGCGCCGACATGGTGTTCATCGCGGCCGGTATGGGCGGCGGCACCGGCACGGGCGCCAGCCCGGTGGTGGCGTCCCTCGCCCGCGAGGCCCGCGCCCTCACCGTGGCGGTCGTGACCAAGCCGTTCCCCTTCGAGGGGTCGCGCAAGGCCCGCATCGCCGAGCGGGGCATCGAGGAGCTGCGGAAGTGCGTGGACACCCTCATCACGGTGCCCAATGCCCGGCTGTTACAGATGGTGAAGCCGGACATCACCGTCGAGAACGCCTTCCACCTGGCCGACGAGGTGCTTCGCCACGGCGTCCAGGGGATCTCGGACATCATCAACGAGACCGGGATCATCAACCCCGACTTCGCCGATGTCGAGACGGTGATGCGCGGCGGAGGGATGGCGCTCATGGGTATCGGTGTGGCCGAAGGCGAGCACCGTGCCGTGGAAGCGGCCCAGCACGCCTTCTCCTCGCCACTGCTCGAAGAGGCCGTCCTGGACGGCGCCCAGCGCGTGCTCGTCAACTTCGTGGGCGGAACGGACAGCACCCTGGCCGAGATCAACGACGCCGCAGAGTACATCGCGGCTCGCTGCTCTCCCGACTGTCTCTTCATCCCCGGGTATGCCCGGCGGGACAGCTTCGAGGGCAGGATTCAGGTCACCGTGGTCGCCACAGGCTTCGGCGCTACCGCCGAGGACCGGCCGAGCCCGCGGATCACCGACCGCGTCGTCGCGAGGCCAGAGCCCCGCGCCGAACGGCCCCAGGCACCGGCCCTCGATCCGGCCTCCATTTACCTGCCTGCCAACCTGTCCAAGGACTACGGCGTGAACGTCGAGGACTTCTCCGAGTTCGAGACCCCCACCTATCTGCGCCGGCAGATGGACTAGGGGCCCTCCTCTCTTCCTCCTGTACTCGTCGTCGCCCGGGGGCGCACCCTCCCAACGCTCCCGGGCCCTTTTCTTGTCCGTTCAGCCCACCCATCCAGTCTGGAGTCATCCCCGGGGGTGTCGAATGCGACAGGTCCCATGCAGACGCTGCTTCAAGCCGGCTCATGGGCACACAGAGGCCCCGCGCTAACCAGGATGTGACCTTTCGACTCTCGACTGGAAGATGGAAGGCGGGACTACTTCTTCTTGAACAGGGCGTCGAAGGCGTCGCGAGGGCGGTTGGTCGGGGCCGGTTGCTCCGCGGCGAACTCCTGGACGAGACCCGGGGTGAAGAGCTCGCAGGCATTGCGCTTGATCTTGTTTGCGATGCGTTCGATCACCGGCTTGCGGCACTCGTTGGCGCGGGAGGTGTCGAAGAAGATGCAGTTGGAGCAGGTGTGGAGGTCGCTTGCGCAGCCTTCGCAGACCGCATCCAGCGGCAGGGCGACGTCGACCCGCAGCCGCGCACCGCACCGCCGGCAGCGGAACACCGACTCCGTCGGGGCGCCCAGGCCCCTCCCCCGGGGGCCCTCGGGCCGCTCGGTCGGCGGGCCGCTGCGCTCCCGCGGACCCTGTCCGGAGCGCTCCTGCCGGGGTCTGGACCCATCGTCCATGTACCCGCGGTGGCCATACTTACGGTCTTGCATTGGTCACTCCACAACCGCCCGACGGGGTCGGGCGAACTACTTTCCGAGAAGCTTGAGAAGACCCAGCGAGAGCGCTGGCGCATAGGTGATGAGCAGCACGCCGCCGCCCATGATGACGAGGAAAGGTACCACATGTCGATACAACCGCGTGATCGGCGTGCCAAAGCGCGACGCTGACAGGAAGAGGTTCAGCCCCACCGGTGGGAAGAGGAACCCGAGCTCCAGGTTGGCGAGGAAGATGACACCCAGGTGCACGGGATGCACCCCGAACGCCACCCCGAGCGGCACCACCAGGGGGGTCAGCACGATGATCGCGGAGTAGATCTCGAGCACCGACCCCAGGACCAGAAGGAAGACGTTGAGCACCAGCAGAAAGACCAGAGGCGACGTGACGTGAGCCCGCACGATGCCGAGGAGCTGATCCGGGATCTGGGCATCCACAAGGTAGGACGTCAACCCCATCGCCGAGGCCAGCAACAGCAGCACCGCGCCCACCAGGACGCCGCCCCTGAGCAGCACACCCGGCAGGTCGCGCCACGGATGAATGTCCCGGGTCACGAAGCACTCAACGATGATGGCGTAGGCCGCCGCAGCCGCCGAAGCCTCGACGAGAGAAGCCCAGCCGCTGGCGAACAGCCCCACTACCAGCAACGGCACCGAGAGCTCCCACTTGGCCCCCCATGTCGCTCCCAGCGCCTCCCGCCAGGAAAACGTCTGGGTCGACTTCTGGGATCGCCGGCCGACGAAGATGCCGTAGGCCGCCGTCAGGACGACCAGGAGTAGGCCCGGCACCAGGCCAGCCAGGTAGAGCTGGTCGGCCGGCACGCTCGCCACCACCGAGTAGAGAATCACCGGCAGGCTGGGTGGGAACAGCAAGCCGAGGCTCCCCCCGGCCGTCACGAGTCCGAGCGAGAAACCCTCCGGGTAACCTTCTTCCCTCAGGATCGGATAGACCAGGCCTCCCAGCGCGATGATGGTGATCCCCGAGCCGCCCGTGAAGGTTGTGAAGAGGGCGCAGACCCCGGCCACCAGCACTGCAATCCCGCCCGGCATCCAGCCGAAGATCGCCCGGAAGAAGCGGACCAGGCGGTAGGCCGCCCGGGACTCCGCCAGGACGTAGCCGCAGGCGGTCAGCAGCGGAATGGCCGGCAGCGTGGGCGAGGCCACCAGGCGGTAGATCTCAGCCGGCACGGCCGAGATCGGGGTCGACTCGGAAAAGAACAGCAGCATCCCGACCCCGGCCATCGCCACGAACACCGGAGCGCCGAGAAGGGCTGCCACCAGCACCAGCACCACCAGGGCCCAGAAGCTCGTTCCCGAGGGAGGCGGCAGAAGACCCAGCGCAAAGGCCAGCGGCACGGCCGCCAGGGCGAGCGCCCGGCCGCGCCAGCGGTCCGATGCCAGCCACACGAAGCGCAGCGCGGCCAGCGCCAGAGCGAGGGGCATGACCAGCTCGCTCACCCAGACGGGAAGCCCGATGGGGAGCACGGAGCCCTGCTGGCGGTCCGCCATCACGACCTGGAAGCTGCCGTAGGTAAGCAGCGCGCAGACCCCGGCCGCGACCGCGTGGGCGAGGACCCGCACGAGCCGCCGGGCGCGGCTGCCCTCGGCGAAGATCTCGGCCGTGGAGAGCGTCAGGTGCTTGCTTTCCCGCACCGCGATCATCCCGCCCAGGAACGCCAGCCACAGGGTGAGCTGCTGCAGGTAGGTGGCGGAGCCGGGAACGTGGAACCCGCCCAGAGGTCTGCCCACCGCGTCCACCAAGGGCAAGAACACCGCCACGAGGATGGCGACGACGAGAACCCCGTTTTCGATCCGGCGGGAAGTAGCCGACAGAGTCACTTGGCGGCCTTGGATGCCCGGTAGGCGTCACGCAGTCTGATCGCCTCATCGAACGCTGCCGCAGGCACGAACGGACCGCGCGCCCCCGGATAAGCGGCCTCGGCTGCCTTGCGCCACGCCGCCTGGGCCGCGGCGTCCACCGGCACCACCTTGAGCCCGCGCTTCTGCATCGCCTCCAGGTCACGGATCGTCCCCTCCCGGGTCTGGGCGCACAACTTCAGGGCCGCGGCCCGGGCGGCCTCCTGAACCGCGGGGCGGAGCTCCGCCGGGAACTTGTCCCAGGCGGCCTTCGACAGCACGAGCCCACCCGAGAGCACGGCCCAGTTGACGTCCGTCATGTAGGGCGCGGACGTGAACCACTGCATCAGCACCGCCGCCTGGGGCGAGGTAGGAAGAGCCGTGACGAGCCCGGTTTGCAGCGCCGTCGAGATCTCGGTCGCGGGCAGCGGCACCGGACTGAAGCCCGACGCCTTCCACAGCTCGATGGCCGGATTGTCCCCGGCCCAACAGAACAGCTTCTGCGCCTTGAGATCCTCTGGCATCCGCACCGGCACCTTGGTGAAGAAGTGCAGCCAGCCGGCGTCCGCCCATGCCAGCACCACGAACCCCTTGTCCGCATAGATCTTCTCGATTTGAGGTCCGAGCTGCGCGAGCACCGCGTCGAACTCCTCGTAGGAGGCATACGCCATCGGGATGGCGAGGGCGAAGACCGAGCGGTCGATCTCGGCGAACCCGGCGGCGGTGAGAAGACCACCGTCGAGCGTTCCGAGCCGCATCTTCCGCACCACGTCGGCGTCGTCGCCCGCGACGCCGCCCGGGTAGAGCCGCACCGTCACCCTGTCACCGGTGATCTGCTGCCACTTTTGGGCCATCTCCTGCACGGTCACAAACCACGCCGACCCCTGCGGCACCAGGGTGGCGATCTTGATAGTCGCCTTCTGGGCCATCGCCGGCGAGACCAGCCCGGCGATCGCGAACACCACTGCGAAGACCAATGCGTATCGTGCGTATCGCACGTGCACCTCCAGGATTCAGATGAATAGCTCGTCGATCCGCGAAAGCAACCAGCGAGCCCGGCGTTGGGCCAGCAGGTTGGCCAGCCGGTCCGGCCCCGGTGTGCTTACGTCGACGGCCAGTGCTTGGTTGAGCAGCCGCTCGAACTCGCCGCGGTCCTGTGCGCTCAAACAGACCGTCTCGGCAAAGCTCACGAACGGCGCAACCCGCTTTCCACCCGACAGTTGCACCGCCTTCTCGAACGCCTGTCGGGCCCGCTCCACCGAGCCGCCCGCGGCCGCGGGCCGTCCTCCCTCGTAGGCGATGAAGAAGTCGTGAGCGGCACCGCCCCCGAAACGCTCGTCGAGGGCCAGCACCCGGCCGGCCAACGCCGCGGTGATCGGCAGGTCGGCCGACAGCTCGGCGTTGTCCTTGGCCAGCGAGATGGCCGCCCCCCACGCCATGGCCGTCCAGTAGAGCAGGGGGACCTCGTCCATCGAGCGCACCTCGCCCACCGCCCCGGTCAGATCCCGCGTCAGCCGCTCCCGGAGCCCCGGATGCTCCACCTCGAGCCCGCGCAGGCCGTAGTCCCGGGCGCGCAGGTAGAGCTTCAGCGCCCGCTGGCGCATGGCCGTCGCGGCCTTGAGGTCCGATGCTTCGACGTAGTCGGCTTCGCTCTGCACGTACGCATAGGAGTACTGGGTGAACCCCGAGGCAGCGCCAAGTAGCAGCCCCTTGTGGCGCGGCGACTCGGCCAGCAGGCTCTCCATGGTCTTGAGGGCGAACGGCAGCGCCTCCCGGACCAGCTCGGGATCGTCGTCGCTCGCCCACCCGGCTCCGCCCGAGGCCAGGGCATTTCCGGCCGTGTTCACCGCGATCCGCCGCAGCGAGCAGCTCGAGAGCCCCATCACTACCACGAGGACCGCGCCCCAGGTAGTCACGCCACCCAGGAGGCTCGCTCCCGTCCTGCCCACGACGGGACAGGAGGAGCCGAAACGCCACCGCTCACGCCTGCCCCTCTGGCTGGCGTGCCTCTGGCTCTCGACGTTCGACGCTTGACCTTCGACTTGGTTCACGGAGCCTCCGCGCGGCGACCGAGACG
>Ga0116171_10004347_pt1 | contig 12779 bp, 15 predicted proteins | sample AD_JPNHW2_MetaG_FD_89798 | JGI IMG/M metagenome (GOLD analysis project Ga0116171, IMG submission 89798) | Active sludge microbial communities of municipal wastewater-treating anaerobic digesters from Japan - AD_JPNHW2_MetaG | ecosystem: Engineered > Bioreactor > Anaerobic > Digestate | place...
CGGCTGTAATTAAATCTCCTTTTTCAAAACCGTCGATTTTTTCTACGGCAAATTCTTTTAAAAAGCGTACCGGATCAACACCTTTCAAGTGTCCTGCTTCCGGTTTGCTCAAGCGGAATTCTTTTTTTTCTCCAAAACCGATTTGTACTGCTTTCTGATTGTCTTTTGTTCCATCCTTTACTTGTACGATAACACAAGGACCGGCTTTAATTTTGGTAACCGGTACTACTTCGCCGCTTGGCAAAAACACCTGCGACATCTCCATTTTTTGTCCTAATATAAATTTCATAATATAATTGGTCATTGGCCTCTCGTCTTTAAGAAACGAGGTGCTTAACAAAAAAACTAGAAGCGCTAACATCGATTGACTGACATCAATGATACTGCTTCTAGCCTTGTTCTCCTACCATATTATATAAAACAATACGATAGAAACTCTAAAAAGAGTTCGTTGGCTTGTTACAATATTTTATGTCTGTTAGCGTCATCCTTTCTTGCAATATTATCAACTCTTTTGTCTAAATGTTTTTGACCCGATCAAAAATCGGATAATCTTATTTAGTTAAAGATTCAATAACAAAATTTGCCCTATCATAAGTCATTTTTCAATGTTTGTCAAGGGCCCTACTATTTTCTATTTGTAAATAAACTTTTAAACTACATTTTAATTTCTACATCCACACCAGAAGGCAAATTCAAGCTCATCAAAGCATCAATACATTTTGGTGAAGCATCCATAATATCAATCAATCTTTTGTGTACACGCATTTCGAATTGTTCACGAGCGTCTTTGTGTACAAAAGTAGAACGGTTAACAGTAAATTTGTTAACTTCTGTAGGAAGCGGTACTGGGCCAATAACTTTGGCATCATTACGCTGTGCAGTTTCAATGATAGTCTTGGTTGCTTGATCAATAATTTTATTATCGTAAGCGCGAATTTTAATTCTGATTCTGCTTGCTTCTGCTGGTTTTTTAATTGTCGGAGTTTTATCTGTCATGTAATTAACATTAAAGAACTTTATAGGCTAAGGGGGCGCAATTTCTTGCACCCCCTCATCTATAATTATTTAATAATTTTGGTTACTACACCAGAGCCTACTGTACGACCACCTTCGCGGATAGCGAAGTTCATTTGATCTTCCATAGCTACTGGTTTAATAAGTGTAACTGTGATATCAACGGTATCTCCAGGCATAACCATTTCAGTACCTTCTGGTAAAGTAACTTCACCAGTAACATCAGTTGTTCTGATATAGAATTGTGGTTTATAACCTTTAAAGAAAGGTTTATGACGACCACCTTCTTCTTGTTTCAAAACGTAAACTTTTGCTTGATATTCAGTATGAGGTTTGATGGAACCGGTTTTAGCCAATACCATACCTCTTTCAACATCTTCTTTTTTAGTACCGCGAAGTAACAAACCAGCGTTGTCACCAGCTTGGCCTTCTTTCAAACTTTTGTTAAACATTTCAATACCAGTAACAACAGTTTTGGAAGGTTCTTCTTTCAAACCAACGATTTCAACTTCGTCATTGATATGGATAGCACCGCGTTCAATACGACCAGTAACTACAGTACCACGTCCTTCGATAGAAAATACATCTTCAACAGGCATCAAGAAAGGTTTATCAACATCGCGAGTTGGAGTTGGGATATATTCATCAACTGCTTTCATCAAATCCAATACTGGTTTTGATGCAGCTTCGTCTGAAGGATTTTGAAGAGCTTTCAAAGCAGAACCGCGAATAATAGGAGTAGTATCTCCAGGGAAATTGTATTTTTTCAATAAGTCGCGAACTTCAGCTTCTACTAAATCAACCAATTCTGGATCAGAAACTTGGTCAACTTTATTTAAGAAAACAATAATGTAAGGCACACCAACTTGGCGAGCTAACAAAATGTGTTCACGAGTTTGAGGCATAGGACCATCAGTAGCAGAAACTACAAGAATAGCTCCATCCATTTGAGCTGCACCAGTGATCATGTTTTTTACATAATCAGCATGTCCAGGACAATCAACGTGAGCATAATGACGAGCTTGAGTTTCATATTCTACATGAGCTGTAGAAATAGTGATACCACGAGCTTTTGATTCTGGAGCTTTATCCAAATCATCAACGCCCTTACTTTGAGCGGTCATGCCATGTGCAGTTAATACTGACAAAATAGCAGCGGTAAGAGTAGTCTTACCATGGTCAACGTGGCCAATAGTACCAATGTTGACGTGTGGCTTGCTTCTAATGAAATCAGCCATAGTGGTTAACTTAAAATCGTGCGGCACTTTTCCCGAGTGGTCGGGATTAGAGTTTTGTGATCCAACCGCGAAAAATATTTTTTAAATAAAAATGTTATCAAACAACAGCTCATAACCGTTTTAAGGTTAACAGCTGTTTTTTAATAGCTTTTGCATTATAGCAGGTATTTATAATTTTGGCAAGAGGCAAGATGTGGACATTTTGTGTATATCTTAGCCAAGAGCCAACCCACTACTCTACCGGTTCCAAATAGAATCTTTCTTCCTCTTCTGGAACATCATTTAGTTTCTCTTCTTGAAAAAAACTATTAGCAAAAAATTCTTGGTCTGGATCCTGTTTTTTGCGTAATTTTTGCTCAAATTCCTCTTTTTTTACATCACGACCAACAAAGATATTTTGTTTGTTCAAAACGTCTCGCAATGATACTAATCCTGGACCAAGTGGTTTTTTTCTCTCAACATGGCCAAAATTATCCTCTATATCTTCATTTACAGCTTTTCTATCTTCTTTTATAAATTGTTCCACAGCTTTTTCGATTCTCTTTTTTTCTTTATTTTTACGCAAAATTTCCTCAAATTCCTCGTATTTTTGCTTTTCTTCTTGCAAAGAATGCCAAACAGCAATTTCTTTATTCACTTTTTCAAGCATTTCGTTTTCATTCAAATTGCCAATAACCTGACGATGAGTACCAGAAGTCAAGCGTTCGTATTCATTTGCCGGTAAAATAACGTATAAATCCCCCGTTTCACTATCAGTTAACACACCACGACCATCGGTTTCACGCATTAAACGAAATAAATTTTTGAAAACTTTGTTAAACATAGAAATAATAATTTAAGGTTTTTTAATTGTAACATTATAAAGCAAAAAGTCAAGTTGGTCTTCGAACTACAGACTACGGACTACACGGCGAACATTATGGTCTTCGGACTACAGACTACTGTCATTGCGAACCCGCAGGGCGGGTGAAGCAATCCCACTGATTATAAACCGAACTTCAGTCTACAAACTTCAATTGCCAACTATTTTGCTTTTTTTGGATTTTATGCTAAAATAAAGATATGTAAAATCAAACCTATTTTGGCTTATATTAGCCAAAATATGCTAAACAGGCCTTGACAAAAGTGTCAAAGTGTGCTATAATATCATGTTATTTAGCTAAGATTAAATGAAAATATGGAATCTTTTTTTAAAGAAACAGTTACAAACTTAAAAAATAAACTTCCTTTTAAAAAGAGAGTTAAATCTTGGAATTTTGAAGCTTCTAGAAAACAAAACCAAAATAAAGATGTTGCTATAAATAGCATCGAAAGAGATTTTGACAAAATTTTAAATAAACTAATTTTAAATAAAATAGAAAAAATTGGTGAAACTGAAGGTGGTGGAGAAATTATTCAACCTATAATAGAAGAAACCATCGGTGAGACTGAAGGTGGTGGAGAGATTATCAAAACAAAAGATCTAAATACTGTTAATACTGATACCTCAAAACTTTTTGATTCTTGGAAAGAAAAAATCAAAAATGAAAAGTCTTTTTCTATTCAAGAAAAAAGTCATATCCTTTACCATTTATTAAGAAAAAAAGCTGAAATTGAAAATTCCATACACAATAATTTAAATAGTATTACTTCTGATAAAACAGAAAAGGTTGTTTTTAATGAAGCTGAAAAATTAGAAACAGAACTTTCACAAAATACTTCTCACGAAAAAGAATCTGATGTTTATATAGAAAAAATTCAACAACTTGCTGAAAATTACAATCAAGAAGAAAATAGCGATGATTCTATACGTCAAGCAGTTAATTTGATTGGAAAAATTTCTAGAAATGACAACACTGAACCAAAAAAACTTATTAGTGACCTATTGGATATTTTTGGAGAATCTAACAAAGAAAATATTATTGAATTCTATAAACAATTATTTACTTTTTTTGAAGCAACTGAAAATATAAAAAACTCTCAAGAAAATAATACTAACAAACAAAATAAGGACAAAGAAGAAAACACTCAGATTATCGGTAACCCTCCAATATTAAATACATAATTAAATTTTAAATTAAAATTATATGAGTGAAAGAAATCCATCAACTGAAAAATTCTTAAAAGAAGTTTTTGACGATTTACCAATGGAACAATACGAAAAAGAAGAATTAAAATTAAAACTTGGAGCAAATTATGAACAACCTATTCCTAATAAATACAAAGATATTGTTTCCGACGATAATAATGAAAATGATGAAAAAAATATCCATAAAATTCCAAAAATAAAGCCCGAAACCCTCCAGCAGATAGAAGAACATAGAAAAAAAGCACAACAAAAAGCAGAAGAAGAAAAAAAGAGAGAAGAAGCAATAAACAAAGAAGCTATGAAAAAATACAGTGCAAAATCCTAAATTTTTAATTAAAATTTAACTTTATATATATGGAAAATAATCAATCAGAAAACTTTGATTTTAATCTTGACGAAATTATAAAAAGTTCAGAAAACGAAAACAAAGTTCCACCAACAGAAATAGATCCTATTAAAAATCCAAATGGTTTTTCTAAAAAAATATTTGATCGCAAACCATTAAAAATCATAGAGAAAACCGAGGAGGATGCGAAAAAAATAGAAGAAGCTAGAAATAAAATAAAAGAAAATCATCAAAGTAACTCCTAAATTTTATTAATAATTTAATTTAAAAAATATATGGGAGAAAATCCTAGACCATACAGTGAATATGACATTGATGGCAATAAAATAGTAGATAAAATTACTACTCCTATAACTTGGGCACATAAGGAAGATGTACCTCAAGAAGAAGGTGGTTTACCGCCAGTTGAAATGTCTGCTTACAATAATGAAAGAAGTATTACTAGACCAACAACAGAAAACCTTCTTGGAAAAAAAACCGAGCTGATAAAAAAAGAATTTTCCAAAAATAACAATAAATATGAAGGTGGAATAGATTTACCAAAAAAAAATTTTGGAGATCATTATAAAGGTAACGCTTAAAAAATAAACAAAAAAATACACTCGCTTTAAACGAGTGTGTTTTTTATTGTAATAATTATTTTTGTTTTCCAGAGATTATGTTTTGTGCAACATTGTTTGGCACTTCAGCATAATGAGAAAATTCCATAGTAGAACTAGCGCGACCCTGAGAAATGTTACGCAAGTTGGTAGCATAACCAAACATAGATGCAAGAGGTACGATAGCTTTCACAACTTTGAGTTGAGATCTATCAGTCATTTCTTGAATTTGTCCGCGTTTGGAATTGAGATCACCAATCACATCACCCATGAATTGTTCTGGAGTCAAAACTTCTACTTTCATGATAGGTTCCATAATTATCGGACTAGCTTTACGACAAGCGTCTTGAAAAGCCATGGAGCCGGCAATTTTAAAAGCTGCTTCAGAAGAATCAACTTCGTGGTATGAACCATCAAAACAAGTAACTTTGACATCTACTACCAAATATCCAGCTTGGATACCGCGAGTAATAGATTCTTTTACACCTTTTTCAATAGCTGGTAAGTATTCACGAGGAATAACACCACCCTTGGTAGCATCGATAAATTCAAAACCTTTATTTTCTTCTTGAGGTTCAACACGCAACCAGCAATGACCGTATTGACCACGACCACCAGATTGTTTGACGTATTTACCTTCAGCTTCAGCAGAAGTTTTGATAGTTTCTTTATAAGCAACTTGAGGAGCACCAACATTGGCTTCTACTTTGAACTCACGTTTCATACGATCAACGAGAATTTCCAAATGCAACTCACCCATACCTTCAATAATTGTTTGAAGAGTTTCTAAATCAGTGTGCACTTTGAAAGTTGGATCTTCTTCGGTAAGTTTTTGCAAAGCCATACCAATTCTTTCTTGATCAGCTTTGGTTTTAGGTTCAATAGCAACAGAGATAACTGGTTCTGGGAAAACGATTTTTTCCAAAACGATTGGTTTATTTTCATCACAAAGTGTATCTCCGGTAGCTGTCTCTTTGAGACCGATAGCGGCAGCGATTTCACCAGCGAAAACCTCATTTACATCTTCACGGTGGTTAGCATGCATACGCACGATACGAGAAATTCTTTCTCTTTCGCCTTTGGAAGAATTGAGAACATAGGAACCAGTAGTAAGTTTTCCGGAATAAACACGGAAGAAAATCAAACGACCAACAAAAGGGTCAGTTGCAACTTTGAAAGCCAAAGCTGAAAATGGTTCATTATCATCAGCATGACGAGTCATTGGTTCATCTGTATCCACATCAAGACCTTTGATGTCAGGTAAATCTGTAGGAGCTGGTAAATAATGAGTTACTGCATCAAGGACAAGTTGAACGCCAATATTACTCAAAGCTGAACCGCACAATACTGGGAAAAGACGACAAGCGATAACCATTTCACGAATAGCTTTTTTCATTTCTTCAACAGAAAAAGTTTCAGCATTTAAAAATTTTGCCATTGTAGTATCGTTGGCTTCAGCAACTTTTTCAATCATTTTTGTACGATATTTTTGAACATCATCTTTCATTTCTTCAGGAATCGGGATTTCAACAATATTTTCTCCGTTTTTACCTTCAAAATGAAAAGCTTTTTCTTCGATCAAATCAATAATTCCAGAAAAAGTTCCTTCAGCACCAATTGGTAACTGAACAGCAATCGCATTTTTGGTTAAACGTTCTTTGATAGAATCCAAAGTCATGTAAAAATCAGCACCCATTTTATCCATTTTGTTTACAAAAGCGATACGTGGAACATCATATTTTGTAGCTTGATGCCAAACAGTTTCAGATTGTGGTTCTACACCTTGAGAACCATCAAAAACAGCTACAGCACCATCAAGTACACGCAAAGAACGCTCTACCTCTACAGTAAAGTCTACGTGCCCAGGAGTATCAATCAAGTTGATACGATGATTTTTCCAAAAACAAGTTGTGGCAGCAGAAGTAATTGTGATACCACGTTCTTTCTCTTGTTCCATCCAGTCCATTTCTGCAGCACCTTCATGTACTTCACCGATTTTATGTTTACGTCCAGTATAAAACAAAACACGTTCAGAAAAAGTGGTTTTACCAGCATCGATGTGAGCCATGATACCGATATTTCTAGTTTTATCCAAAGGATATTCACGAGGCATAAAAAATTATTTTTTAATTTTTAAATATTATTTTGCAAATCTTGCAAAATGTGCGAAAGCTTTATTGGCTTCAGCCATTCTGTGGACATCATCACGTTTTTTGATAGCATCACCAAGTCCCTGAGATGCTTCAAATAAAACAGTAGCCAATTTTTGAGCCATTGGTTGTCCTTTTTTTGCTTGAGCTGCCCCGATAATCCAACGGAAAGCCAAAGAATTTTGGCGTTCACCACGAACTGGAAGAGGTACTTGGTAGTTTGCACCACCAACTCTTTTGGAACGGACTTCTACTTGAGGAGATACAGTACGAATAGCTTCATCGAAAACTTCCATAGCTTCTTTTTTTGCCAATACAGCAATCTTATCCAAAGCTTCGTAAACTATTTTTTGAGCAGTACTTTTTTTACCACCCTTCATCACATAATTTATAAATTTAGATAATGTGACGCTACCGTATTTAGCCTCAGGTTTTATATCTCTTTTTATTGCTTTTTTTCCTCTCATATATAATAAACTTTAATTTTAGAATAAACATTTAATAAATACTTACGAACTACGAACTTTTACGAAATTACGAAAACTAAATTGTATCATTTCGTACTTTCGTTCCGCCAGCTGGCGGATTTCGTAAGTTCGTACGTAATTATGCTTTCTTAACTTTTGGTCTTTTTGTACCGTAGACACTGCGACCACGACGACGAGATTCTATACCTTGAGTATCATAAACACCGCGAACGATGTGGTAACGTACACCTGGTAAATCTTTTACACGACCACCACGAATTAACACGATGGAGTGTTCTTGAAGATTATGTCCTTCTCCTGGAATATAAGCGATAACCTCAACACCATTGCTCAAGCGAACTTTTGCAACTTTACGCAAAGCGGAGTTAGGTTTTTTTGGAGTACTAGTATAAACTTTGGTACAAACACCACGTTTAAAAACACATCCTTTGGCAAATACAGTCTTGCGACGATGTAAATTGTCAATCGTAAATTGTAAAGCTGGGTTTTGACTTTTTACCACTTTGCTTTTACGATTTTTTTTAATAAGTTGATTGATTGTCGGCATAATAATGCTTTATTTTAAACTCAACTTTAGAGTTTTTTAATAAGTTTAATAAATTAGAAATCAAAAAATAACGTTTTAAAATCAGCCACGATTTCTTAACGCTTTTTAGACGTTTACGTTTATGGGAAAATAATAACAAATAATGAAAAAAATGTCAACCCCGCCAAAAGGCGGGGCACTCACAGTATCCTTTGTATAAAAAAAGGAGACGCCCGAGAGGACGTCATATAAAAGAACAAATAAAATTTGAATAAAGAACAATGCAAGAGATCGTCAGGGTGGATTTTGGTACAAATCCCTTTTATGATAACGTACCACCCTGATATCTCTTTTTTGAAGAGAAAAGAATATGGTTATCAGTTTTCAACCTTGTGCTAAGTTGAAAACCATCAATACGATAACATCGTTCATAAAATATGTCAAATTATCTATTGTAGAAATAAAAAAGCGCTTCCTAATCAAAGGTCGCGCTCAAGAATTTCTATTACCTGCAACATAAATCTTGTAACAGCTTCATCATTGCAGGGTATGAAATTATACGGAAAACAATAGATAATCCCTGGCTCTATTGTTTTGATTACTTCATTTTTACCTAAAGCTATTTTTTTAGATAAATTTTGTTTTTTTTCATCATTGTAATCAGTGCTTGGCATTACAGCCTCCAAAATTTTTAAAAAATAAGAACAACAAATTAGTTTATCTTAAATTAGCCTAATTGTCAAGACCTTTATCCCCAAAAAAAAGCCACCTATACTTTTACAAATATAAGTGGCTTTTAATGACTCGGACAAGATTTAGGACTAGGGTCCGGGTTTTCTGCTAATTCCATACGCATTAATTATGCTTGGCAAGGCGTTCTTTTCTTTGAAAAAAGAATGTGGTCATCACTGTACCAAGGGCACAGCCAACCGCATAGAGAACGATCAATTGCCAATTTTGGATATCAGCTACAATGGTCTGTAGCACATAATACCAAATTAAAATATTGAAAATAGTCATTATTCCACTGCCCAAAATATGGTTAGTTGAAACCATTTTAGTCCAGGTAGCAACAATGAGCATCTCCAAAATACCGACAAAAAATAGCATCATAGGCATAATCTGTTAATTTTTTGTTAAAGACCGACCTTTTAGGCTAATTTTAGCCAAATTTGGCTTAAAATTGCCTTTTGCTAAATTAAAAAACGCCTTTTTGGACGCCTTTTTAATTTGACCGTAAAATTATACCAAAAATCGAGTTTTTGGTCAAGGATAAAATTCGTAATTATAAGAGTTAAAATTATCCGAAAAAATAATTTTATGTCTCTCCTAAAATATCCGATGTCCTTCGCTTGCAATAGTATTATTTTTTCTTTAATCCACTTTTTGTAACCAAAAACTGGAGGAAAAAGTTTCCTCGCTGTTGAAACAAACAAAGCCAGTTGTCTTCTTCGCTGTCGCTTTTGTTCAAAACTCGCCCTCCCGTCGACAACGGGAGGTCTCAAACAGTTGAACAAATTTTGCTAGTGCAAAATCGCTCCAACTCATTGCAACTGCTAGTTGTTTGTTTCAAATACAAGGAGGGACGAGTTGTTGACGATTTCGTATTGACGGACAATTGTATGAGCGCACATTTAAAAATACGAACAAATTTTGTTAATGAACGAAGCGTTAATCCCGCCCTTGCACGCAAGGGCGGGAAGCATAGTGAATTTTACAAAATTGTGAGAATTTTTAACAGTGAGCGATTTTTCTTTCCGTCTACTTTCTTTTTCTAAAAAAGAAAGTAGACAAACCTGCGATAACAAGATGAAAGTGTTTAGTAAGAAGGATGTTGGAATAATAAGGTAAACAAAAAATTGCCTAGTGGCAATTTCTGTTTATATTAAAATATTTTAAATCAATTATCTATTTCTCTTCTATCAATCCTATTTTCCCAAACACCCCATCATACCCCGGTTGTAGCTTCACTTTACCTTTCCGCATATTCTCTATCGCCAACCAAAGTTTGGGATATTTTGTATTTTCCAAAATTTCTTTTTCACTCGCTTTTATCAAAATATAAAATTCCGAACCGATATTTTGAATTAGATTTTCATATTCAGCTACAACTTTTTTTGACTTACTTCCAACACCAATAATTTGTGATAAAATTTCAGCTAATGGAACAATGTATTTATGTGGAATAAATTTATTTTCCGGAATTTCTGTCTTTTTTCTATTTGCCAATTCATTTACTCTACTCTCCACTCCAATAATAAGTGGCTTTTTGCATTTTGGACAAATCCCCTTTTCTTTTTTTGTTTGCTCTGGTGATAAACAAACTTTGCAAAGCGCGTGGCCATCGTATTGATACTTCCCTTCTTCTGGATAAAATTCAATCGTATATAAAAACTTTTTTCTATCTCCGGTAAAAATTATTTTTTTGATTTCATCGTAAGTAATTTGATTTTCATCGGCAAAAGAAAAAATATTTGCTTCACGTCCTAGTTTATCCAAACTATGGGCATCAGAATTTGATACCAAAGTTATTTTATCCAGTTTCTCCAAGCGATGGTTCATGGCCGGGTCACTGCTCAAACCAGTTTCTATTGCACCAATTTGATCAGTGAGTTCTTCAAAACATTCTTCCAAACTATCATAACCGGATTTGGAACCAAAAATCGCATACCAAGGAGTCCAGGCGTGCGCGGGAATCATAAAACATCTTTTATCAACTTTCAAAATAAGTTCCAATAATTTTTTTGCGGATAATCCGATCATCGGCCGACCATCTGATCGCCTATTTAATCCAAGTTTATCAAAATATAAATTTATTTTTTCCACTGCTTGCAAACTTGGTGCAAAAATAAGTAAGTGTACCCGACGGGTTTTTTCTTTATCTTTATAAATACAAGAAATTTCCGTGCCCAAGATGAATCGAATCGGGTTAACTCCCTCCTTTTGCGAAGAGGAGGGTTGGGGTGGAGTCTTTAATTCAAACAACCCACTATCGCCTACTTCTTTCAGTTCTTTTTGAATATGTTCAAACCATTTCGGGTGAGTAAAATCACCGGTGGCCACAATATCAATCCCCTTTTTTACACACATTTGTGCAATTTTAGGTAACTCCAAATCACGACTACAACTTCGTGAATATTTCGAGTGAACATGTAAATCAAGTATCTTTTCCATAATCAAAATCATTGTATTCCAAAACTATCTCCTTATCCCCAGTCGCGGTTTTGAAAGTCAGTTTATCTGCAAATAATGCAATACTTTTATCAGGAAGTGGTTTTTCAGCTCCATATTTAATATCACCTATCAATGGATGCCCCAGATGTGCGAATTGCGCGCGGATTTGATGGTGACGACCAGTTTTGAGATTTATTTTTACCAAAGTATTTCCTTTTATTTCTTTTACCACTTCGTAATCCAGTTCCGCGCGCTGACTATCGGCAACTTCTCTGTCAAAAATTTCTGCTTTATTATTTTTTTCATTATGTTTGAGAAAATTTATCAGCGTGCCTTTTTTATTTTTCATTTTTCCTGTCACCAATGCAGAATATTCTTTTTTCATTTCATGATTTCTGATTTGTTCTGATAATCTACTTGCTCCTTTGCTGGTTTTGGCAAATAAAACAATTCCAGAAACTGGTCGATCCAGACGATGAAGTAAACCAAGAAAAACTTTTCCTGGTTTATTATATTTTTCTTTGAGATAATCTTTCACAACATCCATTAAGCAGATGTCCCCTGTTTCATCCCCCTGGGTCGCCAAACCAGCTGGTTTCACAACAGCTATTAAATGGTTATCTTCATATAATACTTTTAGCGTAGGCATAGGTTACACTAGTATATACGAACTTACGAAATATTACGAAATTACGAAAATATTGTGTTATGTTCGTAGTTTCGTAGATTATTCGTACGTTCGTAAGTAAATATGCTATAATAGTATTACTAATTCTTAATTAAATCAATATGATCGCACAAATGGCACTTTCCCCAATTTTAGGAATACCTATGATTGCCTGGGGAGGAATGGTAACTTTCCTTTGTTTTGCTTTTGGAGCATACATTGGATATCAAAATAGAAAAGGCAATATGAGTATTGCTCCAACATGGCATTTCCGCATGGCTTATATCGGACTTGGATTAGGAGTGTTTCACGGAGTGATTGGGATGTTGGCTTTGCTTGGGTTTTAAAAAATTATACAAAAACACCGTCCGAAAAGGCGGTGTTTTTATTTTACTCTTACATCTCTCCTAAAATATCCAACATCTTTCGCCTGCAATAGTATTATTTTTTCTTTAATCCACTTTTTGTAACCCCGCCTTCGCTAAAGCTACGGACGGGCAGGCATA
>Ga0116171_10004349_pt1 | contig 12778 bp, 11 predicted proteins | sample AD_JPNHW2_MetaG_FD_89798 | JGI IMG/M metagenome (GOLD analysis project Ga0116171, IMG submission 89798) | Active sludge microbial communities of municipal wastewater-treating anaerobic digesters from Japan - AD_JPNHW2_MetaG | ecosystem: Engineered > Bioreactor > Anaerobic > Digestate | place...
CGGCATGCCCGAATGCAGTGCTTCCTCGACGCCGTATTGAATCAACGGTTTATCCACCAGCGGCAGCATCTCCTTCGGCATCGCCTTTGTGGCCGGCAGAAAACGCGTCCCCAGGCCAGCGGCGGGGAAAACGGCTTTGCGCACCTTCTGTGTCATCTCCCCCATATTGTAGGCCAATGCCTTGCCCCATCCGGCGGTCTTCGGATATACCTTGTCTCATGGACAAGGAGCGCCGCGCGCTGGCCGTTGAGATCTTCCACAAGGCCTATGGTCTGCAAAAGCAGGGCGAACTCGAACTGGCCGCCGCTCTCTACTTGCGCTCTATTGAGATCCACCCCACCGCCGAGGCGTACACGAATCTGGGTTGGGTTTACAGTCTTCAGAACCGGTGGGAAGACGCGATCGCCCAATGCCGCGCCGCCATCGGAATCGATCCCGGCTATGGCAACCCCTATAACGACATCGGCGCCTACCTGATCGAACTCGGCAAACCTGCCGACGCCATCGAATGGTTGGAGAAGGCCGCTGCCAGCCGCCGCTACCGCACTTACCACTTCCCCTGGTACAACCTCGGCCGCGCCTATGCCGCCATCGAGCTTTACTCGCGGGCAGTCGAGTGCTTCCAGCATGCCCTCGACATCGAACCCTCCTACCTCCCGGCCGAGGATGCTCTGGAAAAGGTGAAGCGGATCATTCAATAGCCGGACACTTGCTGAAATCGACCATTCGCCTCCCCTGGGCTACCACTCAGCTCTAACGGCGTTGTTGCTCGTGGACGCCCATGCTATAGTCATCTAACGATATATCTGGGATTCATGCCCGGTCCAATCAGAGGAGGAGGAGGGGGGAATTAGATGGCCTACGTCATTGCTGAACCTTGCATCGGGACCAAGGACACCGCTTGTGTGGATGCGTGTCCGGTCGATTGTATCCATCCGAAGAAGGACGAGCCGGACTACGAGCCGGCTGAGTTGCTCTACATCGACCCGGTCGAATGCATTGACTGCGGCGCCTGCGTCCCGGTCTGCCCCGTCTCGGCCATTTTCGCCCTGGACGATCTGCCGGAGAAGTGGACCGAGTTCGCGCAGAAGAACGCCGACTACTACAAAAAGTGAGTTTCTACAGTCTCTCTGAACAGGAGAGGAGCGAAGAGACCCGCTCGGGCCGCACCCGGCTTGGCGGGTCTTCTTTAGTTCAGAAGAGCTAGCTGATCAGCCTTGCGCCCCGGTGGAAGGTCAGATAGCTCACTGCCCAGCGGATGAACACCACCACCCGGTTTTGGAAGTCAACAAGATGCATCAGGTGGATGAAGAGCCAAGCCAGCCACGCCGGGTAGCCCCGCAGCTTCACTCCAAAGATGTCAGCAACCGCGGCGTTCCGCCCGATGGTGGCCATGCTGCCCAGATCAAGATATCGGAACGGCCCCGGCGAAGGCCGGTCTTCCACCTTCGCACGAATCGCCTTACCCACGTAGCGCCCGGCCTGCAGCGCTGGTTGCGCCACGCCCGGCAGCGTCTTGCCATCCTGTTCAAAATGCGCCAGATCGCCCAGCACGAAAATCTCCGCACGGCCCGGCAGCGTCAAGTCCGGCCCGACAGGTACCCGGCCCTGCCGGTCCAAGTCGGCCCCCAGTTGCCTGGCCAGCGGCGATCCGGTCACGCCCGCCGCCCACAGGACCGTCCTGGCCGGAATGTGCCGGGTCGTCCCGTCTGACTCCGCCGTCACCCCTGTTTCGTCGATCGCCAGCACGCGGTGGCTCAACAGCGATCGCACGCCCATGCGGATCAGCCGCCGCAGCGCATAGTCCGACAGGCTCTCATCAAAGGCCGTGAGCAGGCGCGGCGCGAAGTCCAGCAGAAGAATCTGGGACTCCTCTGGCCGAATGTGGCGGAAGTCGCGCTTCAGTGTGTCTCGTGAGATCTCAGCCAGCGACCCGGCCAGTTCGACCCCTGTCGGTCCGCCGCCAACAACGACAAAGGACAACCAACTCTTCCTCGCATCGGGGTCCACTTCCGTTTCGGCCCTCTCAAACGCCATCAGGATTCGCTTGCGCATCTCCGTGGCGTCCGAGATCGTCTTCAACCCCGGCGCATCGGCCTCCCAGGCCTCGTTTCCGAAGTACTGCGTATCCATGCCCGTAGCGAGCACCAGCGTGTCATAGGCGATCTCATCCTCGCCACAGGCAACGACACGCCTGGCCGGATCGATCCGCGTTACCTCGCCCAGACGAACCTCAACATTTGGAAATGGCGCCAGGACCGAACGGATCGGCGCGCAGATGTCGGCCGCCGACAGCCCGCCAGTGGCCACCTGGTAAAGCAATGGTTGAAAGACGTGGTGGTTCTGACGGTCGATCACCACCACCCGGCAACCGGATCCCCCTAAGCCCCTGGCCACAGCCAACCCGCCAAAGCCGGCCCCTACAATTACGACAGTATGATCATGCATCTATGACTCTATTGTCTCAAGCCGCATGGGCAGGGTGCATTTTGCCGCAGACTCCAAGAGAAACTCGGCGCTCTGGCGCTACTATGTCCAAGAAGGCTTACACGCGGGCCTAGACCTGTGGTAGTATAAATGCTTTCACGTTCCACCAAGAGGAGCCATCATGGACGACAAGGAAAAGCAACGCTCGCTCGCCGCCGCGCTCGGCCAACTCGAGAAGACTTACGGCAAGGGCTCCATCATGCGCCTCGGCGCCCAGGAGGTGGTGGCGATCAACGCCATCTCCACCGGCTCGGTGTCGCTTGATCATGCGCTGGGTTGCGGTGGCTTCCCACGGGGACGCGTCGTCGAAGTCTTCGGTCCCGAATCCTCGGGTAAAACGACTATCGCCCTTCAAGTTGTCGCCAGCGCACAAAAGACCGGCGGCATGGCGGCATTCGTCGACGTGGAACATGCCCTCGACCCCTCCTACGCCCGCAGACTCGGCGTGGATGTGGATAACCTGCTGGTTTCGCAGCCCGATTACGCCGAACAGGCCCTGGAAATCACTGCCGCGCTGATCGCGTCGAACGCCATCGACGTGCTGGTGGTCGACTCCGTCGCCGCACTGGTACCCAAGGCCGAACTCGAAGGCGAGATGGGCGACAGCTTCGTGGGCGTCCATGCCCGTCTGATGTCGCAGGCCATGCGGAAACTGACAGGCGTCGTTTCGAAGTCGAACACCTGTCTGATCTTCATCAACCAGATCCGCGAAAAGATCGGCGTCATGTTCGGCAACCCTGAAACAACTACCGGCGGCCGCGCGCTGAAGTTCTATTCGACGGTTCGCGTCGATATCCGCCGCATCGCGGCCATCAAGGATGGCGACGTTGTGGTTGGTAACCGGACCAAGGTCAAGGTAGTCAAGAACAAGTTGGCGCCGCCGTTCCGGGAAGCCGAGTTCGACATCATGTACGGCGAGGGCATCTCGCTGGTTGGTGACCTAATAGACGTGGGCGTGGAACGCAACATCGTCGAAAAGAGCGGGTCGTGGTACAGCTACGCGGGCGAACGGATCGGCCAGGGCCGCGAGAACGCCAAACTGTTCCTGCGTGACCATCCGGAAACCATGGCAAAGCTCGATACCCAGGTCCGCGTCGCCCTCGGCATGGCGCCGCAGACCGCCGCCGCCCCAGTCCCGGCCGCGGAACCCGTCAAAACGGCCGCGGCCAAGGGGTCGAAGTAGCAAATCCGCGCTTTGCAGGCTCCACCGGGAGTTTGCCGCCTGAAAGCCAGCGTCCGCTCAAGGAGGCAGGTGCTCCCTGCTGAGCCACAGCGAATCCTGATAGTTTGGATCACTGTGAAGATCAAGCGCATATTGACGGCAGTCCTTGAAGCGAACTTCGATTGGACGATCGTGAAGGTGGAGACCGATGAAGGCATCACCGGCTACGGGGAGGCCTTTATCGGACCCGGCGTGACCGCGGTCATCCGCCAGTTCAACGAGATCCTGGCCGGCGAGGATCCCACGTCGATCGACCGGCTGATCCGGCGTATGAAGGCGTCCACCATCTACTGCTCACCGGGCCTGGTCTATCACGCCATTGGCGGCATCGAGACGGCGCTGCTGGATCTGCTCGGCAAGCGCCACAAGATGCCCGTGTGGCAGATTCTGGGCGGCAAGTACCGCGACCGTGTGACTGTCTATGCCGACTGCCATGCCGGCGAGGCGCTGGAATCCATCAGCCCCATGCTGAAGCCGCGGCGGCCGGGTTGGATGGGTGGGGGCGGCGATGAGGGCGGGGCCATCATCAGCATCAAGCACCACGGCTGGGATGCATCAAAGAAGGAGTCACTTGGGCCGGAGAGCTATGCAGCACGGGCTCGCCAGATGGCCGAGCACGGGTTTCGCATCTTGAAGTTCGACGTCGATGTGCCGTCGCCGCATGAGACCGACGAATACAACCATGACCTGAGTCCCTTGGAGATCGACTTCGCGGCCGCTCTGGTGCGGGCGGTGCGGGACGCCGTTGGAATCGAGACGGGCCTGGCCGTAGATTGCCATTGGAACTACGGCGTGGCTGCCGCAATCGAACTTGCCCGCGCCATCGAGCCGTACCGCCTGTTATGGCTGGAAGATCCGGTTCCGCCCGAAAACATCGCAGCCATCGGCCAGGTGCAGCGCGCGACGCACGCCCAGATCGCAACCGGCGAGAACCATTATTTCCGAGCCGATTTCCAGCGGTTGATCGTCGAAGGCGGACTGCGTGTGCTGGCGCCCGACGTACAGAAGGTCGGGCCCTGGGAAGGCAAGAAATTGGCAGATTTGGCCGACATGCACTACGTCAATCTGACCTGGCACAACATTAGCGACCCACTGGGAACGATGGCGGGCGTGCATCTGTGTGCGGCGACGCCCAACTTGCTCGCGCTCGAATGGCACGCCGCGTCGGTGCCGTTCTTCGACGAACTGGTGAAGAATGCCGAGGGTCCGATGATTCGTGACGGACGGATCGCGGTGCCCGACGCGCTTGGTCTAGGTGTCGAATTCGATGAGGATGTGGCCTGGAAGTACAGGAAGGCGGGCGAGACGTTCTTCGAGTGAGTGAACTGAAGCGGATGTGAACCAAATCGGGCACCGCGCAGGCGAGGGGGGGCTGATTTGCGGGGACGCACCTGGACGATGGAGCTTTGCCATCTGGTCAGTTGAGCGGCGCGGCCGGGTGTTCGGCACCCCGCAGATTCCAGCCTTACTCGGGTCCGCGTTGGGTTCTTCCCGGTTCCACTGCGCCGGACTGGATGCGCCATTGGTTGAGCCGTTCCACAATGGTTGCCGCGGACAACTTCAGTTCGGCGGGTATACGCGGCTTGAGGATGGGTCTCCTTTTCGTGCGAGGCCGGCCGAGGATCCAGCCGGTCACGCCGGTGCGAACAGGGGTGCTTGCCTGTGAGGATGCTGGTCCTGGTCAGCGAGCAGACAGGGCCGGCGGCGTAAGCGCCGGTGAAGCGGGAGTCCTGGGAAGCCGGCCTGTCGATGTTGGGAGTCTGGAAGTGGCGGCCGCCGAGTTCGTCGGCAAGGATGAAGTCGATATTGACGGGCGACTGAGCGGCTCGATGGGCGGGTGCCACGCCAGCCAACGCGGTAGGGAAAGATCCCTGCCCATAACTGCCGCTCATTGTGTGTCCGCCGAATGGCGTGATGCCGCCCGTTTCCCACGGGGCTACAATGGGGCGGATCAATCCTACGCAGCAAGGAGCATGCAGTTGAGCCGATTCATTTTCCTAGTGACGCTTCTGATTGCTTTAGTGGCTGGATCCCTGAAGGGCGCTGAGCCACCGTCAGTTCTCATCCTCTATGACAACACCACAGCGCACCCCGATCTCCAGCCCAATTGGGGATTCGCAGCCCAAGTCCTTTACCGCGGACATACCATATTGTTCGACTCGGGCACGAAGCCTGACGTACTGGCGGCCAACATGAGGACGCTGGGTGTCGATCCCGCAGCGTTCGAAGCCGGAATCTTCACCCACCCGCATCAGGACCACCTTGGAGGGCTAGCTGCCGTCACCCAGTCCCGTCCCAATCTGACTGTCTACTTCCTCGATACGTTCCCTGCCACTGCCTTCACGGCCGCCGAGAGCCTTGGCGCGAAACCTGTCCGGGTCACTGCTTCCCGTCAGATCGCGCCGGGATTGCATAGCACCGGCATTGTGGCGGGCGATCCGTCGGAACAGGCGCTTGTCATCGATACCCCACAGGGGCTCGTCGTCCTTGTGGGATGCAGCCATCCCGGCATAGCCAAGATGGTCGAAGCGGCCCAGCGCGTCAAGCCCGGGGCGCCCATCAGGCTGGTCGCCGGGGGCTTTCACATGTTGAAGGACTCCCAGGAACAGATCCGGTCGGTCGTCGCCCGGCTGCGCGAGCTTGGAGTGCAGTCGGTGATGGCCACACACTGCACGGGTGAGGCTGCTATCGCGCACTTTCGTGAAGTATACGGCGACCGGTTTCTCAATGGCGGCGCGGCCACTCGCATTCCACTGGACTAACGGCCACCCAGGCGGCGGAGGTTCTCACGTTTGTCCGCGGACACCGCGCACAGGCGGAGCATTCGCTGCCGGCGTGCACTGAACGATTTGCATCCTGCACGAGCCCATTCCTGCCCGCTGAACTTGACGCGCGCAATTGATAGGATTGCGGATCATGCGTGTCAACCGCAGGACCATACTTTCCGCCGCCGGCGCTGGACTCTTTGCGGATGCGGCCGCGACTCCACGGCAAGGAGTGTGGATCGACCCCGCGCTACAAGCACTCGCAAAACGCCCCTGGCGCAAGATCCACCTAGACTTCCACAACTCGCAGCACGTTGCACGGATCGGGGAGAAGTTCAACGCCGACGAGTTCGGCGACACCCTGGTGAAGGCGAACATCGACTCCATCGTGGTCTTCGCCAAGGACATGCACGGGTATTTCTATTACCCGTCGAAGTTCGGGCCCGTTCATCCGGGGTTGAAGTTCGACTTGCTGGGCGCGCAGGTCGAGGCCTGCCGGAAGCGCAAGATTGCCGTCTACGCCTACCACTGCACAACCTGGGATAACTATCTGGCCGAACACCATCCAGAGTGGCTGGTCTTCAAGCGCGACAGGACTACGTACCTGCCGAAGTTCGACCAAACGCCCGGGTGGACGGCTCTCTGCATCGCCCAGGAGGGCTTTGTGAAGCTGATGGAAGAGCACGCCAGGGAGTTCACTTCCCGCTACCCTATCGACGGCGCATGGTTCGACATGCCGTTCCCCATCGCCGGCGAGTGCTTCTGCGAAGAGTGCCTGGCCCAACTGAGGGCGCGCGGCAAGGACCCGATGGACCGCCGGGCACAGTGCGAGCACAAGCAGGAGTTGGAGATCAATTTCCTGAGGCGGCTTTACACGGCGGTGCGGCAGGCGCGCGCAGGATGCCAGGTGGACTTCAACAACCAGGCCGCCTACGGGCTCGGCGAGCGCAAACAGTGGATGGACAACATCGATCTGGAAGCCCTGCCGTCGGCCGCGGGGTGGGGGTACTACTTCTTCCCGCTGGTGACGCGCTATGCACGGTCTTTCGGGTTGACTACTTATGGGATGACCGGCCGCTTCAAGGCGTCCTGGGCCGACTTCGGCGGGCTGAAACTTCCGGCGCAGTTGGATGTGGAGTGTGCCTCAATTGTCGCGAATGCATCGCGCTGTGACATCGGCGACCAGATGCCGCCGAGCGGACGTCTGGACCCGGCGGTCTATCACGTCATCGGCAAGTCGTACGGGCGGATCAAGGCATTGGAACCTTACCTGGAGGGGGCGGCGCCAGTGACCGAGGCGGCGCTGTTGGTGAAGGGATTGCCAATCGATCGGGTCGGCGGGGATAGTCTGTTTGGTTGGGTGAAGCTGCTCACCGAGTGCCGGGTACAGTTCGACGTACAGGAAGCGGATGCCGAATGGGAACGATACGGCGTGTTGGTGTTGCCCGAGGATTTCGAGGTCGATGAGGCGCTGGCGCGAAGGCTGATGGCGTATGCCGCGAAGGGTGGCGGGCTCCTGGTTTCGCATACCGCGGGAGTGCTCTCCGGCACGAAGAGTAGTTGGCTGGAACAATTCGGCTTCAGCTATGCGGGCGCATCGCCTTACAAGCCGGCGTACATGGTTCCGAAGGTCCAATTCACGGGCGAGATTCCGTCATACGAGTACGCGCTGTATGAAGGGGCATCACAGTGGCGCTTATCGGGAGCGGCGAAGGTGGTGGCGCAACTGGGCGAACCCGCGTTCCAGCGTTCGGCGGCCCATTACACGAGCCACGCGCAATCGCCATTCGACCATGAGACCGAGTTTGCTGCCGTGGCCACAAGCAGGCGGGTGGCCCTGTTCGGGTTCCCACTTGGGTCCGGCTACTATGCGCAGGGCTATTGGGTGTACCGCTCGGCGCTGAAGCATGTGCTGCGACAGGTGCTGCCGCAACCGCTGATCATGACGACTGCGCCGGTGAGCACTGAGGTCGCGCTGGCGTATCAGGGGGGGACAAGGCCCCGTTACCTCGCGCATGTCGTGAACTGGTCGGCCACCCGCGGGACGCCACGGCATCCGGTCTTCCACGAGGAGCCGGTCACTTTGACAGGCGCGATGTTGCGATTGAATCTCCCGGTCAGCGGCGCAACAGCCCGGGCCGTGGTGAGTGGCATGGACCTGCCCTTGAGACGTCTTGAAAACGGCGCGGAAGTGACGGTTCCACCTGTCACCGTCCATGAGATTCTGGTGTTCGAAGCATGACTCGCACGGATAACTGCCTCAAGAAACTCGACCGCATGAACAAGGCGCTCCGGCATGAGGAACCCGACCGTGTGCCGGTGAGCGATTTCTTCTGGGGCGGGTTCCTGAAACGGTGGCGGCAGGAATTGGGACTGTCCGACAGCGCCGACCCTTATCGCCACTACGATCTGGATTGGCAGGTCACCCTACCCAACATGGATCCGCACATCCGGCCCTTCGAAACGATTTCAGAGAGCCTGGAGGAAGTGACGGTGAGGACGGGGTTCGGCGCCATCATCCGGAAAAAGTTTGACCTGCCCATGCCGGCCTTTGTCGGCTTCGATACGGACAGCATCGAAAGGCTGGAAGCACTCGAGTTCGATTCCGCATGGGACGACCGGCGATTCTTTGCGGCCGGCGACAATCAGATCGCCGGCGTGGGCGACGGCTTTCAGAGAAATACGCCGCCGTGGATCGAATCGGTCGAGGCCATCCATTCGGATTTCCCCGTCTATGGCAGCGTCTGCGAGGCGCACGAGATGCTTTGGCGCATCGTGGGCAGCGAGAACGTAATGTATTGGATCGGCGAGCACCCTGATCGTCTCGGCGCACAGATCGAACGAGTGGGGCGGTTCTGTGTCGATCTGGCCAAGGCGCAGATCCGGGCCGCGGGCGGGCTTCTGGACGGCATGGTGGTGTGGGGCGATGTGGCCTACAGGAAGTGCATGCTGTTCTCGCCGGCGTATTGGCGCAGATGGTTCAAGCCGGTGGTAGCCGAGTTGGTCAACGTGTGCCACGACGCTGGATTGCCGGTGATCTATCACGGCTGCGGCAATGCGCGAAGGATCTTTGAAGACTTCATCGAGTGCGGGATCGACGCCTACAACCCGCTGGAGGCGAAGGCCGGACTGGACGTCGTCGAGCTGCGGCGCGAGTTGGGCCATCGACTGGCGTTCTGCGGAAACATGGACGTGCGCCTCTGGGCGGATGGATCTTTTGATGAGATCAGGACGGAAGTGCTTCGCAAGTTGGAGGCTGCTCGCGGTGGCGGCTACATCTTCCAGAGCGACCATTCGGTTCCATCGGACATCTCCGCGGAACGCTATGAGTTTGCACTCCAACTCGTCAGGCGCCACGGGCAGTACCCGCTGGTCCTTTCAGGCTGCTGACGGCTGGCGTATCGGCAATCCAGCCAGCGGCTCGCTGCCGTGCATTTTCAGGCGGGCCAACGGGGGCCGCGCCATCGACGCGTGGCGCCGCCGCGTACAATGGTGCAAGCCGTGCCTTCTCCCGTTTCCCCACGATTAGCTACCGAAATCTGCGGCATCGGCCTGCGCAACCCGGTGCTGGCCGCCTCGGGCACCTTCGCCTACGGCGTTGAGTTCGCTTCGGTGGTCGACCTCGATCAACTTGGAGGCATCGTCGTCAAAGGCCTGTCGCGCAATCCGATGGACGGGAATCCCGCGCCGCGCGTTTACGAAGCCGAGGCCGGGATGATGAACTCGGTCGGACTGCAGAACATCGGCGTCCGCGCCTTCGTCGACGAAAAACTCCCCGCTTTGCGCCGCTATTCCACTCCAATCATTGCCAACGTCTTCGGCTACGAAATAGACGACTATCTTGAGGTGGTTCGAGTTCTCAACGACGCCGAGGGCCTCGCTGCCTACGAACTGAACGTCTCCTGTCCAAACACCAAACACGGCGGCATCCTGTTCTGCGCCGATGCCGGATTGCTGGCCCAGCTTGTTTCGGCAGTCCGACGCATCGCCTCCCGCCCCATCATCGTCAAGCTCTCGCCGAATGTGCCGAGCATTCCCACGATCGCAAAAGTCGCGGAAGACGCTGGCGCGCACGCCCTGTCCCTTGTGAACACCTTCGTTTCACTGGCCATCGACCCACACACGCGCAAACCTCGCCTCGGCGCCGGTTTCGGCGGACTCTCCGGCCCGGCCATCAAGCCGATTGCGCTTCGCATGGTGCACGAAGCTTGGCGGACCGTGAAAATCCCGGTGATCGGGCTGGGCGGCATCGGCTCGGGGACTGACGCGGCAGAGTTCCTGATCGCCGGCGCATCAGCCGTCCAGGTGGGTACGGCGACGTTTTGGGACCCGCGCTCACCGGTTCGCATAGCCCGTGAACTCGACTCATTCCTACAAGCGGAAAAGATCCAGAGCGTTCGCTCCCTAACCGGCACGCTCGACTGGGGGAAGAAGGAATCATGAAGCAAATCATCTCAACCGAAAAGGCACCCAAGGCCATTGGCCCGTATTCGCAGGCTGTCGCGTGGAACGGCTTGGTCTATCTGTCCGGCCAGATTCCGCTAGATCCCGTCACCGGCCAACTGGTTGACGGCGGCATTGCTGAGCAGACCGTTCGTGTTCTCGAGAACTTGAAGGCCGTACTCGAAGCCTCCGGTTCCGCCCTGGCCGATGTCCTCAAGACAACCGTCTTTCTCAAGGATATGGGCGAGTTTGCGGCGATGAATGAGGTCTACGGCCGGTATTTTGGCGAGAATCCTCCGGCGCGCGCCACGGTGGAGGCAGCCCGTTTGCCGCGTGACGTGCGGGTCGAGATCGAGTGCGTCGCCGCCTTGCGCCCCGCCAAATAACTGCAATTCCGCTGCTGCGGATCAGCGAGATAGTTGTATCATTGCTTGGTCCAGGCTGAGCCTGGGCTGAGGAGGTAGAATGCCCATTTCCAAACGCTTGATGGCGGAGTTCTTCGGAACGTTTTGGCTGGTCTTTGGCGGCTGTGGCAGCGCGGTGCTGGCGGCGGCATACCCGGGACTTGGCATTGGCTTCGCTGGTGTCGCGCTGGCTTTCGGACTCACGGTTCTGACGATGGCCTTTGCGATCGGGCACATCTCAGGCTGCCATCTCAACCCGGCGGTGACTCTCGGACTCGCCGTCGGCAAGCGATTCCCTGCCGGCGAGGTCGTTCAATACTGGGTCGCCCAGGTAATCGGCGCCGTGGCCGGAGCGGCGGTCCTGTTCGTGATCGCCAGTGGAAAGGCTGGATTCGATGTGACCGCTGGATTCGCATCCAACGGTTACGCGGAACACTCGCCGGGTGGCTATTCGATGCTGGCCGGAATGACGGCCGAATGTGTCCTGACGTTCTTCTTCCTGATGATCATCCTCGGCGCGACGGACAAGCGGGCTCCGGCCGGTTTCGCTCCCATCGCCATCGGCCTCGGGCTGACGCTGATCCACCTGATTGGAATCCCAGTCACGAACGTCTCGGTAAACCCTGCGCGCAGCACTGGACCGGCGCTTTTCGCGGGCGGATGGGCACTGCAGCAATTATGGCTCTTCTGGGTCGCGCCGCTCATTGGCGGGGCGCTCGCGGGCATCGTCTATCCGGCGATAGCCAGCGAGACGAAGGATGCATAAACGCTCAGCGGCGGCGAGGAATCAACGGATAGATTGATCCCGCGGCCGGTCCCACCGCTATGGGACCGCGCCGCGATCCCAACACTGATCGAAGAGCGACCGCATCGCCCCAGCGAAGCCTGCGTGATCGAAGACCACCGCAGTCCATGCTGGACGTGTAGTGACCGGATCCAGCAGAGCCACAAGGCCCTGCGAGTTGTCGAATACGGCCAGTTTCATGGGGAGTTCGTCGACCAAACGAACCTCGACCCCGGCTTGGGCATACTCCTCCAGCCGTGAGGTATGGGCCTTGTCGAGCGCATTCTGTTCGACCAGCAGCCGACACCGGACTCCGCGTTCGCAACACTGCTTCACCAGTTTCTCGTCCAGCGGATCGACGGCGTAAGGAGGACGCGAAAACTCAACGTAGTCGCGTTCGACGCTGGCCAGCATCGAGCGGTAGTGGACGGCAATCTGCGACGGGTCGCTGACGATGCGCAGATAATCGAGATTGCCGCGCCCGTCCTGCCCGGCGGCGTAGGAGTTCTTCAACTCTTGCGCCAGCGAGCGGCCGTGGCGCCGTTGCATCTCCAGTTCGTGTTCGACGGCTTCCTTTTGGCGTTCCAGGTAAGCCGGAATCGCCAGGCCCGGCTCGACGGCGAAGAACAGCTTGGTCTTTTCCTGGACTACCTGTGCGAAGCCCTTTTCCACA
>Ga0116171_10004351_pt1 | contig 12777 bp, 10 predicted proteins | sample AD_JPNHW2_MetaG_FD_89798 | JGI IMG/M metagenome (GOLD analysis project Ga0116171, IMG submission 89798) | Active sludge microbial communities of municipal wastewater-treating anaerobic digesters from Japan - AD_JPNHW2_MetaG | ecosystem: Engineered > Bioreactor > Anaerobic > Digestate | place...
TAAAGACTTGGTAAAGACTATTGACGTTTTGGTTTTTCGTGTAAAATTGATTATTGTTCCCCTATGCGTTGAAATGGAGGTCGCCTGCCAACAGATGACAAATCCGATCCTTGACCCATATTCTTGTTCTGCAAATTAGTTACGATGAGGAGAAAGAAAATGAAACGCAAGACAGTCTTTACAGTGTTCGGGCTTTTGATAGTCTTCAGCATGCTCCTTTCGGCGTGCGCCAAGACAGGAACCAAAGCCCCAGCGGCTACCACCAAGGATACGTTCATTTTTGGTCGGGGCGCCGATTCCGTTCAATTGGATCCCAGTATCGTGACCGACGGCGAATCTTTCCGCGTGACCGGGCAGGTTCTGGATTCCCTGTACAAGTTTGACAAGGGCACCACGAATCCGGTTCCCGCGCTGGCGGAATGCACCGCCAACGAAGACGCGACCGTCTGGAGCTGCAAGCTGCTGGAAGGCGTCAAGTTCCATGATGGCACCGATTTCAACGCGGACGCTGTCATCTTCAACTTCGAACGCTGGCGCTTTACAACCCATCCCAACCACTATGCCAGCCAGGTTTTCGAATACTATGAAGCCATGTGGGGCGGTTTCGACGATGCCAGCATCATTACCGAAGTCAAGAAGATTGACGATCACAACGTGCAATTCATCCTGAGCAGCCCGATGGCGCCGTTCCTGGCGAACCTTGCCATGGATATGTTCGCGATCTCCAGCCCAACCGCTATTCAGAAAGCCGGAGAAGCCTACGGCACGCCTACCGGCGGATGCGTGGGCACCGGGCCATACAAGTTTGTTTCCTGGGAAGAAGGCACCGAGATTAAGTTGGTTGCCAATGAAGATTACTGGGGCGAAAAGCCCAAAGTGAAGAACATCATCGTCCGCGTTATCCCGGATGACTCCGCGCGCTTCCTGGCTCTCCAGGCTGGCGATATTGACGCGCTGGAACAGGCGGTTGTGGAAGATCTCGCCACCGCTGAAGCGGATCCCAACCTGCAAATCCTGACCCGCCCCGGTCTGAACACCAGCTACCTGGCTTTCAACTTCAAGATCAAGGAATTCCAGGACGTTCGCGTTCGTGAAGCTGTGGCGCATGCCATCGACATCGAGGGCTTAATCAAGAACTTCTTCGGCAAGTACGGCACCGTTGCGAAGAACTTGCTGCCGGTGGGCATGCTCGGCTACAACGATTCGATTGATTACTGGACCTACGACCCCGAGCTTTCCAAGAGCCTGCTTGCCGATGCCGGCTTCCCGAATGGTCTCAGCGAAGTTACGATTGCTGAAGATGTTCAGGACGCCGATGGCAATGTGGTCTACACCGCCGGGCAGGTTATCCCGCTGCGGCTGTACTACATGCCCGTGACCCGCTTCTACTTCCCGGCTGCCAAGGAAGTTGGCGAAGGAATTGCCGCGAACCTGACGGCTGCCGGAATTAATGTGGAACTCTACCTGGAAGGCGACTGGCCGACCTACCTCGGCTCCCGCAGGAACGGCCTGCTGATGGGTCTGTACCTGCTCGGCTGGGGCGGCGATAACGGCGACCCCGACAACTTCACAGGTTACTTCTTCGGCAGCGGCACGGAACCGATCCAGCGCGAAGGCTGGTACCAGAACGCTGAATTGGCTGCTATTCTGCAGAGAGCCGTAACGCTTCCGGATCCTGCCGAACGCGCGAAGCTGTATTCTCAGGCTGAGCAAATCATGCACGACGAGGTGATGCGCATCTGGCTGGGGCATAACAACACGCCGCTAATTCTCTCCGCCAAGGTGAAGGATTACATTCCGCAGCCTGTCGGCGCCGAGAACTTCGAGTACGTGTATTTCAGCGACTAACCATTAATGCGGGCCTGATTGGTCTGCAGCTAAGCATCCATATGGGGGCGGTTCCCAAACCGCCCCCTTTCACAAAATACAAGCGAGGTCAGCTTGGCAAAGTATATTTTGCGAAGGTTAATCTCCGTCATCCCGACCCTGATAGGCGTGACCCTGGTTATTTTCTTGTTTCAGCGCTTAATCCCGGGGGATCCGGCCGTCGCCATGCTTGGCGAACACGCTACCGAAGAAAACGTTGCCAGAATTCGGGAACAATTCGGGTTGAACCGCCCTGCCTTTCTGGACCGGGATGCGCTGGTGGAAGGCGACCTGCCTGGTTTCTTTGACAGTCAGTACGTGCGCTATTTTAATCGTCTGCTGCACTTTGACCTGGGGGACTCCATTCACCGCCGGATTCCAGTCGCCGAAACGCTCAAGGAACGCTTCCCGGCCACGCTGGAGCTTGCCTTGCTCTCGATGTTTTTCGCGCTCCTGATCGGTATTCCGGTCGGGATCACCTCCGCCTCCCGCCGCAACTCCTGGCTGGATGGGACGACCATGATAGGTTCCCTTCTGGGGGTTTCCATCCCCATTTTCTGGTTGGGCATCATGGAGATTATGTTATTCTCGGTATTTTTGAAGTGGCTTCCATCTGGAAGCCGGCTAAGCCCCGGCATGAGTATCACGCCTATCACAAACCTGCTCCTGCTCGACAGCCTGCTGACCGGTAACTTCGCCGGCTTTTGGGACGCGCTCAAGCATATTATTATGCCAGCGGTTTCCCTGGCAACCATTCCGACCGCCATTATCACGCGTATGACGCGCTCCAGCATGCTGGACGTCCTTCAGGAAGACTATATCCGCACCGCCTCGGCAAAGGGCCTTACGGAACGGGTAGTGCTTTATCGGCACGCGCTCAAGAATGCATTTCTGCCGGTCATCACAATTATCGGCATTCAGGCAGGCTCTTTGCTGGCTGGAGCCGTGCTGACCGAAACGATTTTTTCCTGGCCAGGCATCGGCAAATGGGTCTATGACTCCATATTGGGTCGGGATTACCCGATTGTGCAGGGCGTAACGCTTCTGATTGCTGTTATTTTCCTGGTTGTCAATTTATTGGTCGACATTTCCTACGCGCTTCTCGACCCGCGTATCAGTTACGATTAGGATTGACTATGAGCACGCAAATGCCTGAAGTTGAAGTCCTGACCGATTTTGCTGTGCGTGAGCACCGCTCCCTTTGGCTGGATGCCTGGCGCCGCATGAAAGCCAGCCGGACTGCCATGCTTGGGTTGGTGGTCGTGGTGGTGTTTCTGTTATCAGCCGTCGGCGCGCATTTATTCTGGAATTATGATGCCAAAACTGACCTTGATTACAGCTCAAAACTCTTGCCGCCCAATCTGGTCAGCAGCACGGAAAACCCAAACGTGCACATTTTCGGGACCGATAAGCTTGGCCGGGATATTTTCACCCGCGTGATTCACGGCGGTTGGAATTCCCTGCGCGTAGGGCTGGTGGCGGTGGGTATCTCTCTGATTATCGGCTGCCTGCTTGGTTTGTTTTCCGGGTTCTTTGAGAGCTTTGAGATGAATCGCATAGAAAAGCTGGTCCTGATGAGCGGGCTGGGCCTGGCTTTAGGGCTTTTGCCCGCCTGGATTGCCAGCCAATGGTACCAAACCCTCCTGTTCGGAGGGCTCGGCGCGGCAGCGGTGTTTGTGGAGAAGAAGCTTGCGCAGAGTAAGTTGCGCCCGGTCTTGTTCGCTGCTGCGGGAGCGCTGTTAGGCGGGCTCAGCGGACTGCTGCTCGCGCCGTTGGTGGGACTGGTGTGCGGGGTGGTTGGGCTGCTCATCGGTCTGCTGCTGAACAAACCCGTGAATGGGAAGGCTTTCTCGAGCATCACCATGCGCGTGATGGATATTCTGCTTTCCTTCCCGAGCTACCTGCTGGCGATTGCCATTGTGGCGTTCCTTGGGCCTGGGCTGGAGAAAGGCATGATTGCCATTGGCGTGGTCGGCATTCCGGTCTACGCCCGCCTGGCGCGTTCGGCGGTGCTTTCCGTCAGTCAGAAGGAATACGTGCTGGCTTCGCAATCGGTAGGCGAGGGGCACGGACGCATCCTTTTCAAGCACGTGCTGCCCAATATCCTCTCGCCGATTATCGTCCAGGCGACGATGGGCCTGGCTTCAGCCATCCTTTCCGCGGCGGCGTTGGGCTTCCTCGGTCTGGGCGCCATCCCACCGGAGCCGGAATGGGGCGCGATGCTGGGGGACAGCTACAAGTTCCTCTCCAGCGGCGCCTGGTGGGCGGTGCTCTTCCCCGGCCTGGCGATTGTGTTCAGCGTGCTGGGGTTCAACCTGTTAGGCGACGGTCTGCGCGACGCGTTGGACCCGAAAATGCGCACCAAGTGATGGGGGAGGGGATGCTATGGAAACTTTAATGCGAATCAAAGACCTGCACACCCGTTTTCACACCCAGGACGGTACGGTTAACGCGGTCAACGGGATTTCTTATGCCATGCAAGCCGGCGAAGTTCTGGGCGTGGTCGGCGAAAGCGGCTGCGGCAAGAGCGTGCACGCGCTTTCAATCCTGCGGCTCATCCAAATTCCGCCCGGCGAGATTGAGGCCGGGGAAATCTGGTTTGCAGGCAGGGACCTGCTCAAACTGGACGACAGCGGGATTCGCAAGGTGCGCGGGCGCGAAATTGCCATGGTCTTTCAGGACCCGATGTCCTCGCTGAATCCAGTCTACACCGTGGGGTTTCAGATTTCCGAAGCGCTTATGCTGCACAAGGGCATGAATAAGAATCAAGCCCGCGAGCGCGCATGCGAACTCCTCAACTTGGTGGGCATCCCGGAGGCGCGCAAACGCCTGGACAACTATCCCCACCAATTTTCGGGCGGCATGCGTCAGCGCGCCATGATTGCGATGGCGCTTTCCTGCGAGCCCAAACTGCTCATCGCGGACGAACCCACTACCGCGCTGGACGTCACAATTCAGGCACAGATTATCGAGCTGGTGATTCGCCTGCAGGAAGAATTGGGCATGGCGGTGATGTGGATTACGCATGACCTGGGGATTGTGGCGGAGATGGCGCAAAACATCAACGTCATGTACGCCGGCTTCCTTATCGAGCGCGGCAATGTGCACGAGATTTACCATCAAACACGCCACCCCTACACGCTGGGATTGCTTGGCTCGCTGCCCAGCATCGATGAAGCTCCGGGCACCCGATTAATCTCCATTCCCGGCCTGCCTCCGGACCTGATTGGCTTACCGCAAGGCTGCCCTTTCTATGCGCGCTGCGCGTTCCGGGCGGATCACTGCAGGCTGGAAAGGCCTGAACTGGAAGAAGCTGGCAGCTCCGGGCATAGCGTGGCGTGCTGGCGCTGGCGGGAAATCGACGCGGAGACGCTGCGGAAATCTGCCGGAGGTGCACAATGAGCGCTGAACAAAAAAGCCTGGTTCAGGTGCGAAACCTGAAAAAGTACTTCCCCGTTTCACGCCAGCTCTTCAGCACCCAACGGCGCTTCATCAAAGCTGTGGACGATGTGAGCTTTGACGTCCTGGAAGGCGAAACCCTCGGGCTCGTCGGGGAGACCGGCTGCGGAAAAACGACCGTGGCGCGCACGATTTTGCAGCTCTACCGCCCAACCTCCGGGCAGGTGCTCTTTGATGGGGTGGATCTGGCCAGTCTGCAGGAAAACGACCTGCGCAAAATGCGCAGCCGCATGCAGATGATTTTTCAAGACCCCTACGCCTCGCTCAACCCGCGCATGACCGTGGGAGCTATTATCGCCGCTCCGCTGGATGTGCATACCAGGCTGGACCAGAAGGAAAAGCGGGATCGCGTGCAGGAACTGCTCAAACTGGTCGGTCTGAACCCGGATTTCGTCAACCGCTATCCGCACGAATTTTCTGGCGGTCAGCGCCAACGCATCGGCATCGCGCGCGCCTTGGCGCTCAACCCCGACCTGGTCATCTGCGATGAGCCGATTTCCTCGCTGGACGTCAGCATCCAGGCGCAGGTGGTCAACTTGCTGGAGGAATTGCAGAACCGGCTGGGCTTAACCTACATTTTTGTGGCGCATGATTTGAGTATGGTGCGGCACATCAGCGACCGGATTATCGTGATGTACCTGGGTAAGGTGATGGAGCTGGCGGACCGGAACGAAATCTATCTGCATCCCCTTCATCCATATACGCGCGCGCTAATGTCCGCTGTACCGATCCCGGACCCGGATAAAGCCCGCAACCGCAAGCGAATCATCCTCAAAGGCGACATCCCCAGCCCCCTGAATCCACCGCAGGGATGCAACTTTAACACACGCTGTCCGATTGCCTCAGGGCGATGCTTCCAGGAAGATCCTGAGTACCGCGAAATCAGCCCCGAACATTGGGTGGCTTGCCACTTTGCATGAGGTAAGCTGTGTGGAATGCTGACATTCCCGCGGAAGGTCCCTGCCTGAGCTGGCAAGTCGTCAGGCTGCAGCTGCGCACCCCGTTCAGGCTTTCCTACGGCGCCACGCAGGAACGCACTGCCCATTGGATCCGGCTGCGCGGAGACGCGGGTTGGGGGGAGGGCACCATCCCGCCTTATTATCCGGTGCGGGAAGAGGATTTACAGGCGTACTGGAACCGCGCCGCTTTGCGCCCGGAACCATTCCCGGAGAGGATAGAGGACATCGCCGCATGGATAGACCCTGACGGGCCGGCTGCCGCCCGCGCCGCGCTGGATATCGCTTTCCATGATTCCCTCAGCCGCAAGATTGGGCTGCCGCTCAACGCCGCGCTTGGGCTGCCCAAACCCGAGGGGAAAGCCAGCAGCTTCACCATTTCGGTGGATACGCCGGAAAACATGGCGGCTGAAGCCCGGCGCCTGAGCAAGCTGCCGATTCTGAAGTTGAAGCTGGCAGGCGATGAAGGGGATATCCCGCGCCTGGAAGCCGTGCGCGCGGCCAGGCCCGAAGCGCGCCTGTTCGCGGACGCCAATGCCGGCTGGAGCCTGGAGCAGGCGCTTGCGTATCTGCCGTACTTGCAGAAAGTGGGGCTGGAAATGCTCGAGCAGCCGCTGGGCGCCGCGGAGATTGAGGGTTTGGGGAAAATCCAGGCAGAAACTTCCATCGCGATTGTGGCGGATGAATCCCTTCAGAAGCCGGAAGACCTGCGCCGTTTGGCAAAGGCCGGCGTGCGCGGGGTGAATATCAAACTGATGAAAGTCGGCGGGGTCGGCCCCGCGCTGGAATTGATCAGGCAGGCACGCACTGCCGGAATGAAGATTATGCTGGGCTGCATGATTGAGACCTCAATCGGGCTAAGCGCCGCGGCGCATTTGGCCGGGCTGGCTGATTGGCTGGACCTGGATGCCAGCCTGCTGGTGGCGAATGATCCATTCGAGGGAATGAGCTTCGGGGAGGATGCTGTCATCGCAGTGCCGCAGCGCCCTGGGATTGGCGCGCGAGTGCGCGGTTCCGCGGAATAAGGGCGCGAGCCTTCCTGAGCGGGTAAAAACTCCGGTGAGAGCTCAGGATGATTCCTGGAGATTCGGAAGAGCAATAGATAAGCTGACAAAGCCCGGAATAAAGCAAAGGTCAGGCTATTTTTGTGCGGGCAGGGGGAGGAGCATGGACTTCTCGACCTGACAGGCTTATAGTAAGAGCAAAAGTGAGATCAGGGTAAAGGAATGGCTGATTTTGTTGAGGTAAAGCTTTTTGAAGTGAACCCGGAGAAGGTGGACGCGTTTGAGGCGCTCTGCCCGGAAATGACGGCGTGGCAGCGGAACTGCCCAGGCTGCCAGCGCATGTTGTTGATGAAGCGCGAGTACACGATTGATAACCCGGAGAAAGACCCGCGCAAGCTGAAGAAAATCGTTAAATCGGTCAAGTATTTCGCGGTTTGGGAGTTTGACACGCGCGAGGATTACGCTGCGGCGTGCCACGCGTTCTTCGCTCGGTACGAACGCCCGCTTGGAAGAGTACTCATCCATCCCTTCGATATCCACCTGGGCTACGCGCTGACAGGCGCCGGCGGGGGAACGGAACCCTAAAGCTTCTGGCAAACGGGGCAGATGTAGACGCTGCCGCCCAGGTAGGCTTCTTTCATGATTGGGGAGCCGCAGCGGGGGCAGGGCTTGCCGTTCGTCGCCGCGCATAAATTCACCGGATAGCCGCCGGGCTGCCCAAAGAGGTCCTTTTCTGTGCTGCGGCCGCCGGCTTGGGCCATTTCCCTAAAGGTTGATTTCAAGCTAAGAAAAAGTTGATGCAGTTCCTCATTCGTGAGAGTGCTGAGCTTTTTTCGCGGGTGCAGGCGCGCCTGCCAGAGGATATCCTGCAAGCAGCCGTTACCGAGCCCCGGGATGCGCTGCTCGGTGGCCAGGGCGGCTTTCAGCGGCAGCTTACGGACAGCATCGGGCGCGAGCAGCGCGCGGAAGCAGGCTTCGTCGAAAGCCTCGGTCAGCGGCGAGGGCTTTGCCAGGGCGGTCGCGTAATAGCTGTTCTCGTAGAGCTCGTGATTTGCCCAGCAGACTACGCCGCCGTACATCGCCACGGAAGCGCTCAGGCTGGAGCCGTCGTCAAACGTGAGCAGGAGCTGATGCTTGACAGGGATGGGGCCGGCTTGTGGGTGCAGGCGCAGGTTCACGCCGTCGTTGAAAAGGAGGGTGCTGGTGCTGAGCGCGATCTCCACGAACATGCCCAGCCCGCGGGCGGAGAGGACGCGGCCGCCGTTCAGCTTGGCGGGGTATTCCGCCGGATCGCCGTAATACCAGGCGAATTTGTGCGGGCTGTGGGCGGCGGTGGAGTTGATTACAGTTTTACCGCTAAGATGTTGGGAGATTTGAGCGGCGAGGGTTTGGGCTTCAGGAAGTTCGATCATGGGCGGCCTTGGGATGAGTGGTATGCGTCGGAAATTCGAGTATCCGGCAGCGGAAAACGTTTTTGATGAATTGGTAGGCTGGCCAGTAGATCAGCAAAACATGCAGACATGATTAGCTCTTTTCTGAGCGGAAACAGAAGGTTGAAATATCAAAAAAGTGATAGTTGGCTGGAATAAGGTTTGATTTTTGTTGATTGCGCCTCCAACCAGGCTTTTAAGTTCTGGTAATGTTCTGGGAAAGGATGGGGAAACTGCAAGGCACCTTTTTGAATGAGTAGTTTGTTTCCTTCTGGCATATCGGGATGATCCAGCACAAACACCGGAATCCATTTCAATCTGAGCGCCTCGGTCGCGCCGGCCCAGGTACCGCCCTTTTCCGCGTCACTTGCCACAACGATGGCGTAATCTGCAAGGGTGTAAATCAATTTATTCCTACCCATTGCTGTTCCGACAGAAAACGGAGTATCCGGAGAATATGGGGTCGCCAGACATAAATCACCACGACTTACTGCCTCACGATGTTCTGGAGTCCGGATGGCTTTCTCCAAATTATCCGCAAGTATTCCCACAGCAGTCCCTCTGGACGATAACGCAGCATACATGCTGATTGTATCGACACCTTTTGCGCCGCCTGAATATAGAACTAATCCTGATAAACCGCATGAATTACCTACAAATTCTGCGCACTCTATACCAGCTTCGTCCAGATGGCGAGAACCTACAACTGCAATTCCTGGCTGACCTAAGAGGGCTCTTTCACCTGCATAAAAAAGCACAGCCGGGGCAGATTCCTTGAGCCTCTCCCGATAGCGTGCTGGATATTCCGGATCTGCCCGCGTCATTACCTGGATTCCGAGCGACGCTAATCGTTCGAGTTCGATGGCTAATGCTCCTCCGCGCTGGAGCAGTTGAAAATAACGTTCCGAATTTTCTCCATCAATCTCCAGGTGATTTTGGATATCTTGAGAACTAAGCCCGATCAGATCAGCTGGCCGCATGGAAGCGGATATTAATTTTTTGGCTAGAGGGTTCCATTCTCTGAGTGTTAACGAGGAAAATTCGGGATTTGATGAAAGCGCGATGCGTGAGCACAATAACAGAATTGCTTGCGAGTCGGGAGAGATGGTCATCAGTTAATCCTTCCAGAAGCCTGCGCCAGAGTAAATGGTAAAACTGTACCGCTCCCGGATTTCATTAATAGATATCCAGCGAAGGTTAATGTCCATCCAGAATCAACAATATCATCTACGAGTAACACTGGTCCAGCAGGGATTGGTTTTTGTATGGTAATTGTACCAACCACATTCCGTGCCTGCATAGTGCTATTTTGCATTGTTTTTTGTTCAGGCGCTTCGCTTGTGCGCGTAAGAACCAAGTGGAAGGGAATACCTAAGGATTCAGCTAAACGAGCTGCAAAGTCGGGTACAAGATGCGGATGCCGGCAAGAAGGGATCGCTGTCACCCATGCTGGGAAGGGTTCCGGGTTCCATACATCCCGAATTATATTCGCGGCTGCATTAACCAATTTATCAGGAAAATGACCTTCCCGATACTTTCCAATCTGAACGATTTTTCCCCATCCGGCATCGCCATAATAGCACAATGAACGACCTGGGGCATTTTGCAATTCAAGCGGAATATTGCGTTTTTGATCTGGGAATAAACCAACCGGCCATTGCTTGTGCGGCTTAATAATGACTTGTGCGCCTTTCAGGTACTTTTCTGCTTCGAGCACCAATCTGGGCGATACATCTGCGGGGAACCCCCTACGTTGACAGTTAGCACATCGACCACAAGGAACAGGGTTTGGGTCATCCAATGCTTCTAACAAAAATTTCATCAAGCAGTCAGGATGATCCACATAAGCTTGCATTTGAGCTAATTCCGATCTGCGCAAGTCAAGAACTCGATTTATTCGGTCTGTTTCTGGAACCCAAGGATTAGGCGTGCGAAAATAAAGTACCTTTTTATCAAAGGTCTGGCCCACTGCACCATCAACTTCTAATATCTTGAGTGCTTTCTCCGCCATTGATTTTGAAGTGTTAACCCTGGCTAATATTTCATACAATGACAATCCTTCGCTTTTTTCAAGCTCCTGGAGGATGTCTTGAAATATTTGTGTACTTGGGAAAGCTGACTCAATAAAATAATTTTGGATTTCATCATCTTCAGCGCCACTAAGCAAGACGCCATACGATTTTTCAACCGCCCGCCCAGCACGGCCGACCTGCTGATAGTAAGCCACAACTGAACCAGGACGTTGAAAATGGATAACAAAGTTGATATCTGGTTTGTCAAAGCCCATTCCCAATGCCACTGTAGCGACCAGTATCTTAATTTCATTGTTGAGGAATGCCTGTTCTAATGCCGGCCGATCCATATTGCCATCATCACCAGCATGATACGCCTCTGCAGAAAAGCCTTTCTGTCTTAACCATCCAGTTACCCGTTCTGTATCCGCAACGGTCAGACAATAAATAATCCCACTCCCCTTGAATTTCGGTAAATTCTCCGCTAACCAAGCCAATCTTTCACTTTGATTCGATAGTCGAATATTCTGCAGACGCAGAGATTCACGAGCTAGCGGCCCACGATGAACAGTAAGCCCAGGACCTAATTGAGTCTGAACATCTGCAACAACCCGGTCATTGGCGGTGGCGGTTGTTCCGAGTAGGGGGACACCTTTTGGAAGCATCTGAACAATCCGCATAATTCGGCGATAATCCGGACGAAAATCATGTCCCCAATCGGAGATACAATGCGCTTCATCCACTACAAAAAGCCCTATTCGCCCGGAAATTTGTGGAAGGACTTCTTTTAGGAAATGCTCATTATTCAACCGTTCCGGGGAAATGAGCATTAAATCACATTCGTCCTTTGCTAATGCTTCTTCAATAGCTGCCCATTCTTCCTTGTTTGCGCTGTTTATGGTGAATGCGCGAATGCCAATCCTTCCGGCCGTTTCAATTTGATTGCGCATCAGCGACAATAATGGACTAATTAGGACTGTCGGGCCGGAACCTTGTTCGCGTAATAATTTCGTCGCTAGAAAGTAAACCAGACTTTTTCCCCAGCCTGTGCGCTGTACAACAAGCGCACGTTGCTTTTTAATTGCAACTGCTTCGATCGCTTCCCACTGACCAGGACGGAAGTCTTTATCCTCCCCAATCATTTTTTGCAGAAGTTTTAAGGTATGCTCTCGATCCATTTTCTGTAATCTCCCTCCATTAGTTTTATAGATTTTGTTAAGTCGGAAGCTAAATAATCACTTTGCATGACTGCGGTGGAAGCTGCAGCAAAAAAATTTACCTGGAAGACCATACCGCCCCGTTCAATTACTTGAAATCTGATTAAGGAGGAATAACTCTCGGAATACTCCAAGCACAGACAAAACATTATCAATATTGTTCAATTTCTCTAAAGTAGATCTAATTTTATCCGATTAATCTTTAATGATTGTCAAACAGCAGCAAGAACGTGTAATACTGTTCAGCTACTGGAATAAGTGGTTGATTGAACCTAACGCTTTACCAAAAACACGCTTCCAACATTCCACTTCCGCTTGCCAAATCCTTACAAAAGCGATATATTAACCGCAATACGCGATGACGCGGGACGAGTAACTTTTGCCCAACCCACAGAGAGGCGCCTAATTCTGAGAAGGCGCCGGGTAAGCGCAGTGAAAACCGCCCGCCAGCATAAGCCTGAACCGGATATCCGCACTAAGGCAAACGGCAGCCCCGTTATCGGCAAATCGAGATGCCCCGGCTTGGGGTAATCTGGGTGGAACCGCGTGAGAGACCTCTCGCCCCAGGGCGCAGGGTCTTTTTTGTTTAACTGTTCGGCCGCGAAGCTCCCAAACCGCGGCCGCGAGGAGGAAGAAATGTCCGGGAATAAAGAAGAATACGAAAAGTCGCAGCTCTACCGCATCCGCCACAGCACGGCGCACGTCATGGCCGAAGCCGTCCTGGAGAAGTTCCCTACCGGGCGGGTCGCCATCGGTCCGCCGATTGAGGACGGCTTTTACTACGATTTTGAGCTGCCGCGCACCCTCACGCCGGAGGACCTGGCGGAAATTGA
>Ga0116171_10004352_pt1 | contig 12775 bp, 10 predicted proteins | sample AD_JPNHW2_MetaG_FD_89798 | JGI IMG/M metagenome (GOLD analysis project Ga0116171, IMG submission 89798) | Active sludge microbial communities of municipal wastewater-treating anaerobic digesters from Japan - AD_JPNHW2_MetaG | ecosystem: Engineered > Bioreactor > Anaerobic > Digestate | place...
ACGGTAATTGTCCCGTCAAATAAATCTGCGACTAAGGCTTTGTAATCGTTGACTGTGAAATTAGTCATTGACCAAGTGGCGGTAGGAAGTTGAACGTAGTTTGCTTCAACATCAGTACCGGAGACTAAACCTAAGGTTTCAATTTTGCTGACGAATGTTTCTTCAGTAATGATTTCTGTTAATTTAGCTTTGACAGTAGCGGCAAGACCCTTCATCGCGGAAGTGACGCATGTGCCTGCTCCGTATTGTCCATCAATAGTAGCCTTTTGATCGACGTCGACGCCGATGACTTTCTTTCCACCGTTGTTACTGGCAGCTTCACCAGCAGAGGTATAGATTCCTCCGCCGCAAGCGAAGATGATTTCGGTTCCACTGGCGTACCAGTTAGAAACGTAGGTAGTAATATCGTTATCACCGAAAAATTGGTTTCCGTAGACGTATTTGATTTCGATAGCGGCACCGGCAGCGGCGTCATCGCAGCCCTGGACGAATCCATAGCCATAACGAACGACGGCTGGAACAGCCATTCCACCGAGGAATCCGAGCTTTGTAAAGCCTTCTTTAACAGCAGCATAGCCTGCCATGTATCCGGCTAACTCTTCTTGATAAACAGCACAGTAGACGTTTGATGGTAGGACATAGCCTGCCCATAATGGGTCATCTGGGTTGTAGTTGTAGTCTGCACCAAAGTGAGCGGCGAGTAAATCGCCTTTCGCGACGTCGAGAGCGACAAATTTGACTTCGGGATAATCTTCCGCAGTAGCATCGATAGCGGGAGCGAAAGCATATCCTGGCATAATGATTAGGTTGTAACCATTGTCCGCAGCAAGCTCGATTGATTTGATACGCTCGGCATCAGTATTGTCGGTTGGTTTGTAATAAGTGAATTCCACATCATTACTTTCGCACCAACTCTTCGCACCCTCATAAGTGGCTTGGTTGAAAGATTCATCGGTGATATCGCCGTAGTCAGTAATCATGGCGACTTTCCATTCAGAACCTGCGCTTGGACCACATGAGGTGAGGCCGGAGACTGCGACTGTACATGCAAATACTGCAGCAACTCCTAACAAGACTTTTTTCATTGTTGGTCATCCTCCTTTTATTAGGCATCATTACAAAACTAACATATACACATTTAAGTAGTATTGCGTTTTTTGATATGCCTTGAGACCAAAGTTATTATATAGCGAGTTTTCAAATGATACAAGGTCTTGAAAATAGAATTTTTTTTCGAAATAAAAAGTAAAGATTAGGCCCTGTTTTTTTCAAATTAAAAAGTGATGATTGAGCCCTATGGTGCAAATCTTTCATATAGCATTTTTCACAATTAAAGCACTCCGGTGGCATTGCTTTTCCGCGCTGTGCAGAAACTTAATAAAAAACAATGCGCACATTCACGCATGTGCAAAATAATTATTGGTGGAGTTTTTTTGCATCGTGCGAAACTAGTTCAATGCGATTAGCCATCCTCGATGCCACCGCTATCTTGGCGATGTCAGCGTTATCAATCATCGTTCCGATGATATTTTTATGGCGAGTTGGCTCTTTTAAAAAATAGCAGAGCAAAAGAGCAAAGAAAAATGAGCCTTGCTATGCGTTTAACAAGGCTCAAATATGTACTATAGAAAGCTCTTTTTCTTATTTCGCTAATGAATAAGCATCCTCATCGACATAGACAGTACAGTCTGGATGCTTTTGAAGGATGGAGCAAGGCATATTTTCACTGACAGGACCTTTGATTAAACCAAAGACAGCCTTAGCTTTATTTTTTCCAGTAGCGATAAGGACAATTTTTTTCGCTTTCATGATAGATGCTAAGCCCATGGTAACGGCTCTGGTCGGCACTTCAGAAATATCGTTGAATAATCTGGAATTATCTTTAATAGTTTGAGCGGTTAATTCGGTTTCGTGAGTCAAAGAATCAAAGCTAGTTCCTGGTTCATTGAAAGCGATATGACCATCGCTGCCGATGCCGAGAATTTGAATGTCAATTCCACCCGCTTTTGCGATCATCCCATCGTATTCACCCATGAATTTCTTGTAATCTCCGACGCCTAATAAAATGTTGGTTTTCTTTTTGTCGATATCGATGTGATCGAATAAGTTTTTATTCATGAAATAACGATATGATTGATTGTGCGTGCCTTTTAGTCCAACATACTCATCTAGATTGAAAGTAGTGCATCCTTTGAACGATACTAAACCGGCTTTATTGGCCTCTGCCAAATTGGCGTAAACGCCCAAGGGTGAGGTACCAGTAGCTAAACCCAAAACAGCGCTTGGTTTTGCTTTGATGACTCTGATAAAATCATCAGCGATCATCTTCGAGATGTGCTTCTCGTTTCCAACAATGATTTTCATATATTTATTTTTCTCAATTTTTTTCTACCACAACAGTTGTGGATTTAACGATGCTATTTTCTTTGTACACTCCGCGAGTCATCACTAATGGATAGACTTGAGTGTTTTGACCAATGATGGTGCCCGGATTTAAGACTGCCCCGCAGCCAATGTCGACATGATCGCCGAGAATCGCACCGATTTTTCTAATACCGGTGGGAATTTCCTCATCTCCATGGATGATGACGGGTTTGTTATCGCTTCTTAAGTTCGAGAGGATGCTGCCGGCGCCCATGTGAGCAAAATTGCCTAAGATGCTATCGCCAACATAGTTGTAGTGCGGGACTTGGCAGTGCCTCATCAGCACGCAATTTTTAAGCTCGCTGGAGTTGCCAACGACGCAATCATCCCCAACCAGGACACTTCCTCGTATGAAAGCGCCAGGTCTAACTTCAACATGATTTCCTAAGATGCAAGGCCCGATGATGGTGGCAGTTTCATAGATTGTGACATCCTGCCCCACTAAGACATCGTCTTTAAGCTTGGTGTACCCAGGGATGCCTTTATTGATTAAAGAAACGATGTAATCTTTGATTAAACCAAGCAATTCCCATGGGTATTCTTTCGAGAAGATGAAATTGTCGATATGAGCGATGTCACTTTTATTAAATAAGTCGACGCTCTTGATTTTACTCACAAAGATAGCCTCCTTTTTTGACTAAGCTATAAACGGAATCGATGTACTTGTTGCATAGCTCGACATTATCGCTCTCTACCATGATGCGAATAACCGGCTCAGTGCCAGATTCTCTTAAAAGAATTCTGCCATTGCCATTCAACTCTTTATTGATCTCTTGAACGCGATCTTTAATCGATTGATTTTCGACGACGACGCGCTTGTCGACAACGCGGACATTCTTCAGCACTTGTGGATATAGATGAACTGGTTCAGCGAGTTTGCTTAAACTTGATTTTTTGGAGACCATTTCCTCGGTTATTTTAATAGCGGTCAAGATTCCATCTCCCGTGGTCGCATATTTTCTTAAGATGACATGTCCGCTTTGCTCGCCGCCTAGCCAATAATTGTTTTGCATCATGCACTCATAAACGAAGCGGTCACCGACTTTGGTTTGGACATTGGATATGCCAATATCTCTCAATGCCTTGGTTAAGCCAGAGTTAGACATAATCGTGGAAACTACCGTGTTATTGTGCAAGTAGTTGTGGCGAGAGATGCGCTTTGCGAGGATATAAAGAATCTTGTCTCCATCGACGACATTGCCATTCTCGTCGACCGCCATACATCTATCGACATCTCCGTCGAAAGCGAATCCGACATCCATGTGGTTTTCAACGACATATTTCTGCAATAGTTCGATATGAGTTGAACCGCAATCTTTGTTGATGTTCAAGCCGGTTGGGCTGCATCCGATGGTGTAGACTTCTGCGCCTAAGGCAGCGAAGACGCTTCTAGCGATCATCCATGAAGCGCCATTTGCGCAATCTAAGGCAATTTTCATATCTCTAAACGAAGAGGCAGAACAGCCGATTAAGTAGCCAATATATCTATTTCTTCCCGCGACGTGGTCTACGACGGAACCAATATTTTCTCTGATCGCGTATGGAAGATCTTTTTCGCCTTTAAATCCGAGTTCCTCTAAGTTTCCATCGATATAACTTTCAATTAAGTGAGAGACTGAATCGTCAAGTTTTTCTCCTTTGGAGTTTAATATCTTGATGCCATTATCGTAGTAAACATTATGGCTGGCGGTAATCATCACGCCGCAATCAAATCCTTCGGTTCTGGTAATATAGGAAACGCTCGGAGTGGTGGTGACGTGCAGGATGTAAGCATCCGCACCCGAAGCAGTAATGCCTGAGCACAATGCGTATTCGAGCATGTACGAGCTGCGCCTTGTGTCTTTGCCAATGCAGACTTTGGCTTTTTCTCCATTCGGGTGTCTGGCCGCAAATTGAGCGCTGGAATAATACCAGCCTAAAAAGCGTCCGACTTGGAAAGCGTGAAACGCTGTTAAATCTTTGTTTGATTCTCCTCTGAATCCATCAGTGCCGAAATACTTGTTTTGAATGGGAGCCTTTTCTTCTTTTTTGTGAGCGTTGACAACCAGGCTATCGTTGATTAATTCATCAGCGGTTACGCGAAATAATTTGGTGAGTTCTAAAACCTTGTCGACAGTTGGATAAGCTTCGCCCTTTTCCCATTTAGAAATAGATTGGCGCGCGACGCCTAATACCTTGGCTAATTGTTCTTGCGACATGTTATTAGCAATGCGCAAATGAGTAATTTTTTCTGCTAATGTCATTAAGTGTTCCTCCGCAACTAATGGTTGCTGTTTTTAAACTAAACGCATTATATAATGATAACTGCGTAACTAACAATATATTTTTTTGATTTTTGCAATGTAAAAAATGGTTGCGGAAACTATTTTTAACAGATTTGCTTCATTTTATTGCCAATTTTATTAAACTCAATTTTGCTCATGTGGTTTTACTTTTTGTTCAACAAAAAAGGCAAACCGATAAAGCGGTGCCTTTTACCTTTTTATGGAGATCAATCTTCGCTATTTTGATTACAAAATTTGCTTTTTGTTTTTGTCTTGTCTAGCTCTTTCGATTCTCGACATGATGTTTTCCATAATTTGGACGTATAGTTTGTCGCCCAAAATCTCATCTTCCCAATGGCGGTCAATGCTGGGGTTATCATTGACTTCAATAATGTAGACTTTTCCATCCTTAAACTTTAAATCCACCCCATAGAAGCCATCGCCGATAGCATTAGCGGCTTTCAGAGCGGTTTCAACGACTTCGGCGGGGGCATCTTCAATCAAAAAGGTTTCTACAGCTCCGACGGTGGCGCGTGATTTGCTGGCGTTCCAGTTATAGATTTGCCAGTGGTCTCGAGCCATGAAGTATTTGCATGCATACAAGGCCTTGCCTTCTAAGATGCCAATTCTCCAGTCGTAAGGGCTTGGAATATATTCTTGCGCGATGATCAACGCGCTGGTTTTAAATAGTTCGCGGGTCTTTAACTTTAATTCTTTTTCGTCGATCACTTTAAATACTCCGAGAGAAGAAGAGCTGTCAGGTCTCTTCAGAATGATGGGGAAATCGAAAGTTGAAGTAATTTTTTCAATTGGTGTATTCTGGCTGACGATTAATGTCTTCGGAGTCGGGAGATTGTGACTTCTCATGCATTCGTGGAAATAAAGCTTGTTAGCGCATTTTAAAATTGACCAAGGATCGTCGATGACCGCCAATCCCTCGGAATAAGCATAGCGGGAGAATTGGTAAGTGTAGTTATCGACATTGGTGGTCGCACGTATAAAGAGGGCATCGAATTGAGGAATGCGGGAGTAATCATCTTTTGTGATAAACTCAACATAGAAGCCAACCTTTTTGGCGGCATCAATGAATCTATCAAGAGCGGTTTTTCCTGATGGAGCCGCTGGTTCTTTTGGATCGACGAGAATCGCTAAATCGAATTTATATTGCTTGATTTTGGAAATAGCAAAGCGGTTGTGAGAAAAATATTTTTTAGCATCTTTTATTAAACTATCGTCTACGGCGACATCATCTAAAGTGAGAATGCGGATCTTCTTGAGTTTCCACACTCTTTCTTTGACAAAAGTCACTTCAAGAAGGGGGGCTTCGAATAAGCGCAGGATAGCTTTTCCTAATTTTTCATAGCGGGGTGGGCGGCACTGCCCAAATATGATGCGGAAGTTCACTTCCTTTTTACCGGTATCTTTGAAAGTATCTTGAATGGTATCAAAGACCTCTTCTCCAATTGACTCTGTGATTGTTTGATCGAGAGCATCCTCTAAGGTGGCGACAGTAGGTATTGGTCGCAACTCTCTAGCGCTGGCTAGCAAAGATACGTAGTAGCCAAGAGTTTGATAGCCTAGCGAGGAACAAAGATTGAAAACTCGTAAATCTTTAGCGGTCTGATACTTCTCATCGTTGAGAAATAGATTGACGTCAACGATCTCGAGATTTGGTATTTGCTTCAGCCAAGGGCGATCGTGGTCAACGACGGCAATATTGGCGATATATTCCTTTTCCGAAACATCGTTTTTCAGCTGCAAAAACATCTTTTCGGCATCTTCGCCTTCACCGTAAAAGTTTTTCAATCTTTTGACGGTATAAAAGCCAAAGGACTTGTACCAAGATGTTAATTGCTTGTTGTGATGGTCGGCTTCAAGAGAAATTCTATGGACATCATTTTCTTTGGCTTTTTCGATGATGTGCTCCATGATTGAGCGGCCGTAGCCTAGTTTTCGAAACTCTGGAAGGATGGAAATCGAATAGATTCTCCAGGTTTTCTTAAATTTAAAAACGACGGCACTTCCTGCGGAGATGCCTTCATCGGTATTTAAGATGAGAACGGTTTGGTGCTGGCTATTTAAACTATGTTTTAGGGATGCAGAAGTGGCTTGTCGGGTCAAAGGAAAACATTTTTCCTCGAGACTTTTTAGGAATGGCTCATCACTTTTTTGAGCTTTATGAATTTCAGGCATAATTTTTTACTGAAGTGACTTCTTTCTTATTAAAAAATAATCTCTGCTAAGTCAATTATACTTTGCTTTAAAAATATGAGTAGTAGATAATCGCTTTTTGCCTAAAAAGTTTACAATTGCATCGAAATCAAAATATATTTGTCGGCAAAAAGCAGAATAGATATACTTGTTATATGAAAAAACAAAAAATTCTTTTTTTGGGATTCGTCCTTTTATCGATTTTTACCGTCGCCGCTGCGATGGGTCCAACGTTCCATTTAAGCGTTTCCTACAATAGCGAGAAGTCTTGGTGGGAAAACGATTGCGAGATGCCGGAAAATTACACTTCCATAGCGGATGTTGTCGATTCAGGTGTAGATGCTCAGAGTTATACCACTCGCGGTACTATTACTTCTCTAGAGGGAAATTCCTTTTTTGTTCAATCGCGAAACCGCGGTCTTTTTGTCTATACCACCAGCTCTTCATTTTCGGGATTCAGCATCGGAAATGTCGTAGATGTCACAGGGACTAAAAGCACTTACTATAGCCTAGTTGAACTAGCCCCCACGGCCGCTACGCTTTATGCGGACACCAATCCTCATCCTGTAATCACCGAATATGTTTCCTCTTCGAATTTCGCGACTTTTTGCAGCTCAAATAATGTTGGCCGTTTGATTTCTCTTAATGGAATGACTGTCGCTAGCATCTCTGGAAAAGCAATCACCTTTTCCTATGAGGGAGTAACGATAAATGGAAGAATTTCTAGCTCTTCTTATGCCGGGTTGACATCGCAGTTGACTACTTATATGAACAATTCGACTTTAATCGATTTCACAGGTATCTTAGCAATCTATAATTCTAGCTATCAAATTCGCCTTTATGATACGAGTTGCTTATCCGAGCACTCGAACATATTAGTGAGTGGGATTTCAGTCGCTCCAACGAATTCCGGTGTTAATCGAGGAGGCACCGTTCAGTTTGCTGCTGTGGTAACTCCATCTAATGCTTTTAATAAAAATGTCACTTGGTCAACCTCTGGCGGAGGAACAATTAGTGCTTCTGGGCTTTTCTCAGCGACGACCGCTGGAACTTTTACAATCACCGCGACTGCTCAGGACACTAGTGGAATAAGCGGAAGTACTCTCGTGTACGTCGCTGATGTGCCAATTCTAGTCTCTGCAATTACTGTTGAATCCAGCTCCTCAAGTTTCATCGAAGGAAGTACTTATAACTTTACTGCCTCGATTTCTCCGACCAATGCCGACAATCAAGAAGTGACATGGTCTACCAATCTTGGGTCAATTAACCAAACAGGAGTATATACCGCTAGCGCTGTTGGCGAAGCGACTATCACTGCCACCGCCAAGGATGGAAGCGGCATTGTAGGAACCAAAACAATCACTGTTGCTGAACAAACGACTCCTACCGAAGGATCCGTTGTTGAAAATCCAACACTAAATGGAGATGTTTTAGGTCCGATCTATTCACCTGGTAGCCAAGATCAAATTAGCTTTACTTATTTAGAAATGGTTCAGCTCTATGGCGACTCTTTAATCTTTGATTATGGCAACTTTGAAGTGCTAGTTGATGGCGGTCAAATTGGAGACAAGAGCAATGTGATGAGCGCTTTGAGTGAATATGTCACTGATAATTGCTTGGAAGTTCTTATTGTCACTCACCCTCATAGCGATCACCTAGGCGGACTCTCTGATTATTCAGCGATGGTCAGTGCGGGTATAACATCCATAAAGTATATCGTCGACTTTGGCGGTACTTATTCCTCTACTGTCTATTCAAACTATGTCACGGCACGCCAGTATTACATCTCGCAGGGAGCGACCTATTACAGCATATACGAGATGGTCAACAACTCGACATCTCATTATCCCAACATATTTAATATCTGCGGAGATGTGAATATTCATTTTCTAAATTCAAATGCCTATACCGCTGCTGGAGAAACAATTTCTTCAGATTATGCCAATGAATCATCGGTGTGCACTTTATTTTCTTTTGGCGATACCCGAATAATGTCTTGCGGAGATCTCACTAATTCCTCTTCAACTGGCGGAACTCCTGAAACATATTTAATTGATACCTATGGTCCTTCAGGCGAAGGTCTTTGGAGCGACTCAACAACCAATATCGTAAAAGCCAACCATCACTGCAGCAATACTCATGGAAGCAATAGCGATGCTTGGATTAATGGTCTCGCGCCTGACTATGTCTTTATTTCTGCTGCCATCGTGACCGACAATCGAAGCGAGAACAATGCAAATGTCACGGTTACAAACCAACATCCAAACGCGACATCGCTAGCTCGTTATTTGGCGGCCACAACCAATGTCTATTGCAACATTGTCAATGGCACAACTCACTTTAACTTTGAAACGCCGAGCAGTTCTCCAGTTTTAACATTCGAAGGTAGAACAATTAATTATTCTTATAACGGTACCATTGTGAGTGCCACATTAGAAAAAGAATACCGCTTTACGCAGTCTTCCTTCTATTCTCAATTGTATAGTGCTTAATGCCTAATTTCTTTGACCAAGTAATCCATCACTGATTTTCGAGTGACAATGCCAATAAAAATTCCCTTATCATCTTCGACAGGCACAAAATTTTGATTTATAATCAAGTCGATTAAATCGTCGACATCTTTATCGATTCTGATCGATGTGTCAGATCGGTAGGGAGTTACTTCTTTAATAGAAATCTTTTCGCATTGTTCAAGAGTGAGCTTTCGGCCTTTGATGAACCACAAAAAATCACTGGCGGATAATGTCTCGATATAATGCCCCTCCTTATCGATCACTGGAATTGACGAATATCGGTGGTGCTCCATTTTTTCTAGAGCCTGCCTAATTGAAAAAGTATCGTATAGAAACTCGACATTGATTTTTGGGGTTAATAAGAACAGCACGTTCATGTTTTAATTATATCATTTTAATATTCAATGAAAATTATTAAATTACGTTGTTTCATTATTTCTAATTATTCACTAAAATGTCTTTATGGCTTATACAGATGTCATTGTATTGATACCCAGTTACGAACCTGACCAAGAAATCATTAACTTAGTTAAAGAACTAAAGAATATTGGCTATCCTACAATTGTTGTTAATGATGGATCGAATAATTCGTTCGATTCAATTTTTGAATTTCTTAAAGAAAACTCCATCGTCATTGGCTACGATGAAAACAAGGGCAAAGGAGCAGCTCTTAAATATGGGATTGAACACATCCGAAATAACGAGCCAAATATCAACTATATTATTACCGCTGACGGAGATGGGCAGCACTCATGCAATGATATCGATAGAGTATATCAAGAACTAAAAAAGACTAACGATTTAGTTTTCGGCGTGAGACATTTTGGTAAAAATGTTCCCTTTAGAAGCCGATTTGGAAATTCGTTTTCCAAGATAACTAGATCTCTTACCACAAAGGAATATATTCCTGATGATCAATGCGGTTTAAGGGGTTTTTCACGGAAATATTTCGGGAAAATGCTAGAAATTTCTGGCCAAAAATACGAATACGAGATGAATGTTCTCATGCTTTTTCAGCTGCGCCACTATCCGATTAAATATTTGAAAATTGAAACCATCTATCTAAACGATAACAAGTCGTCTCATTTTTCTCCCTTCCTGGATACTTTTAGAATTCAATGCACAATATTTTCTCATTCGATTATCTCTCTCACGAGTTTGCTTTTGATGGTTGCGTCATTCGTCCTTATCTCATCGTTGACGCCATTGCATCCTCTGCTAAACTTTGTTATTTCGGAGTTCGTTGGCTTTCAACTTTTATTTGCCTTTGTGACTGTTATCTATCCTACATATAAAAACGGATACCGTTTACTTAAAGAATTGATATTCTTTTTTGCTCGCCTATTGTTTGGTTTTGGCGTCTTCTCTCTGCTAATAATTGCCTTCCATTTTGATGATATTGGCTCGGCTATCATCGCATTTCTATTAGGCGAATCTTTAAATGTGATAATCTCTTACCAGATTACCAAGTATCTAAAACGCACTCACAATTAGTTCGATGATTATTCTTTTTGCGCTCGATAACATTTATAATTATTTTTGTTATGAAAAATAAGTCGAAAGAATCAGCAATGCTAAAAAGGCATCATACCTTATCATTACACTGGCTTTTTTATGATCACACTCGATGGCTTTTTGCTCCGATTGCAGCGCTTATGTTTCGAACCAAAAAGACTTATGTTGATAAGAAAGCGACCCTTAAAGAAATTAAAAATGGAGCAATGGTAATCAGCAACCATATTTCCTATTATGATGCGCTTATTTATCAATATGCCTTTATGTCTCGCCGGATTCACACAATGCTTTTGCAAACTGCTTTTAATAAAAAAATTGGAGCCTGGTTTTTTAAAGAAGTTAATTGCTTTCCAGTCGATCCGGACAAGCTTTCCTTTGATACCATCCGTCACTGCGTGACTAGGCTTCAATATGGCTATGTGGTTTTAACATTTCCAGAAGGTCACATCAACTTTGAAAAAAATCCGCAAGTCAAGGGATTTAGAAGCGGATCAATTTTTTTGGCTGTTCAAGCTAATCGGCCTATCATCCCTTGCTTTCTATATCGCCAAAAAGGCTTCTTCCATCGCTTCCATCTCTATATCGGCAAACCCTTTTATCCAAGGGATTATTTTGAGGGTTCTCCAACCGTAGGCAAACTTCAAAAAGTCACTGATAGACTCTTTGAGATTGAAAGCAAAATGCAAAGCGAATATCTCGAAAAAGTGAAGGCGAAATAATATGTCAATTTGCGATGTTTATATCTCAGTATTTCCCTTTCCTTGCGATGATAGCATCGCCTGTCTTCAAAGAAGAGAAGAAATAGACAAATGTCAAAACCAAGACATTAAGGACCAAAAGTTTTATGTCTGGAAGCTGCTTGAGCGTGCTCTTCAGCACAGCTTTAATCTCGATGTTAAGAATCTTGCTTTTGAGAAAAGAAAGAACGGGAAATGGGTTTTAAACGAATGCTATTTTTCCTTATCTCACAGCGGAAACATTGCTGTCGTGGCGGTGGGCGATGCTCCTCTAGGCGTCGACGTTCAAAGAATTAAAGAAGTCAAAGATGCCGAGAAATTTAAAGCGATTATTCTTTCAAAAAAGGAGAAAGAAAAATATCAAAATCTCAGCGAAAAGCAACTCTTAGAAATGTGGTCAATCAAGGAATGCGCCTTTAAAAAAAGTGATGATAAAAACTTTGTTCCCTCTCATTACGATATTGACTCCATTGACCAATGTATCTCAATTAATCTAGAAAGCCTCAGCGAAAGATACACACTTTCGCTTATATGTGATAACATTTCATGTGTTAAATACCATCAGGTATTAGGTAGGTTCAAAATATGCAAAACAAACCATTCTCAATTATTGCCGATTCATCCCTTGATTTGACGAAAGGTGATCGGGACAAATATGGAATCGAATATCCCATTCTCGGCTCGATTGTTTATCCAGACAAGACATCCTATGATGCCGATGTCGAATGGAAGCGCATCAGCCCATCAGAATTTTACAAACAGTTAAGCAACAAAAAGAATAATTTTAAGACTTCGCTTCCCAATCCTTTCACTATCGCCAGCCGAGTAGAAGAAGAGTTCAAACAAGGCAGAGACATTATAGCCATCACTCTGTCTTCTGGAATGTCAGGGACATATCACGCTTTCATTAACGCGAAAGAAGAATTAAGAGAAAAATACCCAGATCGGAAAATGCTCATTGTCGATAGCCAAAGATATAGTATTGCCGTCGGCTTATTAGCGGTTTATGCCTCAAAGCTACGCCGAGAGGGAAAAACTGTTGATCAGACCTTTGAATGGCTGCAAGAGCAAAAGATGAGCCTTCACCAAATTGGAATTCTCGATGATTTAT
>Ga0116171_10004358_pt1 | contig 12767 bp, 13 predicted proteins | sample AD_JPNHW2_MetaG_FD_89798 | JGI IMG/M metagenome (GOLD analysis project Ga0116171, IMG submission 89798) | Active sludge microbial communities of municipal wastewater-treating anaerobic digesters from Japan - AD_JPNHW2_MetaG | ecosystem: Engineered > Bioreactor > Anaerobic > Digestate | place...
CCCACCACTGGACTGCGATGGGCATGACGAAGACGGCGACGGCGAGTTCCCAGTTGTTGGTGAAGTCAGGCAACATGCTGAGGTAGTTAACGCCGCCGGGTCCGGGCAGATTCGACAGCTTGTCGACCAGGCCGGACATGCCGCCGACTTGCGGGAGTTTGATGGCGAAGTACGCGGCGGCGATGACGGCCGACATCTTAATGAAGAACTGAATCATGTCGATGACCAGCACGCCCCAGAGCCCGGAATGGGCGGCGAAAACGACGTTCAGCAGGCCGATGGCCGCGAGGGTCTCAAAGCGTGTCATTCCGAAAAGGATACCGGCGATCTTGCAGGCAGCCAAGTTGACCGACGCCATGATGATGCAGTTGAAGAAGAAGCCGAGGTAGACGGCGCGGAAGCCACGGACGGCCATGGCCGCCTTGCCCGAATAGCGGAGTTCATAGAATTCGAGGTCGGTCAGGACGCCCGAGCGGCGCCACAGCCGGGCATAGAAAAAGACTGTGGCCACGCCGGTGAGGGTGAATGCCCACCACTGCCAGTTGCCGGCGACGCCCTGGGTTCGGACGAAGTTGGTGACCAGGTTGGGCGTATCGCTGGAAAACGTCGTGGCGACCATCGAGAGTCCGGCCAGCCACCAGGGGACCGACCGGCCCGAGGCGAAAAACTCGGTTGTACTCTTGCCCGAGCGCTTGCCGAAGAAAAGAGCCGGAATGAAACAAATGGCGACCGAGAAGATCGCGATGGCCCAATCGAGAGTTGTAAGGTGCATAACGTCCTGAAGGTTGAAGATATCGCAGTCGAGGGGGATGTTGCGAACCAGTTACGATCCTTGACCAGCGCGGTGCAATGCTATGCTCACAGTCAAAACCATGGCGGACTCGACATTATCCGGGAATGGAACGGCGCTGAGACGCCGCGACTTGCTTGGCCTGGCCCTGGCGGGCGCGCTCCCGGCGCTAGCCGGTGCCCGGCGGCGGAAGCCGAATATCGTCATGCTTTTCGCTGATGACATGGGCTATTCGGATCTGTCATGCTACGGCAACCCGGTGATCCGGACACCCAATCTGGATCGCATGGCGGCCGGTGGCGTCCGCATGACGTCTTTTTATGCGGCGGCGAGCGTATGCACGCCGTCGAGAGCGGGGCTGCTGACCGGGCGGTATCCGATGCGTGCCGGGCAACCGAACAATCTCGGGCCGGATTCCAAGGGTGGACTCCCGCTGCGGGAGAAGCTGATTCCGGAACTGCTGAAGCCACTCGGCTACCGGACGATGATGATCGGCAAGTGGCACTTGGGGCACGACCCGGTGACGCATCTGCCGACAAACCGAGGGTTCGATTCCTACTTTGGGTTGCTCTATTCAAACGACATGATCCGGCCCTTTGTGCAGACAGATCGCCCGCTGGAGTTGTATCGCGACACCGAGCCGGTGGAGCGTGTGGGCGATCAATCGGACCTGACGCAGCGGTACACGGAAGAGGCGCTGAAGTTTATCAAAGCATCAGCGAAGGACCCGTTCTTCCTGTACTTGCCCTACTCGCAGCCGCATCTGCCGGTGAGCGCGCGTGCGCCATTCGCAGGACGGTCGCGTGCGTGCGTTTACGGCGACACGATCGAGACGATTGATTGGTCGGCGGGGCAGATTCTTGGGGAGTTGAAGAAGCAGGGTCTGGATGGTGACACGATGGTCGTATTCGCGTCCGATAACGGGCCGTGGCACGATCTGCCGCAGCGGATGTACGCCAATGGGGTCGAGGCCTGGCATACGGGGACCAAGGGCATGCTGCGTGGGGCAAAAGCGTCGACGTGGGAGGGCGGATTCCGGATACCTGGCATCGTCAGGTGGCCGGGCGTGGTCCCCGAGGGGCAAGTGACGGCGGACATGGCATCGACGCTCGACCTCCTGCCGACATTCGCCGCCGCCGCCGGAGTGCAGTTGCCCAAAGACCGGAAGTACGACGGATCTGACCTGTTGCCGTGGATGAAGGGCTTGGCCCCACCGCCGCGCAAGGAGTTCTTCTACTACTCTGGCGACGAGATGCATGCGGTTCGCGAAGGATCCTGGAAACTGCGCGCGCACGAAGGCGAGACGCCTGGCCTTTATCATCTCGACCGGGACCCGGCCGAGATGTACGAGATACACGACCGTCATCCGGAAGTCGTGGCCCGGCTTTCGGCCCGGATGAGAGAGATGGCGGCGGAACTGGCGGCGCCGGGCGGTTGAGCCGGGACAGGCAAGGATGCCTGTCCTACTCAGAACTGGAAGTTGGTGGCGCGGTTGACGGTGCGACCGTAGTTTTCCATCCAGGTCATCAGTCCGGGGACGCCACGGATGACATCGGCGTAGAGCGGGCCGAAGATGGGCAGGCGTTCGACCACCAGCGCGGCGAGTTCGGCCACTGCTGTGCGGGACTTTCCGTCCGGGCTGTAGTTGATCTTGTTGGCGAGCGTCAAGAAGCCATGGACGCTGCCGGCGTAGCCGCACCATTTCCCGAGCAGCCCTCCCAGCATGTCGCCGGTCTTGTCCGCGCCGCCGAGTACGGCCCAGACCTTTGGAGTGGCCTTCTCAAGAACCTGTCCGGAGTAATCGAGTTCCGTGGCGAGGCGGTCCCACTGGCCGGCATCCTTGATGCGTTTGAGGTCGGCCTGGTATTTGCGCCAGTCTCCATAGGAGCGGATCTGGCCAACCTGTGACGAGACCTCGCGGCCGCGCTTGTCGATTTCGGCATAGAACGCAAAGACACCCTGCGGGATGTTGCAGTAGCCCTTCCAGCCGTTCCATTCGTCGTGCTTCCAGTAGCCCTTGTTCTTCACCAGGTCCTGGAACACGAATTTCAAGTCGGAGCCGAACCAAAAATCGGCTGCCGAGCGGATGTCGGCTTGGATCTTCGACTGCAGATCGCTGACCGCCCGGATTGCTTCCGGGCTCCTGCCGGAGCCGGAAATGCTTCTGGCGCCCTGCTGGGCGTTGTAGTAGAACTTGAATGCGCCGTTCATGACCAGCGCGGTCTGCTCCTTGTTGCGCTGCATCGAGGGCGCCTGAATCCGGTCGGCCGTGATCCAGGCGCATTTCGATCCGTAAAAGAAATCTTCCCAGGTTGGCATATCGCACCCTCCAATTCAGATATGCGTAGTCTGTGGACAGATTACCTCATCGGCAGCAATTCGCCGGCGCGATTTCGCGGACGCCATGGGAGAGAGCCCGCGGAGGTGTGAGAGACGGGGGACGAAATGAGCGATCTCAAACAGCCATCGAAGAGCGGCGTGGACGCCACGCTCGTCGCCTGGATGCTGTCGAAAACGCCAGCCGGGCGGTTGGCCACGCTGGAAGAGTACATCGAGGACATCGAGATCCTCCGAAATGCAAGGAAGATTCCGAGCGAATATCGAGGTCCTGGCGCAGCATGATGTGAACTACAGCGTGGTGGGGGGCGTGGGCGCCGTCATTCAGGGCTGCCCGATCACGACCTTCGATCTGGAGATTGTGCACCTGCGCAGCGACGAGAACGTCCGCCGCTTGCTTGGAGCACTGGATGAACTTGGCGCCGTTTACGGGTTTCAACCAGAGCGGCGTTTGCGTCCCACCGTCGAAGCTTTGGCCGGCACTGGACACCATCTGCTTCAGACGGTGCATGGACCGCTAGACGTGTTGGGCGAGATCGGCTCCGGGCACGGCTATGACGAACTCATCGGCCAAAGCGAGTCGTTCCTTGCCGGCGAATCCTTGACGGTGAACGTGCTCAACCTCGACTGGCTCATTCGCACGAAAGAGGAGGCCGGGGCGCCCAAGGATATCGCCGTGCTGGAGTTGCTGCGGGAAGTTCGCCGCCAGCGTGGCTCGGGCTAAGCGGCCTCAAGCCAAACGAATCCGCAGCGCGCCGGGCAACACCACCAGATCCACCGCCAAGATGCCGTCCATCAACTCGCCGTCGAGCATCAAGAGCGACGGCGTCTCGACGCGGATCGACGCGCGGCGGAACTGGACGTGGCGCGCCGGACGCCACAGACCCAGTCCAGCGACTTCCGACAGGTTGTGTGCGGTTTGCGACATGTAGCCGGCGTTAAGTTCCAGGACATCGACGAGCCCGTCGTCGATTTGCGCTTCACGGATGGCGGTGAATCCGCCCACGTGGCGTGTATTGTTGACCAGGATGCCCATGAGCGCCTTGCGCTCGGGCGGAGCGCCATCGTACGCAATTTCGATCATCCTCATCCGCGGAACCGTGACAAGCCCCGCGGCGGCATAGCTGAGCCTGCCGAGCGGGCGGAGCTTCTCGGCCTTATGGGTGAGGTCGGAAGGATAGCCGAAGGCAGCCGAAGACGCACAACGGCGGATGATCGGTGCGCCTTTGGCGGGATGGATCGCCGCTTCGATCAGATCGATGGCGACGAAGCTGCCCCGGTCCTGGCGCCGGGCGAGATCGCGCCCCAGGGCGTTGCCACGTCCGCCAGGCTTGAGAAGGATGGACTGGCCGCGGTGGTCCCGTGAATTAATGGCTTGGAAGAGTCGGCCGTCACCGCCCACGATCCGTAGAATTTCATCGTCCATCGGCATAGAAAACGGGAAGGACCCAAGTTGGACCCTCCCCGTGGATTGTAGTGAATTTGGGGGCTACTTGTCGCTGAGCGCGGCCACGCCCGGCAGCACCAGACCCGACAGGTACTCAAGCGATGCGCCGCCGCCGGTGGAAATGTGGCTGATCTTGTCCGACAGGCCCGTGTTCTTCAGCGCCTTCTCCGAATCGCCGCCACCGACGACGGACAAGGCTTCGGAACCGGCGACAGCCTGCGCCACGGCCACCGTGCCGGCGTCGAACGGCTTCTTCTCGAACACGCCCATCGGGCCGTTCCAGATGATCGTCTTCGCCGCGCCCAGCACTTTGGCGAAAGCTTCGCGGCTGGCCGGACCGATGTCCATGCCCATCTGGCCTTCGGGGATGGTGGTGACGACTTCGTTTGGCGCGTTCTCGGCGAACTCCGCGGCGACGACATGATCGCAAGGCAGCAACAGCTTGTCACCGGCCTTGGAGAGCAACTCCTTCGCCAGTTCGACTTTGTCCTCTTCCACCAGGCTCTTGCCGGTTGGCTCGCCCTTGGCCTTCATGAAAGTGTAGGCCATGGCGCCGCCGATGAGCAGTTTGTCGACGAACTTGAGCAGGTTCTCGATCACTTCGATCTTGTCCGACACTTTCGCGCCGCCCAGGATGCCGACGCAGGGGTGTTCGGGCGCGGCGGTGCACTTCTCGAGGTACTGGAGTTCCTTCTCCATCAGCAGGCCGGCGGCGGCGGGTTTCAGGTAGGCAATGATGCCTTCCGTCGAAGCGTGCGCGCGGTGAGCGGTGCCGAAGGCATCGTTCACATAGACGTCGCCGAGCCTGGCGAGCTGCTGGCAGAAAGCCGGATCGTTTTTCTCCTCCTCGGCGTGATAGCGCAGGTTTTCAAGCAACAGCACTTCGCCGGGGGCGGGCAACATTGCTTCCACTACCGGGCCGACGCAATCGGGAGCGAAGGCCACCGGTTTGCCCAGGAGTTCGGAAAGCCGCACGGCGGCGGGCTTCAACGACATCTCGGGATTCGGCTTGCCCTTGGGGCGGCCGAGATGGGAGGCCAGGACGAGGCCGGCGCCCTGTTCCAGGGCGTATTTGATCGTCGGCAGGGCGGCCTTGATGCGCTTGTCGGAGGTGATTTCCTGGCCACCGGGAGCCAGGGGCACGTTGAAGTCGACGCGCATGAAAACGCGCTTGCCTTTGAGGTCGAGATCGCGGATGGATAGTTTAGCCATGGTGAGGATGAGTCCTTGTGCTATATAAGATCGTAACATCCGATGCGGGGAAATCCGCCCTGGAGGGTCAACCGTTCGTGGACGGGACTCGTCAGAATGAGTGTGGAGAAACAGCTGTGAATCCGATCCCTGCTCTTGCGTCGGTCGCGGCGCTCATGATGGCCTCTGCCTGTTTCGGGCAACCGCCGGGAGGCTATGGTGGCCGCGGGATGCGCGGCGGCTATAGCTCCGGGGGCTATGGTATTGCCACGCAGGCGGCCGATGCCGCCGAGAAGAGGATCCTCGACGTGGCTGCCGGGACTGAGCGCGTGATGAGTGTGCCGGAGGAGGATGGGCGGCTGATCCGGTTGCTGACCGAATCGATCGGCGCCAAGACGGCGGTCGAGATTGGGTCTTCCACGGGTTATTCGGGGTTGTGGTTTGCGTTGGGTCTGCGAAAGACCGGCGGGAAACTGACGACATTCGAGTACGACAAAGGCCGTGCAGCGACTGCGCGCGAAAACTACCGTAAAGCCGGCGTCGATTCGATCATTACTCTTGTCGAGGGCGACGCGCATGTCAACGTGAAGCAGTTGAAGGGGCCGATCGACATCGTCTTCATCGACGCCGACAAGGAGGGCTACGCCGACTATCTGGCGAAGATTCTGCCGTTGGTCAGGCCGGGCGGATTGATCCTGGCGCACAACATATCAAGCCGGGAGCAGAATCCGGAGTATATGAACGCCGTGGCGGCAAACGCGAACCTGGAGACGATCAAGGTGAACAGCGAAATGTCGGTGACGCTGAAGAAACGATAGCCTTGCGCCGCGGGCGGACCCATCAGGGCGCGGGCGAGGCCAGCTTGTATGTGAAAGGCGACCGCGTCAACTTGCCATCCTTCATCTTTTCGAGCGTGATGGTCAGAGAGTCTCCGTCGCGGTTGAAGTCGAGCCGGGAGCCTTCCTTTGCGAGATAGAAGATGGCATGGTTGGGCCCGGTCTTCTCAATTGTCCAAACCAGGGGCGCGTCCTTCTCCTCGCGGGCGATCAGGCCCGTGCCGAAATGGCGCATGAGGAGCACCGGACCGGATTCGCGCTGCTCGATCGCCATGAACTCGGTGAGGCGGGTCTGGCCGCTTGAAGAGAGCCGGAACATGCCCATCATGGCGTCGCCGCCGGGTTTCGTCCACACCTCCTCGATGGACGCGCCGCCCATGGCGCCTTTCCAATGACCCGCGATGAAGGCGAAGTCGGCCAACTGCGGCGGCACAGCCAGCATGAGCGTGAGACCCAGAATCAACCCAGTCATAGGGACAAGGGTAGCGGAACTTCTGAGTGGGCGCACTCCGGACCGCTTGAATCGGATGTTTTCATCTGATAATGTTCCGTCATGCCGACCACTCCGTTCACCCGCCGCGATTTCGGACTCCTGTTTGGCGCATCGTCGCTGAGGCTGAGCGCCGCCTCGGGCACCGGGCCATGGGATGGTCCGGCTGTCGTGCACAAGGTCTATCTGGCCACGCCGAACGTAACATGGCCCTATCCCGCGCTGGACTTGAAGAAGGAGATCGCCGGCATCGACGCCCGGCTGGCCGACCTCGAAGCCAAGCATCCAAGCCTCGTCCGTTTCACTGGCGGCCAGATGCTGATGACGGGCGAGAACCACGAACCGTGGATCAAATCCACGGCCGGCGCCGACGCGATCCTTGTACTGGATCTCACATCGAGTACATCGCCTTTGTTCGACACGCTGGACAAGGTCGAGACACCGATGGTGCTGTTCCAACGCCCATTGACCGGATGGTCCTACCTCAACTTTGCCAGTTACATCCAGAACGGCAAGCGGGCCGACATGATCAATTCGAGCGAGTACGCCGACCTGATTCCGCATCTGTACATGTTCCGCGGCATGCATCACATGCGGAACAGCAAGGTTCTTGTGGTGAGGCCGGGCACTCCCAATCCGTCCTCCTATCAGCCGTGGACCGAGCATTTCGGCACGGCCGTGGAACTGCCGCCGTATCAGGAGTTCAAGGATGCCTTCGAGCGGATCAACGTCCAGCAGGCCACCGAGGCCGCCAACGAGTTCCAGAAGGGCGCGCTGCGCGTGATCGAACCCAAGCCGTCCGACATCCTCGCTTCGACGCGCTTCTACCTCGCATCGCTGGAAGTGCTCCGCGCCCGCAAGGCGAATGCTCTGACCATTGACTGCCTGGGCGGATTTAAGCGCGGCGACCTGCCGGCCTACCCGTGTGTCGCCTTCTCGAAGCTGAACGACGCGGGACTTTACGGCGTCTGCGAGGCCGATTTCCCGTCCACAATGACCCAACTGCTGGTGACGTCCTACTCCGGCAAGCCGGGCTTCGTCTCCGACCCGACGTTCGACACCAGCCGCAACGAAGTGATTCATGCCCACTGTGTCAGTGCGACCAAACTGCGTGGCCTAGGCGGAGAGGCGTCGCCTTACATCCTCAGGACTCACATGGAAGACGAGAAGGGCGTTTCGGTTCAGGTCGAGATGCCGGTTCGTGAAACCATCACTTGCGGCAAGTTCTCAAATCCGAAGACCTTTCTGGTTTCTACAGGCGAAGTCACGGCGAACCTGGACGACCGCCGCGGTTGCCGCACCAAGATCGTCACCAAAGTCGCCGACGCGCGCAAGATGGCCGAAGGCTACACGGGCGGTTTGCACCGAGTCATCTTCTATGGCGACCACTCGAAGGCCATCGAACGCATGGGCCGGCTGATGGGCTTCAAGACCGTGCGGGAGTGCTGACAGGCGATTAGATGCCATCGAACCGCTCATCGTCAGCGAGCGGTGCCCGGGTGAATGCCCAAACGAATTCGAAAGCCCGACTACCGCCCCCTGACGGAGGCGGCTCGCTGATGCGGTTTTGTGGCCTCACTCCTTCATTCGCTCCCTCTGGAAGAAGAGCAATCGTCCGTCTTCGCGCGAGACGACGATGTTGTGGCCTTTGCCCGGACCCATAGGTCCCGTCGAGGCGCCGATCTCGTGGTGGCCGAGGTGGATAGTTGCACCGTCGTGCTTCAGACCCACCGGGAAGCGGAACTTGGGCGCGTCGTTGGTCCCGGTATTCTTCAGGAACAGGATCATCGTGCCCGGCATGCCCAGGGCGCGCGGCAGGCCCGTTTCGGGATTCGGGATCGAGTGGTGCTTGGGCGTGCCGACGAGAAGGTCCAACACGCCGTCTCCATCCCAATCGGTGAGTTCGATCTTCGACCGGCCGGTGCCGCCGGCGAAGATAAAATTCGAGTGGATTGCCGAGCCGTCCTCCATGTGGAGTTTGCCGCCATCGGTGACGTTGAAGTCGTCCATGCGCCAGTAGAGGTGAAACTCGTCCTGGTCGTCGAGGGTGATATAGGCGACGCGGTTGCCCCACTTGGCTATGCCGGGGCGGACGCGCCACGTCCCGTGCAGGTCGAGCCCGTCGAGATAGATCGTTTGGTCGTGTGCGAGTTTCGGGGCGCGGCGCGTGCCGGTGTTGAGGTAGACATAATGGCGTGCGGTTGAGTCGCTGGCCAGGATGTCGGGCAACCCGTCGCCGTTCCAGTCGAAGACGTTGGGCGAGACGTAACCCCAGCGGGCCTCGCCAGGACCCTGGATGTCGCCTTTGTAGCCTGGCTGGATGTGGATCTCGCGGCCGCCCGCAGTGAGCGCGACACCGGGCGCCAGGGCGGGTTGGCGGCTGGCGCCGAGGTTGCGGAAGAACAGGATGCGCCCTTCCGAGTTGCCCGCGACGATGTCCAGCACGCCGTCGCCATCCCAATCGACGATGGTTGGCACCGCGAGACTCCCGGCGAATAACTCGGCCTCGGATTGCAGAACGGGCACCGGTCTCTGGTAGACGGGCCGGCCCTGCTTGTCGAAACGTCCGGCGAATTTGTAATGATAAAGCGCGCCCTCGCCGCCGGCGATGATGTCGTCACCCGCGCCGGAGACGGCTGGGTAGGCAATCGGATAGCAGCCGGCGAGCGGATGGCGGAGGGCGACGCCAGCGGTATCGACGGCGTGGCGGCGGCCCTCCAGGGCGAGGCCAGTCGCGGAGCTGTTCGCATAGTAGTAGATGTCGCCGAACCAGGAGCCGCTGATCAACCCGCTGGGCTTCGCCGCGCCGGAGCGCGCCGCGGAGAGCGTTCCAGCGTTCCACAGGATCTCCTCGCCGGGGCGGGAGAGCATTTGGGGCGCATTGCCCGGCGTGTACGACCAGAGTGAAAAGCGCGCCGCACCGCCGCGCCAGATGCCCGCGCCGTCGTAGGGGACGTAATCCGGGTGGCGGCTACCTGCGCCGGGCGGGGGAAAGGACTTGCCGTCCGGGACGCTGAGGACGAAGGTCCAGCCGCCATCGGGTTGAGGCACCGCGGCGATGGCCGCCGGGGGGCGGGGCAGGCCGGTCAATTCGATGCGGCGCGTTTCGACGAACGCACGCCGGTTCATGTCGAGCCGGGCCTCGATGACGGCCGCTCCATCAAGGAAAAACCCCCACACGGCCTGGCGCGCCTCGACCACAGTGCAGATTGGCGTCGCCGTTGCTTTGAGTGGAATGGCGATTTCGATGCGCTGTCCGAAAACGGGCACGCCGGCAGCAGTCGTGGACTTGTAGGGGTAAAGGAAGAGGCCCGTGGGGAAACTCAGGCGTCCGGCGACAGCGAACAGATCCGGGCGGTGCGAAAGGGTGACATTGGCCCAGCCGACCGGAAAGCTCGTCAGGCCGATGCCGAGGGGGCCGAGACGGTCAGGCGTGCCGACTGGGATGGGCTTACCGCTCTCCCAAGCTGGGGGCGCGGCAAGGAGGGCGGACGCAAGGATGAGGGCAGGGGAGAAGCGCATGGCTATAGGCCATTGGAACATAGAGATGGGGGTACGAAGGGCACGGCACAACGACGATCAGGCCTCTGCGTTCGCTGCTTGTGATCAGATCCGAGAGGGGCAGGAGGTTCTATTGCAGTTCGGCTGGAGACTGAAGTTCCGGCGGTCTCAGATCGGGATGCAGTACGTAGAGAGGGTTTAGCACACCCAGCAGAATTTCGCCCATGATCCGACCTACGGCAACGCGGTAGGAGGCGAATTCCTCAGCTTGGCAACGCCCCTGAATGCTTTCGATGGAATGGTCCAATCGGGCACCGATCTCCAGCATAAGTTCGCTTATCTCTCTCGCCGTCATCTCGTCTCGAATCATCTGGGTGATTATACGGAAGTCAACGATTTGATGTGTTGGGAAGCGTGCTCAGAACCCCGCCGGACGGATCCGGTACACGGCTGTCCACGACTGCCCGGCGGCGACCACCGGCAGGCCCTTGTACCAGCCTGCGGCGGCGGCGTTGAATGCGTTGGTGATCGCCGTCATTGGTTCGACGCAGAGGAAATCACGGCCCTTGGGGGCATAGACGACGGCGACTTCGTAGCCCGGTCCATACTCAATCGCCAGCGACTGTGAGCCTGCGCGCACAGTGATGCGGGCGAAGCCATCGGCATCGCGTTTCAAGCCGCCAAAGACGTCGTCCAGCAGTGTCTCTTTGAGCGCGATGCTGGCCGGGTACGGATTCTTCTCGGTCACGCCGCTCGGGATCAACCGTTCGGTCAGTTGATAGCGTGTCGAGGCGGGCAGGTCGACGATCCACTGCTCGCGTGGCGTATCGCCCATCTTGAAGTACGGATGGTAGCCGAGACTGACAGGCATGGCCGAAGCCGATTTGTTGTCGATTCGGGTTTCGATTTCGAGCGCGCCGCCGGTCAATCGGTAAGTGATCGAGAAGACGTGGGCGAAGGGGAATTGCGCCGCGAGTTCGGGGTAGGTGTGATAGTCGATCGAAGCGGTGACCGAAGCGGATTTCGCATCGGCTACGGGTGCGGCCACCTTCCAGCGCTTCTCGCGGACCAGCAACCCGTGGATCGGCGTATTGTTCGGTCCGGGCCGCGCGTTGCCCAGATCCGGATTGAGATTGTACTTGCGACCCTCGAAAGTGTAGGACATGCCGTCGATGCGGTTGGCCCAGGGCCAGAGAAGCGGATTGCCGTACATGGACGCGCCTTCCACCTTGGCGGGCGAGGTGAACGGCGCCCACATCACCTGCTTGCCGTGGATGGTGAACGAATAGCTGTTCATGCCGAGCGACGGGGCGATGAGCACTTCCATGCCGCGGGCGTCGTCGGACAGGACGGCGACCTCGACGTGATCAACGGTTTTCATGGATGCGCGGTAGGCGGCGCTGGATGTGGGGATGAGAGTCATGGCGGTAAGGATCAGTGCGAGCGGATTGCGGCCCATGTCCGAGTATAGTTCCACAGTCCGGTGGTGGACGTGGGGGCGTTGGGGGACAGCCCCCCTAAATCAGAGGGAATTGTTGTCGAGCGACGGGTCGCGAGGATCGAAAGCGGTTTCTTCCTGGCAGCACTGGCAGCGGCCCGGAGCATAGGTCCGAATGGCGCAAACTTCACACCAGTAGGTGATGACTAGAAGTTCCCTCTTCCGCCGGACGAGGAGCGCCTTCTTGTGGATGGGGTCGATCTGAAAGGCGTCTTTCGACTTCCATTCGCCCAGGGCGAGGAAGTCCTCGCGGATGACGCGAGGGTCGTGCAGGACGGCCATGGTGGACCTGTCTCCGGCAAGTTCAATGGTGCGGTCGCCGGTGGTCAACAGGGAGACTCTGCCGTCTGGGGCGGGCTTCAGGTGTCCGGCGACCGACAGGCGGTCCTCCGCTCGGACAATGGTGGCGGGCAGAAACAGCAGGATGGCGTGGCGGCGGGTCACTACTCCTGTAGATGCGCCGGCATGGGCCGCGGATGCGGCGTCAGTCAGACTGGCCGGGCCGGAGGCGGAGCGCGAAGCTGCGTCCGGCGGCGAAAATCGATTCCGTCGAGGGGTGGCCGAGCGACTCCCGCAGGGCGGCGAGTTGGTTTTCTATGCCCTGAATCGCGGCGGCGATTTCGTCGGGATTGGTGGACAGGATGTCGCGCCAGATTTCGTGGCTCGACAGGGCCAGG
>Ga0116171_10004360_pt1 | contig 12765 bp, 9 predicted proteins | sample AD_JPNHW2_MetaG_FD_89798 | JGI IMG/M metagenome (GOLD analysis project Ga0116171, IMG submission 89798) | Active sludge microbial communities of municipal wastewater-treating anaerobic digesters from Japan - AD_JPNHW2_MetaG | ecosystem: Engineered > Bioreactor > Anaerobic > Digestate | place...
CCCAGTGTTATTAGATGAGGCCTGCATTAAAGAGTGTTTTGGTGATTTTGCAGGTGCTTTTATAGCAAAGTTTGGATTATAACAACCCTAATTCCAGTTTGGCGGCATCGGTCATCATGTCCTGGTTCCATTCCGGTTCGAAGACCACATCAACATAAACACCACTAATACCGTGAATAGACTGTATGCCGTCCCGGACATCACTGGGTAAGGTTTCTGCTACCGGGCAGTTGGGCGAGGTAAGTGTCATTTTTATCGTTACCAAATAGTTATCATCAATGCGGATTTCATAAATAAACCCCAGATCATAAATGTTTACGGGTATTTCAGGATCGTAAATTGTTTGTAATTTTTCGATGATGATTTTTTCCAGTTCGGCCTTATCCATAAGTTACTTATTTGATTCGGGTTGTTTATTTGATTCGTACTTGGCTTTGAATGCCAGTGCGTACATTTTCATTTGTTTAATCATCGCATTCAATCCGTTGGAGCGGGTAGGGGATAAATGTTCACGCAAGCCAATCTGGTTGATGAATTCCATATCGGCGTTGATAATTTCGTCGCAGGGCCTTTCCGATAAAGCCCGAATTAGGAGGCTGACTATACCTCTTGTGATGATTGCATCACTGTCGGCAGTAAAATAAACTGCCCCGTCTTTATATTCGGCTTTCACCCATACCTGCGACTGGCATCCTGCAATAAGGTAGTTGTCGGTTTTATATTGTTCGTCAATAAGAGGCAATGCCTTGCCCAATTCGATCAGGTAATTGTATTTATCCATCCAATCGGTGAAAAGCATGAATTCGCTGATAATTTCCGATGCTGTATCTTTATATGTTTTCATTATTCAAACATTATTTTTATTCTTTCCAAAGCCGCAATCATTGCATCAATTTCTTCTTTAGTATTATAAATTGCAAAAGAAGCCCTCACGGTGCCGGATATTTTATAAAAATCCATAAGCGGTTGTGTACAGTGGTGTCCTGTGCGCACAGCGATGCCCAGTTTGTCGAGGATGGTGCCTGCATCAAAAGGATGAATGTTGCCGGGTAGGAATGAAATTACGGAAGTTTTTTGCGGGGCGGTACCGATAATCCTGATGTATCCCAGTTGTTCCAGTTTTTTGGTGCCATAGTGTAGTAAATCGCTTTCATAGGCTTCAATCAGCCCGTAACCTGTTTGCTCTATAAAATTTATGGCTTCTTTCAGCCCCAGGACATCGCCCACGCTGGGGGTACCAGCTTCAAACTTGAAAGGTAGTTCGTTAAATGTGGTTCTTGTAAAGGTTACTGTTTTTATCATTTCGCCGCCACCCTGATAAGGTGGCATTTCATCAAGGATTTTTTCTTTACCGTAAAGAACTCCAACACCCATAGGTGCATACATCTTATGTCCTGAAAAACAGTAAAAATCACAATCCAGCGCTTGCACATCCACTTTGATATGCGAAATGGCCTGAGCCCCGTCAATCAGCACCGGAATTTCATGGGCGTGGGCCATATTTATGAGTTGTTTTATATCGTTGATGGTGCCCAAAGTGTTTGACACGTGGGTAACGGCCAGTATTTTACAACTTTGGTCCAGTAATTTTTCTACCTCGCTGAAGATTATTTCACCTTGTTCGTTTATCGGTATAACCTTAAGTTGGGCTTGGTGTCCTTCGCAGGCTATTTGCCATGGAACAATATTCGAATGATGTTCCATGCCGGATATAACCACCGTGTCACCGGGGTGCAGAAATTTTTTTGAAAAGGAGGACGCAACCAAGTTGATTGATTCCGTTGTTCCCCGTGTAAAAATTATTTCGTGGGCGTGTTTAGCATTGATAAGATGCCTGACAGCTTCGCGGCTTTCTTCGTAGGCATTGGTTGCCAGTTGGCTAAGGTAGTGAACACCACGGTGGATGTTGCTGTTTAGTTTAGTATAATAGTTGGTCAGCGAATCGATAACCTGCTGAGGTTTTTGGGTAGTAGCAGCGTTATCGAAATATACCAGCGGGTTGCCGTTCACCTGCTGGTCGAGTATGGGAAATTGCTGTCTGATATGTTTCAAATCCGTGTCGTTCATAACTCAGATTTTACTCATATCGATCTTAAAATTGATCATTTCGTTCTCTTTGCAATGCAGCACACACTGGTCGCAGATGGAGAGTTCTCCTTTCAGTCGTTTGACGATCATAGCATCAATACGATTGCGAAGGACTTCAATGTTTATTTTATTGGCTATCTCACCGGCAAAGGCATACATTAACAACATTTTGGCATTGCGGTCGCAGATTCCTCTTGATTTAAGGTAAAACATGGCTTCCGGATCCAGTTGACCCACCGTGGCTCCGTGGCTGCATTTGACATCGTCGGCATAGATTTCGAGGAATGGTTTGGTTGTAACCCGTGCAGTATCGGTGAGCAGGATATTTTTATTGCTTTGGTAGGCTTCGGTTTTTTGTGCGTCGGGGCACACATGAATATGTCCGTTAAATACAGCGCTGGCATTTTCGTCGATGATGCCTTTAAACTGCTCATAACTTAAGGTTTCTGGCACCTGGTGATCCACATACACCTGGTTGTCGACATGTTGTTCCCTGTCCATCAGGTACAAACCGTAAACTTTAGCTTCGGAGCCGCTTCCGGCCATTGTTACATAGTTTTCGTTACGGATCACACCACCATTAAAAGTAAGGGTATTGCTGCAAAGTTTGCTGTTTTTTTGCAGATTGAAATAGCTGCCTGTAATGACGGTGGACCGGCTATCTTTGTTTTGCATCTTGTAAAAATCGAGAGAAGCATTTTCGTCAATAAAGGTCTCGGTGCATGAGTTAATAAAGCTGGTTTCGTGCCTGATTGAATCATCGCAGAAGACGAAGGTAAGGTGGGCATTTTTCCCCAGTATGATAAGGTTGCGTGGCTGAACGAAAATGCTTTCATCAATATTCACAATGTTGACCATTTGTATGGGTTTTTCCACCGTCACGTTATCGGGGACATAGATAAAGATTCCATCCTGTGCAAAGGCCGTATTCAGAGCTGTCAGGCCGCTGTTTTGTATGTTGGAGAGTTTTCCGTAATACTGTTGTATCAGCTCGGGATAAGCCTGGAAAGCCGCCGAGAGGCTTCCGGCAATGACACCATTATCCAGCGTGGTTATAGGGTTTTGTTTGTAGATATACCATCCGTTGAGTTGGGTGAACAGGTAAGTTTCAAAATTGTGTATTTCGCACCTGAAGATTTTGTCAACATCCTGTTTCTCTTTAAATGGGTTGAAGTAAAAATTATAAGAAGGTTTCAGGGAGTTGACCAGGCTGGTGTTTTTCCACTCTTCTATTTCCTGTGTCGGAAACCCGTTGGCTTCAAAACTTTTGAGGGCTTCATTTCTTAAGGCGGTAACGTACGGGATATCAGCGATGCTTATATTTTTTTGAAATTCATGATATAAGCTTATGAGCTGGGTTTTGTCTGGAATAAGGCTGGCTGATTTCATGCTGCTTATTTTTCGAGTTCTTCTTTAATCCATTCGTAGCCTTTTGATTCGAGTTCCAGCGCCAGTTCTTTGGTGCCCGATTTCACTATTCTGCCTTCGAACAGTACGTGAACAAAGTCGGGCACTATATAATCCAGCAGCCGCTGATAATGTGTGATAACCACGAAAGCGTTATCAGGGCGCCGTAATTTGTTTACGCCATTGGCAACAATTTTCAATGCATCAATGTCCAGGCCCGAATCGGTTTCGTCGAGTATGGCTAAGGTAGGTTCCAGCATGGCCATTTGGAAAATTTCGTTACGTTTTTTTTCACCGCCCGAGAACCCTTCATTTACTGATCGGTTGGTGAGATTGGATTGGATCTCTACCATTTTCTTCTTTTCTTCCATCAGTTTGAGAAACTCCACCGCGGAAAGAGGCGGCAGCCCTTTGTATTTGCGGTGCTCGTCCACAGCAGTCCTCATAAAGTTGGTCATGCTGACTCCCGGTATTTCCACCGGATACTGAAATCCTAAAAAGATGCCTTCGCGAGAGCGGTTTTCGATGGGCATACCCAACAGGTCCTGGCCTTTGTATTTTATCTCCCCTTCGTTAACAGTAAATACATCGCGTCCGGCAATGACTGATGCCAGGGTGCTTTTCCCGGTGCCGTTGGGGCCCATGATAGCATGTACTTCTCCTGCATTGATGCTCAGGTCCAGGCCTTTTATGATCTTTTTATTGTTGATGGAAACTTTTAAGTTTTTTATTTCTAATAATGGTACCATAATTTTTTTTACAAAGGTATTAAAAAAACTGTTATTATTTAAACTTAATAAAAATAAAAAATTTAAGTCACTGATGAAAAGGCAAATAAAATGTCTGAAAAATTAGTTTTTTGCCTTAATGAGCATTTTTAGTTTAGCTTCAAGCAGTGCCAGTTCCTGTTTAGTATTGTTGATTTTATTTTCAAATTCTTCTTTCAGCAGGTTGGCTTTTTTGGAATTGGCCAGAAAACCGATATTATTTTCCCAGAGTTTGATGTCATTTTTCAGCATATTGATTCTGCCTTCGAGTTGCAAACGTTCGTGCGACAGAGCCCTGCCTGCTTCGGGAGAATTTTGCAGGTTTTCGATACGGTTTTTATAGTTCATCGTGTTTATTTCGACTGCCGAAATCTGGAGTTTTTCCATCAGTTGTTTTATAGCCTGCCGGTAGGTATTTTGAAGTTTTTCTTTGGTTTCCATGGGCACATGGCCTATTTCCATCCATTCGCGTTGGAAATTCTTCAATGCATCAAGGTTTTCATTTTTATTTTCCGAAAATTCAAAAGAGTCTATTCTTTCAATAAGTTCTTCTTTCTTTTTGAGATTTTCTTTTTCGTTCTCCTGAATATTTGAAAAATAACTTGATTTCTTTTCGAAGTAAGCATCGCAGGCGGCACGGAAGCGTTTCCAGATTTTATCTGAATATCTTTTGGGTACCGGGCCAATTTGCCTCCACTCTTGTTGTAATTTAAGAATTTCAGCCGTAGATTGTTTCCAGTTGGTACTATTGACCAAAGCTTCTGCCTGATTGCAGATGTCTATTTTTTTGTTGTAGTTGGTAACCTGTTGTTCTTTCAGTTCGCCGAAAAATTCTTTTTTGTTGTTAAAAAAAGTGTTTACGGCGCTACGAAATTTTTCCCAGATTTCGTCGTTGTTTTTTGCAGGAGCACGGCCAATGCTATCCCATAATTCCTGCATTTCCAGTATTTCTTCGGTTTTTGTTTTCCATTCGGCGCTGTTGGTTATTTCCTCTGCAATAATGGTTTCCACTTTTTCACAGAGAGCTGTTTTGGCCAGAAGGTTGGTTTCCTGTTCAGCATTGAGTTTATTATAATAGTCTTTGCGCTGCGCGTTTATCTGGTCCGAAACATTTTTGAAACGTTCCCAGATTTCATCTTTTTTATCCTGCATTACTGGTCCAATCTCTTTCCATTCGTCGTGATACTTCTGAAGCAGTTTGAAAGATTTGGTGATGGATTTTTCGAGCAGCAGTTCTTCGGCTTTTTCGCAGAGTTGAATTTTTTGTTCGAGGTTTTTTTTCAGGTCAAGGTCTTTGAGTTCCTTGTTTATTTTAACTTTTTCAAAGAATTTTTCTACAAGAAAATGGTAGTTGTTCCACAAACCTTCGATTTCGTTTCGCGGAACCTGTCCAATGCCTTTCCATTTATCCTGGAGGGTTTTAAAATTGTCATAGGTTTTCTTGAGCGATTCTTCCGAGCTGATAAGTTGTTTAATCTCTTCAAGAATTTGTTTTTTTAATTCAAGGTTCGAAAGTTTAATTTTTTCCTGTTCAATATCATCCAGAGCCTTCTTTTCTTTGTACATATCAAAGGCGGCTTTGTAGCGTTCTTCGAGTACATCGACCGGTGGCATATATTCTTCCTTACTGCCGCCGTCGGCAATATGTTTTTCCAGGTGTTCCTGTTTTTCTTTTTTGACCAGGTTGAGGTAAGCAACTTTTATCCCGGCTACACGAGCCTTTATTTTGCCGATTTCATGGTCGCGGACAATTTCTTCAAGCAACTCGACCAGTTTTTCTTTCGACAGGCTGCTGTAAGTGGCAATTTCTTCTGTTTCATTGTCTTCTTCGGCTTCAGTCTCATCGGTAAAATCCTTTTCGCTGAGCAATTCAGCATTTTCGCTGGTTTTTTTTGCCGCTGATCTTTTTGCGGTTTGTTTTTTTGGTTTGGCCTCCATCGATGGATTGGCTGGTTCCTCTTTAGATTCCGGAATTTCAGCGGATGAGGTTTCGACAACTTCATCCGGTGTGGTGATGGTTTCGGCAACCTTTTCTTTGATGGTGTCTTCGGGGAGTTTCTGTTCGGCAACAGCTTCAGGTTGGTCCGTTATTTCATTACCACCGGTACTTACAGGGCTATTATCGGGCACTGTGTTGTTTTCTTCAGGATTCCCGATTTCTTCAGGGTGATTTTTTTCAATTGATTCGTCCATGATATTTCACATTAGTTTATAAAAAATACCGAAACCTTTCGGAATCAGTAAAGAAGTTTACAATATGGAATACAAAAGTAATATAATTTGTTTAGCCTAAACATAAACAGTCTTTGTCGGAGAATAAAATAATTTAATAGTCCAATCCCCTTTTATTAAACAAAAAATATCCGATATTGAACATTAAGGAAAATGGGTTCTCCTTTTTATGATAATAGCTCAGGCTAAGACTGATGGGGCATACCGGGCTGTTATATACCAGTGCCCCGTAAGCGAGGAATGACCGCGTTTCGAATATTTTGCCGTAGTGTGCATTATAGTTTTCATCTCTTTTTATTTCCTGGTAGGGCTGAAAGATATAACCCTCGAGCCGGAAATGAATTTTTTTATAAATATTGAATATGTTTTTAATGCCGAACGCGGCAAAGTTATTGGCACGCAGGCTGGGAATGAAATATGCTTTACTTTCAGGCGTGGGTTGGAATGCTGGTGCCGACAGCAGGCTGATAGTGTAATTATGAAACAAAGGTTTGTTAGTTACGGTAAGTTGTCCCAGGATACCAAAAGTGTAAAAGTTGGAGGTTCTGAAATACCTGTCATAGAGTATCTTAACCTGAAACCAATATCTTGACTTTGCAAATATTTCATTATCCGGTGAAGTGGAGCCGGGGGTGTTATGCTCTTTTCCATAAATAAAGCGTGCATCAGCAAGCAAATTGATTCCTGCTGTGGGATATTGCCGGTGATTAACTGAACTGCGGTTGAACAGTGTATGTAATGTGAGGAAATCAAAGGTCGACCTGTCGGCTGTATCGGTACGCGAAAAACTGTTGGTTTGGTAGTAATTGTTTCGTATCTGGCCAATCGCCGGTCCTATAATATATTTTGCTTTGTTGCCTGCGGCAAAAGCCAGCTCGGCCACAAAATTGACTTCATTTTCGATGAGGTAGGAAGGCATCACATCCTCAAAGAACCGGGTGGTAGTTTTGTAATAATCCCATTTGTTCCAAGCGAACGATGTTTCCAATGAAAAAGGAACACGTGTGGCAAAGTCAAATCTGTTTTTTATCAGGGCCGAGCTGTAAAACCGGCCGATATAAAAATTTACGGAGAGCTTTGTCGCGGTCAGTCCCAGGTATTTGTATTGAAGGCCGATATATGCTCCTGTGATATTGGTCGATGATATCAGCCCGCCCAACTGGGCCACAAAATTTTTATCTCTTTTTACGTCAAGATTCAACGTAAAATACCCTGTTTTTTTGTTATAGTAAGTTTTTGGATAAATAGATTCTATCTTGTCATCTGCTATGAGCCTGAAATATTCTTCTTTTAGTTGTTCAACAGTTAGTATTGAATCCTGGTGCATGATAGAATTCCGGATATAAACAGATTGCAAAGGATTTGTTCCTTTTATTCGTATTGAATCATAAAGCAATTTTGGTTTTTTGTCCAGAAATTTTTTTCGTTGGGCAATTCTTTGGTCCTTACTTACAGAGTCGATTACAAACAATCTGATATCCGGTATTTTATCGAGGGCTGCGTAATATCCTACATCAATGATTTCTTTGGCATTATCAAAATTCAGCAGGTTCATTTTAGGTAGTGGCGGTGAAATCATCACGCTGTTATCGCACAATACACTGTAATTGGTATTGGTGGTAAGCATATTTTCGATTTGCTCAATTACATTATCCTGATCTATTGAAGATGCATTCCAGTTTGAGGAGACATTACTACCGATAATGATGTCCGGATTGAAATCTACGAGGGCAACATCTGAGGGGAAATTATTATACATCCCCCCGTCAAACAGGAGTTTATCCTCTATTTTTATGGGCTTGAAGTAGAACGGATAAGTCATCGATGCCCTGACGGCTTCGGGAAGATATCCTTTGGAGAAGGAAATAGCTTTTTTTTCGGACACATCAGAAGCAACACAGCGAAAAGGGATATACAAACTGTCGAAATTGTTGCCGGCAGCTTCGCCTGCAGCGGCCAGGAAATACATCATGCCGAAATCAACCTGATAGGGAGAAATAATGTTGGTAGGCAATTTGTAACTTAAAATTGTATCATAATTAAACTTAAAGTTAATCCACGAAGCATCAGGCGCATCTTCTTTGTAGAAAAATTTATATTTATCTTCAATGGTTCCTTTGGCCCAGTTGATAAATTCTTCGGTAGTGAAAATTTTTTCAATTTGTTCCGGTGTATATCCCGAAGCATACATGGCGCCTATGATAGCACCAATGGATGTCCCTGCAATATAATCTATCGGAATACAGTTTTCCTCCAATGCTTTTAATACCCCAATATGGGCACAGCCCTTAGCCCCGCCGCCACTTAACACCAAGGCAACTTTCTGTGCTTTCAGCGGGTGGCAACACATTAGGCTAACCAGCACCAACAGTACTATTTTTCGTAAATCGGGCATGATACTTTTGAAGTTATAAAAATACATAAAAAAGAAATACCATAGTGGCTTTTAATTGTATTAACATCGTTACCTTTTTTATTATATCGAATGGTTTTACAAAAATATTAATAAGACAGATATCTAAAGAGGTTTTTAAAAAAAGAAAGTCGATGTTTAATACCCCATTCTTCTGCACATCCTTTGAATGTGTGTTGTTTCTGATTTTTTTGTTATTCAGGGCATTTACAACACAAGCCTCTGCAAAATGTAAGCTGGTTAAATATGTTAAAAACAGTGTCCAGGCTTTTCTGCTTACACCCGGTATGTATTATCTTTGTATGACTAAAAATTAGTTGTGCCAGGATTCAAACATATATGTTATCTTCGTATAAAAATACCAAATAACACGCAACAGACAAAATAATTAGTAATTATAAATAATATTAAAAAATTGGTTATGAGAGATTTAAGCTATGTGTTTCCTAAGAAGAACGACCTTCCGGCTTCGGTTTGTTTATCTAGCCCGGTGGAACAACGCGAATATCTTATAAATGGAGAAATATTGCATTGGCAGGGCGATTTTCAAAAAGTATTTTCACCGGTATATTTTGAAGATGATTCCCAACCGGCCTATATCGGCAGTTATCCACTTATGGATGCGGATGAATCGTTCAAGGCTCTGGATGCCGCTGTAGCGGCCTATGATCATGGAAAGGGTGAATGGCCCACCATGTCGGTGGAACAAAGAATACATTGTGTCAAAAAGTTTGTCATGATGATGCAGGAGCAGCGTGAGGTAATTATCAGGCTACTGATGTGGGAAATTGGGAAAAATTTCAAGGATTCGGAAAAGGAATTTGACCGGACCGTTATGTATATCAATGATACCATAGAATCTTTAAAAAATCTCGACAGAGATTGTTCACGGTTTACCATTGCAGAAAACATCATAGGCCAGATACGTCGTGCTGCGTTGGGGGTAGTTTTATGTATGGGCCCGTTCAATTATCCTTTGAATGAAACTTTTACTACACTGATTCCAGCCCTTATCATGGGTAATACTATAATTTTCAAACCCCCGAAGCTTGGTGTACTCCTGCATTATCCTCTGTTGGAGGCGTTCCGGCAGTCATTTCCCAAGGGGGTGGTTAATACCGTGTACGGTGAAGGACAAGTGGTAGTAGGTCCGATGATGGAATCGGGGAAGATTGATGTGCTGGCCTTTATTGGTTCAAGCAGGGTAGCTGATATCCTGAAAAAACAACATCCCAAACCGCACCGCCTGAAATGTGTTCTGGGCCTGGAAGCGAAAAATCCCGGCATAATCCTACACGATGCAGCTATTGAAGAAACGGTAAAGGAGTGTATTACCGGAGCTTTGTCATTTAACGGCCAGCGTTGCACTGCTTTGAAAATCATTTTTGTACACGAAGAAATTGCTGAACCTTTTTGTGAACGGCTATCGGCGGAAGTGGAAAAACTGATAATCGGTATGCCCTGGGAAGAAGGGGTGCAAATTACGCCATTACCGGAGCCCAAAAAGTCGGAATATCTCACTGAACTTGTCGAAGATGCAGTACGTCATGGTGCCAAAGTTATCAATCCGGGTGGCGGCAGTTATAACAAATCCTGTTTTTTTCCGGCGGTTTTGTATAATGTTAATGACAAGATGAGAATATACAGGGAAGAACAGTTTGGCCCCGTGATACCTGTGATAAGTTATAAGGATATTGACGAACCGCTCAATTATGTTCTCAACTCAAATTATGGACAACAGGCAAGCATTTTTGGTAAAGATGCCAATCAGATAGCGAAGTTAATTGACACCCTGGTTAACCAGGTATCGCGTATCAACCTGAATTCGCAATGTCAGCGCGGCCCCGATACTTTTCCGTTTACCGGCCGTAAAGATTCCGCCGAAGGAACGTTGTCGGTGTCAGATGCGCTGCGGGTTTTTTCAATCAGGGCGTTGGTGGCAGCAAAAGAGAATGATGTCAATAAAACTATTATCCGTGATATTATCAGGGATAACAAATCAGCTTTTTTAACCACAGATTATATTTTATAATTGGTTATCCTAAGCTCACTGTAGAGGCACAAGAGTTGGAAATTAGCTTTATGGCAAATGAATTTATTTTGCCCTGGCAGCATAGGATTCTGCCATAGCATTGTTGCCGAGGTTGCGGTAGGTAATAGATAATTTGTTCAGGATATCCTTATCGTTCGGTTTTACTTTTTCGGCTTCAAGCAGGTATTTTAAAGATTCCTGGAATTTACCCTGCATTCCGAAAAGGGTCCCCAGATTTCTTAAGGTTTCCAGGTCAACAGGATTCAACTCATAGGCTTTATTCAAGTATATGAGTGACTGTCCGAAATCATGTAAGATTCGGCCATATATCTCGCCGAGTTTGTTGTAGGCTTTGCTGTATCCTGGCCGTGTGCTGATGATATCCCGGAGCATTTGTACGGCGGTGTCGGTACGGTTGGTGTTGGCATACAGATCAGCAAGCAGGTACACATATTCGGTATTGTCCGGTACATATTTTACCAGCGTTTTAAAGTTCTCTTCCGACTGCTGATAATCTCCGGTTCTGAAACATTCCAGCGCCCCGTTATTCAGGTAATTAATGGCATCAGTATTTGTTTTTTCCAGTTTCAAAACCTCTTCGAGGGAGCTCCGGCTGTTCTTATAATCTTTTTGCAGAAGCTGTCCGTATCCCAGATACACCCATCCGGAAATAAAACCCGGATAAATTTCAACACCTTTACTCAGGTAGCTGATGGCTTTTTCGTAGATTTTTTTCCTGACAGGATCGGGAGTTTTTTCGTTGACGCTTTTAAGGAGCACCTCGCCGGCGCCCACGTTTACTTTTGCACTGTTTACAGAGGTCTCAACATCAGTAGTGAACAAAGTGTAAGAATCTTGCCACGCAAAATTGCGGCTGAAAGTTTTTGCCGAATACAGCGATACCAGTGCGATAAGTATGATTCGCGCGGCAAGGAGGGTGTTTTGTTTGTTCAGGTATTTGTGGATGAGGTACGAAATAACAATGATGAAACCCAGCAGGGGAGCAAACATGAAACGTTCGTTCATGAAAGTGCCTATGTTAAAAACGAGGTTGGACGAGATCGAAAATGTGAACATGAAAAACAAGATCGCATAAGCAAAAATATCTTTCTTCCAGATACGGGTAAGGCTGAACACAATCATTGCCAGATACACAACGATGGAAAGTATGACGAGGGGATCAGAAAATCCGGTCAGTGCCACCTGATAAGGATAATAATCGTGCGTGAGCGGGTGGGGGAACAGCACAAGCAGCAGGTATTTTCCCCATGTCAGGAAGATCGTGGCAAATTTTTCGGAAGTTGTTGCATACAGAAAAGGATCATTCATCAGTTCTTTGGTGGTTGTGCTGCTGTTGATAAAACCCAGGGCATTATACCTAAGGGCAAAATAGACTGCTAATGACAGTATCATGGGCAGCATCACAAAGACGTAATTTTTCAGAGGTTTCTTAAACTTAAAAAACAACGTCAGAGGAACTACAGCCAGCATGGTGATGGCATTTTCTTTCGAGAGCATTGCGAGAATGAAAAAAATAAATATCAGGATCATGTATGACATTTTTTCTTTTATAAAATACTGCACGGAAAAATACAGTACCGCGAGCGATCCCAGCAGCGAGAGCAGTTCATCGCGGCCTTTGATGTTTGCAACAACTTCGGTGTGCAGCGGATGACAAGCAAATAATAAGGTAGCCAGAAACGGTAGCGATAAATACCATGGACCGGTGTCGTATTTTTCGAATACCATTTTCAGTATCTTCAACAGCAGCAGGCATAGCAGGCTATACAGGAGTACATTGAAAAAATGCCCGACGAAAGGGCTTA
>Ga0116171_10004361_pt1 | contig 12764 bp, 7 predicted proteins | sample AD_JPNHW2_MetaG_FD_89798 | JGI IMG/M metagenome (GOLD analysis project Ga0116171, IMG submission 89798) | Active sludge microbial communities of municipal wastewater-treating anaerobic digesters from Japan - AD_JPNHW2_MetaG | ecosystem: Engineered > Bioreactor > Anaerobic > Digestate | place...
ATGAATTGGATTATTGGCTCCGGTAGCCATAGCCTGATCAACTATTCCTGTATCTATTTTAGAAGCAGCTAATTCTGCTTCAGGTGAATATTTTTTAATTGGTTTAGTATTATCCACTAAATCTAAATTGTTTTTAAGGAATCTTCCAGCGTTTCTCGGTAAATCTATTGCGTTAGGACGGTTGCCTAAAACACTTTCTACTTCAGTTTTTGAAATTGCGTTTTTCCAATCTGTCGCCTTTTTGCCAAAGAAGGAATTGTCCGCTTTATAGATAGCATTATCTTTTAATATTTCGATATCGGCTTTTCTCTGAGCCAACGTTTTTTCGAAGTTCTCTTGCGACATTCCGGAATCCATTTTCTCTACACTTACTTTTTCAGTCACGAATTCGTTAAAGTCTTTCATTTGTTTTTCATAAGATTTCTTTTCGGCAGTAGTCATTTCTCCTTTTTTAGCTGAAAGTTTAAAATTAGGATCAACCTCTTTTTTGAAAGCTTCTTCGTATGTTTTTAAATTGTCTAATGAATTTGTTATTGCTGTATTTCTACCTATTTTCTCTACTCTTTTGGCGTATCCTTTTCCGCCTAAAGTATAAAGAGAAGCAAATAATAAAGCTTGTTCTATAGAAGATTTTTGGTCTCCGGAAAGAGTCATATTAGTCGTATAGGCTAGCCCGGCAACCCCTAGTATTCTTGCTAAGTTATCTTTAGACAACATTCCTTTTGCGCTAGGAGGTATTACGTTCATAAAAATAGCGGAAGCCGTATCCGACATCGCTCTTTCCATTCTACTCATAGAAGGATCTTGTTTATAGGCTTGTCCAAGGACATTACTAATGATAACATCCCTAGTTAAAGGTTTAAAAATTTTAGTAGTTAAACTAACAACTGGTTTAATTCCTTCAATGGCTGTAACCGTAGGTTTAACAAAAATTTCATTTCTTGCAAAAAGGTTTGAAGCAGAAGATAACCCAGATGCTATTTTAGGAGCTTTAGAAGCTGTAGCTAAAGCACTTGCACCTTTTAATCCTCCAGCAAGTAATCCTCCGGTAGCAAAAAAACTAGCAATGGAACCAGCTAAATTACCGGCAAATTTTGCTCCACCTTTTATAAATTTATCAGCATCAGTATCGTTTTCATCAGTAGCAGTTGGTAAATCTACATATCCTAAAGTAGAAGCACTGGCTATTCCTTTTAAAACTTCTTGTCCTACATTTAATCCTTTGTTTAAAGCTGGGTTTTTAATCGCATCAACTTTTTCGTTGATTACATCTGTAACATGTTTAAAACTTTCTGGAGAAAAATTTCCTTCTCCTGAAAAGAATCCTTTTAAATTATTTTTAATACCAGTCCATGAAGTTAAGCTCATGTCGGGTCCTTTTTTCCAACTTTCAAAAATTTTCTGTGCAGTTTCTACTGGAATCGTTTGTTCTCCACCGGAAGCGACAACCATAGAAGTATCTATGCCTTTATCATCATAAAGATCCCAGTTTAAAGAAAGAGCCAAAGCTTCTTTTTCTCCTATTTTTTTATTATTATAAAGAGAACGCACAACCTCTTGTACTTTTGTTTTCTTTTCATGATCTTTCCAAAAAATCATTTGTTTATTTTCGTCTCTATCTGAACCCTTCAACCACAAAGGCACAACGTGGTCTATTTCCCACAATGAACTATCTAATCCTTGTAGTTTTTCTTTTCTATCTAAAGGGTCATACGATCTAAAAGAAATAGGTAAGTCTTCACTAGGTGTTTTACTCTCTGCGTATTCTCCACCACCAAGTAACACATTTCCTTCTCCTTTGTTAGCACCCGTTATTTTACTTAGTTGTATAAATTCAGTATTTGGTGCAACTTCTGGACGATAAAAACTTTTATAATCACTGGGAACACTTCTTTTAATAGCTTTGTCTGGAGAAACGGAAAATCTTTCTCCGGAAACAGTGCTAGGTTTTACTTCACTAAAAGACGGTGTAGGAGTAGCCATTAAACTATAAGATAAAGACGACATTGGTTGTGTTGCCTTTACTTGAGGAGTTTTTGATGTTAAAGAGTGGAGTCTCTTTAAATCTTTACCCATTAAAGTCGAAGAATTATTAGAATAAGAAGTATTCTGTTTTAAATCAGCCATATAATTAAAGTCCGCTTAATGATTTATTCAAATTATATAAAGCACCATTAGAAATTATATTAGCGATATTAGTTGGATCAATTTCACTTGCGTTATTGTATGTTCCTCCAACTGACTCTCCTGTGGCTGGATTGATGGTTTTGTTTCTATACAGAATATCTTTAACTGGAGTAGTTACGTCTTTGTTTGTATTTGCCATCATATTAGCGTTAACATAATCAATTATAGACTGCAAAACGCCAGGGTTAATAGATGTAGAATATTTAGTTTTCCAATCATTGGCATAGGTTTTAAAGTCACTATAAGTTCTAGGTTTAGCGGAACGGAATATTTTCTTTTCATTATAAACCAAATCATCAAGAGCTGAGTTTATACTAGTTCTAACTTGAGGGTTACCTTGTAATTGAGAAAGAGAAGCATCATATACTGCGCTCTGTATTTTTTGACCCCATGCCAAAGCATTACTTCTGGCTTCAGTGTAAATTTGTTGAGCCTCTTCTTTTGTTAGTGTTCCGTCAGTAACTGACGTTGGTAATTCAGTGTTATAAGTGTTTATATATTCAACAACCCGAGCAGGGTAAGTATCTAAAAATTTATTTCCTTTTTGAGCGTTATTTACCAGAGTAAACAAATTTTTGTTTGCGGTTATTTGGTTCCCGATACCGGATGTAATTTCAGCAGGGGTTAAATTACGACTCTTGTCTCCTTCTGTTACTTTTTGAGTAGAACCCCAATTAATAATATTTATAAAAGGATTGTTTGTAATATCAAAAGATTCTAACAATTTACCGTTTTCATCATTTATTTCTATTTTTTCACCACCAATATTATTATTGGATAATACTTTTTCGATAAAAGCTTGATCTTTGGTTGCGAAAGCATCTAAAGATGTGTTCGCTGCATCAAAAGAACTACCATAAACATCATTATATAATTTTTGCTTTTCAAGATCTTTTGTCTCTCTGTTTTCTACATTTTCATACATTTCTTTAAACATGTCTTTAAGATTATTAAAATCTTCAGTTTTTCCTTCTAAAGCATATTTTAATTTAGTTTGAAAATTTTCACTTTGTTTATCGTATAAGTTACTTAAATATTCTGTGTCAGCAGTATATTTATCTACAGAGGTTTTAATAAAATCGGCATAACGTTTTTGTTGACGTCCTTTTAAAATATCTAAATATTTTTCGTATTGACCGACAGTATCTTGAAAGAAAGGATTTGTCATATCAACACCTTCCTTGAATGATTCAAGTTTATCTTTTGTTTCATTAACAGCTTTTATATATTCATCTTTTCCAGTTACATACGCGTCTAGTGTAGTGTCTAATCCTTTTCCTGTTTGTATTCTTTCTAAAAGATAATTATACTGTTCGTCTAGCCCAGATTCTTTTTGCATTCTGTCTGCTTCATCTTGAAGTGTTCCAGCTAATGTTGGACCAGTAGGTAAAGATTCTTCAGGAACACCTAAAATCTCTGCTAATTTTTTTCTATTAGAGAGCATCATTGTAGTTAATGTTGTTGGACCTAATCCAAGATTTACAGCACTTTGAACCACTTCAGATAAAGTTCCATATTCAGATGGATTTTTAGTAGTTTCATCGGCATTAGTTTCTCCTGTCTGATCTCCTACTAAATTTTGATATTGTTGATTCGGATCAATTTTTTCTTCTGAAACTGGTTGTTCTTTTTGTTTTTTCCATTCTTCATAAGCATTTGGTTTACTCCATACATCTTTATTTAAAGCCTTATCTATTTCTTCATTAGTACCAGTTTTTACTTTATTACGAATAGTCCACCAAACTTCACCCCAAGGTTTACCTTCTTCTAGCATTTTTTTACCAGTTTCTATCGCTTGATTAAAAGTTTGGTCATCTTTATTACCTGTAGATCCTGTTGGTTTAAAAGTTCCAGCACCTATTGTTAATTTACTTGGATCAGTTTTTTCGGTAGTCGGAGAAGGTAATCCATAATTTTTTGAAGTTGTTGTTGCTCCTATTGGTTGTTTATCTTTTGTTTCAGTTTTCAGGGTATTTGTAAAAGATCCAGAAGAAGTTATTGGGCTTTGTTTAAAAGAATATGGTGAAGACGACGGCACCTGAGACATATTCAAACTTGATGTTGGCATCGTAATATTTTTAAACAAAGAAGACGGGGTAGAGGTAGCCGGTGATCCCGTTTGAGATCCACTTACGGATGTTAATGCTGCTTTATTGGCAGTCGGAGAATTTAAAATTGTTCTTAGATCAAGAAAACCTTCTGTTTTTGGTTTATTATTAGTTATTACAAAAGATGGATCAAAAGATAATCCAGTATTATCAGTAGGGCCTCCTTTACCATCATTTTTAGGTTTAGAAGCATAATAACCATAGGCCATGGCACCACCTTGGCCGTCAAACTTATTGGCGTTCATTGCTTTATAAGTTTTAATTAATTTTTGAGCTTTTGCTCTTTTAGTACTTCCTATCGGAGCGTCGAAAGCATCTCGAAGTAATTGTTTTGTTTTCGGGTGACCGAGCAACAAAGAAGCTGTTTTATTAGAATTTGACATATTTAAAAACTAGCTATATTTAACGAATTTATAAGGATTAACATATTTACCGTAAGCATCTTTAATTCTGTAATCGAGATGAGAACCAGTTCCACCACTATTTGAGTAAGTACTACCGGTATTTCCTATTTGTGAAAAAACTTGGCCAGGTTTTACTCTATCACCTATTTTAACATAAGACTTGCTAAGATGGCTATATCTATGTAAATTTCCTTGGTCATCTTTTATTACTACTGTGTTTCCAAAGCCCTTATCTCCTTGTTTTTTTCCTAACGTTTCTTCAACTACAACACCTCCAGTAAAAGCCGGAACGTTTGTCCCTATTTTATTCGCAATGTCTAACCCAGGATGAAATTTTTCATAGTTAGTAGAACCACCATAATCAGTAGTTTTAGCACCTAAAGATTTTATATTAAATTGGCCAGCAGGATTATTAGATGGAGTTGTTACACCAGAAGATGAAATTGTATTATTAAGGTTTTGAAATTGGTTTAAATTTACGCCTCTTTTTGGTCCTAAAGATTTAGCTACTCCGATAGCTGCTTTCCCCATTCCCTGATATAGTGAGTTATTGTTTTCCATATTAAAATCCTCTTAATTTTTTAAGTAATTCTGTGTTTTTGGCTGCCGAATAGTCATAACCAGTTATCCCCGCTTCAGAAGCATATTTAGCTCTAGTTGCTTTATCTCCAGATAAACCGCTTGATGTGAAGAAATCTTGGACAGAACTTCCTTTATAGCCTGTATTCCATTTAGGAGTTGTATTTGAAGATGTTACTGATCCAGTTCCCATATTATTTTTTGTAATACTTGAAGTATCAACAGGTTTAACAACTTCGTTTTTTACAGGTGTTATAGGTGTTTGAACTACAGGATTTTGAGCTTCTTTCGCTTTTAATTCTATTGTTTTTTTATTAGTTAAAGCTCTATTAGCAGGAGTATCGTCTACCGGTCCCATGGTTTCCGATGATCCATCCCAGCCCATAAATTTACTTGTAGCAGTTGGGGCAGGTGTTTGAACGATTGGATCGGTTTTAGTAACAGCCGGAGTGATTATTTTGCTATCTGTTTTATTCTGTAATGCCAATTTTTCTGCTTCTGTCATTGCTTCTCCGACACCAGTAGCAGAATACTTTTTATAAGCGTTTTCTTCTTTTGTTAAATTTTTAGATAATAGCACTTCTTGTTTAGTTTTAGTTTTATTTTCGTAATTACTTAATAAATTAGTAGACAAATTATGATAGTTAGTACTTTTATACATTGGAAAACCTGTTGAGGTGTCAATAGCGGAATCAGCAATCATTTTAAGATATTCGTCAGACGCTTCAGGATACATCGTTTTAAGATTACTTAAAGAATAATAAGAGATGTCTTCGTCAGATGGAATCATTCCCCATTTAGAAAGATTTTCTTTGGTAATCTCTCCACTATCTAAAGCTTTTTTAATTTCAGCAGGAGAAGCTTTATTTATATAATAATCCATTTTTTCTTTCTCTTTAGAATCTAATTTTTCATCTCTAAGTAAAGCATCGTTTTTACGAACTTTATTAAGATATCTATCTTTAGCTTCCTCAGCTATTCCGCTATCACTTATTCCCGCTTCACTAAATTGTTTACCCATTGTATTAAGTTGGTCGTAAGCATCAAAAGCGTTATTACTTAATTGTAATCCGTATGTTTTATTTAATTGTTCGTTTAATTTTTCAAATTCAGCTAAAGCTAAAGCGTGTTCTTGATTACTTTTAGCATTTAATTGTTTTTCAATATTATCATAATAAAGAGATTTAATATTATCTAGTTCTGATTTAAATTCATCAGAAGTAATATCAAGCATCGGTTGAAATTTATTAAACAAATCATCTGGTAAATTGAATATAGGTAAATTATAAGCTGATGTCTCTATACCATCAATCAGTGCCGGTAAACTTACTACTGGAGAAGAATTTGCTGTAGTATATTGACTAGTTTTTCCGTATTCACTTTTTAATTGTTCTCCGTTAATAACCGGGGTATTAGTTAAAGAAGTATCTCCTTTAGAAATAGCGTCTTGTCTTTTAATTTCTTTCCAAACATCTGTCGCTGTGTATCCACCATAAGCTACAGCGTTAACATAAAAGTTTAATTTTGCTGGATCACTTTTTATAGCATCGATAGTTGATTGTGAAACGCCAGACTTTTCTGCCATATTTAAGATGCCTGAAGCTATAACAAAACCTGTTTTTGTTGTTGTTTCATCAGGGGTCTTATTGTAAAATTGGGTAACATTAACAATAGTATCTGAAGAACTAGGGTCAGTAGCATCAGTTGATCCGTCATTTTTTATATCCTGTTGAGGATTCATTTGTTCTTCGTATGTTTTATTAGGGTCCCAATCGCTTGTTTCTCCTGTTATACCTTGTCCTGATAATTGTCCATTTATACCATAATATTCGTAAGTTCCATCTGCTTTTTCAATAATTTTTGTACCGTCAGCAAAATTCTTGGTAATTGGGTAAGTTAAATTGCTTTGGTCAACGTTATCTTGTGACCCGGTCGAGGCGCCGGAGCTTTTTGTTGCCACTGCAATAGACTTCGGCCCCCAGTAACCGGGACCACTTGAGTTATCAACACCGTTTTTAGTTTGCCAAGCTTTTACCGCAGCGGTTGTTTGCGGACCATAAGTACCATACCCAGTATTTACCTGAGCTTCGGTCATAAATCCTTGACTAACTAACCAATCTTGCAGTTGTTTTACCGCAGGACTATTCATTCCAGGCTGTAAAGCCGTTATTGGTGCTGATACCATATAATTTAAATTATTATTGTTATTATTATTTTACATGAGTCTTGGAAACTTCACAAAGATTAGTTATCAAGTTGTTTCCAGTTAGTGCCGTTATAGCCATAAAAATGTTTATTTGCAGTATCGAAGTAGATATTACCTTCTTCTGCAACTGGTGTTGTGCTATTTAAAGGTCTTAATTTTAATGTGCCGTTAATATAAAGATAATCTTGAGGATCTAACGTAATATTTCGTTCAACAAAAATTGAAGAATTCGCAGATTCGAAGTAGACAGAGCCTCCCATCATTTCAACTTTTGAATTATTTGCGTCAATTTGAATACCATAATTAGAAGACTCTCCAATTTTATTAGAATTAGTTAATCTGACACCACTAGTAGAACTTGAAGAAAGTCTCCCAGTCTCTGTCCCATAAGCAGTCGAGTTAACATAAAAAATTAAAGTTGTTCCTGTTGAGTAATTCCAAGAAGAACCGTCTGTTGAACGAACACTTGTTCCACCGTGAGTTGGAGAACTACTATCAATTCCAACTTCCAAATAATTTGTCGAACCATCTCCTCCTGCATAATTTACAACAACAACATAAGCATTATAACCTAATAATGTTATTTTATTTACACCTGTAAAAAGAAAAGTTATCAATGAAAAGTCAGTTGTGATTGTTGAAATGTCAACTGCATTTGAAGTCGCAAGAGCTGAACCTGTCGGGATACCTGTTGTTCCATAAGTTCCAGACATCAAATAAATCGAAGCGGTAACATTGCCTGTCGGAGCACCTGTCTTTTTTAAATAAAATTTACATAAATCTAATTGTTGATAGTTTGCAGTAAAAGCTTGACCACGATAAACAGATGTTCCATTATACATTGGTAGAGATGCTCCGTAATTAATTTCAGAATAGCTGTCGATTACTACTGAAGCACTTGCTGCGATCCCTAACCATAATGATTCTCCATAGATCGTAATACCATCTGTTGTATCAATCTGAACATCTGGAGTTGCAGAGTCAGAAGTTTTTAAAATACCTCCAATAATTGTACCTCCTTTTAGACTAAAATCTGTTCCATCGTAAGTTAATAATTTAGTAGTTCCAGAGCCTATTTCAAATTTTGGCTTAGAAGTAGAGTAATCATATCCTAAAATAAAACCATTTGTAGAGTTTTGTCCAAAATCTGTTTTTCCATAATTTATAATAACATCGCTATTTGTAGATACAGCTGTTAATCCAGTTGAACCAATACTCCAATAATTATCAACTGAACCAATTTTACCAGAATTAGCTACTATTACACCTGTAAGATAGACATTATCTGTCCAAAGACCATAACCAGTAAGAGCTCCGCCTGTCATTGGATTATTTAAACCAGTGAGATTACCAAGACGAACTCGTTGTGTTTGAGTTGTCCAAGGAGCTCCTGCGTGCGTAAATATGGAAAGATAAGGTGCATTAGTATCTGACGAAGTCATGTAAACACCTCCATCACCAGATTGACCATAGTTTACGATTGTAGCACCTTTCTTCCATTCTGGATTAGTATTAGCGGCGTATGCACCAGATAAATCTCTAGTTACTTTATATCTTGATATTGACATTACCTCTGTAACTTCCATCCATTCATCGTTAACACCATCTTTTATTCTTAAAATATCGCCTACTGCAAAGAGAGTTGTTCCTTTTGTGTTAAGATAAAACTGAGTAACTATCGAAATATTATTACCGGTCAGAGCAAAAGAACCAGTTTGAAGACTAAGTATTTTACCTTTTTTAAAATTTACGTTATTTCCAGTTAAATTAAAAGATCCGGTTTGAAGTGTTATTATTTTTTGCTTGACATATTCTATAGCATTGCCACTTAAAGAAAATATTCCTGTTGCAACATCTCTGGTTAAATGTAACCCGATATTAATATTATTTCCGGTCAAAGTAAAGATTCCTGTTTCAGTAATAACTTTTTCACCAATTATAACTTTAAAATCTGCATCACTTCCAATTAGAGTAAATAACTCTGTACTTGTAATTAAGTTTAGATCCTTTTTTATATTTACACCATTTCCGGTTAAAGTATAAATTTGAGCACCTGAATTTAATTGACTAATTAAAACATAACTACCATCTTCTTGTAGTAATGCGTCTCCATTTTCTAATAATAATTTATTATATTCAGTCACATTATTTTAATTTAAATTATTCCGAATCTACCTTTTGAATAAGTAAAATGTTTTTTAACTTTTTCAGCACTCCAAGCTACATTTTCAATTATTACTTCGTCTATTGAACCATCAACAAATCTTCCAGCATTAAGTATATCAGTTCCAAGATTTAATGTTCCCGATAAATTTGGGACTTCATTTGTAGAAATTGCTGTTGTTTCTGTTAGTGAAACTGATAATCCGTCTTTATAAATAAAAACACTTGTTCCATTTCTTACTAAAATTATATTATACCAAACACCACTAGTAAATGTTTGGTCTGCTGCGGTTGAATATTCTGCTTTAGTGACACCTCCACTTACAATTACAAATCTTGGTTTTGTTCCCCCAGCCCCCAAATCTAATTTCCAAACATAACCAGAATTTGGTGTAGAATTATATTGACACACTAAAGTATCATAAGCACCACTATTTGTTTGTTTATACCATAAAGAGATAGTAAATGGGTTTCCAGCAAAATACCAATCAGCACTGTCAGCCATTTTTATAACAGAATTTGCTCCATTAAATAAAGCTCCTTGTCCAAATTTTCCATAAGCTAAACCATAAGTGATATCGGTATCAGTTCCATTGTTTCCATTACCTGAACTATCAGTTGAATTTCCGTTCAAGTGCCAGAGTCCTTTTGTGATACCAGAACCAGCACCTAAATATTCTCCGAAATTTCCACCAAAACCTTCGTAAGACAATCCATTTCCAGAATTATAAAGAGCAGTTATTTCTGAAGGAGTTAAAGCTCTTGACCAGATGCCTACTTCGTCAATTATACCATTCCACCAGTTTAGGCTTCCAGCTTCTACTCCAATATAAAGATTTCTACTTGTATTTGTCATTGTGCCAGAGTTATCGGTTGATTTAACTGCATTATCAGCACTTCCGTTTATGTAAATATTAAAGTTAGTTCCATCCCAACTCAAACAAACAAAAGTCCAGTTTCCATTTGATAAAGCATTATTACTTGTTTTATATGCTTTAACCAAACTTCCAGCTGAATTATAAAATAAAGCAGTCACAGTCATATTAGCTGCACCTTGAATACCGATATAGTTTGCTCCACCTGTGTTAGGTCGTATATCTAAAATGTTCTTATTAGCCATATCAGCAGCAGCAGGTTTTACCCAACAAGTGAAAGTCCAAGCATTCGTTATTCCCAAATCTTCTGCACTTCTAACTAATTTAGCACTATCACCATCAAAAACAGCACCATTGCTAATTTTACCAGTGGTGTAAGTTACATCGGTATTGGTAAGAGTTCTACTTCCAACACTATCGGCAGCATTACCACTACTTTCATCAAGTTTCCAATAAGCTATTAAATTATCTTTTAGAGGCATACAATTAAGTTAAATTTAAATACCTTAAATTAAAATAGTTTTTCCAATAATCTCTTCTGTGATTTGTTCTAGTATGACAACTACGACACAACGTAATAAGATTATTAGGATTAGCATTTTTCTTGTTGTAATCAATATGATGAACAACAAATCCGTTTTTTTTTACATACCTGGCAAGTGAATTTATCTCGTTTTCTTATCAAAGTTCTCAATTCTTCTGTAAAATCAAACCCATATAATTCAAACGATTTTCCCCCTCTCCAGTTCGGGTGTGAACTACCTTTTTTAAATAAACCCGTATAATTTGTCTTGTTTCTTTCAGAAGTCCAAGGAGAAGGTTTTCCTTTATTCCAAGCTGGTCTTCCTTTTCCGCTATCGCCTATTCTTTTCTTTTGTTCATCAGTTCTTTTTTTACCAGTATTGGATTTACTTATTTTTATTTTTGTTTCTTCAGAAAGAGGTTTTCTTTTTCCAGTCAGCTTACCTTTATTAGCAATACTTATTTTTTCTTTTAAGTATTTTGAATTATATCTACACTCTTTACTACAAAACAATCTTGTTTTCTTATTCCACTCTTTCTTGCTTTCAAACTTTGATTTAGTAAATTGTCTGCCACAGTGTAGGCATTTTTTTGTTATCATATGCCTGTATTATATCATATTCTACACTAAATCTAAATAGCGGGTCGGGACAAGATAAAGTTGTGTGTATAGATCCACCGCAGCAGTTGTCTGAACAGCATCAATATCAATAGTAATTTTGTCAGCAAGAGCAAGAGAAGTATTATCGTCAGCTGTAAAAGGAGTTGGACTTGTTGCTACTGTCGTTGCTAAAGTAGGTTTAGTAGTGAACATTGTAGTTCCACCTTTATTTATATCAATCGTTGTAGCGTTAGTAGTTCCAGCAGTTCCTACTTGTAAATCAGCACCAATAACTCTGTAAGGATAACGAGCATAAAAAGCATTAGCGACATCAGCCGCGGTAGCTCCGATAGTTCCAGCAATTGCAAATTTAGCCACTTCAGCAGGAAGTAAGCAATATTTAAAAGTAGTAGCTCCAGCACCACAAGTGTCTCCGATTATTGTAATTGTAGTAGTTCCACCACTTTCAGTTGAAGGAATTGAAACCATGCCGACATGTGGAGTTATATCAGTCCATCTAATTAACACACCTTTTTTAAAAATAGCTGTTACATCACTTGCTACTGTAATTGTAGTATTTGAAGCACGAGTTCCACTAAAAGTTGTCCAAACTGATGTTCCACCTGTTGGAGTTTCCCAAGTAGCATCACCATCAGCATCAGAAGTTAAAACTTTATTTAAACCGGCACCGGTTGTTATTTTAATAGCTGGAGTAGTTACAGTTCCTGTAAACGTTGGAGAAGCAATTGGCGGATATAATGTATCAAAATAAGATTTTAATGTTCCTTTTATATTCGCCCAAGTTATTTTTTTTGTTTCCATCGAAACGGTATCAACAATTGGCACTATATCAGCGTCAACTGCTGGTGTAAAATTTGTTAACTCCGATATTTTTTTATCTGCCATATTGTTGTTGTAATTAAGCTAAAGTTAAAAATTTATTTAATTGTTGTTTATTATTATTTCTTTTACACACTTTATTTATATAGTCACCCCATAACTATGAAAGTACCAAAACTCCGTTCGTGCCATCAAAATCTAAAGTAAAGGTATCTGTGTTTGCAAGAGTTACTGGAGCTCCAAGATCGTAATACCCAATAAGTTTATCTCCAGTTGAAG
>Ga0116171_10004362_pt1 | contig 12764 bp, 12 predicted proteins | sample AD_JPNHW2_MetaG_FD_89798 | JGI IMG/M metagenome (GOLD analysis project Ga0116171, IMG submission 89798) | Active sludge microbial communities of municipal wastewater-treating anaerobic digesters from Japan - AD_JPNHW2_MetaG | ecosystem: Engineered > Bioreactor > Anaerobic > Digestate | place...
AACAGGATAAACCGTACATCTCTTGCGTCAATAATTGGATTTAAAGCCATAAACTCCCCCCATACTTTTAGTATTGCTAAGAATAATAGTCTTAACATCTTAGAATATCTTAGCAAATCTTTTTTTTTTTTGATGAAAATTTTTAGCTGAAAAACGTATAAAAATGTATATATTTTTAAAATTTTCTGTAATATGGAGCATTTTTGGGTGAATTTACTGGAAATGCTGTGATTTTATAAAAAAAAAGTGATTTTTTTAAGCAGAAAGTATAAAAACCGGGTTTCTTTCTGTGGGGCCTGCTGATGTATAAATAAAAAAACTTATGGCTCCATTGATGTATAAATGAAAATCTTATATAATCCCATGAATTGAGGGCTATACTTTATTTCTTTGACTGAATAGTTTTAACCATTTCAGCAAACTGATTATAGAAATCCTTGAGCTGATCATCTTCCCGGAGAGCCCTGAACGAAGGTTCTTTCCCATCCATAATATCCTGGATATGCTGAGATATTACGTATATAGGTCCTGATATGGTATGAGTTAACCTGATAAGATAAAAGAACAGGATAAGACCCATTGCTAAAATAAAGCCTGCTATTATTAAAATAATTAAAAAATTTGATTTTAACAGCCCGGAGAGTACCTGGATATGAGCTGCGATGATATTGATACTTGCATTATGGTCATCGGAAATCTTTTTTGACCTGAGCTGAAGATCAGCATTAGATGTCATGTCCGAGTATTTTATAAATGCGTTGACTATATTCTGTTCTGTATTGATAGCACCCTGCAGATTGCGGATTGTTCCATTAATTTTTTTGTCAGTCAGTGCGGTATGAATCAGCAGAAGAATTAATATAATGAAAAAAGCGATAAAATAAAAACGTATTACTGAATATGTTGTTCTAAGCTGTAGTTTCTTATCGATCAGTTTTTTTCTTGTCATCTGATTACCCCGGGCATTTTCATTATAATATACAGAATATGCAAAAAAGTATTCCGTCAAGCAAAAAGCCTTGCAAAAAAATAATTGCTGTGAAAATATATGGTTTAACAATTCAGATACAGATTTAGTTGAGAGCTTCTCTGTAACCTGATGCAGAGGATGTTTATTTTACCGATCTTTATTAAATAATCACGTGTTGCTTTAAAAACAAATATAAAACTGTTTTCATTAAAATACCTGAAAAAAATGAAAAAAAAATTACCGGTAATAATTTTCCTGGCGATCCTGATCCCTTCTGATATTTCCGCCGGACCGAATCATGGACCGGTAATAAAAACATTCTTTGCTCCATACGGATCCGGCTCCTTTACCGTTCCTTATGTAAAAGGAAATAATTGTTATACGTCGGATTCATCCGTCCGCGATTCCGACCAGTTTGTATCTCTCCGGGGATATTCTGTTTCATGCGGGTATTTTTATGACTGGTTCCAGTTTGATTTCAGCTATACCGGTATGGAGACAGAGAACCTCTACGTTGTCAATGATTCGACTCCGGGTGATGAACAATATTCCGATGCGTCGTTATGGAATGCCGATATAAAGGGAGGATACCGTTTCAGCAATCCGGGCGATACGTCATACAAATGGTTTTATCTCGGTATAAGAAAGATGAACATGGAAATTCAGTATAACAGGACGAAGTCAGATACGCTCGGTTTTTTTACCGGATTTTACGGTTTCTTAAGCGCGGGATTTTACAACCCGGTTGAGGTCGTTTTTACATATGACATTTACGCGGGAACATGCCGACGCGATCAGAATCACCTGAGTACGGATCTGAATATTGATGTTGACCGTAAATATGCAGTGGATCTTGGACTTTCTGCCGGGATAGGTTTACAGTATGAACCGTGGGATGTCGCAGTGATCCTGAAGGTATCGTCGTTTGTAACGGAAAAAAAATACTGCGGCATGTACCAGGGAAATAGTGCGGAAACCATGTCGGCGCTTTCGGGAGCAGTTCTCGGGATCGAAATAGTATTATCAATACCTGATTATAAAAACAACATTATAGAATAATTCATCCGCGGATGCTGCACTCATTGTTTTCAGGTGAGAGATCATATCTGGAGAGGTGGTCGGTGAGTTACATTGTAAAAATAATCACAATAGCGCTCCTGGCTCTGTCCGGCTGCGTTTCGGACTCTTTTGAGAAGAATAACATTCCGGATAAAATCGGGGGAGATTCAGGTACTCTGATCCTTAACTATGAGAACAGGGTAAGAAATTATGATGAATCAATAATTGATTCACATATGAGAATATATATAGAGATAGAGAAACCGTATATAGTCAGTATTCCCCGGCTGAAAGATATGGATAAAATTTACAGTATCCCGATCGAGGGGGCTGTTGTATACCGGGTTCAAATCAGCAATAAAGGATCGATTCTCTCTTCTGAAAAAGTTCTTTCCGGCGGTCTTGGCCTTGATGAAATTGCGGATGACATATTTAAACAGGTGAAAATCGGGCAGGCCTGGCTTGCGGGAAAACCGGGTAATTCCGCCGCGCATGTTAAAATTCTGTTCAGGGCGGACCGGCAGCAGTGAAAAGGTTAATCCTGACATTTATAATTCTGTTACCCGGCACAGGACTGTCCGCGTACACGGTTTCGGGAAGTGTAATTGACGACAGGACAGGCCTTGCTGTTTCGAAAGCATCCGTGGCGATAGAAGAATTAAAAATAGTCCAGGTAACGGCGGATGATGGCGTTTTCGTATTTAAAGATATTCCCGCCGGATATTATACTGTTCATACTGCTCATACCCTGTACGGTAATAAAACTGTAGATATTCGTGTTAAAAGAAATTTTAAAATAGACATTAATCTTACAGGAAAAATCTACAGCGCCGGGACGATAGAAAATCCGTATAGAGGGAAAGATCTCCGTCCCGGGAACCAGTCAATATCCTCATACGATATCATCTACATGCCTATGAGTGGAGCAGGGGATTCACTTCACCTTCTACAGTCCCTCCCCGGTGTCAGCGGTACATTTTCGGCCGCCGGTGTCCCGGTAATAAGAGGGCTGAATCCGATTTATGATAAAACCTATATCGATGATATACCGGTCGAATATCCGTATCACTATATTCCGCCGGTTGTTCCTCTGCTGTCATCAATAAATGAAACGGTAATTGATAAAGCGACTATATACAGGGGGCCGTATCCAATGACTTATGATGACAGCATCGGGAGTATTATCCAGGTGAAAACCAGGGAGGTGGAAAATCCCGGTGTACATGGAAAAATTATATTAAATCCCCTGCTTCCGCTGTTTCCGACAATTTACTGCGAAGCGGCTCCATCGGCTGATCTCTCTCTCCTCTTCGCCGGACGCAGGACATATATCGATACAGCCTGTAAAGCTGTGCAGGTTGAAAGATCAAATACCTTTTACTTCCAGGATTATTTTCTTAAAATGAAATATAATTATTTAACACATCATAGATTCTACGCAACCGCGATGGGTTCAGATGATTATCTGTCAGTTAAAAAGTATAATGCGAAAACAGAATATCATGTTGAGGAACTTAAATGGGATTATCTTTTCAACAGGAAGTTCTTTCTTGAAACATCATTTATCCGAAACCGGATTAATCATTATTTTACAGATAAAGATATAACTGGCGAAGAAAATCCGGTACTCATTGATTATTCCCCGCTGACGTACACTCTTAAGCAGGCGCTGGCCTCGTACATATCTGTTTTTGATTTTAAAACCGGATACGAATTTATCGTACATAAAGACGGGGTTTCCGGGAATGTTGATCTTTCCGAAATAGATGATTATGAGATTTCAAAACTGAAAGGGACGGCATCATACGTTACTATTCCTATCGAGGGTAAGACTGTATCCCTGTTCAATGAAACGGGAGTCGATCTTAACCCGGTCCGTCTGGATTTCGGGGCAAGATATAAACACTACGGGCCTCTTTCATCAGATTCAGTTTCATACAGGGGAATGGTTTCCTGTACCATTCAGGGTCAAGGTTTGAAAATTTATGGCGGGGGAGGGGAATACCACTCACAGCCTGATATGTATTATTATCTCAGTAAAAACATCGTCACTCTGGAGGAAAGCAGATCACGTAATTTGGTACTCGGACTGGAAAAGGTCCTCGACCGTGATATTACGGGGCAGGTCGAAACATATTACTCGAAATACCGGGATCTTTTTTCGCTGAATTCCGTGAGTAGCTCCGGTTCAATGCTGCCGAGGCTCGCGCAGATCAATCCGTATTCAAGTGATGAAAAAGGGACAGCGTTCGGGGCTGAATTTTTTATTAAAGGGAGCCTTGGCCCGGTATATGGATGGGGAAGCTATTCTATATCAAAATCCCGGATGAGTGACGGGAAGACGGAATACTGCTCTGACTACGACAGGACCCACATATTTAAAACCGCTCTCCTGACGCATAAAGGGAGATGGACACCATCGGTTATCTGGAGTTATTCGACCTCAATGCCCTATACCCCGATCAACGGAGTGGATTCTGATGGAAGCGCTGTATATGGAGATTATAACTCCAAAAGATACGGGGCGCATCATAAACTCGATTTTAAATTATCCTACACGAAAGAGAATATACGCTACTACGCCGAGATATGGAATGTTTACTACATTAAAGGTTATGATGCGGATGAAAATGAATTTAAAACAAACGGGTCTTATCTTTACCAGGTTGTGGACAACAGGAAAGTTAAGAACCAGTCCGATATACCGGGCGCTTTTTTCTGGGCGGGGATGGAAATATGTTTCTAAGAATTAATCTTTCATTGATGCTTCTGCTCCTTCCGTTCTTTGCAGAGGGATCTTTAATAACATCTGACCGCTATGATAAGAGTGATGCCGGAACTGATATTGAGGTTTTAAAATCTATCCTGTCAAGACATCCTGATGACCTGGGAACACTGAAGAGGCTTATTGAGATTACTTTTTCGCTGGAATACTTCGACCAGACGGAGATCTATTGTAAAAAATATCTCGCCATCGAAAAAAGCAGTGATGTTGCTTACATTAAAATACTATCGGCGGCGTCACTCGGTAAGTTCAAATCCGCAGCCGATCAGATTGATCAGTTCATCGGAGAATATAAAAGAGAACTGAACAGAAAAGATATTACACTTCTGAAATACAGGGAGAATATTTACAGAAAATCAAAAGATGTAAAAGCCTATCCCGCCGGGTCAGCCGGGACCGTATGGGGGTCCGGTTCCATTATAAAAGCGGTAATCCCGCGTGAGGGTTTATATACAGGGTATAATTTTAAAGAACATAGCCGGACGATTTTCAGGATTAAAGATGATGCCGCTATTCCTGTTGATGATTATCCCGGTTATCTGTCAGGCCTCCCCGGCAATTCTATAAATTTTGTCTCTTTATCGGATGACGGGAGGGAGGTGATGGCCAGTTCAAGATCGGGAGATTCATCCGGTATATATATACGGAGATTTCTTCCTGATAAAAAGGTGTGGTCACGCTGGGAAAAGCCGGAACATCTGAATCCCGGCAGATGGAATCATTACCCGAATTTTATAAACGGCACCGCAGTATTATTCTCATCATCGGCCTCACCGGATGAATCGGACTACGATATCTATGTTTCGGTGAGAGATGAAGATGGTAGATGGAGAATGGCCCGAAAACTTTCCGGTATAAATACTCCGCTTGATGAAATTTCGATCTGGGTTCATCCTGATGGAGAGACTGTATATTTCTGCTCAAACGGTTATGAAGGGATGGGCGGATTTGATATTTATGGAGCACGGTTGCTTAAGAAAGGGGGATCTTTTGAAGTATCCGGCATTACGAATATCGTTTCTGCAAATACATTCCGTAATGAAAAGTACCCGTTGTTTGTCACACCGTCGGGCAGTGCAGGGTACTTTAATTTCTCGGCTGGTAAAACCCGTGACGTATATAACTGCGGTGAAACCGCCGTCAAACCGGTGCCGGTATTCTTCTATACTGCCGATGTGGTAAGCGACTCAACGGGACTTCCGGTATCCGGAGTTGCCGCAGAATACACGGCGTCAGGAACTGCTTACAGGCTGAACAGGCCGGTGTATTCCGACGGATTTACGGGAACCGTTCTGCGCCGCGATCTGAATTATACAATTACATTAACCGTGGAAGGTTATGAACCATTTTCTAAAACAATTACATTCTCCGGCGGCAATGACATGGTTAATGATAAAATCAGGCTGAAACTCAGGAGGGAAAAACCGGAAAAGATTGAAATAACGGAAACACCGGGTATTGTTACAGTGATTACTGCGATAAATCTTATCGGTTGTGAAAAGGCAAAAGCCCAGATTGTGCAGAAAACGCTTGAGAATTCGATGAAGATCAAAGCAGATAGTGCAGTCCCCGCCGGGATTATATCGTCTTTAAAAGTATGCGGTGATTACCGCTGCGCTTTAAATGAAGGTAAAACAGTCAACGCGGATTTTGTAGTTTTCGGAACCATCGCAAAAAAAGAAAAATCCGGAATGAAGACACTTGGAAAATCCGGGGAGGACCAGTATCTTGCTGCAAGGGTAACTGGAGCAGAATATGTTATTGAGTTAAATCTTCTTGATGCTTCAAACGGCAAGGTGGTTGTTTCGTATAAAAAAACGACGGAGAATACCGACTCTTTGAAAAACATAACAGAAGAATTTATCAGAAAAGTTAAGAGCTTTTTTAAAGGGGTGAATTAAAATTGCAGCAGGAGCTGTTTGCAGGCGCAATCCTCCTCTTCGCTGGTGAAGTTTGACATGGAAATACCGAGGAGCCTCACCTTTTTTCTGCCGGCCTCTGTATATTTTAAAAGCCCCAGTATCTTTTCCATAATTATGTCGGCTGAATCAGCAGGGGTTTCAACTGTTGTACTCCTGGTGGAGAGCTGAAAATCGAAGTATTTTATTTTCAGGGAAATCGTTCTCCCCCTGAGGTTCTTTATTTTAAATGCAGTTTCGAGCTCTATGGCAATCCCGCGAAGAATTGAATGAATCATATCGATGTCGAGTATATCCTCATCAAGTGTAATCTCTCTCCCGTAGGATTTTCTTTCCCGGTATGGCGATACCGGTCTGTTGTCAATTCCGCGGACAATATTGTAGTAAAACATTCCAGCTTTGCCGAAATGTTTTGTCAGTTTTTCCAAATCAGTATTTTTAAGGTCAAGCCCGTTTTTTATTCCAAGTGCGATCATTCTCTTTTCGCTGACCTTCCCGACTCCATAAAATTTTCCTATGGGGAGAGTTTCCATGAATTTTACCGCATCGTCAGGTTTAATCACCGTTATCCCGTCCGGTTTGTTTATCTCCGAGGCGGTCTTGGCCAGGAATTTATTATAGGAAACTCCGGCAGATGCGGTAAGTCCTGTTTCGGTGAATATTCTTTTTCGTATCTCCCGGGCGATAATCGTTGCCGAGTTTATATTCTTTTTGTTTTGAGTAACATCAAGAAAGGTCTCATCAAGAGAGAGAGGTTCGAGAAGATCGGTATACTCCGCGCAGATTCCCATAAAACAGCGTGATGCCTCCTCGTATGCATCAAATCTCGGATAAAGGAAAACCGCGTGAGGGCAGAGCCTGATAGCAGTTTTGGAAGCCATTGCCGAATGTATCCCGTATTTTCTCGCCTCGTAGGAACATGTGGAAACCACACCCCGCCTGTCCGGATCACCCCCGACGATAACAGGTTTCCCCTTCAGGGACGGGTTGTCCCTCTGCTCGATTGATGCGTAGAACGCATCCATATCTATATGTATAATTTTATTACATGCCATACGGTTTATATTTTCAAAACAGCAAAACCGGTCCCTTAATATCTTGCTTTATCCTTCGTCTCATTGTAGAAATTTTCAACACCGGTTTCTTTCATCCGGTTCTGAATCGAAATCCATCTGTGTTTTAAATGCTCATCAAATCCGGTATTATCGCACGGGAAGGAATCACATTGAAAGCAGTAATCAATATTTCTTTCCGCTGAACATCCTTTTACTTTACAGTGAGGGAAAATTTTGCATCCATCAAGCCTGCAGCCCCTGCATTTGACTTCTGAAAAATAATTTAATAAAATTTTAAATTCACTATATTTTAAAAAGATTGGTTCGTTTAACTGTTTTGTAAATCTCTCCGCATAAATATCAAAATTTCCCAGGGCATTTTTTAATTCGGTACTGTTCTTTTTTATTGAACCGGCGGAAAATGCAAAACATTTCTCACATGATATTCCGCAAGGCCCGAGTTTTAATCTGATATCATGATTCATAAAATAAAACCTCCATTCATTAATAGAATCTATTTCTCAATTGAAAAATTTCTTAAATCCCTGTACTGCATCAAGCCTGTATCCAATGGATTCATAAAATTTATGTGCTTCTTTTCTTTGCGCACCTGAGACAAATATAGTATAATAGCAGTTTCTATCGACACAGATATTTTCGATAGCCCGCATCAATTCCCTTCCGATTCCTTTTCCCCTGAAATTTTCTGAAACAACAACATTTTCTATTAACATGAAAGGACGGCAATCATCAACGAGATCATAACAGACTATACCCATCAGCGAACCTGCAAGTCTGTCATTGATCCTGGCACCAAGGAGTATATAGTTTTCATTTTTCTCAATAAAAGAGAAACTCTTTTCCATTTTTTCTATGAACTGATCGTTGCCTGATAACTCTTTAAATAAAACTGCAAGTTCCGGCAGATCATATACGGATATTTTATCTATTTTAAGCATTTTTTGAAATTCCATTTAATCAATATTTTTCCAGGCTGGTGCAGATTATATATCCAGGAAATTATATGTCAACAAATGTTTAGTTATATTGAAAAATATTTATTCCTTCACAAAAAAATTCATATAGACCAGGTTGATTTATTTGAAACGGAAGCGGGGCTCTGACCCCGCTATCCCCTTCACGCTTAACGCTGATGAAAGGCTTATCGCTGCCGCGGGGATCTCTGATGCGGACGAGCCTGATCTCTGACTGAAAGACCCGATAAGTGCTCTGATGCGGAGTTTTATTTTGCAGTCATTTTCAGGTCGATAAAAGAGGCACCCGGCGCATAACCTACGAGTTCAACATAACCTTTCCCTTTGACCGGCTTCCCGTATGATGTCCCATTTACGCTGACTGCACCTTCCCAGTAGGTGACAGGATCGTGGGTGAGTTCCTGGTTCTCCATCACCGGTTTTACTTCAATGACAAGTCCAAGCGGTTTTACCAGTATTTCCCAGTGTGACGGATAATGTGCACCGGATTCCTTGCTGAACCAGGTATCGAGCGTTTTAACCTTAAAATCGCTGAGTTTGAGCCAGCGGGTATTTCCCCGTGCATCGACATATGTCCCGCCTGATTCGGTTGCCATGTTTTTATCGTTCAGAATGATGTAAAGCATCAGTTCAGTGTTGTCTTCAAGCTGGATGCTGAACCAGTCCCATCCGACTTCTGAATTATCGAGTTTCATAGTGCCGTATTCATGGTCCATCCAGGCCTTGCCCGTGACATTTTTTAATTTTCCGCCGGATGTAAGTTTCCCGGTAACATTTAAATTGGTATAAGAATAATAATAATTGGAATAGCTGGCGCTTTTTGCAACAATGCCGCCGGGCCCGTTAAATACAGGATTTTTAGCGGGGCTGAGGATAAGATCAATTGAATAGTCGTCCATATCTGCTTTGACAATATGGGCCCCGTTTGTTGAAGTAGCCGTCCACCCGCTGATTCCAACTGAAAGTTTATCGGGAGAGGCCTCCCAGCACCGGAATACGCTGTTAATCTCATCTGATGCGAATTTTCTGTTGTTTAAATCCGACACCGCGAAATGGGCAAGCATCCCCACATCAAAGAACCAGTAGGCGGGGATAAAAAAAAGACAGCCGGGTGACCGGTCTTCGTTAAGCAGTCGTTTGAAAAAAGATACTTCAAAACCGTATAGCGATCCATCATCAGCCTGGAGATGACCTGTGTAATACCACCATTCCATCTGCGCATTGTAATGTGCAGCTTCATCTTTCGGCAGTTCCATCGGTTTTACCGGTCTGTTGTGATCAATTATATATTTCGGAGTGCAGGAAAAAATAACAGCTAAAACAATAATGATTTTATAATATTTTTTCATTATTTGATCCTTTTTGAAATATTAACAGCCCGTCCATCTTCCTGATCTCGAAGTAAATAACCGGGAATAAATATCTGCCGCTGTCTGATGGGAGATGTAAACTCCCTGCCGGTTTTTTATATTGTTTTATAATTATAAAAAATGTTCATGAATATAATATGGAGATTGTTTATTCTTTCAGTTCCGATTTTTTTTTCCGGATTACTTCTTTAAAACCTCTTGGCATAACGTCTGAATATTTCAAATCGGAAGGAAGACTGTCATAATATTCCACCGCGATTCTCACAACCTTCGGGTGCGGATGGTTTACAGCTGATTTCATCGGACCGCCTATGAAAGCGTTTGGCAGAATCTTTATATATTCCGCAGCCAGCATCTGATCCAGCGGTTCCATATAATTAAAAGAAGTTTTCGGATCACTGCTGAAAGCCGCTGACGAATCCAGAATCTTCATTATAGTTTTTGCAGATTCAATGTAAACCTGTTTCATGATCTCTTTTACTTCTTTATAGTCCTGCATGTCTTTGATCTCTTCGTCACTCGACAGGTCGGGAAACTGTTTTAACATATAGATTGCATTAAGCTGTTTTCTCTGATTTTCATTTTTCAGCTCTTTCATTATATTCCTGGCAATTTCTTTACATTTTGCAAGAGTCTGTTTTCTTTCTTCAAAATCTGTTTTCATATCAGTTTCCCCGCAACATTGATTGTCATACGAATGTAAAATTCTGTAAAAACTGTTTATCTTTTTCTCTTTCTTTTACCTTTCGGTTTTTTCTTTTCAACCTGGACCGGTGTAACCTCTTTTATTTCTTCCTGGCTGATGACCTCGGTTTTTACTTCCTGAGGTATAATTTCTGTTTTTTTCTCGTTTCTGCCTGCAGGATCTTCCATACCTTTTCCTTTAAGGTCCAGATAACCTTTTGTCAGGAGATTATGGAAATCCTTAATCTGTTCAGAGTCTTCCATAAACCACGACTCTTCATAATCCTCGTAAAATATTTTATTTTTTACTGTTTTCCCGTCAACAACAGAATAGATAACTTCCTCAGTGCGTTCGCCCAGCGCAAGTTTCGCGATTGCCCCGTACTGGGTTTTACTGTAATTGAATTTTACGTAGGGAGTAGTTTCGAAAGGGATATCCCCTTCGAACCAGGTACGTGTGTCCTGATTTGAAAATGCGCTGAAGTTAAATACCGATCCGGAGAATTGTAAATCTCTGCTGTCCCATTCTTTGAAACATTTTTCAAGATTGGCAATAAATTCCTTTATATTCTGGGCCTGTATTATATAAGGATAATCGTAATGAAGAATGAGATCCTCTATCACCGGCTGTATTGAAGAAGATTTAGCGGGAACTATCATAAGGTAATAAGTTTTTTTCCCCTCCGGTAAATAGTCAACCGCGGAGACAACATAAAAGTCTCTCCGGATATTGTCATCCTCCCCCTTGATAATAAGCATTTCAGTCCGTAAAGCTGAAACTTTCAGGTCATGGTTAGCAATTGATGAATACTCGATAATCCTGGATGAACATCCGGTAATTAAAAACGGGATCAATAAATAAGAACAGCAGATAATTAATTTTTTCAGTTTGCCTGATTTCACAATATACTCCTTAAAAAATTATATAGCCGGTTCTCTTAATTTTCACTTTCCTGAAAATTTTATAATCCCGGTTTGCAATACAGTCAACATTTATGCACGTTTAATAACGGTATTAATCGATTTATATATATATTATATGGTATTTATTCCATATTCTTTTTTCAACTTAAAGTGCGCCGGGATAAATTATCTCCGGAAAATCTTAACTGTAAAAACCGCCGGCTGATTGGGCCTGGTAAAAAATAATCCCTCTAAACAGATATCGGTCAAGATCTGTCGATTTTTGAATAAATTTATTAACAAGGATATTTTGCAGTCATTTCAGGCCCGGTTTTATTTCAGGCTCTGACCCCTTTTATTTTCTTGACAATTAAACTGTAATATATTTTATTACACTATATGATCAACAGTGATTTTGCATTAAGTGTACATACAATTCTTCTTCTTTCCACGTATCAGGGGGAGCTTCTTACAAGCGGCAGACTTTCGGAACTACTGAAAGTTCATCCTGTACGTATAAGAAAAGTTTTATCGAAAATGAAGAGCAAAGGATTTATCGAATCAAAAGAGGGGAACAGCGGAGGATTTTCAATCTCCTGCGATATATCTAAAGTTTCCCTGAAGGAGATTTATCTTCTTAACCAGGAGGATCTTCTTAAGCCGAAATGTCATGATTGCTGTGTTTCATGCAAAATAGGTTCAAATATAGAAAAGGTTCTTGATCAGATTCTTATCGGCGCAGATGATAAATTTCAGGAATACCTCGAAAAGTTTACTTTAAAGAGTGTTCTTGAGATGTTATAGGTTTTTTTTGAATTGAACTGTAATTAAATATTTTACAGTTCAATTTTAGTCTGCCGGATCCGGAATTTTATGCAATATCAGGTTGTGGGGTCAGAGCCTCATAGACGGTTTTGTTGCGGGGGGGATGATTTTGCCGAATCAGCTGTTTCATTTACAGATGAATTTAATACAGGTTAAACTGTAATAAATAAAATTACAATACAAAGGAGATTTTTATGAT
>Ga0116171_10004363_pt1 | contig 12763 bp, 7 predicted proteins | sample AD_JPNHW2_MetaG_FD_89798 | JGI IMG/M metagenome (GOLD analysis project Ga0116171, IMG submission 89798) | Active sludge microbial communities of municipal wastewater-treating anaerobic digesters from Japan - AD_JPNHW2_MetaG | ecosystem: Engineered > Bioreactor > Anaerobic > Digestate | place...
CAAATCCATACGCATTGACAATCGGCCCCACCGTGATGTCAAACGCCCCCCCGGACAGATCGCTGACCTTGAGCGAGAGTGCAATCACCTCGCGAGTCCTGGGGGAAAGCGGAAAGGGATTGAGTGACCGCGAGGCATTGAATCTCGAAATCTCAGACTCGGGACGAAAGTTGGACATGAGGTTGTTGACCTCGTCGAGTCGTTTTCCGATGGCGGCGGCAATGTTCTGTTTCTCCAGGTCGGCCAACGCGGCCGTCCGGACCGTCCGATACTGCACGGTATAGGTGGTCCCCATTGTGTTGCCCCGAATATCCTGGAGAACCAGGGAGGGACGCCCCAGTTCGCGCAGCAGAAACACCGCCACAACCAGCAGCAACACGGCAATGGCGTGGAGCGCATACTGCGTCCACAGGTCATCCAGAAAACGCCGCTGCGCCGGACTCAGACGCAACGACTTGAGATACGCGAGGAATTGCCGTCCAGACGCCGGTCCCTTCACCGACCAGGGCCGTTCGTCCCGGAAGACCTGAAGCACGACCCGTCCCCCCGCCTGCATTTGGCGGCAGAAACGAGCGGCTTTGACAACCATCGGGCGCTTACGCATGGAGTTCCGCCACATGTTCGCGCGTCCAGTCCTCGATATCGGGCGCGCAGTACTGAACCCGCACCTTCTTGAACTCGCGCCGGGAATGGAGTAGGGCATAATCTTCAAGACCGGTGGCGGCTCGAATGGCCTCGACCGCCTGAAGCGTTTCCGCCTCATCGCGTCCGTGGATCATGGCGTAATGCGAGTAAGGCCAGTCCGGCGGATACGTGGGACGCTGGTAACAGTGGGAGACCTGAGGCACGGCGGCCATGTTCCGACCCGCCGTTTCGGCCTGTTCGGGCGGAACGTTCCAGGCGCTCATGATGTTGGCGGTATAGCCCGCTTGGCGGTGGCGCAGAATCGCGGCAAAGCGGCGCATGGCCCCCCGTTCGAGGAACTGCCGCGCCAGATTCAACAACTGAACGGAAGTCAGCCCCTGAGTCGCAGCCAGCGTCGAAAAGGGCTCCGCTTCCAGAGGTAGATCCGTCTGAAGGGCGCGAACCGCAGCCTGTTCGAGGTCACTCAGAGGCACTACCGCTTCATGAACCGGGTTGGAGAGACCGGAATCGGTCTCCGATCCCGGACGCTCCGCTTCCAGAAACTCACCTTCCGGTTCCCCCATCGAGAACCACACGCCAATCTTGAAAACCCGAAATGCCGGAAGAAAAAGCCAGGTACGCGCCCCGGCCAGACGAGCCAGCGCCCGGGCATGCGCGCGCAGATCCGCTTCGGGCGGCACGGTGAGGGTGCTCCAGAGATTGAACCGGTGTTCGCGTTCGTAGTTGTGACTCACGCCCGGGTGGCTGTTGATGCGCGCCGCCGCCGATTCCAGAGCCTCGGGCGGCAATTCGAACGCCAGCAGAGTGCTCTGATACCCCAAGGCAGCCGAATCGAAGATTGCGCTGAGCTGACGGATGAGCCCCGATTCTTTCAGGGCGCGCAGGCGCGTCAGAAGCGCCTCTTCCGACAATTGCAACCGTTCCGCCAGGACCCGAAAGGGACGCTCATCCAAGGGGAAGGCCGTCTGAACGGCATCCAGAATGCGGCGATCGAGATCGTCGAGGGACAGCATGAACAGCCTCTTCCTGATTTCCTCTTACAGAACGGCTTTTGCCGCAATCAAAGCTTCACGCTGCGCGGCCAGCGTTGCGTCCACATCGGCGTCCGTGTGGGCCGCCGAAACAAAGGCCGCCTCGAACTGCGCCGGCGCCAGATACACGCCCCGGTCCAACATGGCGTGGAAGTAGACCGCATAGGCCTTCGTATTGCACCCGGCGGCCGTTTTCCAGGAAGTTACGCGCTCGGGGGTAAAGAAAAGGCACGACATGGACCCCACCCGCGTGGTGTACAGGTCCAGTCCCAGGTCTTTCAGGTTCTGCCGGGTTCCGGCTTCCAGACGGGCCGAATGTGCCTCGAGGGCCTCATAGAATCCCGGCTCGCGCAACAGTTTCAGGGTTTCAATTCCCGCGGTCATGGCCAACGGATTGCCCGACAGGGTCCCCGCCTGATAAACCGGTCCCTCGGGGGCCACCTTCGCCATGATGTCCGCGCGACCGCCATAGGCCCCCACGGGCAGGCCGCCCCCGATGATCTTACCCAGAGTGGTCATATCCGGCCTCACCCCATAGAGTTCCTGAGCCCCCCCCAGCGCCACCCGGAACCCGGTCATCACTTCGTCGAAAATCAGAACGATCCCCTCGCGGGTACAGATTTCGCGCAAACCCTCCAGGAAGCCCGGTTCGGGCGGGACCACACCCATGTTGCCTGCGACCGGCTCGACAATGACCGCCGCAATCTCACCCGGATAACGCCGGATGCGAACCGCGACCGATTCCAGGTCGTTGTAGGACGCCAGCAGCGTATCAACGGCAGCGCCGGGCGTCACACCGGGGCTGTTGGGCACCCCGAGCGTCGCCGCTCCGGAACCGGCGGCGATCAGAAAACTGTCCGAGTGGCCATGATAACACCCCTCGAACTTGACAATCTTGTTGCGTCCCGTGAACCCGCGCGCCACGCGCACGGCGCTGAGGGTCGCTTCGGTGCCGGAATTGACCATGCGGACTTTCTCGATCGAGGGGACAATCTCGACGATCAGGCGCGCCAGCTGGTTCTCGAGTACCGTGGGAGCGCCAAAACTGGCGCCCCGCGCACAGGCCTTCTGGAGCGCCTCGACCACGCGCGGGTGAGTGTGGCCGACGATCATCGGGCCCCACGACCCGACATAGTCAATGTATTCGCGTCCCTCGACATCGCGGATGCGGGCGCCCGACGCGCTCTCGATGACCACGGGGGTCCCCCCCACCGCGGCAAACGCGCGCACGGGGGAGTTGACCCCACCGGGAATCAGTGTACGGGCTTCTTCCATGATCTGTTGACTGGTTGGCATATCAATCACAACTCCTTTGAAACACCCAATTGGGCTTTCGGTTCATACACACAGAACGGTTCTTCGGCCAGATAATCCCCCGTGGCCGCATACGCGCGGGCGCGACATCCCCCGCACACACGCCGGTATTCGCAGTACCCGCACCGACCGTGATACCCGTCGAGGTTGCGCATGGCCAGAAAAACAGGCGACTCTTCCCAGATCCGTTTGAAATCATACTGAACCGATCTCAGGTCTCCACATTCTTCTTCGAGAAAACCGCAGATCTGAAGTTTGCCGACGTGCGAAATGAAGGCGAAAGACTGTCCCCCCATACACCCCTTCGACATCGCGTCGAGACCGTGGGTCTGCGGCGTGACCAAGCGACCCTTCTCGCGCTCGCGCTGACGCAGAATGCGGTAGTAGTGCGGTGCGCAGGTGGGCTTGAAGAGAATCGGCAACGACTCGCGCTTCTCGTAGATCCAGTTGAGCGTCCGCTCGTACTCTTCGGGTGTCAGGCTCTGTTCGGCCATTTCGCGTCCCCGGCCCGTAGGCACCAGCAGAAACGGGTGGTAGGCCGCCGCGCCGATCTCGATGGCCAAATCCAGAATCTTATCGAGTTCGTGGAGGTTGTGTTTCGTGACGGTCGTATTGATCTGAAACGCCAGCCCGGCCTCGCGGGCATTGCGGGCGGCGCGCATCACACTGTCGAACGCCCCCTCGACGCGCCGGAACCGGTCGTGACTCTCGGCCGTGGCGCCGTCAAGACTCAGACTGATCCGTTCGATGCCACAGGCCCTCATCCGCTCGGCGGCCTCGACCGTCAGCAACTGGCCACACGGCGCCATCACCATGCGCAGTCCCAGATCCGACCCGTGGCGGGCGATATTCCAGATGTCCGGACGCAGCATCGGCTCGCCGCCGGTGAGAATGATGATCGGCTTGCAGAACGACGCAATATTGTCGAGGGTCCGGCAAATTTCCTCTTCGGTCAGTTCATTGGGGTAGGGACCGAACTGCGCCGCCGCCCGGCAATGGACACAGTTCAGGTTACACGACCGCGTCACCTCCCACGCAATGAGACGCGGCAGGTACACGGCGGAACCGGGGGAATGCGAAAAAGACGAGGGAGAGGCTTCAAACGGATGCGGCATGGCTGGGAAAAAAGACTCCATTCTCGAACATTTTCCGCATGACATGAATCGGTTCATTGTCCATTGTCAATTATCCATTATCCATTTCGGCAACTTTTGAAAAAGGCTCGACAGAATAAAAATAGCCCACTCCTCACGCCAGCCACTTCGCCGCATCCTTGGCGGAGTAGGTCAGAATGATATCCGCTCCCGCGCGCCGGAAACCGGTCAGCGTTTCGAGCACGATGCGCTTTTCGTCAATCCATTCCCGGGCGGCGGCCGCCTTGACCATCGCATACTCGCCACTGACGTTGTAAGCCGCCACGGGTCGCCCGAACCGCTCGCGCACACGCCAGATGATGTCCATGTAGGCCAGGGCGGGTTTGACCATCACAATGTCGGCGCCCTCCTCGACATCGAGCCGCACTTCCTCGAGCGCCTCGAGCGCGTTGGCCGGGTCCATCTGATACGACCGGCGGTCACCGAACTGTGGCGCGGAATCCGCCGCCTCGCGGAAGGGGCCGTAATACCCCGACGCGTACTTGGCCGAATACGCCATGATCGGAGTATTCTCGAACCCGGCGTCGTCGAGTCCCGCCCGGATGGCCGCCACGCGCCCATCCATCATGTCGCTCGGAGCCACCATCGTGGCGCCCGCCCGTACATGACTCACCGCCACCCGGGTCAGCAATTCGAGCGCTTCATCGTTCTGGACCACTCCCTGGCAGACCGGCCCGCAATGACCGTGATCGGTGTACTCGCACAAACACACATCGGTGACGATTTCCACATGGGCATCCGGCGCCCCCGTATTGACCTCATTCGCCAGCGCCGCGCAGGCGCGCTGAACGATCCCCTCTTCCGCATAGGCGCCCGATCCCACCGCGTCTTTGTTTTCCGGAATCCCGAACAGCAACACCCCCGGAATCCCCAGATCGCGCACCTCTTTGCATTCCTCGACCAGCCGGTCCACCGACAGGTGGTAACAACCGGGCAACGAGGAGATTTCCTGGCGGACATTCGTCCCCGGGACCACAAAGAGCGGGTAAATCAGGTCATCCACGGAAAGCCGCGTCTCGCGGACCATTCGGCGCAGACTCTCGGTGGCCCGCAGACGCCGCATCCGCAGTTTCGGGAAAATAGACATCGGGTTTTGCCTCACTTTCTCTCAGCCCTCAGACTTTTTCTCTGGAGCATTTTCTTCGACAAACTCCCTGCCGTCCAGAAAATTTTTCCGGGGAGAACGAAGTCCTCGATCCTTCACGTTTCTGTCGCCCCTCCGGGGCTTGAACTTGTTTTGCGCTTTCTTCCGGGGGTTCCCTTCGGTCACCCCCGGCTACTAACCGTCGCCCCCTCCGGGGGCTGAAAACCTCAAGAAATTCGATTTCTCGAATCCCTCATGTGTAAGGCTGAAGAATCAAGACCCCGGAGAACGAAGTGGGCAGGAATGGACAGAAGTGGGCAAGGAAGCGGGAACATGTCTCCCCTCTCCTCGCAATACCCCTATATCGTCTCCAGTTCACAGGTCTCCCGCAGGTCCGGGATCGCAACCGGGAGGTTCAACTCCTTCTCGAGCCGCTCGCGCAACGCCTGCAACCCCTCATCTTCTCCGTGAACCAGGAAGACCTTGCGCAGCTGCGGGCTGGTGTCGCGCACCTGACGGGCGTACGCGACCAGGTCGTTCTGGTCGGCGTGGCCGCTCATGGTGTTGAGCGTCGCCACTTCGGCGCGCAGGTCGTGCATCTCGCCCAGCAGGCGCACGGGACTCTGGCGCTCGACAATCCGCCGCCCCAGCGTTCCCTCGGCCTGATACCCCACAAACATGATGCAGTTGCGCGGGTCCTCGATCGTATTGTGCAGATGGTGCACCACGCGCCCGCCTTCACACATCCCGGAGGCCGAAATGATGATCGCCGCATCCGGGTCCCCATTGAGCCCCTTGCTCTCCTCCAGGCTCTGGATATACTTCACCCGCGGGAACTTCAGAATGTCATGATTTTCCGCGAGCAGATCGAGCATTTCGGCATCGAAACATTCGGAATGGCGCCGAAAGACCTCGGTAGCCTTGACCGCCAGCGGACTGTCCACAAACACCCGAATGGGAGGCAACTTGCCCTCGGTGTTCAGCTCATTGAGGAAGTAGATCACCTCCTGGGTCCGCTCGACCGAAAAACTGGGGATGACAATCTTCCCGCGCCGGTCCCACACCCGCTGGATCACCTGGCGCATCTCTTCCTTCGCATCCGCAATCGGGTCGTGCAGACGCGAGCCATAGGTGCTCTCCATCAGCAACCAGTCCACCCCGGACGGAACTTCGGGGTCGCGCAGGATCGGCAACCCGTTACGCCCGATATCGCCACTGAACACGATGCGCCGACTGTTGCCGTTGTGGCAAACATCCAGCCAGATGGAGGCAGAGCCCAGAATATGCCCGGCTTCGTGGAACTTCGCTTCCACCCCTTCACACAGGGAGATGGATTCCAGGTAGGCCCGTCCCTCGAATTGTTTCAGGCACTGTTCCGCATCCTCGACCGTGTAGATGGGTTCCACCACCTCCTTCGACCCGGCCTTCTGACGTTTCTTCGTGTGCCACTGGGCGTCACGCTCCTGGAGCGAGGCGCTGTCGAGCAGCATCGCATCGCACAGATCGGCCGTCGCCTGAGTGCAGTAGATCGGCCCCTTGAAATCCTGCTTGACCAGGTTCGGCAGGTTCCCGCTGTGGTCAATGTGGGCGTGCGAAAGCAACACACAATCCACCGCGCGGGGATCGAACCCGAAATTCAGATTCCGTTCGTATGTCAGATTCCGCGGTCCCTGATACATGCCACAATCCAGAAGCACCTGACACCCATTGATGCCCAACAAATGCCGCGACCCCGTGGTGGAGCGCGCCGCCCCATGAAACGCTATTGAAAGATCCATCGTTCTGTTCGCTCCTTCTCAAGAGTTCCCTGAGCCTAAACGGGTCGGGCTTTCAGAGCAATGAAAAAGAGAAGGGGAACCATTTGTCAGGTTCCGCCGCTTTTCCCTCCCCTCCTCATCGGAAAACAGGAAAATCCAGCCAATTGGGGCATAATCCCGGAATAATTGGAAAAATGTTGTCCCCGGCCCCCTTGATAGTCGTGCCCCGCAACAAAATAGATAATCCATTCAGGATCAGGCATTGGCGAGAAATCAGACAGAGAATTGCGCTCTTTCCCCGGAATGGGACGGTCCCGAAAGACTCGTCGAATTCCAGAAAAGACTGGATATTTCGCCCCCTTTTCCGTAAAAATGCCCTGTTTGCATCCGCATTCCCGTTCCGATTACAGCCGGAACCCGGGGGAGCGCCAGAACCGGAACATCGGGAGATCCGGCCTGGGCTCAGTCCAAAGTGTCGCCTCGGCCACTGGCGATCTGAACGCGACCAGCGGATGGCCACCTATACCGAAAGGAGTCTTGCATGAGACTGAAAACCCCGATCTATTTCCTGGCGTTCGCGATCCTGATGGTCGCGGCCACCCTGGCACAGGCCGAATGGAAGCCTGTGGAGGGGAACATCATGACCCGGTGGGCCAAGAACGTATCGCCCGACAAGGTCCTGCCCGAGTACCCGCGGCCCCAGATGGTCCGCAAGGAATGGAAAAACCTCAACGGCCTGTGGGAGTACGCCATCGTCGAGAAAGACGCGCCGAAACCGACAAAATTCCAGGGAGACATTTTGGTACCTTTCGCCGTCGAGTCGGCTCTCTCGGGCGTCAAAAAGACCGTCGGTGAAACAAACCGCCTGTGGTACAACCGCACGTTCACGGTTCCGAAAGAATGGAAGGGCCAGCGCGTTCTGCTGCACTTCGACGCGGTGGACTGGGATGCCAAGGTCTGGGTGAACGACAAGGAAGTCGCCGCGCACCAGGGCGGCTTCGATCCGTTCACCGCCGACATCACCGACGCCCTGAACGACAAAGCCGAACAGACGCTGGTTGTTTCCGTCTGGGACCCGAGCGACCAGGGGCCGCAACCCTGCGGCAAGCAGCACAAAAACCCCGAGGGGATCTGGTACACCCCCGTCACCGGCATCTGGAAAACCGTGTGGCTCGAACCGGTTCCCGCAGCCAGCATCCAGAGCCTCAAGATCGTTCCGGATATTGACAAGGGCGTCGTGACCATCTCCGCCCAGACCACCGGCGCCAAGGACAGTGACGAAGTCGCCATCGAAGTGCTGGACGGCACGAACGCCGTCGTGTCGGGCAAGGCCGCTCCCGGGAAACCCGCCGAACTGAAGATCGCCAACGCGAAACTCTGGTCCGTGGACACCCCGTTCCTCTACAACCTGCGCGTGACACTGAAACAGGGCGACAAGGCCGTGGACGCCGTGGACAGCTACTTCGGCATGCGGAAAATCTCGCTCCAGAAGGACGAAAAGGGCATCGAGCGCCTCGCCCTCAACAACAAGATCCTCTTCCAGTACGGCCCGCTCGATCAGGGCTGGTGGCCCGACGGGCTCTACACCGCCCCGACGGATGAAGCCCTCAAGTTCGACATCGAAATGACCAAGAAAATGGGCTTCAACATGATCCGCAAGCACATCAAGGTCGAGCCCGCCCGCTGGTACACCTACTGTGACCAGTTGGGGATCGTCGTGTGGCAGGACATGCCGAGCGGCAACGTGAGCGAAGCGCGCAAGAAAAACGCCGAAGAAGGCAAAAAGGCCGCCGCGCAGTTCGAACTCGAACTCAAACGGATGATTGACAACCTTCAGAACTATCCCAGCATCATCATGTGGATCCCCTTCAACGAGGGCTGGGGCCAGTACGACACCGAGCGCATCGTCAAGTGGATCAAGGAGTACGAACCCTCGCGCCTGGTCAACAACGCCAGCGGCTGGACCGACATGCACGTGGGCGACCTGCGCGACCACCACGACTATCCCAGCGCCGGAAAACCGCAACCGGAACCGAACCGCGCCGACGTGCAGGGTGAGTTCGGCGGCCTGGGCCTGCCCGTCAAGGGTCATTTGTGGAAAGACGACTCGAAGAACTGGGGCTACCGTACGTTCAGCGATACGGAGAAACTCGCCGCCGACTACGAGCGCCTGATGCGTCAGGTCCACGTGTTCATCGGCCAGGGCCTGTCCGCCGCCGTGTACACCCAGACCACCGACGTGGAAGTCGAAGTCAACGGCCTCATGACCTACGACCGCGAAGTCTTCAAGTTCAAACCCGAGTGGCTCGCCCAGGTCAATGGCCGTCTCTACCAGACCCCGCCCGTGGTGACCCCCCTCGTCCACACCTCGGAAAAATCCGACGTGACGTGGCGCTACACCACGACAAAACCCGCCGACGGCTGGGAAAAGGCCGACTTCAAGGACGCCGACTGGAAGGAAGGCAAGGGCGTGCTGGGAACCAAAGACACCCCCGGAGCCGCCGTGCGCACCGTCTGGAACACCCCCGACGTCTGGACGCGCCGCGTCGTCGAACTGCCCGACCTGACGGGCAAGACGGTCGAACTCTCGCTCCTGCACGATGAAGACGCCGAAGTCTATATCAACGGCGTTCTGGCGGCGGAAGTCAAGGGCTACACCACCACCTACGATTCCGTGGCGATCAGCGCGGAAGCCCAGAAGACCCTCAAGGCCGGGAAAAACGTCCTCGCGATTCATTGCCACCAGACCACGGGTGGTCAGGCCATCGACGCCGGGCTGAACGCCATCGAGTACCCGAAAGGGAAATAACCCGAATCCCGATTGTGGGTTGAGAACAAACACCGATTGCATCAAAATCCAAGCCTCGCCCGTGAGCCAGACGGCCCACGGGCGAGGCTATTTTCCGGAAACGATTTCACCCGAACGTCCCTCCAATTGTCCCCAAACTCCCCTTCGTTATCAACGAAAACGCCGAAAGGCGAATACGAAGCCCCCCCCCAATCAATAAACGAAGAAAAAATATCGCACAGAGACGCAGGGACGCTGAGAACCGTTCTATTCAACCATAAAAAAGCACAAGAGGCACAACGGGCCCCCAGGAACTCCTCATTGTCCGACCAATTGTCAGATTGTCGGATGCCGGGAAGTCTCTTCGTCCAACACGAGGGGGGATGGCCCGGAGGTGGCACGGGCGTCCCGCCCGTGATTTGCCGACGTTCTCGTCGGCCGGGCCGGGAATTTCGGGGGTTTTGTCCTGGAGCCTCCTCATGGGCGAGACGCCCATGCCACCTCAAAGCCGCCTTCCCGTCGGTGTGAGAACCCGAATATAGGAAATGTTGGTTCGACAATGAGGAGTTCCTGCAACGGGGCCCTATTCTTGTGCTTTTTGTGCTTCTTGTGGCTGAAATCGTCGAGACTTACGCCGTTTCCGAAAAACAGCCGGACATGACTTCTGTGCCTCCTGTGGCCGAAAAATCGGCTCTCCGCGTCCCGGCGTCTCTGCGCGATTCCATTCTCTCGATCCACTCTCGGGGGTACGGAATATAGGTTCCTTGAAAGAATCTGTGGGTAAATTTTGGTGAGTTTTTCGCCTTGGGTCCCAAACACAATCGCGCTTTCCGTCATTCCCGCGCAAGCGGGAACCCAGGTCCGGGGCGATCTGGTTGATTGTGTTTCTCCTCGGTTTTCCTTCTGTTTTTCTCGTTCACGCGTCCCTGGGTCCCCGCGTTCGCGGGGATGACGAATGGGGACGAGAGTCGGGAAACTCGGACCGCAAGCCCGGAAAAGGACCTGACCCCAAATCGGGATCGAAAATAAGTCCGGTTTTATTGCCGAGGGGAATCCATAAACGGCTCTATTCAAGAGAGTGAACAGAAAGAACGACTGCCCACAAATTCTTTCGAAGAGGCGGAATATATTTGTGTAGTGTCCGCCACTCCGAAATTGTCCCTTGACTCCCCACCCTGCCGGGGCATAGGTTTGAGCCAGCAGAACGAGTACTATTTTACCGGGGCCACCAGACGGAACATCCGGGGTTTTGTTGCGTGTTCCGAACCGGCTCGGCTCAGAAGAGAGGACTGTATGAAGCGTGTGTGTATCGCCAGTTGTTGTGCCATCCTGTTGTTCGTGTGTGGAGTTTCCATTCAGGCCGCCGACGAGAAAAAGTACGAGGCCAACTGGGAATCGCTCGACAAGCGACCCATGCCGGAGTGGTACCCGGACGCCAAGTTCGGGATCTTCATCCACTGGGGCACCTACTCGGTGCCCAGCTGGGGCGAACGGGACCAGTACGCCGAGTGGTACTGGAATTATGCGTTCGAAGCCGACGGGAAGACCCTGAAAAACAACACGTGGGGGAACTCCCACAAGAAGAACTTCGGGGCGGACTTTCCGTATCAGAACTTTGCGGCCATGTTCAAGGCCGAACTGTTCAACCCCGACGAATGGGCCGACATCTTCCAGCGCTCCGGCGCGAAATACATCGCCCTGACCTCGAAGCACCACGAGGGTTTCTGCCTCTGGCCCAACGAGCAGGCCAGCAAGACCTGGGGGCGTCCCTGGAACAGCGTCGAGACCGGTCCGCACCGCGACCTCGCGGGCGACCTGACCCAGGCCGTGCGCGCCAAGGGACTCAAGATGGGCTTCTACTACTCCCTCTACGAGTGGTTCAACCCCCTCTGGCTCACCGACAAGAAACGTTACGTGGACGAACACATGACGCCCCAGTTCAAGGATCTCGTGACGCGGTACAAACCCTCGATCATCTTCAGCGATGGCGAATGGGACCTGCCCTCGTCCGAATGGAAAAGCCCGGAACTCCTGGCGTGGCTTTTCAACGAGTCGCCCTGTCGTGACGAAGTGGTGGTGGACGATCGCTGGGGCAAAGACACCCGTCACAAACACGGCAGTTACTACACGACCGAGTACGGCGCGGGCCTGCCCGACGCGAAGAACTTCTGGGAGGAAAACCGCGGCATGGGTTTCTCCTACGGCTTCAACCGCAACGAACCCCTGAGCAATTACCGTACGGGTCACGAACTGGTCTGGATGTTCGCCGACCTGGTGAGCCGAGGCGGGAACCTCCTCCTCAACATCGGCCCCACCGCCGACGGGCGCATCCCGGTCATCATGCAGGACCGCCTGCTCTACCTGGGCGACTGGCTCAAGGTCAACGGCGAGGCGATCTACGGCACCCGCACGTGGAAGAAGACCAACCAGTGGACCGCGGGCGAAACGCCCAAACAGGAACACGGCGAGTTCAAGGTGAAATACTCGATCCTGGAAACGGCGGGCCAGAAACCGCGCGTGGACAAGGACGGCAAACAGTGGGCCGTCAAGAACGTCTTCTTCACCTTCAAACCGAAGGAAAAGACGCTCTTCGCCATCACCCCCGGCTGGCCGAAGAACGAACTCCTCCTCGAAGGCGTGAAAGCCACCCCGGGCCAGACCGTCGTGACGCTCCTCGGACGCGACGGCGAAATGAAGTGGGAAACGAAGGGCGACAACCTCGTCATCCAGGTCCCCCTCCTGACCGTGGACGAAGTCCCCTGCCGCGACGCCTTCGCGTTCAAGATCACGAACGTGGAATAGAGACGACAAGCGGAAAGAAACGAAAGAGGGACAGGATTTACAGGATTCACAGGATTTTGGAGAACCTCCGATCATCCTGTGAATCTGGTCAATCCTGTTCCTGTTTTTTTTCGAGACGAAATTTCAAAAGGAACTTCGTGTCTTCGTGCCTTCGTGTGAAACGCGGTACAACAGTAATTCACACAAGG
>Ga0116171_10004366_pt1 | contig 12755 bp, 10 predicted proteins | sample AD_JPNHW2_MetaG_FD_89798 | JGI IMG/M metagenome (GOLD analysis project Ga0116171, IMG submission 89798) | Active sludge microbial communities of municipal wastewater-treating anaerobic digesters from Japan - AD_JPNHW2_MetaG | ecosystem: Engineered > Bioreactor > Anaerobic > Digestate | place...
ATACAAAAAATACGGATCCACATTAATCCGGTATCCGGTAATGGGAACTGCAGCATTGTTCTGCCGGTAAATGCCGGAATCCGAGTCTCTCCATAAAAAGAAATTTTTCTTGTCCTGATACATGTAATTTGCATTGAAGCCCACTGAAAGGCCCTCGATTTTTTTGGCCCGGTACCTGAAATTGATATTGGCCCTGGTTCTGGCTTCTCCCTCGTCTTGACGAAAACCCTGATTTTCAAATAAGTTACCTCCAACCACAAGGTCAAATTGTCCTATTTGACGGGAATGAGAGAAGTTAATACCTCCAAATCCCGGGTTTTTTACTCCAAACATAGATAAGGGGTTAACAAATTTCCCCACCACGGTATTGGTGTATAAAGGGTCATAGTTATACCACCAGGCCGCGCTGCGGTTTTGGGGATTGAGATACAATCCGCTGTTCACAGAAATCTTTGTTTCCGGTTTTGATTTTGGATAGGCTGTCCGCAGGTTAATAACCCCGTTTAATGCCGAAGAACCAAACAAAGCCGAAGATGCTCCTTTGATAATTTCAACCTGTGACAGATTTTCAAGAGGCAGGTAATTCCACTTTGAATCTCCGCCATCCGGCGAAAGCATCGGCAAATCGTCTACCAGCACCATGACACGGCTCCCCGCTCCGTAGCTATATCCGCTGCCGCCACGAATACTGGGCTGATTATCATTAATATCGACACCCGAAACTTTATTTAACGAACTCGTGATATTGTTGGTATTTCTGTTTTCTATCTGATTAGGTTTCAGCACATCCATCGAAATGGTAACATCCGAAAATTTTTGTTCAAACTTACCCGCGCTCACTACTACACCCTCAATTGCTGTTGCCTGTTCAATCATCTCGACACTGATGATTTTGGTTTCACCCGGTTTGATATCCAGCAATTTGGTAACATTGGCATAACCAAGTATTTTGAACACTACACGAACAGCCTTACCCGTATGTACCTTAACGGTAAATGATCCATCTAATCCGGAACTTACCCCTGTTTTATCACTCGTCATCACACTTACGCCAGGTATCGTTTCTTTTGTGGTGCTATTATAAATAACTCCTTTTACGGTAGCTTCTTGCGAAAAAACCGAAACCGCCGCACACAGCAATACAATGTTTAGTAAAAAGTATCTTTTTATCATAAAAAAGTATTTAATAATTTTTTCGGATACAAATTTATACAATAAATTTTTATCATTCTCTTTGATATTGTTCAACCAATCTGTAATTAGTTGACATATAATTATTTAAAAAATTTCAACATTTCTGAATTTTCAAACATTTTTCAAAAAAAGATATCTTTTCTGATTATTTTATTAGTTTTACGTTCTTTTTCAATCATTTCTAAACCAATTATCATGATATTATATCAGATAGCGGTTACACTTATACCGGGAATAGGCGATATTACCGGCAAAAAGCTGATAGCGTATTGTGGCGGTATAGAAGGTGTTTTCAGCGACAAAAAACAACATTTGATGAAAATTCCGGGCATCCGCGAAACCTTAGCCACATCAATTATTAATGGCAGGACCAACGCCTTGAAACGTGCTGAAAAAGAGATTGCTTTCATTGAAAAATATAATATCAAATGTTATTTCTTTACAGAAGAAACCTACCCGCGCCGGCTGAAAAATTGCGTTGATGCTCCCATGATGATTTATCATAAGGGCAATGCCGATTTAAACAGCCCCAAAATAATCAGTATAGTAGGCACGCGCAGTGCTACCGACTACGGCAAAGAATGTTGTAAAAAAATTGTGGAAGGCCTGGCCGACAGCGAGGTACTTATAGTCAGTGGCCTGGCTCATGGAATTGACACCTGTGCACACAAAGAAGCCGTCAGAAACAATATGGGAACCATAGGCGTGCTGGCACACGGGCTCGACAGGATATATCCCGCCGTAAACCGGAATCTGGCGCTAAAGATGCTGGAAAAAGGCGGTCTGCTCACGGATTACATCAGCGAAACCAACCCCGACAGGGAGAACTTTCCCAAAAGAAACCGTATCATAGCCGGGCTTTCGGATGCCACGCTGGTGATTGAAGCGGCAAAAAAAGGCGGCGCACTGATTACTGCCGACATAGCTAACTCATACAACCGCGACGTTTTTGCCGTGCCCGGCAAAATTACAGACCTGTATTCCGAAGGATGCAACCATTTTATAAAAACAAATAAGGCCGCCCTCATCCAATCGGCAGATGATATTAAATACCTGATGGGATGGGATACGGAAAAACAAAAAAAACCGCTTGTTCAAAGAAAACTTTTTGTGAACCTGACGCCCGATGAAGAAGCCATCGTAAAACTCCTTGAACAGCATACGCAGGTAAGCGTAGATACTCTATGCATTGAACTGCAGACCACTACAAGCCTGGTGGCTGCCGCACTGCTTAATTTAGAATTTGAAGGTATCGTTAAAAACCTGCCCGGCAAAATGTATTGTCTTGCCTAATTATTATCTGGAGGATTATCCTGCTCCGCAAACACCATCCCCTTGGACAATCCATCACGGAAAGGAGAATTTTTCTGATGTTTGTTGATGGCAACAAACGACAAGCCTATGGATACCCCTAACGCCACAAAAGACAATAACGCCAATGCAGGTATGTTCTTCTGAAAAAGAAAAAAATCGTAAAGTCCATGAATGAACACCGCAAAGAAAATCCCCAAAACAATATTACCGGTCTTTATGCGGGAGTATTTCGCCTTCCCTGCATAGTATCCCAAAATGATTGCACATACTGCATGCAGGGGGACAGCCGTAAACATACGCAATACTGCCGTACCCAAGCCAGAACCCACCACATATATTAGGTTTTCCACCGTGGCAAACCCCATTGAAATCATCATCGAATAGACTATACCGTCGAAAGGTTCATTAAACTCGGGTTTGGAAAAAATATATTTTCTCAGTACAAAATATTTGCAGCCCTCCTCGGTAAAAGCCACCACCAAAAAAGCATAAATCAGAGTAGTCAGCAGGCCCTGATTTTCGTCTACACCCAATTTGGTAATTATCACCTCGATTATCATAGCCGGAAGAATACTCAGTGCCCCCAGCAAAAAACTGTTTTTTAACAGCCGAAAGGGTTCTTTCTCAAATTTATCTTTGAAATAAATGAATACACACAGGCCAACACCTGGGCCTATGGCTAGCGGAACAGCAATTAATAGTATGGAAACAATGCTCATTTTATCACACAAAAGTATTAAACTTCTTTAAAAATATTTTTTTTATTTTTTTGTCTTCCTTTTGAAAAAAAAACTACTTTTATTCATTGATTTTTATTGAATAATTCACCTGTTTTTAATAACACTTTTAACCTCTATTTATCATGCATATAGCTATTGCCGGAAATATCGGGTCGGGAAAAACAACGCTGACAGGCATTCTGGCCAAACATTTTAAATGGGAAGCCCATTACGAAGATGTTGACACCAATCCATACCTGAACAGTTTTTATGAAGACATGCAGCGTTGGTCGTTCAACCTGCAGGTATATTTTCTGAACAGCCGTTTCCGCCAGGTTCTTAAAATCAGGGAAAGCGGAAAAACCGTTATACAGGACAGAACCATATACGAAGATGCTTACATATTTGCTCCCAACCTGCATGCTATGGGGCTGATGAACACCCGGGATTTTGAAAACTACAGTTCACTTTTTGAGCTGATGGCCGCCTTTCTGAAACCACCTGATTTGCTCGTGTACCTTAGAGCTGAAGTACCTACCCTGGTGCGCCAGATTCAAAAACGTGGCCGCGATTATGAAAACTCCATACGCATTGATTATCTTACCAGACTTAACGAACGCTACGAAGCCTGGATATCGTCTTACAATATCGGGAAATTGCTCATCGTGGATGTTGATGATAAGGATTTTGCCAACAATTCTGCCGATCTCGAAAAATTTATCGACAACATCAACGGCGAGCTCTACGGCTTATTTAAGTAAATCCTGATGAACATCATCGGCATCATCCCCGCCCGCTTTGCCTCCACCCGTTTTCCCGGAAAGCCCCTGGTGGAAATCAACGGAAAAACAATGATCAGGAGAGTATATGAACAGGCAGCAAAATCATCGGACCTGACAGATGTATATGTGGCAACTGACGACCAGCGCATCTTTGACCATGTGCTTGGTTTTGGCGGCCAGGCCATGATGACCTCCGACACGCATCGAACCGGCACAGAACGCTGCCACGAAGTAGTTCGAAAACTGGAGACAGAAAACAAATTCTTCGATGTGGCCATTAATATCCAGGGCGACGAACCATACATACAGCCCGACCAAATAGACCTGCTTGCCTCCTGTTTCACCAATCCCGATATAGAAATTGCCACCCTGATAAAAAAACTAAATTCAGGGGAAGAACTCAACAGCCCCAACACCATCAAAGTGGTTACGGCCAAAAATGGACAGGCCTTATATTTTTCACGGGCGCAAATACCTTTTGTCAGAGGAAAAGAAAATGCTCAATGGCTGCAATTCAACACGTTCTATAAACACATCGGAATTTATGCCTACCGCACTGTAACCTTAAAGGCCATTACTGCGTTACAACCTTGTCCGCTGGAAACGGCCGAATCGCTCGAACAATTGCGCTGGCTCGAAAATGGGTACCACATTTTTACCCGTGAAACCTGTCACGAAAGCTATTCTGTTGACGCACCGGAGGACTTGTTAAAATTTAATAATTTCGCCGACTGATGATGTTTTTTTTCGTAATTTAGCATCACTAATTGGCAGCTTCTGAAAGCTAAGTAAATGAAAGTACTTCAATATATCAGCGAACTGTTGCTTCAGCACGATTGCGTGATTGTTCCCGGTTTTGGCGGGTTTATCGCCACGCACGTCCCTGCCCATATACAGCCGGTAATCAACAACTTTTCTCCGCCCAAAAAAGACATCTTATTTAATTCGGCATTAAAACATAACGACGGCCTGCTGGCAGACTATATTGCTCAAAAAGAAAACATTTCATTTGCCGCAGCGCTTGGCATGATTGAAATTTTTGTTGAACAAAGCCTGCAACAATTACAATATCAGGGAAAGTTAGATATTCTTCATGTAGGTACAATTTTCAGGGATGCCAACAACTTCTACAATTTTCAGCAGGATGCCGAACAAAATATGCTGCTATCGTCATTTGGCCTGAACACCTTTATTTCTCCTGCCATACAGCGTGAGGGATATGAAAAACGTATTGAAAAGGCTCTCACCGGGAAAAAAATCCCTCATGATAATCCAAAATCAACGGGTGTGTGGGCCAAAGTAGCCATGATATCCGTACCTGCTGCCGCCATTTTTGTGTGGGGATTTATCAACCTGGGGCCTATCAGCGAAGCATCGGATAACTACGCAAATATCACTTCCATTTTTTCGGGCAACAGCAGAAAAATTGCTATTGCGGTAAAACAGGAAAATAAAATTAATTACCTTATTCCTGATGTGTATGAAAATACCCTTGATATAGAACACAGCAAAAGTATTTTCAAACCGGAACAAAAAACCCTTTATCCCGTCTTTACTGACTTTATTTCAGAAGAATCCCCCCTTGTAGTTTCATCGACAGCAGTATTGCCAGGCACAGAGCCCGCCATCACGACTCCTGCCGCCCCTGCCGCGCCCTGTAAATTCTTTATTATTGGAAGTTGCAACCGGGTAAAAGATCTTGCCGAAAATTATAAAGCACGGCTGATAAGCAAGGGTTATGCCAATGCAAATATCCTGGAGCCGACAGGCAACGGACTTTATAAAGTTTACATCGACTGTTTTGATACCGAAGCGGCCGCCAATGAAAGATTGTCTGCAATACAATCCAATGAAAACCCTGATGCCTGGCTGTTAAAAATATAGATTTTTTGTGGGAAAGAATAAATTAGAACGATTTGCCGAAACCGGTACTTTTAAAAATTTTGTTCAGTTGCCGTACTATAATCTTACGGAGGATTTTCATCTAAAAAACAAATGGTCTTCAGATTTTTTCGGCAACAACCATCCTTTATTTCTCGAACTTGGCTGCGGCAAAGGCGAGTACACCGTGGGACTATCGCGTATGTATCCCGAAAATAATTATATCGGTATCGACATCAAAGGGGCCCGTATGTGGAGGGGCGCCAAAACAGCCCTGGAAGAAAACCTGGCAAACACTGGTTTTTTGCGCATACATATCAACCAGATAAACCTTTTTTTTGGAGAAAACGAAATCAGCGGTATCTGGATAACTTTTCCCGACCCGCAGCCCCAAAAAGCAAGAGCAAACAAACGCCTCACCAGCCCGCGCTTCCTTGAAAGATACAGGCAATTCCTGAAAAAAGATGCGGTAATCAACCTGAAAACTGACAACGTAGGCTTATTTGAATACACAATGGAAGTTGTCGAGCAACAAAAACATTCGCTGATTGCACACACCTTCGACTTGTACTCCTCAGCTATCGATAGCGAAGCCAGTAAGATAAAGACTTATTACGAATCACGTTTTCTGGAAGAAGGTAAAAAAATTTGTTACCTGCAATTTCGTCTGAATCAACTTGAAAAAATTTAAAGAAGACATCTCATTTTTTACCAGGGTATATGACGTAGCCCGTCAAATACCATACGGACGGGTAACCTCCTATGGCGCCATCGCCGAATATTTAGGCAGCAAGGGCTCTGCCCGAATGGTGGGATGGGCCATGAACCAGTCGCACCACCAGCATCTACAGGTACCGGCACACCGGGTAGTAAACCGTAATGGCATACTTACAGGAAAACATCATTTTGGCGGCACCACACTAATGCAACAACTTTTAGAAAATGAAGGCGTTGTTGTGATTGATGACCAGATACAGCATTTTGAAAAACTTTTCTGGGACCCGGGGAAAGAGCTATTGGTCACATAGTCATCAGATGACTAATATCACAAAATTATTGCAATAATATCAGAGTTGGGCGCCATACTAAATAAAACACCACCACTCATATATCGTGAAATTTTCACATAAAACACCAAATTATCTTGAATAATTATTTGGTTTTAGAGAAATTTTAATATATTTGCGTGAAATATTCACGTAAACACGAATTGCGATGTTAATTAGATTTGTAATCGAAAACTTATTTTCTTTTGGAGAAAGAAAAGAGTTCAACATGATACCAAATAAAAGATTAAAAACACTTGAATACCACAAATACAACGATTGTAATTTTAATCTTTTAAAAATGGCTTCAATTTATGGGGCAAACGGAGCAGGTAAATCAAACCTTATTAAATCATTAGAACTGTTCAAAAAACTAATCGTTAGAGAAAAAATACCCTTTAGATTAAAAGATTCCAGATTTAAATTTAACAGTTCAGAGGATAATAAAACCCAAATATTTGCAATTGAATTTATTCAAAATGGCACGGCATTTTATTATGGTATTGAATTAAATGGAAGCAGAATTGAAACAGAAGAATTATATTTATCGGGGTTAGGAATAGAGAATGATTCTTTAATCTATGAGCGGAAAACGAATAAAGAAAACAGCACTGTTATAACTTTTTTAGAGGAATTTGAGAATGACGAGAAAAGTCAAATATTAAAATCTGTTTTACTTGAAGAATTTGTTAAACCTGATGAACCAATTTTAAAGTTACTTTCTAATAGAGATAATAAATTTCTTAAGAACGTGAAGCTTGCGTTTAAATGGTTTGAAGACACTCTTCAGATAATTACTCCTGATTCAAAGCCAAGAGCTTTAGCTCATAAAATTGACATTGATAAAGAGTTTAAAAACTATGCTAGGGATTTAATGTGTTCCTTCAATATTGGAATAACAGACCTGACTTCTGATAAAAAAGATATAAAGGAGTTTTTTGGCGAGGATAATGAAAAAGAACTAGATATATTAATAAAGGATGTTGAAAACTCTCCACAAAAAATGATTGGCCTAAGAAGCAATAAAGGAGACGAGATAATAATTGTAAAGGAAAACAATAATATTTGGGTTAAAACTTTGAAAGTAGGACATATTGGAAAAGGGAATAAATCAGTACTTTTTAGTTTAGATGAAGAATCTGATGGCACTGTTAGACTTCTAGATTTTGTACCTGCATTTAAGAGTGTTATTTCTAATAAAAAAGTATACGTAATTGACGAAATTGAAAGAAGTATACACCCCCTTTTAATAAAAGAATTGGTCCAAAAGTTTTCATTAGATATTGAGACGAAAGGACAATTAATTTTTACAACTCATGAATCGAATTTACTAAATCAAGAAATATTCAGACAGGATGAAATTTGGTTTGCTGAAAAAAATAAGGATGGATCAACCGACTTATATTCATTAAATGATTTTAAAGAACATAAAACAATTGATATTCAAAAAGGATATCTCAATGGTCGATATGGTTCAATACCTTTTTTAGGTAACTTACAAGATTTAAATTGGCATAGGTATGATATTAACGAATAGGCTTTTTGAAAGGGTTCCGCCTAGTAGAGAAGCAAAAAGTATCTACATTTTTTGTGAAGGAGCCAAAAGAGAATTAGATTATTTTGAATATTTCAAAGAATTAGATTCACGTATTAACATTGAGGTATATAAGCTTCACCCCCATGAAGACAACTCTCCACAAGGGCTATTAAGAATTGCTGAAAATTGCATTATAAAATCAGATGAGAATCAAAATCCCAAGTACAACTTTATTGAAGGAGATGAAGTCTGGATTGTTTTGGATATCGACAAAGATAAAGATGTATCGAGAGAACCTCAAATAGAAATTATCAAAACTGAATGCAGTAAAAGAAAAGACTGGTTTTTAACTCTTAGCAATCCTTGTTTTGAAGTTTGGTTGTACTATCATTCATTTTCTAAGAAGCCACAACTTAATAATTCTGAAAAATGCGCAACATGGAAACAACACGTTAATCAGGCTATTAAAGGTGGATTTGACTCAAGAAAACATCCTATTTATATCGAAGTAGCTAGTGTTAATGCAAAAGAGAACTTTGAACTAATTGAGGATAGCCCCGGGTTGGGAAGTACGGAAGTTTATAATTTGGCAGATTCGATTGTTCCTTTATTAAAAGAAAAAATAGAAAAAGCTCTAAAACAGATTCAGGGAGAATAAAGTACGAACGCCCAACACATGGCATAGTACATGAGGGTTTCAGAAGTTTACAAGCGTTTTGCAATCATCAGATGACTGTATAACGGGCTATACGAACCAAAAGGAACTTTACCCTTACGCGAGACAGAATAGTTTTATTTCCCGGTATCCGAAGGTTTGGCATTTGTTCCTTTGCCGGGAACAGTGCCGCTACTTGATCCATTGTCTGGAACAGATTTACTATCACCCCACAAAGCTTCCGAAATCAGGTTAAGTTTTCTGACAAAATCATCTGCCGCAAAACCGGAAACAATAGTTAATGCTATCAAAAAATTCGAATAATTTGCCGTGGTCGTATAATTTAAAAGATTCCCTTCTACCAACATAAATAATATTGGTCCTATAACAGCGCCAAGCAATGGCAACAGAAAATACCATGGCCACCAGATTTTAAAATCAAATATTCTTTTATAACAGGTTACTCCGATAAAACGGTATATCATCCGCAACTGCGACCCAAAAGCACCACAAACAGCAAACAGCAGTAATAACAAATAATAGGAAGACCGTTTTTCCGCATTTGATTTAAAAGCCAACGCTTCGATGGCCTGGTAATAAGAATCTTTACTTGTCGCCACTAGAGAATCGGTGGTGCCCAGCGTGGTATCTTTTACCAATCCTAACAACAAAGATTTACTTGTATCATCAATGATTATCATCGACCGGAGAGTATCTGTTTTCTGATCATACTGAAACCACGATGGTCCGGGATTTACCATCAGTGAATCAGGATTATTCCAATGAACAGCAAAACAGATACTATTTCTTTTATCAATTTGTATGTTTATTATTATATAAACAACAAACAATACTATTGTAACAAACACGATCCATCCGGCAGTAAGTTTCGTTTCCCAATTAATGTTCGAAATATTTAACGAGCCTGCCGCAGCAGAAGAAGGGTTCGGATCAGAAGGCTTATCGGGGCTATTTCCACCAGAATTGGTTGTTTGAACCGGATCAGAATTATCCACTGAAGGGGTACTGCCTGCCGGATTATCGGCAACAGGTGATCCATTGTTTAATGTCGGATTTGAATTTTCCATATTTATTTATTTTTTACATAATAACTGATTAATATTTTAAAGATGTAAAAATATTAAACTCTCCTTAACAAACAAAATTTCTGGTGTTTTTTTTACTGAACCGATTATGCTAAAGAAAATTGTAACCAGACCATGATTTCTGAATATATCGGGACAAAGATGTATTACAAATTCACATTTGGGATATTTGGATAGAAAAGTATTTGTCAAAGAGGACAAACAAACAACTTAAGTGATTCTGAAAAGTGTTTCCCGGGACTATCCGCGGCGGACATTTTTTAAATTGGCAATATTTGATTCCTGTAGGCCTGCATCGGACAGATTGTAAGCATTCGTGCATGGATTATAATAAAGACACTCAACAAGAATTGTAGATTGAAAATTTGTTAATTTTGCAAAAAAATTGCGTCTCCCGAAAAATCAAGCAAATGAATAAACTTTTTCTATTCATTTTTTGTTGTGGTCCGTTATATTTATTTGCACAGTCCAATGAGGCCCATTTTACCTCAAATGCTCATAAATCAGGTATCGCAGCCCGATCGGGCTTAGATAATTATATTTACAGTATCCAACTGTTTGGCAACAACTTTTTTGCCCGCTCTAATAAACATAAAGAAATTGAAAAATGTAGTTTTAAAACCGGGAATATTAAATCCACCATTAAACATTACCCCAGATTCACTATCGCTATACATAGGTTATCCGAAAATCCTGCAGGCAACCCACCGAATCAAATTGCCGAGATCAATAAAAAAATAAAAAAAATTTTTCATTCCAGCGAATGGGCAGGCATATTTTCAAATAACAACGGGGTGAGTGTCATAGTCGGAGAATTATCCAATGTGGTGGAAGATGGCTCGGTAATGCCTCCTCCCCATCCCAAAGTAAATAAATTCCTGAATTCGTATTCGCAAAATTCATTAATGGGCTATCTTTTGGGTTCGGTCTTCACACCCTCCGGCTTTTATATTGGCTTATCCGTTCCCGTTCCGTATACCAAAACCGGGACTTATCATTAAATAAAACTGCTAACGCCCGGATAACATGAGTTTTGTTATAGATACAAGCATTTTGAACACATGCGAACAGTGAAATGTTCATGTTTGATTTATCCAATCAAAAAAATCAGGGATGCCGCTTTTTAAACTCATCCACGCCCTGTTGCAGGAATTGCACAAAATTATCCGGATTCAGGTCGTAGGCCTTGGGTTGGGCGAGTTCTGCTTTTGGCACATCAACCTTGTCTTTCAGCTCCACGAAAGGATCTAACAACACATAATAGGGTTGCGCATTGACATTGAAAAAGTACACCTGGAAATCGGCAAATTTTTTACCGATGGTTTTCTTCACCTGCCCGTCGTATTTTGATGTAGCCCAATCGGCCTGTTCCATTTCTTTTTTGTCGTCCACATACAGAGTAATGATAAGGTATTCTTCCCTGAGAATTTTGAGCACCCTCGGATCTGACCACACATTGGCCTCCATTTCGCGGCAGTTAACACACCCGTGTCCGGTAAAGTCAACAAATACAGGCTTATTCTGCGATTTAGCACATGCAATACCCTGTTCAAAATCATAATAACCCTCTAATCCGTGAGGCAAATGCAGAAAATCACTGTATTTAGATTTCTCGCAAAGGTCTTTGGTATCATTGCTGCCTTCGCGCACTATCTTGTTAATATCAAAATCAAGAGATTGCTGGGGTGGTATGTAACCCGACAGCACTTTCAGCGGGGCGCCGAACATGCCGGGAATCATATACGCCACAAAAGAAAAAGTTATAATCGCCAGCATCAGCCGGATGACACCTACATGTTTTACATCACTATCGTGAACAAATTTTATTTTCCCCAACAGGTAAAAACCCATAAGTGTAAAAATCACTATCCATAAAGCCAGGTAAACTTCACGGTCGAGGATGCCCCAATGGTAAGTCTGATCGGCTATACTCAGAAACTTCAATCCCAGCGCCAATTCGATGAACCCCAAAACCACTTTTACAGAATTGAGCCATCCGCCTGATTTTGGTAAGCGGTTGAGCCACGAAGGAAAAAAAGCAAACAACGTAAACGGAAACGCGAAGGCCACCGAAAAACCCAGCATCCCGATGATTGGTTCAAGCACCTGCCCGCTGGCCGATTTCACTAAGATGGCTCCTACAAGCGGACCTGTGCACGAAAACGACACCAGAACCAGCGTAAATGCCATAAAAAAAGACCCCAGGACGCCTCCTTTATCAACCTGTTTATCGGTTTTATTGATCATCCAGCTCGGCATTGTGATTTCAAACATCCCGAAAAACGAAGCAGCAAAAACCAAAAATATCAGGAAAAACAACACATTGGGAATCCAGTGAGTACTGAGAAAATTAGCGAAGTTTACCCCCAGCGTTACCGCCACGATAGTTCCTATGACGGTATAGATAAAAATGATGGACAAGCCAAAGACAATGGCTTTGGCTATTGATTTGGCGCGGCTTTCGCCTTCGTGCATAAAAAACGAGACCGTCATGGGGATCATAGGAAATACACAGGGAGTG
>Ga0116171_10004367_pt1 | contig 12755 bp, 10 predicted proteins | sample AD_JPNHW2_MetaG_FD_89798 | JGI IMG/M metagenome (GOLD analysis project Ga0116171, IMG submission 89798) | Active sludge microbial communities of municipal wastewater-treating anaerobic digesters from Japan - AD_JPNHW2_MetaG | ecosystem: Engineered > Bioreactor > Anaerobic > Digestate | place...
AAGACAGATTACCTACATAAATATTCATCTTCGCTTTTCTCCATAAATGCACATGGCTTGATAATTGATATATACCCAATAACACTTTTAAAATTTAAAAGTCAAGGTCATTTTTAATATAATTATTTAAAATTCGTTTTTTAGATTCACCAACTGCATGTTATTTGCAGATGTCAGGAAGCTTTATGCAATAAAATTTTCCCCGACAGCAGGGCACCGCGTAATGTAATGCACAGCCAGCCTGCAGCGGATTAACGATACCATCTGATAAAAATGTAAATTGTTCTTGAAAATTGACAGCGTGATTAATATTACTTCTCACTGCGATGTATTTAAGTACAGATTATTAAACACTGCAGCTCTGACAGACCAATAAATTCTCAGGGAATAAAATTGAAAAAGCATTCATATCTTCTTATAGCTTCCGGATCGGCATTATGGGGCCTCATCGGTATTTTCATCAAAGCGCTCAGTTCAGCGGGATTCACATCGATGGAAATCACTACAATCCGCGCAATAGCCGCATCTGTTATACTATTCTCATATATGGCATTATGCGGCAGGCCGATGCTTAAAATAAAATTTACCGATATTAAATATTTTCTCGCTACAGGAATATTAAGCATGGTATTCTTTAACTGGTGTTATTTTACTGCCATGCGGGAGACATCATTATCTATAGCAGTAGTTCTGCTGTACACTGCTCCCGCATTTGTTATTGTAATTTCAAGATTTGTTTTTAAAGAGATTATTACAGGCAATAAAATTCTGGCGCTGATACTTACCGCTTCAGGTTCTTTTCTTGCGGCCGGGCTTCTGCCGGGAATGAACATTCAGTTTCCGCTTTACGGAATAATTGCCGGACTTGGTTCGGGACTCGGGTATGCACTTTACAGTATTTTTGCCAAACTCGCAGGGCGCAGGTATTCGCCTATTACAATTACAGCATACACATTTCTCACCGCAGCGGTATTTCTTCTGATTTTCAATAATCCCGCAGAAAAAATGGAATTGCTTTTAAGACGCGACATCCTGTTATACTGCGCAGGGCTTGGACTCATCCCCACTTCATTCGCATACATTCTCTATACAACCGGCCTTAAAAACGTCGAAGCCGGTAAAGCTGCAATAGTGGCAAATATCGAACCGGCAGTAGCAATTCTCATGGGAACAATGGTGTTCGGCGAAATTCTTACGCTGCCTCAGATTGCCGGGACTGTTCTAATACTGGGCTCGGTTATAATTGTTCAGCTTGATGGATTAAAATTCAGTAAAGAGCCGTAGAAGATTCTTCGTTTCCGAGAACTTTTTCTATTTCATCCAAAAGCTTTCTGCTGCTGAACGGTTTGGAGAGGTACCCATCCATACCGGAATCAGTACATTTTGCGCTATCTTCAGGATAAGCGTGAGCTGTTACCGCAATAATTGCAGAACGGCGCCGGTTGCTGGTTTTTTCAAAAGAACGGATCATCTCTGCTGCGGTGAGCCCGTCAATCCCCGGAAGATTCAGGTCCATTAAAATTATGTCATAGCGTTTGTGTTTCGTTTTTTCAACAGCGTCATCACCATTATCGGTTATTTCGATCTGCCATCCTTTTTTCTGGAGGATTCGTTCAAGATAAATTCTGTTTATATTGTCGTCTTCAATTATCAGGACTGAGAGATTCTCCCTTTTCATAACTTCAGGATTATTATAATGTTTTTCTTTTTTCACAGTGTTATTTTCCAGAGTGTCCTGTTCGGCCTCTCTACATGGTATCCGGACTGTGAACCGGCTTCCGGTACCGGGAGAACTCTCCACTTCAATATCTCCCCCGAAAGTATCGACAATCAGTTTCACGATGGCCAGCCCCAGCCCCAGCCCCTTGTTTTTAACAGGGCCGCCGGAACTTATCTGGGTAAAGGGATTAAAAATTTCATTAACGGCATTACGGTCCATACCTATGCCTGTATCTGTTACAGATATCTGCAGCATGCCGTTGTATGAGACTTCAAGAGTAACGCCTCCCCGTTCAGTATACTTAACCGCATTACCCGCAAGATTAAACACGATCTGGCCAAGCCTGTCTCTATCAATAAGCACATTGATCCCGGGGGAAGAATTTTTCACCTGTAAAAAGAGCCCCTTTTCCTCTGCCAGCAGCCTTATAACAGAAGAGGTGTTAACCACAAATTCTCCGAGATTTACCGGCGACATCTCAAGCCTGAATTTTCCCGATGCGACTCTTGAGAACTCAAGCAGATCCGCCATGAGCCTGAATAGATTATCAGCGGAAGCTTTCAGCATATCAAGCAGGTTCGTCTGCTCCACGGTCAGATCAGTACCATACAGAAGATTTGTCATGCCGATAATTCCGTTAAGCGGAGTCCGGAGTTCATGACTTACTCCTGCGAGGAAATAAGATTTTGCTTCGCTGGACTTTTCAGCATCAATCTTCGACTGAAGGGCCTCCTCTTTCGATTCTGCAAGTTCGGCCAGTGATTTCTCGAGCTGATTTTTTATTTTATTGCTGTTTTCAAGTTCATTGTTAAGCGCAAGGATCTTTTGCCTTACTTTTTTCTGGAGCAGTATATTCCAGAAATAAATACCGGACGCCGTCAGAAGAAGAAATAAAAATGCAGAAACAATTATAGGAAAATACGGATGATTGAAGAAATTTTTTGTTTCATATACACTGAACCATTTTTCATAAATTCTGTCATACTCACCTGATGTTTTAAGTATACTGAGGCCTTCGTTAATTTCTGCCAGAAGTTCCGGATTATCCTTCTTCACAGCTATACAGTAGCTTCTCTGAAGAATAAATTTATTTAATGGTACAACATTTGTAATTTTATACTTATCGATAATGAGTAATCCCTGAAGAAGAGCTGCGATTGCGCAGTCACCCTCTCCCCGGGATAAGGAAGTAAGGGTTTCATTCCAGTCCCTCTTTGTAATAATCTTTCCGGCTGATCCATTTTCAAGAATAAAATCATGTGCCAGGTCACCCTCCTGTACTATTACTTCTTTACCTTTTAAATCTTCAAGATTTTTTATAACAGAGCCCTCTCTTACAAATATTACATATGTTGAAATAAAATGAGGGATAGAAAAATCGGCATTTCTCTCTCTCCCCGGTGTTTTGAACATCCCTGTAATTATATCGATTTCACCTCGTTCAAGTTTTTCACGGACTTCACTCCATCTGCCGAGTGTAATTTTAATATCAAGATGCATTATAGCCGCTATCCTGTTTAGTATATCAATATTAAAACCGGCAGGATTGCCTTTATCATCATTAAATTCAAATGGCGGATAGTCATAATCTCCCATTGCTACCAGAAGCCTGCTTTCAGTTTCACTTTTTACACTTTCCTGCTGAAGAGGATAAATTTTTTCAGGCTGCCTGCCGCATGAGATTATCATAAGTGCAGTGGATACAGCGAGAAATAATATTATTTTAGAGCGGAATTTCATATACAATTTTACCAGATTTCTCCTCAATTATAATATACTGAAAAAGTAGTGCCCGGGTACTAATAATCTGTATTTTTAATATTTTAAATGTAATAGATGAAATATATATACAAAGTATGACTTTAAAATTATATTATGATTTTTTCAAAAAAAAAGAACCGGAAATATACACTTCCGGTTCTTTTTTTACGCATGATCAGTAAAGCTGTTATTAAATTAACTCTTAACCTTAATCTTACTTGTCTTCTTCCCTTTTTTAATTTTTTTGAGATTAAGCGGGGTACCCTCCCATGCATGTTCAAGAACCATAAGTATGTCATCATAATCAAGTTCTTCCGGATTCTGGACTCCTGAACCGTCATTAAGGGAAAGTTTTGCTATCTCGGGAAGCTTCTCCTTCGGTACTACCATATTGCCGTTTCTGTCAACGATCTCCTTAAGGCACGTAAAGTGTTTACCCCCTGTTGCTTTATGGAGTTCACTGTTAAGCTCCCTGATATATGCTATTGTTTTCAGCGGCCTTTCCGCCAATGGTGTACCTGCATATACTTCGTCCCCGGCAAGAGGAAACAGCAGTTCCGCTGTAAGATGTCCCGTTTTATGCAGATTGTATTCAAGTCCGTACGGGAGAAGAATACTCATACATGTCCCGTGCGCGACGTGGCATATAGCACCGATAGAATGCCCTATCTGGTGAACCATCCCCACCATGGAATTTGAAAAGCTCATCCCTGCAAGAGTTGAACCGTTTGCAAGCGCAAGCCGTGCCTTCAGGTCTCCCGGCTTTGAAACCGCAGTAAGTACATTCCTGCTTATAAGCTGTATCGCCGTTATAGCAGTTACATCGCTGAGTGGATTTTTTGCAAGACATGTATATGCTTCAACAGCATGGGTCATGGCATCCATCGCGGTCGGAGCAGTAAGGAACGGCGGAAGCGTTTTAGTCATACGCGAATCGAGTATCGCCATATCGGGCAGAAGAAAAAGCGACGGGAACAGCATCTTCACGTCACGGGCATGGTCTGCTATAACCGCAACTATTGTCATCTCTGAACCTGTCCCTGATGTTGTCGGCACAGCGATTAATGGCTTAAGCGGGCGTTTCAGGGCTCCCGCACCTGTAAAGTCCATGAGGTTGTCCGAGTTCTCCGACACCAGTATGTTTACGCCTTTGGCGGTATCCATAACTGAACCCCCGCCGATTGCAATTAAGGAATCACATTTTGATGATCTGTATAATTTTGTTATTTCAAGTACGACTTTTACATCGGAATCCGCAGGTACATTATCATAGTATGCTCCCGCTTTAAGTTTTGTCCCGAGTGCTTTTTTTACAGGCTCGATAAGCCCCGCGCCCATTACACCTTTATCTGTTACAATCATCGGCCTTGAGGACTTGAGGCTTTTCAGCATTTCAGGAAGTTTGTCGAGAGCTTTATGCCCTGAAACTACTTTTACTCTGTTGCAGAATTCATAATATCCCGGTATATACATATTCAACTCCTTATACTATTCTTTGATTATTATTCAACGCTTCTCCACTCCGTTCCTGACTCCCCGGAGATGGAGGTGGAGGCCTGGATTACTGACTTTATAATAAAAATCAGGTTTCTGTAACCGCCTCTATACTTAAAAAGTAAATGCCCTTATATAAACCAGTACCCTTCCAACATACTTTCTCACAGGATTCAGCTGTGACCATTTGGGATATCTTTTTACAGCAAGCGATGTGATAATTTTAGGAAGAAGAAACACCTCAATCAGGTTAAGTATCCTTACCACTGTTAACGCATCGGGAAGATCGCCTGATACAATAAACCTGTCATTACAGAACGCCACGCAGGTTCCTTCCTGAAATGTAAATACCAGTATTGCGGCCTCAAGGCTTTTTATCTTCATATCAAGAGTTATTTTCTTACCCTTCGCATTCCAGCCCATATACTTCACAACACCATTTTTATCTTTCCCTACAATCATCGCAGGCCCGTCCGGAGCAACCCATAATCTGACGCAGAAATCATCTCTCAATCCTGCGAACTCCTCTTTCACTTCTCTGTCAACTTTTGCCGCCGCCTGAATTGCCCTGCCTACTATCCAGAGCATTACCGCGACATATATCTTTTTTATCAGTTTACCTTTCGGTTTAATTTCAGGAAATTTATTTATATTCATTTAGATTTACCCCCTTTAAATGGCACTCCCTCATAAGCATGTTCAAGGATCTGAAGCGCAGCGCCTTTGCCGTATTTGCTTCCGCCTCTCGCTTCAGCCGCTTCCGCGATCTTCTTTATCATGTACATCGGAATATTAAGGTCCTTAATTCTTCCGGGGATTACGCCTTCAAGATTATCCAGCATAAGATACAGAAGTTCCACGCTCTTTTCGGCTCTTTCACTTTCATGAACTTCACAGTAATTATCAATTCCGGCCAGAGGAAGAAGAAGTTCACCCCTTACACCTGATTTCTCAAAACGGAATTTATAGTCAAGAGTATACGGAAGAACAAGCCCGGCACATAAACCTGCGGGATACCCTGTAAGCTTCTCCATTTCAAAACCGATCGCACGGGCCAGGCCTTCGGGCGCATTGGAATAAACAATTCCTGACACTGCCACGCCGTTCATAAAGCCCGCTTTCTCTTTTTTATTACAGTGGCACTTGAGCGCGCCTGCCATGTTTTCATAAACCAGTGCTATAGAAGCGTACGCGAATGAATCATTTACAGGATTTGACCCGGTAAATGTACATGCCTCAATTGACTGCGCAAGGGCAAGCATTGCCGAAGCAGCTGTATTCTTCTTCCCGGTCCACTTTAACATTCTCCTGTCGATCAGCACAAGATCAGGAAAGAGGTCATCAGACCTGTAGATATGCGAATCTATGACCGCTTCATTTGAAGTTTCTGTTCCCCTCGCTTCAGATGTCGGTATAAATATAAACGGTTTTAACCTGGCGCTTTTAGTCATGTCTTCAAACATCAGCAGATTATCTGATTTATTTGACACAAGAATATTAAGCCCCTTTGCGGCAGAGGCCGCGGCATCACCGCCTATGGCTATTATTGAATCACAACCCCTGTCACGGAACAATTTGGAAAGATTCTGCAGAAGGACCGAAGAGGCATATCCGGGAACCTCATCATAAATTGCACCGATTGTTACACCGGAATTATAAAACGATTTTACAAAAGCTTTCACGACTCCGTTCTTTGCAGACTTTTTATCTGTAATCACAAGCGGCTTAACCGCGTTCATACTTTCAAGTTCAAAGGGGATGTTCTCCAGCGCCGCGCTCCCTGAACTTATTTTTGTTTTGTTATAGAATTCAAAATAATCGGGTATATGCATGTTTATACTCCTGCTGCTTTTTGGATTTTTAGTTTACGCAATGTCCGTGGTCTGGGTATTCCGTTTTTGTCGTATCCCCTTACCATATAATACCTGTCGAGCATCTTCTCCAGAGGGATCACTCTCTCTTTAGTGTCGCACTTTCTTGTTTCATTCAGAAGCCTATCGGGAAGGGTATCGTCCTTCCGTGAAATTCCCTCGTTAGTATTCATCAGCCTTTCCAGAACCTGTATCCTTTCGCCGGCGCGGAGAAACGCGGTGATTCCCATTCTCTCACCTGTAATTGATGACCAGAATTCGGGCCACAGGCTTATATCGATAAATCTGACCGCTACTGCCGCCATCGCTGTCATCATAATCTTAAGAATAAATTTCGGCGAAAATCTCAAAAGAGGCGTTTCAAGCTCATACGGGAACGCCGTGAAAAGACAAGTCTGCAGTGAATTTATAGAAGTCAGAATATCCTCCTGAAACTTAACAAGGGATGCCTTGCTTCTATAGGTATAAGGCTCGATGAGGTCCATGTACACTTCAAGCGCAAACACGGAATTTGCCACGTGACATGCCCCCCTGTTGGCAACTGCATATGCGAGCCCCTGACCGAAAGAACCGCGCGGATCGTAAGCAGGCATCTCCATACCTTTAACCTGTATTGCAAAATCCTCGCCGCCGTATTTCTTTGAACAATACCTGGAGCCCATTGCCAGATCCCTGCCCGCGCCCTTCAGGTGAGCTATATCTTTGAGCATTTCCGAAACACCTTCCGGTGACCCGAACTTCAGACTGGTTTTAAACAAACCTTTCTCCCCTGCTTCCATCGCCCATGCAAGAGTTCCACCCGCGGTTATTGTATCCATTCCCATGAGTGAACAGATCTCATTCCAGTCAGAAATCTTTACAGGATCAAAGATCTCAAGATTCGATCCCATGAGGCCAATAGTTTCGTATTCAGGAATCTGCCTTATCTCGCCATTGATGTTTCCTTTGTGGCCGCAGAGGATTGTACAGGGCTTGCATGTACTGTATGATGTTTTAAATCTCTCCGCCATTGCCTCACCGGAAATTTTATGGGCTTCGCCATGAGAACCCCCTGTAAAATTTTTAACAGGAAGGATACCGCCGGCATTGCTCATATTAACATTGGCATTGGTTCCGAAATTTCTATATGACCCTCCTGATATATCATTTCTGTTGATATAATCAGTTGCCTTCTTTTTAGTCTTATCAAACTTCTTCTGCTTAACCGGACGTATTTTAAACTCCCCGCCTTTCGCAGAAATCGCCTTGAGATTCTTTGAACCCATGACAGCCCCTATACCGCCGCGGCCGAGGAATCTGTGGCCGGATGCGACATTTGCAAACCTTACAAGATTTTCACCGGCAGGGCCAATGACGAGTATACCGCCGCTGTCTTTCGAGATCTGTTCCTGTGCTTTCCTGGTATCAAGTCCCCATATTTTTTTAGCATCCCTGAACTCGACACCTTTAGAGTCTATATAAAGATACACAGGCGTTTTTGATTTACCCTTTACCAGGATACCATCCCATCCTGAAGTTTTAAGAGCCATACCGAAAGCTCCACCGCATGAAGCTGCCGACATTATCCCGGTCAGAGGCGACTTGCTTACAGCCGCGAAACGTCCCGAGCATGGCGCGCCGGTTCCGAGAAGTACGCCTGTGGTAACTGCGATGATATTATCTTCGCCCAGAGGATCAACTCCCGGCTCCATTCTGTCGTATAGCATTTTGAGGGCCAGCCCCTTGCCTCCGAGATAAAGTTTTGTATCCAGAGGGCTCACGTTATATACGCTGAAACTCCTCTTTGTAAGATCAATTTCCAGAACCTTGCTGCTTGTACCGATAATCTCCTGCATTTTAATCTCCTTTTCTGACAAGCTTTTACAGGGCCTAAGGTCAGCTTTTCAATAAACCGTGCATTTTGTAACAGGCTAAAGACTTGTCATTTTATATTTATATCAGTTCTTTAACAATTCTCAAAGAACTATGATGCAACTTTGAAAAAACAGTCAGTAATAATTCCTGAACTTTTTTATAATAAAAAATGCATTATGGGGCTGTCTCAGAAGTCTGATATTTCTGTATTTGTCATTCCGGTTTTGCGTCTCCAATTCCAGCAAATACCGGAATCTCATACGATAAATTTAAAACTTTTACTGTGAGATCCCGGCATTCCGTTTCACTACAGCCGGAATGACAGCAATTATACTTTTAGGTCAGCCCCATACAATTATTTATTTTAAACTAAAATATATGTTAAGGAATTATCATTGAAAAACAATATACTTATGAAGCAGATCAACCTCCTCCTGAAATTCTGAGACATGACACCTCTGCCGATTCATAAAACTTTTCCCACGTTGAGACCCTTGAACCGGCTGTAAAATAGCAGAAACGTGAAAGCTTTTTAAGGCCCGCACCCTTCAGAATTTTCCTCAGGCGTGTCCCCGGTTTCACAGGGTAAAGAACACCTTTTCCCATGTCGTAATTGTCAATTTTAAGCTCTTTTTCTATCCCTGAGTAAAATTTAACGGTGATAAATATCTGATCCATAGGATTTTTTAACCTGAATTAAGTTAGTTCAAAGATATGTTATTCTTAGCAGAAATTCATGGAAACTCGACCGGAAATATATATCCGGACTGTTTTTTTGTAAAAACCGGGATTTTTCACAAATGTTTTCTTAATCCGGCAGAACTGATATCCGTCGGAAGTAAAAATCATTCCGGCAGGAAAACTTTAATACTTTTACCTTATTATAAAATGATAAGTTTTGCGGTATTCCACCGGTGTGATTCCGGTGATTTTTGTGAACGATTCATAAAACGAGGATTTGGAATTGAAGCCGACTTCATAAGCTATGGTGAGAACTGTCCTGTCAGGATTTGCGATCAGAAGTTTTTTCGCCTCTTCTATCCTGTAGGAGTTTATATATGTGTTGAAGTTCATGCTGAGCCTTTCGTTAAGAAGCTGTGAGAGCTGATGATGTGTAATGCCCAGGCTGATTGCAGTATCCGCAAGATTGATTGTTTCATCCCGGTAGATATTCTTTTCAGTCATAAGCTTTTCAAGTTCCAGCATAAGCCTGTCCACATCAAGCCCTTTTAGAAGCGAGCGCGAGTAGATCCCTCTCTTGACTTTCAAAGAGAGCATCTGGAGAAAGCCGGGATACCTTACACCTGTAAGATATGTTATTATTACACAGACCGCAATAAAAAGCGCACTGAATCTTATATAGTTTTCATCTCCGAGAATATACCCGGGGATAACAGTTGCAGAGGATGTGGCCGAGAGAAAGGATATGGTAATTGTTATAAAAATAATATTCTTACCGCCATTCCCTTTTAATGAGGGAACAAGTATTTTTATAAGCCGGAAGTGATATATAAGAATCTGCCCGATAGCGGCAACAGCGAATGTCTTGAATAATATTACATCAGCAGGATTCTCTCCCCCCAGAAACATTCTTCCAAGGTCACCTGAAGGACTGTTCCTGAAAACAAAAAGGTATGTATCTGCCGCTGCCGAAATAAGCGCAGGTATAAAATACAGGGCATACATCTTCGGCACACCGGCGTCGGGGAAAGAGACAATATAGTATGCGTAATATAGAATAGGGCAGAATATAAACAGAACAGTCGGGTGAAATGCAATGTATTCCGGATGGGCAATAACAGCCGATGTAGCCATTGAATGAAACTGCAGCAGGATTATTCCAAGTAATGTAAAAAGAAGAAAGAGATTGTAATTCTCCCTCTTCTTCATTTTAAGCACAAGCTGCCCGGCAGCGGAAAGGAAGCAGAGGCATGCTCCTAGAAAAATTATATTTTCTGCTATCATAAACTCCCCATCCGCCCTTCGGGCACCTTCCCCATGAGAGATGGGGAAGGTGTATAACTAGAATCTTTACATACTGACATCGGGGTCAGAGCCCTGTACTGCTAATAGTTCAATTCTAAAACGAAGCCCTCCCATTCTTCAAGCTTTTTATGCAAAATTATCCTTAAACCGGAATTTTTGAATAACTCTGTCATATCCGCCTCCCACCTGCTGCTGATTCCGCTGAGAATCAGCATGCCGCCCGGTTCAAGGAGAGCTTTCAGCCGTTCAATATTATCTTCTATTATTTTTGAGAGAAGGTTTGCTGTAATAATATCATATTTTTTACTGCTGCTGAATGTGTAAAGATCATTGACAGAGGCCCTGATTCCGGAAATCCCGTTTAAGCCCAGATTTTTATTTGCCTTAATTACAGAGCCCTCATCATAATCAAAAAGTTCAACATCAGTAACTCCCATGAGGGCAGCCTGAATAGCCAGCACCCCGGAACCTGTCCCTATATCTATAAAGGAAACTTTATCAGGGAAATGAACCATTCCCAGAACCTGCTCCAGGAGAGCGCCGCACAGCCTTGTCGTAGGGTGATGCCCGTCGCCGAATGAATCCTCCGGGTCTACCTGTATAATATGCCTGTAGTTCTTCCCTGGAGGATCTACTCCCGGAGGAAGTACAAATATGTTTTCCGTGAGTTCATGCCCCGTGTAATCCTCGGCCCATTTGTTCTTCCAGTCAGAATCATGTATCTCTGAAATATTCCGCAGTAAGTTAATGTCAATTTCATCGAAGGGTTCAGGCGAGTCCGAATATATTTTAAGAAGCAGAGAGCCGGCGATCTTTTCGAAACAGAATGAAGCCACACCGGCACCGGTGAGTTTTTCAGAGTATTCATCTTCGAGTTTTGCCGGTATGGAATAAGTGATTTCAAACATAAACTATTTTAAAAAATGTACCTGACTCCGATACCGAATGAGCCGGCACTGTCCACGAATTTAACCACCTCTAATCCGAGGCCGATTTCGATAAAAAGATTAAGGGGGATCTCATCAAAACTGTACTCCATCCGTGCGATTCCCAGAAGATCAATTTTATTATAATGGTCATCACTGTTATTTTTACTGTTACCGTCATGATGATCGAAATGCGAGTATAATGCCGGGCCGACAGAGAACGGAAATACTTCATTGGATATTTTCAGGTTAAATATTGTAAAAAGCCCGTTAACCCCCAATGTGAGATCATCATAATCATTCCCGATCAGGCCGTTAAGCTCAAAAAAGTTGGAGAACCTGTACCCGGCAGTTATTCCCCATGGATAACCGAGCACCACCCCTGCTTTAAGTTTACCTTCAACTTCTTTAGTGTCGATTTTTATTGTTTTAATATCCCTGTCTTCAGTAAGAGCTTTTTCAGCTGCGTAACCGGCAGCGGGAAGCACAAACAGTATTACAAGAATAAGTCTTTTAAATAAATTCATCATTACTCCGTTAAATTAAATATGTAAAAAATCAAGAATGAGAAAAATCAGATTACAGGCCGCCTGCATCCGTAAAATCAGGGCTATAGCCCCATTAAATTCCCGCCGGTATTCAATGCAATAAAAATTCGGAATAGAAATGTTAAAAAAATATTTGATAAATTAAGTATAACATTTTTATAAGAACATCAAAATAAATTTCTGTCTGATCATAAACAGGCAGTTTAAATCAGTAATAATTCCTGAACTTTTTTATAACAGAAAATGCACTATTGGGGCCTAATTGCTGTCATTCCGGCTGAAGCATAGCGGAATGCCGGCGACCGTAGGAAGATCTTCGATGATCTCACAGAAAGAGTTTTAAACTTGCTATGTGAGATTCCGGTATTCGCATGAATTGAAGACGCAAAACCGGAATGACAGAGAGTTGACTGTATGTTTTAGAACTTATCATGCCGTATGAAGTTTTCAAACTGTCATTCCGGCTGTAGTGAAACGGAATGCCGGAATCTCATACTGCTGATTCAATCATGAGATTCCGGTATTTGCTGGAATTGAAGCTGCAAAACCGGAATGACAAATACAGAAATATCAGACTTCTGAGACAGCCCCATAT
>Ga0116171_10004368_pt1 | contig 12754 bp, 11 predicted proteins | sample AD_JPNHW2_MetaG_FD_89798 | JGI IMG/M metagenome (GOLD analysis project Ga0116171, IMG submission 89798) | Active sludge microbial communities of municipal wastewater-treating anaerobic digesters from Japan - AD_JPNHW2_MetaG | ecosystem: Engineered > Bioreactor > Anaerobic > Digestate | place...
GAAGGTTCAGGTGACACACATCCGCACCAATGCGTGCCGGGCTTGTAAACCCAACCTGCGCATTCATATTGGCACCGTCCATGTATACTTGTCCGCCGTGCTGATGAATAATATCCACGATCTCCAAAATATTTTCTTCAAAAACGCCGTGCGTGGATGGATAGGTAACCATCAACGCCGAAAGCGTGTCTTTATATTGTTCCGCTTTTTCGCGCAGGTCCTGCGTGTCGATATTTCCGTTTGAATCGCATTTAACCACCACGACCTTCAAACCGGCCATCACCGCGCTTGCCGGGTTGGTGCCGTGTGCCGAAGCCGGAATAAGCACCACATCGCGCTGGTGTTGCCCGCGGCTGGAATGATACTGGTGAATAACCATCAATCCTGTATATTCACCGGCTGCGCCTGAGTTGGGCTGGAAAGAAATAGCTGAAAAACCTGTTATCTCACACAAGGCTTTTTCCAGTTCTTTGATCATGAAGAGATAGCCTTCGGCCTGATCGGCGGGGGCAAACGGATGTATGCTTCCAAATTCAGGCCAGCTCAATGCAAACATCTCGGTGCCGGCATTGAGTTTCATGGTGCATGATCCCAACGGTATCATAGCCCGGTTGAGCGAAAGGTCTTTTACTTCGAGTTTCTTAACATACCGCATCATCTCGGTTTCGGAGTGATAGGTATTGAAAACTGGATGTGTGAGGTAAGCGGAGGTTCTTTTCAAGCCCTCAGGTAAAGTGGAAATTTTTGCACATTCCGATTTATCGCAAACAAAGGGTGTGAATTCTTTGTTGTTCGCTTTGGCAAAAACGGATAACAGCAGGTTAATATCTTTAAGATCCGTAGTTTCATCAACAGAAATACCGACACTCTTTTCATCAATATAACGAATGTTTATCTTTTTTTCGAGTATCTGGTTCCTGAGTTCCGTGATCTTCACATTTTCGGGTAACATTATTTTCAGCGTATCGAAGAAAAATTCATTATCCTGCGTGTAGCCGTATTTCAGCAATTCCGAATTCAGAACACCGGTGAGGATATTAATGTGGCGCGCTATTTCTTTCAGCCCGTCCGGCCCGTGATACACGGCATACATTCCCGACATGATGGCCAGCAATGCCTGAGCGGTACAAATATTCGATGTTGCGCGTTCGCGTTTGATGTGCTGTTCGCGGGTTTGCAACGCCATACGTAACGCACGGTTTCCGTTGGCATCGACCGAAACACCGATGATACGGCCGGGGATCGTACGCTTGAATTTATCTGAAACTGCAAAGAAACCAGCATGCGGACCGCCGAAACCCATCGGTAATCCAAAACGTTGCGTAGAACCCAACACGGCATCGGCACCCCATTCGCCCGGAGGTGTAAGCAGGGTTAGCGACAGCAGGTCGGCTGCCACAGCCACTGAAATTCCGTTGGCATGAGCAGCATCAACAAAATCTTTATAATTATGAATTTTACCGCAGGAAGTGGGGTATTGCACTAAGGCTCCGAAATAAGAACCATCGGGCTGCAACTCTTTGTGACTTCCGGTCACGATCTCTATTCCAAGGGGTTTTGAACGTGTTTTGAGTACTTCGCGGGTATGAGGAAATACGCATTTGGAAACAAAAAATTTGTTGACGTTGTTCTTAACCTGATCGCGGCTTCTTGAATTAAAAAACATGATCATGGCTTCGGCCGCGGCTGTTCCCTCATCAAGCAGCGATGCATTGGCGATAGGCATAGCCGTCAGATCGGAAACAACGGTCTGGAAATTGAGCAGCGCTTCGAGGCGGCCCTGCGAAATTTCGGCCTGATAAGGAGTATAAGATGTGTACCAACCCGGGTTTTCAAGGATATTACGCGTGATGACACCCGGTGTTATGGTGCCGTAGTAGCCGAGACCGATAAAATTCTTATAAATTTTATTTTTGCCGGCCACTTCTTTGAGATGGTTAATGAATTCGTATTCGTTAATCCCTTCGGGAAGGTTTAGCGGTTTGGCTAAACGAATAGATTGCGGGATGGTTTGGTCGATAAGTTCGTCAATGGAGCTGACACCAATCTTCTGAAGCATCTGTTTTACTTCATCGCCGCGCGGGCCGTTGTGGCGGTAAACAAAATTATTAGTAATCATATTATATTGAAATTAAGTTAGTTATATTATTTTTATTGTATTTCTTTTCCGAACGCAAAGATAGTAAACCCATTTTGAAAACAAAAGCAAGGGATGGTTTTATTTTGAAGAAGGAGCTGTCGACTAAATCCCGATCTGAATAAATTAAGAAATAGCCGCAAAATAAAATATCATTTACATAATAAAAGATATTATTAAAATTACTATTACTTTTGAAAACTAATTTCAAATAAAAATTATGTCGGATACTATAGCATTCAACAGTGCTTCCTACAATATAGGTTTTAGGAATATTTTTACTTACCTGCTGAAATTCAACAAGAACAGCATGAAAAACATTTTGTTCCTGTTCAGGGTATTATTATACCAAAGGAAGGCAGCTAAAATACGAAAACAGAACAAAAAAGAAGGCATAATCGTTCCCCCGTTCATTATGATTAGCATTACCCGGCAGTGCAACCTGAACTGCAAGGGATGCTACCAAAAAGCCCAGCACAGAACGCCTCAAAAAGAAATGAGCACCGAAAAGATCATTTCCGTGCTGAAAGAAGCCGAAAACTTAGGATCATCGCTGGCCGGTATCCTGGGCGGCGAGCCGTTTATGCGGAAAGATTATTTTGAAATTACCGCGAGCTTGCCCAACATGATCTTTGCAACCTTTACCAACGGCATGCTGATTGATGACGAGATGATAAAAAAGCTGAAAAAACACAAGAACATTTTCCCGCTCATAAGCAACGAAGGTTATGAATGCGAAACCGACGGCCGCAGAGGCCCCGGTGTTTACAAGCATTTCAGGGAACTGGCCGAAAAGTTCAGAAAAAACCATATCATGTTCGGCGTTTCGTTTACGGCAACCTCCGAAAATTTTGACATTGTCAACGATGAAAAATTTATCAAAGACCTTGTAAAATCAGGAAGTACGTTGTTCTTCTATATGGACTACCGCCCGGTTGACGGCAAATCAAGCCATCTGGAGCTGAGCAAAGAACAATTGCAGGTTTTAATAGATTACACCGATACTTTCCGCTTAAAATATGATGCCATTTACCTTGCCCCTGTTGCCGAAAAGAGATTCGGCGGCTGTTTTGGCGCCGGCAAAGGCCTGATACATGTTAATTTCGACGGCGATGTGGAACCCTGTCCCTTTGCTCCTATCTCGGATATGAACCTGTATGATGTTTCGCTTAAAGAAGCGCTGAATTCGGAAGTTTTCCGTATTATCAAAGAAAACCACGACAAGCTGGAACACACACACCATGGTGGCTGTACACTCTGGGAACACCGCGAATGGCTGCAAACGATCAAGAAAGAAGAGGTGCTGGAGGATGCGGGGTGAGGAAGGTTTTAGACTGTTAGGCTGGTAGACTATTAAGCTAATATGCTATCCCGAGAATTATCGGTAGGCTGCTAGGTTGATTGGTCATAATTTAAAAAGACAATTTTTCAAACAGCAAAAATTTGCAGAAATAAATTATTTTTGTACAAATTCTAAAATTAACGAATAGTATAAAATTTTATCAGTATTTACCATGTCAGAAGCTAAAGTATTTGACAGCAAACGATACCAGAACAATTACAAACCGCTTTTTATCAATCTGCTGCGTTTTAACAGTAACAGCCTCACCAATATTCTTTTTTTGCTGCGCGTTGTTTGGCACCAGCGGCAGGCGATGAAAAAACGGAATCGGTCAAAAGAAAGCGGGATCAATGTACCGCCGCTGATCTTTTTCAGCATTACGAAAGAGTGCAACCTTAACTGCAAAGGCTGTTATCAGAAAGCACAGAAACGGATCGCCGAAAAAGAAATGAGTACTGAAAAAATACTTTCCGTACTAAAAGAAAGTGAAGAACTTGGCACATCAGTCATCGGAGTTTTAGGCGGCGAGCCGTTCACGCACAAAGATCTTTTTTACTTTGCCGCCTCCATGAAAAAAATGATCTTTGCCGTATTTACCAACGGCCTTCTGATCGATGATGCCATGATAGAACGCTTTAAAAAGCAGAAAAATATCGTGCCGATCATCAGCAACGAAGGCCGCGAATGCGAGACCGACGGAAGAAGAGGCCCCGGTGTTTACAGCCATTTCAGAAAAATAGCGCAGAAATTTAAAGAAAATCATATCATTTTCGGGGTATCGTTCACAGCGACCAAAGACAATTTTGATATTGTAACGGAAGACGCGTTCTTAAAAGAGCTTATCAATGCCGGTAGCAGCATGTTTTATTATTTCCCTTATAAACCCGTGGACGGTAAGTCGGAACAACTTATGCTGAACAAAGACCAGTTGAAAATTCTGGAAGATTACACGTATACATTCCGTGAAAAATACAAGACACTCTATTTTTCACCCTTAGCCGAAAAACAGTTCAACGGATGCATCGGAGCCGGAAAAGGCCTTATTCACATCAACTACGACGGCAGCGTGGAGCCCTGCCCTTTTGCACCTTATTCCGACACCAACCTGAACAATGTTTCGCTGAAAGAAGCCCTGAATTCAGACCTTATGCGCACGATACGCGAAAAACATATCTGGCTGGAAGAGAACAACAAGGGTGGCTGTTCGTTGTGGGAAAATCGGGAATGGGTGAAGTCACTGATAAAAGAAGAAGTTTCGGAAGCAGGCTAAGCCTGTGTAAGAGTTATGGAAAAAGAACACGTTCCCCAGGACAAGAACAATTACCTGGAAAAAAATTTCAGTAATGTCGTGTATGCGCTGGATGAAAACGGCAGTTATACTTCTGTGCCCAGTGTAGGCTGGGAGCCGGAGAACTTTGCACAAAAACAGGCCTGGGACCTGATCAATGAAAACGCCGAAAAAATTAAAGAACGCGTGATCGCGGGCGAGCTAAGCCCGATTGCTTATTTTATTGAAAAATACCAGTTTTCCTTAAGGCGGCTGTCGCACCTGACCGGCTTCAGGAAATGTAAAATAAAAAGACATATTAAACCCAAAGTTTTTGCCAAGATCGATGAAAAGACCCTCGAAAAATATTCTCAAGCTTTCAAAGTTCCGATAGCACAAATTTTAAAACCCTTCTGAATCCGACACCATTATGAGTACTACGCGGCGCCAAAAGATTGATGAAATACTGAGTTACCTTGAAAAACAGGCAACTCATGTTCATCCATATCCGGGCGCTGTCAATGAAAATATCACTTTTTATAAAAGCGCGCATTCGCTTATTGCTTTTTATAATTGGCTATATAAAATAGCGCCTACTATAAAAAAAGATGATCTTCAGGAACTGATGGATATTGATTCTGAAAGCCCTTACGACACCGAACTGATCTCTTCACTGGCAAAAACGGAGCGTAGTTTTTTTCCCGGACTGATAAACCCACTCATAAAAAGAATCTACCAGTTTGTTTCAGCGGGAAACTGCAGAATTATCGCCAGTCTTGGCTCCGGAGCCATGGAAACTGAAAAACAACTTATAAAAAAACTTATAAAATCAGGAAATAATAAACAGCTTGTCTTTGTTGGTATCGACAAATCTCAACGGGCACGGGCTTTTGCCAGAGAAAACCTGAGCGAAATCCCAGATGTGGCGATCATCGAAAAAAATGAACTTGATGACGACTCACTGAATACGATACTGACTGAACAAGACAATCTGTACACCGTGATCTTATGTAATAATGATATTTTCTCACTGAATAACTACTTCACAAAAACGAAGTTCGATCTGGCGTTTACGAGTTTTTTCAAACATCATTTTAGCCCGGGGGAATCTGAAAATATCGACACTATTTTAAAAAATATTTCAAAAATATTCATAGAATACGATGGGGTAAACAACGGATTCAACAAATTCATCCAGTCGCTTTTTGTTTTTAAAAATCCTGTACTGCTTAGCGGTACTGTGTTCTCGAATCTGCGGTATCTGAAGAAAAAAGACCTGCTGGCAAAAAAAGGGGATGCCGCAATAAATACTTACTGGATGAAAGGAACGTATCTGAAAGAAACGATTATAAATAATCACAAGCTAATTTCTGACGAATGATCAAAGAATTTCCGCACATACATGCCGCGCACTGCGAGACCGGAACACTTTCAAGTCTTTTGAATTACCAAGATTTTCATCTCAGCGAGCCTATGATTTTTGGCACCGGATCGGGCCTGTACTTTGCATACATGCCTTACCTGAAATACAATTCCATTCCCTTTATCTCATACAGGATCATGCCGGGGTGGCTGATCAATAAGTTCAGAAGGCGCTTTAACATTGACATCGTCAGAAAAAAATACGGTTCCAAAGCAGAAGCCATGGACGATCTCGATAATCTTCTGGAACAAAATATTCCTGTTGGACTTGTCACCAATCTTTTCTTTATTCCTTATTTTCCCGATTCATACCGCTTTCATTTCAATAATCATAACATGATCGTTTACGGAAAAGAGAACGGCAATTACCTCGTCAGCGATCCGATATTTGATGTTCCCACAACAATTTCATACGACGATCTCGCCATTGCAAGATTTTCAGCCGGTTTAAGGAACCTGAAGGGCAACCTTTATTATATTAAAAAAACCTCGCCCGATTACGACCTGAAAAAGATCATTCCGGAAGCCATAAGCGAAACAACGAAAAACATCCTCACTCCTATGCCGCTTAATGGTTACAGAGGTATCCGTTATCTTTCAAAAAGGGTAATAAAATGGCCTGATAAACTCGGCGAGAAAATGGCAAAACGCTATATGGGAAATATCATCCGTATGCTTGAAGAAGTGGGAACAGGAGGATCAGGATTCCGGTATATGTATGCCGCTTTCCTTCAGGAATCAGCGGGTGTGATGAACAAAGATCTGTTTTTGGACACCTCGGCCGATATGACACTGGCCGGCGACACCTGGCGTGAATTTGCCTATCAGGCCGCCATTATCTGCAAGACGGAGAAACCTCCGCAGGATATGTATCATGCTGCCTCAGACATATTGCTGCGCTGCTCTGAAATCGAAGAGCGCGCTTTCAGAAAATTATCTAAATTGTAAGCTGAGATAATGAAAGACGGCGCCATCATAAAAGTTGATCAACTGACGAAATTCTACAAAGGCAATGCTACGCCGGCTGTGAATAATGTTTCATTTTCAATAAAACGCAATGAAATATTTGGCCTGCTTGGCCCGAACGGCGCAGGGAAAACCACGCTGATCTCTGTGCTGTGCGGCTTATACAAACCCAGCAGCGGCAAGGTTTTCATCAATGATACTGACCTGCACCAGCATCTTAAATCGCTGAAAAAAATTATCGGCATCGTTCCGCAGGATATCGCATTATATCCGACACTGACCGCAAAAGAAAACCTGTTGTTCTTCGGGAATGTGTACGGGTTGAACAGAAAATATCTGGAGGATAAGATAGACGAATGTTTTACCATGCTTGATTTGGAAAAATCAAAGAATAAAAAGATCAACACGTTTTCGGGCGGTATGAAACGAAGGATCAATATTGTTGCCGGTTTGCTTCATAATCCTGAGATATTGTTTCTCGACGAGCCGACTGTGGGGATTGATATTCATTCAAAAAAAATAATTATTGATTACCTTTCCGAAATCAACAGGAAAGGCACGACCATTATCTACACATCGCATCTTATAGCCGAAGCCGAAGATTTTTGCAGCTACATTGCGATCATGAACAAAGGGAAGATCATCTCCGAAGGCAAGCCCGCTGAGCTGATTCAAAGTTTTGCCAACACCAAAGACCTTGAAGAGGTTTTTCTTCAATTAACTGAAAAATCCATCGGATAAATGAAAGCATTCCTCGCCTCGATAAAAAAAGAAGTGCTGGTGTTGCTGAGAGACCGGGCCGGTTTAGGGATACTTTTTGTGATGCCGCTGGCGCTGGTTGTCATCATGGCTTTGGTGCAGGACGGGCCGTACCAGAATTTCCAGAAATCAGAATTTCCAATGGTTTTCGTTGACAACGATCTGGATACCGTTGGCGCTGTGATCGAAAAAAACATCCGTGATGCAAAAATTTTCAAGATCAGCAAAGAAGTCAACGGTGTGGCGGCAACCGAAAAAACGGCCAAAGAAGCCGTTTCACAAGGCAAATTCAAAGCAGGGGTTATTGTGCCGGCCGGGCTTTCAAAATACCTGAGAAGAAACGCGCGTATCATTGTGGCCAAAACATTTTCGGGAAATCCTGTTGATGAAAAAAAGCTGTTTGCCCAACCACCCGACTCGATGAAAATAAAATATTTTCTCGATCCCCTGACAACCTTCACTTTTAAAAACACCATTGTTTACATACTCGAAAAATCATCGTCTTCGCTTATCTCACAAACGATCACGAACAAATACTACGAGCATTTTGAAAATTTTTATCCCGTCGAGAACAAAATAAATTTCGACAGCTGCCGGATCATAGACATACAGGAAATTGATGCATCGAGTATTTACAATGCCAATGTGGTCTTCAACTCCGTACAACATAATGTACCCGCATGGACCATGTTTGCCATCTTTTTTATTTTCCTGCCTTTAGCCGGCGGCATTATCAAAGAGCGCGATTACGGCACCTATATCAGACTGAAGTTCATGCCGCACAGCTTCTCGACCATCATTATCGGAAAAATTGTTTTATACACCTTCGTGGGCTGTGTCCAATTTCTGATGATGCTGATGGTGGGCAAGTATCTTTTGCCCGCTATCGGGCTTCCGGCGCTGGTTATCGGGCACAGCTATGTTGCTATTCTTGTCACCGTTTTTTCCGCATCGCTGGCAGCTACAGGTTTTGGCGTGATGATCGGGACTTACTTATCGACCCACCAGCAAATGGTAACGTTCGGTTCCATTTCAGTAATCATTCTTGCAGCCATAGGGGGAATATTTGTACCGATCTATATAATGTCGAAGACAATGGCAAAAGTGAGCAAGTACTCGCCGCTTGAGTGGGGGCTGAACGCTTTCAACGAGATATTCCTGCACAACGGTAATTTTTTCAATATTTACATGGATGCATTAAAACTTTTACTATTTTCATTCACTGCTTTTTTATTATCATTTCTGTATTATAAGTTTAAAAGGATTAATTAAAACCGAGTCATCATGAGCGCGCTTACCGACGAAATAAAAAACAACATCATACTTGAATTAAAATTAGCGGATGAATTCACTGAAGTTCAGGCAGACACTCCCTTGTTCAACAATCCATATCTTTCACTTGATTCTATTGACGCGCTGCGTATCATTGTGATGCTACAGAAAAATTACGGCATAAAAATTCAGGATCTTTCGCAGGGGCGGAAAATTCTTTATTCCATTGACACTATTGCAGAATTCGTGGAACAAAACAGGCAGCCGCAACCAAATCCGTGATCTTAATTATATTTGACTCCGCCGGAGTTAAACGAATAGCAGGCGATGCCAGAGGCATCGAATATTAATAGAATAATAAATTAACCGTTAATTACGACCCCAAAGGGTCGAATATTTTACACGACACACATCAGCGAAATCAGCTCCCGATGTTGCGGAAAACTTTCCATCAATGCTGATTTTCAGCAAGTTCAAAATCACTGAAATCAAAGCCAGGTGCTACATTGCAACCAACTTACCCGATATCCGATAGAAATAATTGCATCAAGATTATATAACTTTATTTTTCTTTGTACCAGTCTTTTACCTTCTTGTTGAACTACCGAGGAATCCTCGGTAGTTGATAATTCATCTAACTCCCCGGATTGATATATGTTTTTTAGATGAAGCCCTATGGTGTCAGTATCCTTGTCAAACAACTGAGACATCTGTTTCTGAGTCAACCACACAGTTTCATTATCAAACTTAACATCAATATTAGTCTGTCCATCATCTGTCTGGAATATTTTAATCGATGATTCTGTCATAATTTTATTTTTCACAAATCTACAAAAAACTTTTCATTATACATTAATTATCAGAATGTTGCGATTTTTTATACTGTATGGCAACCGACCATTTGCTAACTTTTAATTTACATTGTCAGTGTTTTTCTTCTAGAATCTTTATTGGGGCTCTTTTATATGAAAGTTTTAAAGCATAATAAAATTTCAACTCCGCACCAAGTTCATGCACACATCTCCTCAATCAGTTCCCGATGCTGCGGGAAACTTTCCATTAATGCTGATTTGTCAGCAAGTTCAAAATCACTGAAATCAAATCCGGGTGCAACGTTACAACCAACTAAAGAATACGAATCTGGTTGGTTCACTTTCGCTGCAAACCAACATCCGTAAGGTATTACAAGCTGAAGCTGTTCATTATTCCGGACATCGCGTCCACAAATATTTTCGGACAAGCGGCCGGCTTTATCAATAATATAAACCGTTATGGGTGAGCCGGAATAGAAATGCCATATCTCATCGGACTTCAAGCGATGAAAAGCAGAGATCTGATCGCTTTTAAGTAAAAAATATATTGAAGTAGCAAAACTTCGTTCTGATTCGTAAGGTGTTGGAAGCAAATCGGCGGTGATGGTTTCGGCCGAGCGGTAAACTTCCCTGAAATAACCGCCTTCGGGATGCGGCTGCAACTGCAGGTGTTCAATCCAGAAATCTGCGGAATCCTTCATAAAATTATTCCGTTGTGTTTTTCTTTTTCTTATTTTTCTTCTTGAACGTAAACCTGTCGGGCAGGTACTTTTCATTGAAATAATAAAGCAGCCGAATCGTAATTGCCGTGTTATACTGTTTGCGTGTCCATGTTTCGAAGGTGGTAGGATTAACATATTCCCGCTTTCTGACAGGTACAATAGAATATGAATAGCGGATGTTAAACTTTAAGTGTTTCCAGATACGAAAACGCAGATCGGCTAATACGGCAAAATCATTTTTCGTTTTATAAGTAATTTCAGAGCGGTCCCAGTCTTTTGAGACATTCCATTCTTTTTCTTTAAATGTCACCATGCGTCCCCATGAAAATCCCAGCCCGAAGGTCCAGGTGTTGCGGTCTTCAAAATGAAACATGATCGGGGCCGTCAGATAGTTCCATTTAAGCGAATAATAAGGCAACTGAAGTGAATCGACCGGAGAGGGCGCATATTTACGGTAAGAGCCTTTTTCATCGTATAATATTTCAATACTCATCGAAAAGCGGTGGCCCAGTGGGAGAATACCTCCAAATCCGGCACAGACACCAAATTTGTTGAAACCGTAAACTTCATCGCCATCCACCTGCGTAAGGTTTAAACCGGCAATGATCTCGCCTTTTATCTCCCTGTCCACTTTTAACTTATTGTCTGTTTCTTCCTGAGCAAAGACAAGCGGTCTCTGGCAAAAAACAAACAAAATAAAAATGACGAGCAATTTTCTATTCATACATCATAAGTAATAATGCAAATTTAAGCGGATTTTCTTAATCGGATGAAACTAATTATTCAAATAACGATACAGCGAGTTACAAATTATCGAAACCACATAAAAAAAGCCGGAATTACCGGCTTTTCCTGATAGGTGTAACGCTTATTTTTTATTTGTTTTTATTCTCATATTATAAAAGGTACGGTAAACAAAATACAGGGCGATCACAAAAAACACACCGCCAATAATGGGAGCGATTCCCCTGAAGCTTTCAGAAATAGCAATCTCCATGGCCAGCAAACCAAACAATGTTGTGAACTTTATTATCGGGTTCAATGCCACAGAAGAGGTGTCTTTAAAAGGATCGCCAACGGTATCGCCAATAACAGTTGCATCATGCAAGAGGGTGCCTTTTTCTTTCAGGTCCACTTCCACAACTTTTTTAGCATTATCCCATGAGCCGCCTGCATTAGCCATAAATATAGCCTGGAATAATCCGAATACAGCAATGGAGATGAGGTAGCTTACAAAAAACGATATCGGGGCGGCCAGTTCTATTTTTTTAACCATATCATCCGTACCATTGATATCGCCGGGCGCTGAAAAGAATGCAAAGGCAAGAGCAAACGCAAATATCCCGACAAATATATTGAACATACCGCTTTGAGCATATTTTGTGCAGATTTTCACCACTTCTTTTGATTTTTCTACCGAAGCTTTTTTGGGAGCGTCCGGGTCAAGGTTAATATGTCTTTTAATGTATTCAACAGCACGGTAAGCGCCCGTGGTAACCGCCTGCATGGATGCGCCCGTAAACCAATAAATAACGGCGCCTCCGGCTATAAATCCCAGTATTGAATAAGGATTTAAATGGTTTAATATCAACTCGGGATCGATACCAACAACATTTTTGATCACAAGTATCAGTGAAAATATCATCGTAGTAGCTCCGACAACAGCAGTACCGATCAATACGGGTTTTGCTGTAGCTTTAAACGTATTTCCCGCACCGTCATTGGCTTCAAGATAATATTTGGCTTTTTCAAAATCAGGTTTAAATCCGAAGTTATTTTCAATATCCTGATCAATATCTTTCTGTTCTTCGATAAGGGATAACTCATAAATAGATTGTGCATTGTCGGTAACCGGGCCGTAGCTGTCAACAGCAATGGTAACCGGGCCCATGCCCAACATACCAAATGCAACGAGACCGAATGCAAAAATTGAAGGATAGATCATTAAATCAGCCACGCCATACGTGCTGGCATAATAAGCCCCGAACATCAATCCAAGGAACACCATCCCTTTCCAAAATGCGCTGAAATTTCCAGCCACCAAACCCGATAATA
>Ga0116171_10004369_pt1 | contig 12752 bp, 10 predicted proteins | sample AD_JPNHW2_MetaG_FD_89798 | JGI IMG/M metagenome (GOLD analysis project Ga0116171, IMG submission 89798) | Active sludge microbial communities of municipal wastewater-treating anaerobic digesters from Japan - AD_JPNHW2_MetaG | ecosystem: Engineered > Bioreactor > Anaerobic > Digestate | place...
ATCAGATTAATGCTTAACAGACTTGAAAAATAAAATCCAAACAGTTTCTAAAAATAATAATTATTATTTCTGAAAAGGTTGCAAATAAATTAATCTTTTTTTGTGCAAATTTTGTGCAAATAAAAAATAAGGGTTTCGGCATAATTACCAAAACCCTTATTTAAGTAGTGGGACGTAACGGATTTGAACCGTTGACCTCATGCGTGTGAAGCATGCGCTCTGAACCAACTGAGCTAACATCCCTCGAAAAAAAAAGAAGTCGGTGACTTCTTTGTGGGAACAACAGGATTCGAACCTGTGACCCCCTGCTTGTAAGGCAGGTGCTCTGAACCAGCTGAGCTATGCTCCCTTTTTTAATTAGGAGTGCAAATATACATGATTTTTTAAAACAAAAACTTTTTTTTGCTCTTTCTATCAGAAAAAAACTAAACAAAAAAATAGTATTCTCAAATATTTTCTTCTGCAAATCAATCATCATTATTTATAAACAAATGATTTTCAGGAATAAAGAGAACAACCACATGAAAATAGTCCCCAAAGATAAATTCGTTACTGGACTATCCGCCAGCCGATAGATGAACATGCAATTGATATTATTTTTTGATTTCAGTAATCTCTAAAAATTATTTTGCTCGTTTTATTATTGCCTTTCAAAAACTTATCTACCTTTGCACCAAATCTTAAAAAAAATTATTTATTTAACACGCTGTTTTACAACACACTATGAAAAGAAAACTTTTAATTCGGGATTTAACTTTACGTGATGGTCAGCAATCTTTATTTGCAACCCGTATGAACCAGAATCAGGTTGACAAAGTAATCCCTCTGTATAAAGAAGCCAATTTTTACGCTATGGAAGTGTGGGGTGGCGCTGTTCCTGATTCGATAATGCGTTACCTGGGCGAAAATCCTTGGGACAGATTGGAAAAAATAAAAGCAGCGATAGGCGATTCCTGTAAACTCACTGCGCTCTCAAGAGGAAGGAACCTTTTTGGATACAATCCTTATCCCGAAGAAGTTATCGAAGGTTTTTGCCGTTATGCCATCCAGTCGGGCATCGGTATCATGCGTATTTTCGATGCATTGAACGACGTGGACAATATTAAAACAAGCATAAAATATGTAAAAGAAAATGGTGGAATAGCTGATGCCACGGTTTGTTATACGGTTGACCCTCATTTTAGCTCCAAAGACCGTATTAAAGCGTTGTTGCGTGCCAAGCTGCTTCCCAACAATATCTTTACCGATGAATATTTTTTAAATAAAGCACTGGAAATGGAAGCCCTGGGGGCCGACATGATCTCTGTGAAAGATATGGCAGGGCTCATTCCTCCTGCCAGATCGGGCGAACTCATTAAACTGTTAAAACAACGTCTGAAAATTCCTGTAGATTTTCATACACACTGCACACCGGGTTACGGACTGGCATCCTCGCTGATGGCGATAATTAATGGTGTTGATATTCTTGACACATCCATCATGCCTTTTGCCGGTGGCCCTGCAGCGCCTGCCTATGAACTTATCCAGATTTTCTGCAACAAATTAGACATCGAAACCGGTGTAAACCAGGAAGTTGTCGTTAAGATTAACAATATTCTCCGCGACATACGCACCGAAATGGCTGATGTGGACAGTTATAAATTGTTTCCCCGCGAATTTGATATAACCCGCGACAAGTTGCCACAGGATATTGACAATCTCTTTGAACTGGCTATCGCCTATGCAAAAAGCAATAAAGAAGAAGAGCTACTGGACTGCTGCCATAAAATTGAACGGTATTTCAAGTTTCCCGAGCCTAATGAAAATGTCAAGTTTGCCGAAATACCGGGAGGTATGTACACCAATATGCTTGCCCAGCTAAAAACATTGAAACTTGAAAAGCTGTTGCCCCGCACCCTGGAAATCATTCCAACGGTACGCATGGCATCCGGCTGCCCCCCGTTGGTTACACCTACCAGTCAGATCGTTGGCGTTCAGGCCGTTAATTGCATTATTGATGAAAACAAAGGTCAGCCCTTTTATACTACTAAATCCATACAGTTTGTCAATCTTGTAAAAGGTCAGTACGGACACACGCCCATTCCTGTTGATCCTGAATTTCGTTATAAAATTGCCGGTGTAAAGGAAGAGACACCCTATGATACAAGAAATTACAAAAAACAAGACAATCCGGTATTCCCGGAATACGGCGATGTAAAACTTGCCGACAACCCCAAAGACGAATTGCTTCTGGAGTTATTTCCTGCCGTAGCTACCGATTTTCTGAAAAACCGGGTAATCAATAAGTATCTTTCAGAAATTCACCGAGTTGAAGAAGAAAAACACCAGAAACACCTGAAAGAAAAACAAGCTTACGAAAACCTTAGTCCCGAAGAAAAAGAAAAAAGGCTGCTGGATGGTCTCACAAAATTCTGATTAGTCTTTTTCTTCTAAAATTTCAATGGAATTAATCTTGTCGCCCTGACGGATGGCATCAATCACTTCCAGACCTTCAATAACCTTTCCAAAACAGGTATGTTTGCGGTCGAGGTGGGCGGTATTGTTCCTGCTATGGCATATAAAAAACTGTGAACCACCCGTATCGCGCCCGGCATGAGCCATCGAAAGCACTCCTCTGTCGTGGTACTGGTTCCCGCCATCGGTTTCGCATTTAATTGAATATCCGGGGCCTCCAACACCAGTGCCGTAAGGACATCCGCCCTGTATCACAAAATCGGGAATCACACGATGAAAGGTCAACCCGTTATAAAACCCTTTTTTGGCAAGGTCCACAAAATTCTTAACCGTGTTTGGGGCATCTTTTTCATAAAAGGTAACTGTCATGTCGCCTTTTACAGTTTTGATAATTGCTTTTAACATTTTTTCTGTTTTTAATTAATGTATTTTGTTTCCGCGCCATTTGCTGGAAAGATTACTTTTTTTTCCCGCTGATCACGCGGATTTACGCTGATTTTTTATAAATTATTTACTTTTCTATATATTGATTTACTAATATCTTCCGCATTAAAATTAACCAAAAGCCCGAGTTTTATATCGGTTAGCTTCAAATAAGTTAATACTTGTTTATGATGAACTTCTGCAATGTTTTCAACAGACTTGATTTCTATAATTACTTTATTTTCAACAATGATATCTGCCCTAAATCCAAGTTCAAGCTTTATATCATTATAAACAACAGGGATAGGAACTTGCGTATTAACCTTTAATCCCAAAATTGACAATTCATGCGCTAATGCTGCTTCATACACTGACTCCAGCAGGCCAGGCCCTAATGTATTATATACGTTAAAAATACAACCCCTGATTTTATATGATATTTCGTTTTCGTCCAACTAAAATTTCTTTTTTTCTGTGTCAATCTGCGCTATCTGCGGGAAAGATTACTTTTTTTCAACCGCTGATCACGCTGATTTACGCTGATTTTTTTATTCATAATTCAAATCCTATCATTTTTCCTTTTTTCATGATCAGTTCATCGTCAAAATATATATCCGGCTCATTAACCAGTCCGTCGAGATGGCTGCTTACTGAAATATTTCCCCCCATGCTGATATTGTTGCCAAAAGCCACGTGTATTGTGCCGAACACTTTTTCGTCTTCGAGTATCATCCCTGTCAGTTGTGCTTTATAATTGGTTCCTATGCCAAATTCTGCCACGGCGCGGGCATCGCGGCCCACTTTGTCCAGCATTTCAGCTAGTCTATCGGACTCTTCGCCACCAGTGATTTTTTCAGCATAGCCATCTACTACTTCTATGGTTATCGGGCTTTTTAACATGCCGATACCTGCCATTGACCCATCAATCACCACTTTACCGTTTGTTTTTCCCTCCCAGGGAGCCAGAAATACCTCGCCGGAGGGCAGGTTGCCACTTTCACCCTTATTGCGCATCACCCCCTTGCTGGGCAACACATTACGGCCTTCGACAGGCATAATAATATCGGTACCCTTCTCGGTTACCACCCTGATTTGTTTGATCCCCGTCATTTTACCAACAACATAATCCGTGAGGTTAACAATTTTTTCGATATCTGCGTTCAGGCAACGAACCATGCAATCCACGGTGATTCCAGGCATTGTCCCAACCCTGACACCAAGTTTGGAGGCTTCCCGGCGTGCGTCGGTATGCGTGAGGGATTTGGCGGTAGGACAAATAACGGCATCCACCAACTTCATCAAGTCGGCTATCTGCTTTGGCGGTTCCTGCCCGTTTATCTCACGCGATTTTATTTCCACCAGCAGCGACTCTTTGCAGAGTTCTTTTCCGGCTTCGTGCAAGGCCGCACCAATATCTCTTTTAATTTCATCGGTAATTACCAGCAAGGTTTCTTCGGCTTTTAGCCCCATGCAGTCACGCAACGCTATTAAAGCGGCTTTTTTCAATTCTGTATCCATAGTTTTCTGTTTTCTGATATACAAATCTAATCACTCTGCCGATAACTAAGAATAATTTTTAGCAGATTTTTATGTTTTTTTTGTTGTTCTGTGCTAATATACCCTCCCCAACAGCAGACTTGAAGAAGAGGTCTTTTTATTTCACCCGGTCAGGAGCTGAAGAATGCTGAAATACATTCATTTAAGCAAATCTTTTTTCCACTTCTTCCCAGTTAACATATTTCCAGAATTCTGCCACATAATCAGGGCGGCGGTTTTGAAAATCGAGATAATAAGCATGTTCCCAGACATCGCAGGTCAACAGTGGAATAAGCCCGTTGCGTAAGGGATTGCCGGCATTGCTTTCCTGCACAATATCCAGGCTGCCATCGGGAGTTTTTACCAGCCAGGCCCAACCCGAACCAAAAAGCGTTACACAGGCAGTGCTGAATTTTTCCTTAAACGCCTCCAGCGAGCCGAATTTTTTATTGATTGCATCAGCCAAAGCACCATCGGGGCCAGCTTTGGCGTGTGGAGCCAGGCTGTTCCAATAAAATGAATGATTCCACACCTGAGCGCCATTATTGAAAATTCCGCCCGTGGCTTTTTTGATGATGTCTTCGAGGGTGGCGTTTTCAAACTCGGTGCCGGCAACCAACTTGTTCAGGTTGGTAACATATGCCTGGTGGTGCTTGCCATAATGAAACCCTATAGTTTTTTCAGAAATAAAAGGTTCCAGGGCATTCGCTTCATAAGGTAATTTCGGTAATTCAAACATAGTTTTTTATTTTAGGTTATTATTTTCTATACATATCGACCATCAACAAAGATAATTAATTTTCAGGAAAGTTTTATCGCTTATTTTTTTTCATTTTGTATCTTTGATAAAAACAATTATGCCAAGGATTATTTCATTTTCTTATACTAACCAGGATTTATTTAAACAGGCTTTTGCCGTACGACAAGCGGTGTTTGTCGTTGAGCAAGGCGTACCAGCAGCACTCGAATACGACGAACACGAACCTGAAGCTACCCATTACCTGCTTTATGAAGATGAAACACCTATTGGTGCTGCCCGCTGGCGCAAAACAGATCACGGAATTAAATTGGAGCGGTTTGCTGTTTTGCCCGAATACCGTAACAAAGGATTGGGGGAAGCATTGGTAAAAAAAGTTCTTGGAGATGTTATTCCTTTGGGACAGCCGGTTTACCTGCACTCGCAGTTAAAAGCCTGTACCTTGTATGAACGTCATGGCTTTATTATCTCCGGCGGAAAGTTTTATGAGGCCGGAATGGCGCATTATAAGATGGTGCTGAAAAAATAACAATTATTAAAATGCCCGAACTGGCCGCACATAGTTTTGGGTGTGTCTGTCAACTTGTGCCTGAGAACCATTAGAAAAATTTTGTTCCCACGCCCCCATACCATTATTTGATGAACTCCAGTACCTGAAAGTATTAAATCCGCCAATCAAGGCAATGTTAATATAAAGCTTGTTTAATTCATCCTTGCTGGGCAAAAACCAATCGTTATAACCGCCTGACACAAAATCGCTACAGAGTCTTGCAGCCATTTCGGGTGAAGCACAGGACTCCGAAACAATAGTTGTGGTATTTGTGGCTCCTGCACCTATGGCCGTACCGGTGGTTTCACCATATATCGGGCATCCCCACCAGGTGGTTGAATTTTGGTCGCTTGGAGCGGCTATTAAACCATGTGTTTCTCCTGCCATATATCCGGGATCGCCGGCTTGAAATATATAAGCTATTATGCCTCCTTGATAACTATCGCCTATGTTAAGTATCTTTTGTCCATTTTTACTTAATCTTGGATTACTTCCAATTTTGCCATTTGAATTAATGAAATTTGTACTTGACGTTGTGCTCGCACCATATTTGGTAATACCTTGTGCTGAAATACCATTTATTATTACAAGACAAAGAAGTATATTGAGAAATTGTTTCATATTTAGAATTTATAACAGAAAATTTAATACAAATAATCAAATTGAATTCTATCACCTGCCGATAAAGCATACGAACCATTATTTGCCGGAATATATGTTAATGTAGTTCCTGTATTGCTGTATGCCGTGTTGCTTATCCTGGCTCCATTAATATACATTTTTACTTTGCTGCTTGCCGATGGAGTTTGAGTTAATGTAAAACTTGTTTGAGAGGCGGTTGCGGTAAACTCATCAGCAGCTTCGTTTATTGCGGTTAAATAAGTATTCGCATCAATACTGCCATCTGCTTTTAAGAACTGGGAAGCGGTGCCACCTGATTTTACAATGGTATTGCCGGTTATTACACCATTTGAAGTAATAGCACCATTGACCTCCAGTTTAGCGGATGGGTTTGTTATTCCTATACCAACATTTCCCGAGGGGGTGATTCTCATTTTTTCAGTATACTGGCTCGAAAAACCGCCGGTACCCACTCTGGTCCAAAAACTAATATTGGTTGAATAAGCGCCTTCCTGTAAGTATTCTATTTTGGCTTTTTCCTGACCGGCAGAAATTAATTTTGTAGCAAAGCTATATCCCAGACCGCTGGCTCCCGTTTTGTTACCATAAACTACCGTACTATCTCCTTCTAATTTCATATTTCCAGCTATATCTAATGTTTCAATAGGTCCGGTAGTGCCAATGCCCAGCCTTCCGGCACTGGTAATCCTGGCCTTTTCAGATCCATCAATATAAAAAGCCAGATGTACCGGAGGATTAACTGCCGGGCCAACAACATCAATTACACCGCCATCGGTTCCCCTCCAGATGGAGACATACCGGTCGTCATAACTATGGTTGAGCAGTCGAAGTGTATATCCGGCTTCCGCAGCAGGCTTTATCTGAAGCCGCGCATCAGTAATCGTAGTTCCTATTCCAACATTTCCATTATCATAAACTGATGAAGTAACTAATGATGTCCCATCCCATTTTGAAAGATAATTGCTTGTATTTACTCCAACTTCGGGGTCTGTTTCATAACCGCTGATACTGCCCCAGCTTGCCAAACCATTGGCATCAGATGTGAGCACTTTTCCTGCGCCCTGAGAGCCATCAGCAATTTTAATATTTCCGTTTACCTCAAGTTTTGCTCCCGGATTTGAGGTTCCTATCCCCATCCTGCCCAAACTATCAATCTTGGCTACACTAACGTCACCTATCTTGAAAATAATATTGCCCGCCGGCGAAGGTGAAACCCCTGCTCCGCTTTTGATAATGACATCACCGCCCCGGTAAGAAACGTCTCCTGTGCCTGTACCTGCTACCAGGGTAACCGATCCTCCGTTGCCATTCGAGCCGCCCACACCTCCTGAAATCACAACGCCTCCGGCAGGGGATCCGTTATACATGCGGCGACCCACTGAAATGGATCCGGCTGTGTTGAATCCACCGGATATTAAAATACCTCCGCCTGTTCCGCCTGTTCTAACACTGTTAAGGACTATGTTTGCACGGTCTGTACCTCCCCAAGCCCCTGCCGTCAGGGTAACAGACCCAGCTCCCTTCCCAATTCCGGCTACATCACTGCCACCAGTTATAATTACTGAACCTGCGGTATCAAGGGCCGAATTATTGTCTAATCCGGACAGTAAGGCGTGTTTGCTAACTTTCAGCAGGGTATTGGTGCTACCGCTCACATGAAGAAGACCCTGAGGAGTGGTTGTCCCAATACCTATATTACCGGAAGCTGCTACACGCATTTTCTCCAGGCTTCCTAACTGGAATCCGATATAGCCATTGCCAGTACCACCAGAGCCGGCACTAACGATTGTATTACCGCTTGGGTTTGAGCCTGATCCATTGCCTGCTGTTACATAGACATTACCTCCTGCACCGTTTGCATAAGTAGGATTTCCACTACCTGCAACCATCCAGACACTGCCCCCCGGACGGTTGTAAGTACCTGCCCCGCCCTGTATGTTGATGTTGCCCCCAGGCCCCCCCTGGGAAGTCTGATTTCCGGTAAGGATGATAGTGGAACTAATGGGTGTCGCATATCCTTCAGACATCAGGCTCCCTGACCGAAGTATAATGTTTCCTCCCTGATGCCCTCCCTGAGCCTGGCCTGTACCGGCAGTCACCATTATGGAGCCTCCTTCGCCGTTAGGATTGTCATTGGCAACAATAGATAAACTGTTACCCTCACCAGCCAGCGGCGTATAAAGCGGCGACAACACGGAAGTCGAGAAATTGGCACTGCCTGCAACAGAAAGAGCATTAACTGGTGAATTGGTACCAATACCCACATTGCCGGAATTATAGTAAATATTGCTGGCATTTTTTTTCCAGATCATTGTATCCATCTCAGTATAACTTGTCAGGTATCCGGCTAATGCATGATCACCCCAGCCGTAAGAAGTGTTCCAATTGGTAATATCTGTTGAGGAAACACCACCAGCGGGAGATGCCCCAAAAACAGGATCGTATTCACTTCCCAAAACATTTTGCCAGCTTGCCAAACCATTGGCATCAGATGTGAGTACTTTCCCTGCTCCCTGGGAGCCATCAGCAATTTTAATATTTCCGTTTACCTCAAGTTTTGCTCCCGGATTTGAGGTTCCTATCCCCATCCTGCCCAAACTATCAATCTTGGCTATACCAACGTCACCTATCTTGAAAATAATATTGCCCGCCGGCGAAGGTGAAACCCCGGCTCCGCTTTTGATAAAGACATCACCGCCCCGGTAAGAAACGTCTCCTGTTCCTGTACCTGCTGTCAGGGTAACCGATCCTCCGTTTCCATTCGAGCCGCCCTCGCCGCCCGAAATCACAACACCTCCGGCAGGGGATCCGTTATACATGCGGCGACCCACTGAAATGGATCCGGCTGTATTGAATCCACCGGATATTAAAATACCTCCACCGGTGCCTCCGAAACCGACACTGTTAAGAAGGATTTTCGCCCGGTCTGTTCCTCCCAAAGCCCCGGCGGTCAGGGTTACCGATCCGGCTCCTTTTCCAATTCCCAATAAGTCACTGCCACCAGTTATAGTAACTGATCCGGCCGTATCAAAGTTATTATTATTGTCTAATCCGGACAGTAATGCATGTTTTCCAACTTTCAGCAAGGTATTGGTGCTACCGCTCACATGAAGAAGACCCTGAGGGGCAGAAGTTCCTATACCAACATTTCCATTATCATAAACTGATGAAGTTACTAAAGCCGTTCCATCCCATTTGGAGAGATAATTAATGGTATTTGTTCCAACCTCTGGATCTGTTTCAATACCGCTTATATCACTCCAGCTTGCCAGTCCGTTGGCATCGGAGGTGAGCACTTTTCCGGTTCCCTGAGTGCCGTCGGTGATTTTCAAAGTACCTAAAACATCCAGTATTGCAGCAGGAGTCATAGTTCCTATTCCAATATTACCATTTGGCAAAACAACCATTCTGACCGTTGCCGGGCTGCCTGTCATCATCTGAATTTGTCCGTGCGGCCCGCCTCCGCTTCCCGAATTAATGCCCCCCTGCAGTATTATGCTTCCGGCCGCACCATTGCTGACACCTGACAAACTGCCGCCCACCAGGTTAACATTGGCCGCGCTGCCCTGAGTTGCCGATCCGGAATGTGCTCCACCGGTAATAGTAACAGCACCGGCACTGGCGCTTGACCCTCCCTGATTGCCACCTCCGCTAATCGTTACCGCGCCGCCATTTCCCGAAACAGCATTACCCCCACGGATAATAACAGGTCCGGCATGGTTACCTCCGCCTCCGGCATTATCACTACCTATAATGCTGATGGCCTGCCCGACACCACCCTGAGGCCAGGGAACGGCAGCACCTATAATATCAATTTTTCCGGCAAAATTTCCCGAACCACCCAAACCACTGGTTATCAACACATTGCCACCGACTCCGGATGTTGCATCATTGGCGCGCATAGTAATACTATTACCGTTGCCAGCCAAAGGCTTTATCAGGTTGCTTTGAACCGAAGTACTGAAATTTCCCGTACCATTAATATCCAAAGCATAAGCAGGCACTGAGGTCCCGATACCTACATTGCCTGAAATATCTATCCTGGCCTTTTCCGTATTATTGGTCTTAATCACAAAATCCACAGCATCTGTTGTGCCGATAAAATTGGTTTCTGCAATAGTTCCACTGTTTCCGATTAATGCCCATGCGTTTTCGCTTCCATCAGCGCCTGTTGGCCCCATGGGACCTGTAACACCAGGTAACCCCTGAGGGCCGGTTGCTCCAGTGGCACCGGTTTCTCCAATAGCGCCATTAGCGCCCGTAGGACCCTGAATACCCTGTGGGCCGGTAATACCAGGGACCCCCTGTGGCCCTATGGCCTGCACCCAAATCGTTCCGTTAAAATACCAAAAACCGACGGCACCACCACTCATCGCAGTATTAGTGTTATACACCAGCAAAGAAACTGCCGGGTTAGGAATGGTACTAACATCATTGACAGAGGCCAGAGAAACGCGCGGAATCAACAGGCCTTTTGATGTGCTGCTGACATCAAGCATAGCGGAGGGATCGGCCGCAGTGCCCGCCGTATTGATCGAAACCCCCTGTTGCGAATAAACAACACAGGAAAGCAAGGTAAAAATAACAAAAACACTGTTTATCAACAATGTCTTTATAAAAGATGTTGGAATAATAAGTTTTGTGTTCATAGTATTAATTTTTATATAAATACGGCGATCTTAGTACAATATTAATTAAAAATACCGGAAAAAAACAATAATTAACGCACATTCTTAAAACAATATAGGCATTTTTAATCACAACTGACCGGCAAAAATACTTTTCAAATGTTCAATGCTTTGTTATATTGCGTTCCAACGAAACTTAGTTATTTTGGGGTTTCTTTTGCATTACCAATATTATGCTCCTAACGGAGCAATCCCATTAGGATTGAATATTGGCAGATAATTAGTTATACGAAGATTGTTAAGTTCCGTTGGAACGTAATCTTTTTCCCCGCACAATAGTGATTTTTAATTTTTCAAAGGGAAACAATAAACGAAATTAAAACTTTCTCTTACGGATTAATCAGATTTCCTGATCTGTCCATTGATGGTTTAGCCGCACCCTGATACTCTGATAACCAACATCTTTGAGTATTTTCTCTGTTTCATCAAAATAAGAATTCAGATCGGAAGGTTTGTGCGCATCGGAACTAATGGTGACCGGGATGTTCAATTCAACCATTTGCTTCAGTACTTCCAGTCCGGGATAAAGGCCATCATATTTTCCAGTGTACATGCCGCGCGTGTTCACCTCAACCAGGCATTTGCTTTGTGCAATTATTTCCAGAGTGTTCCGCAAAAGAACTTTATACCATGGTTCGTTTTCTTGAAAATACCGGTGTTGATTGTTCATTTTAACCTTATCGAAATGAGCAATAATATCCGGCTTTTGTGTTACTATCATTTCGTTAAGTTGTGAAAAATAAGTTTCAACCGCTTTCCGGATATCGTTATGAAAAATTCTTTTCAGCCCGTTGTCATAATTACTTACAGGGCCGTCGATAAACCATATTTCATTACTACCCGGATCTTTAACAAGATGAACAGCCCCCAGTGTATAATCCAGCTTATATTGCTTTCTGAAAAAAGCAAAATCCTCCGAAATGCCCGGGATATAATCATTTTCAAGGGAAAGATAAATTTCGGTCTGTCCTTTATACTTTTCACGCAGCCTAAGAATTTCAGCACAATAGGGTTCAATATCCGCTTGTGCCAGGTTCCAGGCTGTTTCAAAAGGCAGCGGCGCATGGGCGCTGAAACCCAGGGCTGTAAAACCCATGCTGATAGCTTCCAGAACATATTTTTCGGGTTCTGAACTGCCGTCACAAAAACAAGTATGCGTGTGGTAGTTGGTTGTTATCATACTAAGGCAAAGGTAGGTAATTTTTTTTAGTGCAGGATTAGATGCACGCAGGATTTGCAACCAGCCATTTGTCCCACGATACCCGAAAAATATTTCCTGTTGGATAAATTCATGAATATATCCAACAGCCTCACAATCATTGATTCAGGTTACCTGTTTCGGTACAACGCGCCCCTCATTTTTGCATATTTTACAGATATCTCAAGGCCTCCCTTTAATTTTGATGCCCGTGAAAAAGAAGAAATGTTGATATCATACGACAGTCCGATGCCAAAATCATGAATTTCAAAATATACCTGTGGAATGATAGCGTCTTTATGGCGGTAGTGTACGCCCACAGATAAGGCTGATTCGGTGGTGTATCCGGTATAGTTGGTAACGCTATTGGTAAGAATCCGTACCAGCATACCGGCTTCCAATTCGTAAGAAGCTCCCTGAAACATGAAAAGTACCGAGGGGATGATACCCACCCTGGTATCCTCAAAATCATAACGTCCGTCGGAATGAAAGACAACACGCGGA
>Ga0116171_10004370_pt1 | contig 12750 bp, 8 predicted proteins | sample AD_JPNHW2_MetaG_FD_89798 | JGI IMG/M metagenome (GOLD analysis project Ga0116171, IMG submission 89798) | Active sludge microbial communities of municipal wastewater-treating anaerobic digesters from Japan - AD_JPNHW2_MetaG | ecosystem: Engineered > Bioreactor > Anaerobic > Digestate | place...
AATAAGCGGCGGACAGAGAAAAAGACTTAATATCTCCCTTGAACTTATAAGGGAACCGGCCATACTGTTCCTTGACGAACCGACATCAGGGTTGTCATCGAGGGATTCTGAAAACATTCTTGACCTTCTCAAGGAACTTGCCAGAAAGGGCAAACTACTCTTTGTGGTGATCCATCAGCCATCGTCCGATATTTTCAAGATGTTCGACAAACTTCTTATACTCGACACGGGAGGATATCTTATTTACAACGGTAATCCTGTCGATTCGATAGAGTATTTCAAGAAGAAGATAGGTCACCTCAACTACAGTGAAAGTGAATGTTTTGCATGTGGCAATGTGAATCCAGAGCAGATATTCAATATAGTCGAAACCAGGGTTTTCACGGAGAGCGGGAAGCCTACGGAAACACGGAGAATGTCTCCCCCCGACTGGCGTCAGTTATATGAATCGGAGAAAAAGGAGGAGAAACTGGAAAAGGGTGGCGCTTTACCAGAAATTAATTTCAGGGTACCCGACAGGTTAAGGCAGTTCATACTATTTGCCAGGCGTGATATTCTTTCAAAAATTGCAGATATACAATATCTTACAATAACACTTCTGGAGGCGCCCATACTTGCATTATGTCTTTCCTATCTGATAAGATATTTTGACGAGAGCGCAAAGAATCCGGAATACTCTCTTATTGACAACAGCAACCTTCCGGTTTATCTGTTCATGTCGGTGATTGTTGCACTTTTCATGGGGCTCACAATAAGCGCCGAAGAGATCTTCAGGGACAGGAAGATACTTAAGCGTGAGACATTTCTCAATCTTAGCAGGAACAGTTATCTGATGTCGAAGGTTGCAGTACAGTTCGGAATATCTGCAATACAGGCTCTCACCTTTGTCCTGATAGGAAATGCCATCACTGGAATAAAGGAAATGACCTTTGAATACTGGCTTATCCTGTTTACATGCTGGGCCTCTGCCAATGTTATGGGTCTGGTCATTTCCGACAGTTTTAAAGCAGTTGTCACGATTTATATTCTTATTCCCTTCCTTATCATTCCCCAGATAATACTCAGCGGAGTCCTGGTTAAATTTGAAAAGCTCAATCCGAATATTTCCTCTCCTGTTTCAATCCCCCTTTACGGAGAAATGGTTACTGCAAGGTGGGGTTATGAAGCTCTTGCCGTTGAACAATTTGTAAACAACAGGTATGAGAAGCTTTTCTATGAATACGATAAAAGGATGAGCGAGGCAAGATTTAAAAGAGATTACTGGAACTCCAGGATAAAAATGAAACTTGAAAGTCTGAAAAGTGATCTTAAGAAAGGCGCCAGAAATACTGATTTTAACGACGACCTTAATCTTGTCCGCAATGAGATAAGGAAAGAGATGGATATCCTGCCTTCAGTCAGGTTCGGATTTATTGACGATCTTATTCCTGACAAAGTTACGGCTGAGGCGCTTGATATGGCTCTTGAATATATTGAAACGGTGCGTAAATATTATGTTGCAAAATATAATGTGGCGAATGGTGGTAAAGACCAGCTTGTAACACGTCTGGAATCAGAAGATAAGCAGGCATTTATCAGTCTGAGGAATGAGTATTTCAACAACTCGCTTGAGGAGCTTGTGACGTTCAGGAATGAGAGTCAGAAGATTATTGATTATAAGGGAGAAATAATTCAGAAAATCGATCCTGTATATATGGATCCGGGGAGTAAATGCATCAAGGCGCATTTTTATGCTCCGTTCAAAATGTTCTGCGGTCTCAGGATAGATACTTATATAGTAAATGTTATTATGATCTGGCTTATGACTCTTGTATTGTACCTTGTACTGTATTTCAGGGTTCTTAAGCTGATACTTAATTCCGGCAAGAAGTTATTCAGGAGGAAATTAAAGATGCCAGATTAAAGGATTACCCCCATCCACCCTGGGTGGTCCGACCCCCCAACCCCCCCGAGGTGGGGGCTAAGAAATCCGAAATCCCAATTCCCTGCCTGCCGGCAGGCAGGCGAAATCCGAAATTCTATAAGTCCCCTTTAGGGGATTTAGGGGTAAACTATAAAAAAAGAGGCTTTCAACAAAGCCCCTTTAAGTATTTTGTAAAACAAAAGGTTTCTGGGAAGTTTCGATGTCATTCAACTATTTCTATCATTTTGAAAGGCACGCGGATTATCGATTCATAGTCCTCACCGGCTTCCAGCATATCCTCATCATCTTCCTCATAAAACCAGTTGACTTCAACGTCATTCTTCGCCTTATGGATGGCCTCCAGTTTCTTAAATACATCGAGAATGCATTTTGAAGAGCTCGTATTGAAGTATTCGAGTCTTATATTCACTGTTGTTTTACCGAGTGGAGTATCCTTATATTTATCGAGCCAGTCAACAAGAGGCTTATAGAATTCTACGGAGTTTTCAGGTATTGAGCGGCCTTTGATTTCGAAGACACCCTCTTTTGCATCAAATCTGATAGTCGGGGTTTTTGGTGTTCCTTCAATAATGATCGGTTCCATATTCGTTCTTTTTAGGTTTTTATCATTTTTTGTCGTCAACAAGAATATTAAGGCAGAAAAATGAGTTATGCTCATCGTATTCCTTAAAGAAATATTCAAGTTTGTTGCCGGTTTTTCTCGCTATATCAACAAGCCCAAGTCCTCCCCCTCCTTTTGAAGATATCCGCTGATGATTCAGGATGAACTTATATAATTCTGTTATCTCCTCATGCGTTGAATTGTTTATCCTGAGCAGCTTTTGTTCAAGTTCCTTTACTCCTTCGTTCTTTACAAAATTACCTGTTACAATTTTGTACCCGTCATCGACTTTCAGCAGAGAAAATATTCCAAATCGCTCAGCCACCTGGTCTTCAAAACCTTCAGGAACTTTATCTACATGATGGTATAGGTTCTGAAGGCTTTCGACAAGCACATTGTAAACTTTTTTTCTGAGCTTTGGATTTTCATTGACAGAAACAAGCTTTTCTTCAATCAAATCAAGCATACTGTTAATCAGATCAGAATCAATGTTACCTTTAAAATAAAGGATCGGACTTCCTACTGCTATATCAGAAAAGTAGTTTTCAACATCAAAGCTCATGTAAGCTTCATTTTAGCCTGCAAACATAATAATCCAACAAATATAAAAATAAAAACGGAAGATGAAAGAAATAATTTTCAATTAGAGCATCGATGTAATGCTGAATTTTCAGGGCTCGTAGGAGAGTATTTTTGGAGATTTCTTCTTACGCGATCCGGGATACAAATCAAATCGTACCAGGAGGCATTCGAGGGCTCCGTTGAAAAGGGTGGTCCTTGAAGAGGGTCTCAATCCCACCTTCTTCAGTGATTCCCTGTCGGAAGATATTATCCAGGCTTTATATCCCTCAAAATTATGTTTTAATACCGATCCGATCATATCGTACAGGTTATCGGCCTCTGAAATCTTCATCCTTTCCCCGTACGGAGGGTTAATTATTATCACCCCGTTATCATCAGGAGCCTCGAGATCGCGGAAATTTCGCTGTTCGACGGTGATAATACCTGCCAGTCCGGCTGATACGATGTTTGCTGAAGCCTGCTCAACAGCGATTTCTGAAACATCGCCTGCATAGATTTTCAAGGCCTGTTTAGTGATATGCCCGTCACATTCCTTTTTTATTTCCTCGAACAGGCTACTGTCATAATCATTCCATTTCTGGAATCCGTAAAAGCTTCTGAATTTACCGGGAGGAATATGGCAGGCAATCAAAGCAGATTCAATTGGTATTGTGCCGGAGCCGCACATCGGATCAATAAGGACTGAACTGCCGTCCCATCCCGACATAAGCACAATACCTGCAGCCAGAACCTCATTCAGCGGGGCAAATCCCTGTTCAGTCCGCCAACCCCGTTTGTAGAGCGGTACAACAGATGAATCGGCAGATACTGTGACCAGATCATTACTTATATGAAGGTTTAAAAGGATATCAGGATTTTCGGTATTTACCGACGGGCGGTTGCCTGTTTTATCCCTGAACCAGTCGGCCACAGCATCTTTAAGTACAAGCCCTGCATAACCAGTATGTTTGAAAAGAGGTGAGTTAACAACAGGAACAACCGAGAAAGTCTTTTCCGGACTTAAAAACCTGTCCCATCCTGTCTTTTTACAGCTTCTGTAAAGGTCATCCTTTGACCTGATCCTGAACTCGGAGATTATCCGCAGTACCGACATGGCAGTCCTTAGACAGTAATTGGCCCTGTAAAGCATCTGAAGGTCGCCAGTAAATGAGACAGCGCGGTTGAGAACTGTAATATCGGCAGCCCCGATGGAAAGTAACTCCCCTGCCAGAGTCTTCTCGAGGCCGTACAAGGTTTTTGCAATAAATTTCATGTTCTGATCTTTAATAGATTTGCAGGGAAGTTGATGAAGCTATATTCATTTTCATTTAAAACCAAGCAACCGGTCATATTCCTGCCTGTCGGAAATGATCTTCAGCGCCCTTTCCATTACAGGATCACCTTCGTTGATAATCATGTAAAACTCGTTTGTTTTCCAGATGTTGGCTGCGATATAACCTTTAAGAACAGTAAGTATCTCGTTTTTTGAAATATTGTAACCGGCCTCGTCAAATTTAACCCCTGCTTTTTCCGCCTTATTTCTCAAATCGGAAATATCGTCATCTGAAAATGTGAAGTTTGCTTTGAAATCGCTGAATGTCTTATATTTCGAAGCCATCTGCTTCCTGTTTTTGTCTGAGAATTCGAGCGACCACGAGCTCAGCACTCCTCTTCTTATAAGGCTCCTGTAATAATCTGAATATCCAAGTGTGTCGGCAGGTACAAATACATCAGGCATTATGCCTCCGCCCCCATATACCGTACGTTTATTTACAAGGGTTTTATATTTCAGTGAATCAGGAAAATGAATGCTGTCGGCAGTCATCAGCTCTCCATCAGTGTATCTCCTGTAAAAATTCTCGAGATATTTATCATACCCGTCACTGTACGGACTCTGGATGAGACGTCCTGTTGGTGTATAATACCTTGCAATGGTGAGCCGTATCATCGAACCGTCGGTAAGGTAAAATCCGTTCTGGACAAGGCCTTTTCCAAATGTCCTGCGTCCTACAACAATACCTCTGTCCCAGTCCTGAACAGCTCCTGCAAGAATTTCACTTGCCGATGCTGAACCTTCGTCGGTAAGAATCGCAACGCGGGAGGATGAAAGGGATCCTTTTCCCTTTGAAATATAGTCCTGGCGTGGAGTTTTCCTTCCGTTCAGATATACGAGAAGCCGTTTGTCGGAGTAAAATTTATCTGCCAGATCGGTTGCTGCTGTCATATAACCGCCCCCATTGCCACGCAGATCGATGACAAGGTTCTTCATGCTGTTGAATTTTTTCATACTGTCGACAGCAGCATCGAATTCATCGACAGTGGTTGCTGCAAATTTATTAAGCTTGATGTATCCGGTCTCCTTATCAAGCATATATGCGGCATCAAGGCTGTTAATCGGAATTTTATCCCTTATTATCGCAAAATCAAGTAGCGATTTCTCACCCTTCCTGAAAATACTGATATTTACCCTGGTGCCTTTCATACCCATGAGCCTGCTGCGAACTCCGTTTGTGGAAATCCCGATACCGGCAACCTTTTCATTATCAATACTTACTATCCTGTCGCCTGCAATAATTCCAGCTTTTTCTGACGGGCCGCCAGAAATGGGTTCAATTACTATAATAGTATCACGAAGGAGGTTGAACTGAATTCCTATACCCTCAAAATTACCATTCAGGGGTTCATTCATCTCCTTTACATCTTTTGCGGAAATGTAAACCGAATGGGGATCGAGGCTTCGCAGTAGTTCGACAATTGTCTGTTCGGTAAGCTTGTTAATATCTGTGCTGTCGACATACCATGCGTCGATAAGTCCGAGAGTCCTTCCTATCTTAAAAGTATTTTCATTTACGCCCTGTGAAAAGGCAATGTGTCCTGTTATAAATACTGCAATAAATACTGACAATAATCCTTCTCTGCTTATCTTCATACTCTTTTTAATTACCTCTGTTATTCTATTGATCCTCCTTCTCTGTGGAACTCTGTGCTACTCTGTGTTCTCTGTGAAAGTTCTTTTTCTAATTACGGCTTTTACCTGTTTATCCGACCCCCCAACCCCCCCGAGGTGGGGGCTTAACTGTTTGTAGAACGAGTCTTTTATCTACTCACCGCTTGCTTGTTTCTTAAGATTTAAACGTTTGAAAAACAGTATTGTTTTTCTTATCAGCCTTTATTCCCATTCAATTGTTGAAGGTGGTTTAGAACTAATATCGTAAACGACTCTGTTGATTCCCTTTACATTGTTTATGATCTCATTTGAAACAAGGCCAAGGAATTCATGAGGCAGATGAACCCAGTCGGCTGTCATGCCGTCGGTAGAAACGACAGCACGCAGAACTACAGCATTCTCATAGGTCCTTTCGTCGCCCATTACTCCGACCGACCTGACAGGAAGAAGTATTACAGCTGCCTGCCAGACCTTATCATAAAGCCCGTGCTTTTTGAGTCCGTTTATAAATATACTATCTGCTTCCTTCAGTATATCGAGCTTTTCCCGTGTAATATCCCCAAGGAGCCTAATTGCAAGACCAGGACCCGGGAATGGATGTCTGTTAAGGATGGCTCCCGGAATACCAAGTGCAGTACCTACCCTTCTCACTTCATCCTTGAAGAGAAGACGGAGTGGTTCGATAACCCTGAGATGCATTTTTTCGGGTAATCCTCCGACATTATGATGTGATTTAATTGTTGCTGAAGGACCGTTTACTGAAACAGATTCGATGACGTCGGGATAGATAGTACCCTGGGCGAGCCATCTGACATCCCTGACCTGATGAGCTGCCTCATCGAATACCTCAATAAATACCCTTCCGATGGTCTTTCTTTTCTTCTCCGGATCGGTTATCCCTTCAAGTTCGTCAAGGAACTTATCCCCTGCCCTGATCCCTCTAATGTTCAGGCCAAGGTCCTTGTACGAATCCAAAACATTTTCATATTCGTTTTTCCTTAAAAGTCCGTTATCAATGAAAATGCATGTGAGGTTTTTTCCAATCGCCCTGTGTAAAAGCATTGCAGCAACAGTAGAGTCGACCCCGCCTGAAAGGCCAAGTATCACCTTATCGTCCTTTATCTCGTTCCTCAGGTTGAGTACTGTCGATTCGATAAATGATCCCGGAGTCCAGTCACGTGAACAACCGCATATATCTGAAACAAAATTGGAAAGCATCTTCAGTCCTTCGGTAGTATGATAGACCTCAGGATGGAATTGTATTCCCCATGTGGATTCATTTTCTATCTTATAGGCGCCGGCTTTTACAGAAGCTGTTGAACCTATTATTTCGTAACCTTCAGGGAGATTGGCAATAGTATCGCCATGCGACATCCAGACCCGGGTTCCCGGGGTGACATCCCTGAAAAGATCGTCATTTGTATTGATATCTATAAGATTAGCCCTTCCATATTCCCTTGCAGCCGAAGGCATTACTTCGCCACCGTATTTCTGAACAAGCAACTGGGCCCCATAACATACGCCAAGGAGGGGATATCTCCCCTTTATAAATGAAAGGTCGGGATCCGGTGCATTCTTATCCCTCACAGAATAAGGGCTACCCGAAAGGATTACTCCTTTAACCGAACTGTCGGGCGACGGAAAATGGTTAAAAGGGTAAATTTCGCAATAGACTGAAAGTTCCCGGATCCTTCTGGCAATTAGCTGAGTATACTGTGATCCGAAATCAAGGATTAATATTTTTTCCTGCACTTGTCTTACTGTTATTAACAGACGCAAAGATAATTAATCTTTGACGCCTTTTATTGAGTATCTATCAGGTTCTTTAAATCATAAGTCGTGCCGTCTATGGCAGGTATCGTCGAAGGGAATATTTCCCTGGCCTCTCCGACAAGGTCAGAAATATTATCATACCGTGAAGAAAAATGGCCAATCATCAGGGTCCCGGCCTTTGCTTCACGTGCTGTTTTTGCAGCGTCGGCAGTTGTTGAGTGGAGGACTGTCCTTGCGAGTTCCGACAGGCTCTTGTCAAATGTTGCCTCATGGTAAAGGAGGGTAACTTCCTTAACGAAATCAGCAAGACGGCTGAAATATGCGGTATCGCTGCAGTAGGCGTATGACAAAGGTTTCTCCGGGGCAACCGTCAGCAAATCATTTGGAATGACTTCACCATCGGCTGCAATAAAATCTTCCCCCTTTTTTATTGCAGGAATTGAAGAAACAGGAATTCTGTATTTTTCAATACATTCCATGATTATGTTCCTTTCAGATGGCTTTTCACGAAACAGGAATCCAAAAGCCTCAACCCGGTGTTTAAGAGGGAAAGATGTTACAGTAAGAAATTTATCATCAAGAATCCTGACAGGATCGTTTCCTTTAAGCGGAGTAAACCTGATTTCGAATCCGAGATTTATATCGAAATCCCTCAGATGTGAATTGAGCATTGGCAGGTAATGAGCAGGAGCATAAAGGTTCAGAGGGTACTCCCTGCCCATGAGGCTGAAAGATGAAAGAAGTCCGTAAAGTCCGAAGACATGATCGCCATGAAGATGTGAGATGAAGATATGGTTTATCTTTCCCAACTTAATCCTGCATCGGCGGAGTTGCATCTGTGTTCCTTCTCCGCAGTCTATCAAAAACAACCGCTCATGCGCATTAAGCACATGAGCGGATGGAAATCTTTGAGATGTCGGCAATGCAGAGCTGCTACCAAGTACAGTGAGCTTCATGGAGGGTCTGCATTGCTATCTTATCATGAGATCATTTTTTCAGCATCAGCAACTGTTTGGGTAATGCTGAGAACAGTATCCAGCTGCGAAATCGTTATCAGTCGTTCAACCGCCTCGCTTAATCCGCAAAGCACGAAAGTGCCTCCGGCATTTTTGCAAAGCCTGTTTGCAACAAGAATGGCGCTAAGGCCAGAAGAGTCACAATACTGACATCTTTCAAGGTCAAGGATAATGTTTTTCTCACCTTTTCCTGAAATCAGCACAAGCTCAGATTTTAGTGCAGGAGCAATGTGTGTATCTAATTTTTCCGACTGTATCTGAATTAATGTGCTGTTATTCCGGCTCTCTATATTGAAATCCATAGTTATAATTTTAACACTCTAAATTTAACTATTTTTTCTATTTCTTAGATGCTTTGCCGGCTTTTTCTTCCATTTCTTCTTTCAGGGCTGCAAGCTGAGTAATATCGCCAAGGGTTGTTTTTTCAACATTGGGTTTGGTCTTCCTCGACGATTTCTTTGAAGTATCAGTATCAGCTTTCTTTGTCGATGATTCAGTTACTTTCTTCTCATCCTCATATACTCTGCTGTGTGAAAGGATGATCTTCTTGGCTGATTTATTGAACTCGATAACCTTGAATTCGAGCTTCTCATCAACTTTTGCCATTGTTCCGTCTTCCTTAACAAGGTGTTTCGGGGTTACAAAGCCTTCAACGCCATAAGGAAGTGCGATAACTGCACCTTTGTCGAATACTTCAACAACTGTTCCTTCGTGAACTGAATCGATAACAAAGAGGTTTTCAAATACATCCCATGGATTTTCCTCGAGCTGTTTGTGACCAAGGCTGAGACGCCTGTTTTCCTTGTCGATTTCAAGAACTATTACTTCTATTTCAGAATCGATTGATGTAAACTCAGCAGGATGCTTGATCTTCTTGGTCCATGAGAGGTCGGATATGTGGATAAGTCCGTCAACGCCTTCTTCAATCTCGACAAATACACCGAAGTTTGTGAAGTTTCTGACCTTGGCCATATGTTTTGAACCAACAGGATATTTTTCCTCGATATTCTGCCATGGGTCGGGTTTGAGCTGTTTGATACCGAGCGACATTTTCCGTTCGGTCCTGTCGAGTGTAAGTATTACAGCCTCAACTTCATCGCCTACCTTCAGGAATTCCTGGGCGCTGCGCAGGTGCTGCGACCACGACATCTCGGAAACATGAATAAGACCTTCAACTCCGGTTGCAATCTCAACAAATGCACCATAGTCGGCCATAACGACAACCTTGCCTTTCACCTTGTCGCCAACCTTAAGATCAGGATCAACTGAATCCCATGGATGAGGTGTAAGCTGCTTCAGACCGAGGGCAATACGTTTCTTGTCGTCATCGAAGTCAAGGATGACCACATTGAGTTTCTGGTCAAGCTGGACGATTTCCTCAGGATGGTTAACCCTTCCCCATGAGAGGTCGGTGATATGAATAAGTCCGTCAACGCCGCCAAGGTCGATGAATACACCGTATGATGTGATATTTTTAACAGTCCCTTCGAGGACCTGTCCTTTTTCAAGTTTAGCAATGATCTCCTTCTTCTGCTGTTCAAGTTCAGCTTCGATAAGAGCCTTATGCGACACAACAACGTTTTTGAATTCCTGGTTTATCTTGACAACCTTGAATTCCATTGTCTTGCCTACAAATACGTCGTAGTCGCGGATTGGTTTTACATCGATCTGCGAACCAGGGAGGAATGCTTCGATGCCGAATACATCGACTATCATACCACCTTTTGTCCTGCACTTGATGTAACCTGTTATTATCTCGTCTTTTTCGAGGGATGCATTTACGCGGTCCCATGAATTAATAGCACGTGCTTTTTTATGCGAAAGCAGAAGCTGACCTTTCTTATCTTCCTGGCTTTCAACGTAAACCTCGACTGTATCGCCTACCTTCAGGTTGGGGTTATAGCGGAATTCGTTAAGGCTCACAACACCCTCGGATTTATAACCGATATTTATTACAACCTCACGCGGGGTCATCTGGATTACGGTACGCGTAACTACCTCATCAACTGCAACCGTTGATAAAGTCTTGTCGTACAGGGCCTCATATTCCTTATATTTTGGTGCGTTTCTGAGCTCTTCGCTTTCAAAGCTGTCCCAGTCAAAATCCTCGGCAACAGGGGCAATTCTGGTTTGTTTTGCCTCAGCCGGTTTTTTTACCGGTTCTTCTGCAGCGATTCCGGCTTTATCATTTAATTCAACTGTCGGTTCTTCAGCCTCAGCCTGAACTGACAATTCCTCAGTATGTTCCACATCTTCAGTATCCAGGTCTTCAGGCTTTTCAGCAGTTTCTTTCGTTTTAACTTTTTTCACAGGCTTAGAGCCATCTTCCAAATTTTCAATCTGTTCTTTCTTAACAGGTTTTTTCTTGCTTTCAGTCATAATTGTAATTAAAAAGTGCTAATAATTAATAAGTTAGACATTATTTTGTTTAAAAAGTGGATGCAAAGGTATTATTTTTTATTGAAATGGCATCAATAAATCAAAGATTTTACACTGAAAATCAACCTCCAAACCTGTTACCGGATGCATTTCGCCAGAGGTCGTGATTTGGCTGTTAATTAATTAACAACTGATTGATCAGGGTGCCTGTTTCAGCAAAAAACTATTGGTTACAGCCGGACAATTTTTTATAAATTCACTTGTTATAGTATATTTGAAGTAAATACCCAAAAAACAATTAATCTGAAATTATGAAGATAGCAGTTATAGGAACCGGATATGTAGGCCTTGTAACGGGAACCTGTTTTGCAGAGACAGGATTGAGTGTAGTGTGTGTCGACAAGGATATCAGGAAGGTTCAGTCACTAAAGAACGGGAAGATCCCGATTTATGAGCCGGGTCTTGAGCCCATACTTTTAAAGAATGCCGAGAAAGGGCGACTCTCCTTTTCAAATGAGATAAAAACTGCAATTCAGGGCGCCGAAGTAATATTTATTGCTGTCGGCACACCTCCCGGGGAGGATGGCAGCGCTGATCTTCAGCATGTTCTGGCCGTGGCCTCTGAGATAGGGCAGCATCTTACACATTATGCTGTAATTGCAACAAAAAGTACAGTGCCGGTCGGGACTGCGGAGAAAGTAAGGGGAAAAATAAAGGAGGCATTAAATTCAAGAGGTTCTGAAATAACTTTCGACATTGCTTCCAATCCTGAATTCCTCAAGGAAGGATCGGCAGTCGAGGATTTTCTGAAACCACAGAGAATAATTGTAGGGATAGACAATGATAAGGCAGGTGAAATAATGAAGCGTCTTTATATGCCTTTCCTGCTTAACAACCGTCCTGTCATTTTCATGGACATTCCATCTGCCGAACTAACTAAATATGCCGCGAATGCAATGCTGGCAACACGAATCAGCTTCATAAACGAAATGGCAAACCTGTGCGAGCTGCTGGGCGCCGATATTAACAGTGTCAGAAAAGGAATAGGAAGTGATTCACGTATCGGCAACAGGTTCCTTTATCCCGGTTCGGGATACGGAGGCTCATGTTTCCCGAAGGATGTAAAGGCAATAATAAGAACTGCTTCAGATGCTGGTTATGATCTTAAGGTTATATCAGCTGTCGAGAAAGCAAATGAGATTCAGAAAAAAGTGATATTCAGCAAGATTGAGAAATACTTTAATAATGATCTGAAAGGCAAAACCATAGCGGTATGGGGATTATCGTTCAAGCCTAAGACCGACGATATACGTGAGTCATCTGCAGTGTTTCTTGTAAAAGAATTATTGGAAAAAGGAGTAAATGTCCGTGTCTATGATCCCGCAGCAATGGAAGAGACTAAAAAGGAGATCGGAGACATGATATATTATGCTGAGGATCCTTATGATGCCATCGAAGGTGCAGATGCACTGGCCATGATGACCGAATGGCCCGAATTCCATCTTCCTGATCTCGACAGAATGGCTGAGATCATGAAAGGTAAAGTGAT
>Ga0116171_10004371_pt1 | contig 12750 bp, 6 predicted proteins | sample AD_JPNHW2_MetaG_FD_89798 | JGI IMG/M metagenome (GOLD analysis project Ga0116171, IMG submission 89798) | Active sludge microbial communities of municipal wastewater-treating anaerobic digesters from Japan - AD_JPNHW2_MetaG | ecosystem: Engineered > Bioreactor > Anaerobic > Digestate | place...
AAGAGGGTAGCAACAAAAAAGAGTTCAGAATGAGAGCGTTTAAAACAGGCGGATATTCAGTTCCTGCCGATGTTAAACAGATTAAGGTTCTTGAAAGTTTCCTCACATATTTCTCGGTAAATGGTCTTAATAAAGTTGATCTTCAGAAGTTGCTTGGCAAAAGCAGCGCATCTGTTAAGCTTGATATGGGATACAGGCATGCAGGAATATCCGGCTCATATATGGCAAAGGATTCTCTTGTATTCTGGAACCTGCTTTACAGCTATTTTAATGATGTTTCTGTAGACGACCGCAGCCTGAATAACTTCAAGAATGCTATTTTAAAGAGTCTGGAGTCGGAGACAAGCGAGGCCAACAAGTATATGGATTCGGTAAATACGCTTAAGTATTCTTCGTTTCCGCTTAAAAAATGCTATACCAAAGACTTTGTGAAGTCAATCACCGCGGATTATATACTTTCTATGTATAAAGAGGTATTTACAAATGCCAATGGATTCACATTTGTAATTTCCGGACCAATGACTGCTGCGGAAGCAAAGACAACTGTGGCAAAATATATCGGTACGCTAAAAGGCGAGAAACCAGCCGTTGCTGTTAAGTACGTCTACAAGGAGCCGGTTATGAGAACTGGTGAGGTATCTCTCAGATATAAGGCCGAAAACATGTTAAGCTCCAAGGCTTCGGTTGACAGAATTTACTATGCACAGGTTCCTTACTCGCCTGAGACAAACATGTACTCGAAATTTATCACATACATTCTTCGCGAAAGATATATGAAGTCTATCCGCGAGGAGCGTGGAGGTACTTATCACGTAGGCGTAACCAACGATATGCTCAAGTTCCCGCAGCCAAGTCTTCAGATTGCAATTGATTTTGATACCGACCCTAAACTTGTAGACGAGCTTCTTCAGGTTGTTCAGGACGAGATAAACAATTTTATCAAAAACGGACCAACCGAGAAAGAGATGAAGGAGATTAAACTCTATCTGTCGAAAGTTTATCAGGACAGAAAAGAGGATACAAACTGGGTAGGCATAATCTCAGGTGCTCTTAAGTCAGAAGAGAATCTTTCACAATCGGAAGTCGCCATGCTTGAAAAGACTACAGCCGCAGATGTTAAGAAATTTGCGAACAAAGTATTCAAGACCAATAACCGCATGACATTTGTCTTCGAACCAAAAAAATAGTTAGTTAATAGTTAGTAGTTAGTTAGTACCAATGCTTTTATTCAGTGAGGCTGCCCAAATCCGTGGGCAGCCTCTTTTGTTTTTGTTCGCCTCATGGCTGTGACGCCTCCGGTTCCGGGGCTAGTTAACGAGCAGCACTACATTTCTGCCAGAGCAGCCGCTCTGGAACTCGCTAAGCATGTGTGAATCAGGCTATTTCTCAGAACAAAGAGACTTAATGTCTCTTTGTTCTGAGAAAGGTGCTGGTTGTTAGGGCTTTAGCCAGGTTGTGTTTGCCGTTTCCGGATTAGCAGATAGGGGCCGGTTAGGTGCTCCTTTGTCGCAGGTCTACGCCTTCGGCGGAATCGATTGCCGCCGCATGGCTAAAAAACGCGGCAAGGCCGCACCATTTATTTTGTCCGTGTGCTGCAAAGGAACTATCTAAATGCTTGTGAAGCAGGTTGTCGCTCAGAACAAAGAGACATTAAGTCTCTTTGTTCTGAGCAACTATATGCAAATCTGAATTTTATCAAATAAAATTTATCGGATTGTAGGTTTTAAATATCGATTTATTGTCAAATCATATAGAAACCCCCACTATCTTAGAATTGAATTTAAAAAATGAAGGATATGTGGGAGGGAGTACGTGTAACGAGAGTGCAGGAGGGAAGTATTCATGTTTATTTCAGGGGAAACAACAGAAGCAATGTGTTTTACGAAGATGTGGACAGGGTTTCTTTTCTAAGCAGATGTGGGTATTATTCAAAAAAATACAACTCAACAGTTCAGGAATTCGTGTTAATGGACAATCATATTCATCTTCAGCTTCAAACAAATCAACTGACAAGATTAATGAAGAGCATCTTGGTTAGTTTCGTGCATTACTACAATCAGAAACACAATACAAGCGGAAATCTGTTTCAGTCGCCATTTAGTAGTGTCTGCAAATATTCAGATGAGTGGAAAATCGACAGCATGCTCTATATTTTGCAGAATCCACTGGCAGCCGAAATATGTAAACATCCGGCAGATTATAAATGGAGTTCTTATCATTTTCATTTTAACAGGAAATCCCCATTAAAGAAATACATACAAGTAGATACTAATCTAATGGATAAGTACTTCAAAACGTATAAAAAATTTGATTCGGCCATATTTGAAAGGAAGATCAAAAATGTTGAAATTGACGAATACAAGCATAAGCAATTTGACAGACTTTCTAACAGTGACTTGTGTAATCTAATTTTAAAATTAACAAATGGCAAAAGCATATATTCATTGACAAAATCAGAACTAGAAGAACTGATTATAAAGCTCAATGTAGAAACAAACGCTTCAATGTTTCAGATCGCATCGCTTACTCACGAAAACTACGACTTTGTAAAAAAAATCTGCAAAGATTTTTGCCGCGGCGAAATCCGCTAAGCATGTGTGGATCAGGCTATTTCTCAGAACAAAGAGACTTAATGTCTCTTTGTTCTGAGCATGTACAACAGAATCAGCGTGTTAACGCCCAGAGGCGTGGTTCCAGTCAGCACTGGCACCCAAAGATGAGAGCCAGCTAAACTATTAGGACGGGACATAGTTAATCCCAGTGTCAGAACATGCAGATCGTCACGCGATTCCTAAGAACAAAAAGATTGTATTTCTTTTTGTTCTTAGGAACCAGTTATAAGTCTGGGTGTTATAAAAAAAGAACCGCCCGAAAAGGGGCGGTTCTTAAAATGTTAATGGTCAATGACCAGTTTGCTCTTGTCTATTTTTCAAACGACTATTTGTCCGAAAACTTCATTTCGTTTAAGAGGTAGCCGGCGCCGCAGTATTTGTCAATTACCCACATGATGTAACGGATATCTACGTTTACACACTTGTTGTAGCCGTTTACGAAGTATGCGTTACCTGCCATTGATTCTCTGTTTCCGTCAAATGCAAGCCCGATTAGTTCGCCTTTTGCGTTGAGTACGGCACTTCCGGAGTTGCCACCGGTAATGTCATTGTCCGAAAGGAAGTTTACGTATAGCTTTCCGTTCTGACCCCATTTGCCCCAGTTTGCAGTGTTTAATGCTGCTTCGTAACCAGGTTTTACTTTGAACTCATAGTTTGTAGGATCGATCTTTTCGAGGATTCCTGCGGTTGTTGTCTGGTATCCGTAATAAACGGCGTCACGTGCATTGATTCCGCCTACTGTTCCGTATGTGAGCCTCATTGTTGAGTTGGCATCCGGATAGGTGCTGTTGCCCTTCTCGAGATTCATTTCATACATCGCATGAGTGTAATCTGTTCTAAGGCTTGCCATGTCTAAACCGGCATCTTTAAGCAACTTGTCTTCGGTGCGGTTGTATTCAACAATTCCGCTTGACTTGACAATTATAATCATTGGGTCGGCCAAAATCTCGTTTACACCTCTTTTTACATTGAAGAAGTTGTCGAGACGGGCAGGGTCGGTCAGCACACTGTTGTCGTATACATAGTCGGCAAGTTTATCGGTGCTGTTGTCGCATTTAGCCAAAAGCTCCTTAAATTCGGGAACCATATACGAAGCAGGAACCTCTTTAACATAATAGCGAAGCATTACCTTGAACAATTCTCTGTCTGCAGTAACATCGCTGCTTTCAAAAGCAGGTTTTGCAACCTTCTTATAAAAGTAAACAACATTGCTGTCCGATGGAGAAATTGAGTCTTTTTTTGCTTTAATTGCTGTTGATGCAATAGTGTTAAAGCGTTGTGCATTTCCAGTAAATTCGGCACCTCTTACAATGGACTCTCTGAAATACTCCTTGATTTTTGTAATACCGGCAATTGTCTCGTACCCTTTCTTAAGGTTTTCAAGCATCTTTCCGTATTTTGCCACTCTTTCCGGTTTTGCGTTTATCCAATTTTGCAATTCTGCTTCATTGGCCGCAATCTTTTCAATAATGTCAAAACGATTGATGCAGATGTTTTCCCATTTTGCATAGTCGGTATAGTTGCTTATTCCAAAGTACTTGTCGGAATATTTAAGGCGAATTGCATCCGAGCCGTCCATGTATTTTTTCCAAACATCAAGTTTGGCTCTTCTTACACCGCTTATAACCGGATTAAGGATGTCATACTTCTCTTTCAGTTCAAAAGAAGATGTATACCTGTTTGTTCTTCCGGGGTAGCCCAGAATCATGGTATAATCGTTCTCCTTTACACCTTTTGTAGAGATTGTAAGGTACCTGTTTGCTTTGAGAGGAACATTCGAGCTTGAATATTCAGCTGGTTTTCCGTCTTTGCCGGCATAAACCCTGTACATTGCAAAGTCTCCCTTATGCTGAGGCCATCCCCAGTTGTCGGTCTCTCCGCCAAATGCGCCTACTGATACCGGAGGAGCACCTACAAGGCGAACATCGGTATAGGTCTCCATAAAGTAGAGATAGTATTTTTCGCCTCTCCACATTGAAGATAAGCCAACTTCGTAACCGGGAGTTTTGTATTTGTCTTCGAGAATACCTGAAACCTTTCTCATGAAAAAGATACCTCTTGGTCCGATTTTATCGAGACTATCCATAAGCTTGTGGGTTTCCTCAGTTACATCCTTAACTCTGCGCAGGAATGTTACTGTTTTCCCTTTAATAGGTCTTTCGTCGTCCATCTTCATTGCCCAGAAACCATCTTCAAGATAGTTTTTTTCCGGTGTGCTCAGTGCATGAACATCGCCATATGCGCAGTGGTGGTTTGTTATCATAAGACCGTTCGGAGAAATAATGCTTCCGCTGCAGCTACCGCCGTCGATGGCAATAATTGCATCTGAAAGTGCGCCGCCGTTCTCATTATAAATTTCGGCAGGAGACAATTTCAGACCCTTGCTCTTCATCAACTGGTAAAGCTGCTTGTCAAGCAGGTTGGCCATCCACATTCCTTCGTCGGCAACAGCATAAGTTACTGTTAAAAGCAACGCTGCCGAGAAAGCTAAAAATCTTTTCTTCATTGTGTGTTTTTTATATTAGATCGTTAAAAGTTTATACCAACAGTGAAGGATAATGTCGAACGAGACTGGCCCGGAAGTACTCCGGTGAGAATGTTGTCAAGCTTTCCTCCATCGTTGAGAAACTGATGTCTGTAGTTTACACCGCAGAAAGCAACCTTGCCTTTTTCAGGATTGAGGGCAACGCTGTATTTCACACCACCACCTGCAATAAAACGTTCCGCAGTCTGGTATGCAAAATCCTGTTTCAGGATACTTACATTCTGTTTGAGTGCACCTGATGTCATAGGATTCACTGTCGAAAGCATGGTGCCGTCGCCCATTACATAGCCGCCGTTTATGTTTATATCCAGATATGATTTTTTGCCAAACATGAGGTTCTTTTCCACTTTTGCGTAAACCTCTTTGTTGGTGTAGTCCTGATGGTATTTTGCGGGATAAATTCTGAAGTCTTTATTAACCTCTCTCATATTTCCGCCCAGAGTGAAAATCCATGAGCAGTGCCAGTCGGTTCTCTTTATGTATGCTTTGTATTCTGCTCCGTATTGACGGATAGTTTGCATATATCTGAGAGTTTTTCCGTATTCATAATAGTTCCATTGATTGACCTCGCCCGGAACCGGTTCGTAAACAGAGACAACATTATATGCGAACTGTTCGTCACTGACAAATTTCAAACCAAGGTAGTGATCTGCCTTTTTGCCTTTGAAGGTGAAATCTCCCTTGTAGTCATATTTTAATCCGTCTACAAAAGCGTTTCTCCTTAAAAGGTTCTGGTCATCATAGTCACTCTCTCTGTTATAGTCTACTTTTACCTGATTAAAGAAGCTTATGTTCTTGTTCCTTAACTGTAGCTGAGCAGCACCGCCGTATACATTTGTAAAATAACCGCGGTCCATGGAAGTGGTACTGGTAACTCCTGCTTTTGAGAAGAACCACAATCCTTCCTGATAGAAAATGGATTTACCTGTAACATCACCAATAAAGGTATATTTTGCTCTTTCTACATTGCGCTGGTATGCAGCGTTAATACCCGCTGTAAGAATGCCCCGGTTATAAGTAATACCGGGAGCTACGCTGAATTTTGACAATGTATTCATGTTCCTTCCGTCAATTCTCTTGGCTGCAGTAGCTGTTTGGTAATTCATGGCTGCTCCGATTGAGAATTTGTCGTTTAGTTTGTACCCAACCTTGCCGGCAAGTATGTAAGATTCGTTCAATACTTTTCCAGGGATTGAATCTACGACAGGACCAAAAACAGAGTTTTGGGAAATTGTTCCAAGCCAGGCCTGATTTTGTTTAATTCCGTAATCATAGTTAAACGAACCATAGAAGAACACGTTTTTAACTTTTACATAAGACTCGGTTTTAATCCCAAAATTCTGGAACTTTTCCGGATCGTTAAAGTTTCTGTAGTCTCCGTTTGTTTGACCGAAGTATGCATTTATTGTAGAAAAATCGAGAGATTGATTGTACACGAGTCCGGCTCCGTTGTCGGAACCAATCCATGGATATCTCTTTTCCATCCTGTCAAACGAATAGACAGACTTGTCTGAACGCTTCTGAGCCAATAGACTGGCCGGCTGAAGGCAGATTACTAAAAATACTGTTATATATATTAATTTTTTCATCACAATTCATTAATATTAGTTTGCCAAAGATGGTTTTGATTTCACTTCAAAGTCGTTCGAAGAGTTGTTAGTGTCCATATAGACAATTCTTCCACCGGCAGCAGCAGTGGCAACTGCGTCAATTTTTCTGTGAACAGTCTCTCCTGTTCCGCTTCCGTTAGTTTTTGTGAAACCGTTGTCAACTTCCGGTCTTAACCTTTTTGAATCGGTTACATCCCTGAAACACTCAACTCCGTCCAAAATGGAGTTTTTGTCAATCATCAGACAGTCAAAATTCCTGTTTGTGGCGTATGACGGATTATATGTATAAGTATCCAGTATGAACTTTGACAAACCCTTTCCTCCAAGATTGTAAATAAAAATTGCAGGACTTAGCTGCGAAAGACTGTATTGAGTTGCGGTTCCAACTTTCCAGAAACCTTGCATGAGCTTTACGCCGGGCTGAGGAGTGGACTGTCCCCTAGTAAGAATAGGATCGTACAATGCCCAGTAACCGGCCTTGCTCAAATCTACTGAGTTAGGAGCTGTAATAGTATGGTTAATGCCGTTAGTACAAATTACTGCCTGTGCGCCAGGAGCAAGAGCATTGTCCTTTCCTGTTCCGGGGAACATCCAGCCAATTGAGGAGTTTGGAACAGAGTCTCTTAATTCTGTTGTTCCTTTTTTAACCCAAACAGAGCTTTTGCCGCTTGTAGGAGCGTTAAACGGATCGGCCATTCCAATGCAAAGTGAATCCAGGTAAGCTACATCAGCCGAATTGTTGTAAAGAATGATGTATTTGTCGTTTGCATAAGTTTTTCCTGTAAGAGGATTAAGGCAACCGCCATAATAAAACTCTTTGATAACTATCTGGCCGGTCTTTGAAACATTCAGAGGAAGGTCGGCAGCAACAACCTTTTCATCGGTAGGTGTAACCCTTATGCGGTTTGATGTGCCGTTGAAAATATATATAACTCCTCCGGGGACAGCGTATTTTGCCTCTGACGTTGCTATATATGAGCCGTGTGCAACGCGAATCTGCGCTACGCCATCTGCATTTGTAGTTCCCTCAAACAGAAGGCCGGTAGATGGATCCGACAGTTTAACCTTCATGCCCGCAACAGTGTAGTCATAACCTGCCGGCATTGCCACAGTAATGTTAATTGTGGAACTTGTTGCATCGTCGGTAAACTGCGATGTTTTTGTATCTTTCATACATCCCCAGATTGAAAGGGATGCAATGAGCATTAATAGTATTTTAATATTTCTCATAATAGCAGATTTAGAAGGTTAGTTTAATTTCCGCCCCAAAGTAAATTGGAGTATTCCTTCTTGAACCAACAGCCTCTGGCCTGTTTTTTTGTTTCATGAGAGGAGTTGAGTTTGTGAAGTTGTTTGCATAGAAGGAAAGAGCCGCATTATTTCCAATTTCCTTTGTAATACGAAGATTTGCCATAAAATATGGTTTCGTACCGGAGTCCTGGAAGTAGTATGTCTGGTCTTTGGATAATATGAGCATCGAAAGCCTGCGTTTCAGGTCATTGTCGGTGGTAGTGTAGTAATCGCTGAACGGTCTAACAGTACCATTAAGGTCCATGTAGTAATCCGGATCCCTGTACATAATTTCATAATTCTTCTGTTTATCGAAGTCACCATAATAACGGGTGCCGGCACCATTAAGCTTATATACGCGGTCCTTATCAAACAGGTTCCATGAATTATTCATCCATACACACTGCGTAACAATTGAAACAATCATTCTTATTGATGGGATGTGTGTTACAAAATTGATGCTTGTAGTAAATCGTTCACTTCCTCCGCCTACACCTATTACGGTAGGATCAGATTCATATAATCCGATATATGGCATTCTCTGTTTTGAATCAACAGGGTCAACTCTTTTTGCATCATAACGCACAAGTCCTCTCTCCTGCTCGTTGCTTGTCATGTATGAACCGCTTACGATAACGGAAGTATTAAGGGCTTTGATTTTGCCAAAGTTGATATCGTATTCAACACCCCATTTATTAACTTCGGCACGGTTATCCGGTCTGTCGTAACTGATAAACTCTTTACGTGTGGTGAATGAAAGAGGTACGTATACTCCAAGTGTGTTCTTTACCCATACTCTTCCTCCCTCATATTTTGGAGCAGCGTTTGGATCGGTAACGGAGTTATACATATCATATGAAACACTTGAGAAAGTACTGTTTTCTGAGATACCATTTGTAAGTTTTTCATTAAAATATGTAAACTGAGCATCGATTCCTTTAACATTTATGTCGAGACCCAATTCAACATTTCTTGTTTTTACAGGTTTCAGGTTGTATTGCAGCAATTCATCAACAACTGTAGTCTGAATAACAGCAAGAGACTCTCCCGATGTTGCATTTCTGTAAAGGAAAAGTGCATTGTCTGTATATTTAGGAGCCGGATAAAGAAGTCCGATAGACGGCAGTCTCTGAAGAATACCCCAGCCGCCTCTTATTGAGAGGGCATTTATAGCACGGTCTCTTCTATAAGGCAAAATTGTATACTTTCCATTCAAACGAGGGTCTATTGTTGGGTTGTAATTATAACCAGTAATGATCATTTTGTTCAACCTTGCACCTGCTGTAAGTTCCAGAGTGGTGCTTTTAAAAGGAAGAGTCACTTTTTCTTCAAAGAAGAGACTCAGGTCGTTCATGAAAGGGATATCGTTATAGTTCCTTTCGCGGAAAAAGGCAGGAGCTGCACTCATATAGTATTCTCCGCGGCCATGGTTACCCTTTGTATTAAACTCTAATCCGAGCATAGTTTTAAAACGGATTTTGTTTATGCTCTTATTTAGGTTTGCAGTAATTTTTGCAGAAGCATAAATTGGAATGTCCTCCGTTCTGTAATCCCTCTCTTCAAGTGTGCCGGTAAATTGTCCAAGAGAAATTCCGGATACTCTTATGTCTGTAGTAGGAACAGGAAGTCCGCTGTTTACTGTGAACTTCTGATAAGCTTCAGAGCCGATATTTCCGGACAAGTTGTAATTAAGGGAACTTATCCAGCTTTTGTTTAACAGCCAGTTGCCATAAATGGCAAGCGAAGCGTTTTTCTCGCTGCTTTTTATAAAGTCAAGCATTGAAACGTCCGGGTCACTGGAAGAGTTGTTTTTAGTTATATACCCGCTGAACCTCATATTAAAACGCAAAGGCGTTTTATCTTTGTTGAATGTATTTGAGTAAGTAACACCAAGTGTTGTTCTGTCGAATATGTCAACCGGTGATATCCAGTTTTTAAACGCTCTTGCATAGTCGGCATCAATATTAATGTTGCCGGCATCCTTTCCGAGACCGAAACCTTTACTGACCGAAACCGCCTTTGTATTTGGATCCGATTTAACTCTCACTTCGAATGGTGTACGCCCTGCTTTGGTAGTAACCAAAATAGCACCAGATGTTACATCTCCGTATTCAGCAGAAAGAACTCCTTTAAGAACTTCAATTGATTCAATATTGTCAGTTGAATATTTCCGGAAGTCCATTTCCTTAAACATCTCTGTTGACGTTGTAGGTATCAAAGATGCATCATTTGATACTTTTGAACCGTTAATCATCAGACCCACACCTCTGGTGTTATTATGTGACGCGTCGCTTATAGACCGTATGGTAATCTTATTTTGTGTAGTCAGTGAGGGATTGGTTATAAGAGATCCCGGCAGGAGCTGCATAACGTCGGCCAGACTGGATGCCTGTACGTGCTGGATAGCATTCTTCTCAATTTTTGAAGAGGAGTTTATGCTGGAACCGGGTGTTGCAGTTACAATAACATCAGGAAGTTTTAAATTGTCCGATTTAAGACTGACAGCAAAACTATTAATGTCCTGAGTGAGTGTTACATTAAGGGTATATGTGCTATACCCAAGGCAGGATACTTCCATTGCGTAAGTACCGGGAGTTATGTTTTCAAGAACAAACTTACCATCGTTATCGCAGGTTCCCCAGGCGTTTAACTCTTTTATTACAACAAAAGCATAGGGAATTGGCTCCTTTGTGTCAAACTCGGAAACAGTACCCTTGATGGATATTTTTCCCTTTTTTGTTTGAGCCTGCTTCAAAGGGGCAGATTCCTTCATGCCTGTTGGATGTAGAATAATTTGATTGTCAACAATCTGATACTCTATTGATACATTTTTAAGCGCAGTGTTCAAAACCTCTTCAACGGTTTTGTCTTTCATATCTACGCTCACTTTAGTGTTCCCGTCGATTATCTTATTGTTGTAAAGAAAATCGTATCCGGTTTCCTTTTCAAGCTTCATAATCAACTCGTTAAGGGTAACGTTTTTAGCGGATACAGAAATCAATCTGTTTTGATCCACTGTAATGCCATATCCGGTCTTTACGGATAAAAAGCACAGGAAAACCAAAAGCCATAAACAATGCTTACATTTCCTCATAGTTTTTAAAGTTTAGTTGGGTTAGTTATTAGTCTATCTATCTTTTCTTCATATAAATATTGTCGCCTTCCTGGATGTAATCAATAGGAGAAGTAAGGGAGATAAATTTCATTATCTGATCCAGACTCCTGTCTTTCAATGTCCCGGTTATTCTATAGTTTAACAGCATTTCGTCTTTGATTACTATATTCACATTAAACCATCTTTCAAGTTTTTTGGTAACCTCTTCCATTGGAGAATCGTAAAAAACAAGTATGCCGTCTTTCCATGAGCAATATGCCTGGCTGTCTACAAAATCGCTGCGAACCGAATCGGCCTGCTTGTAATAATTTATCCGCTGATCCGGAACCATAAGAATCCCCTGATCGCCCGGATACTGTGTGTATTTAAGGGATATAGACCCGCTTAAAAGCACAGTCTCTACAGAATCCTGATCTTCATAGGCCGAAATATTAAATTTAGTTCCATGGACTCTTACGTTAATTCCCTGAGCATAAACATTAAAAGGAGTTTTTTTGTCCTTCTTCACAGAAAAGTATGCTTCCCCTGTGAGTTTAATACCCCTTTCCCCTTTTCCATACCCATGCATTACCTCAAGCTTGCTGTTCGAATTGAGCCACACTTCAGAACTATCGGGAAGAAAAATGTGAGTCCTCGATGCAGGAGGGGAGAAATATTCAACGTTAGAGATAAAATTGTCTGATTTATTGGAAAAACCATTATCCAGCAAAATCATCAAAACCATAGGCAAAATGAGTATTGCTGCTACTTTGCTTATGAATGTAAAGGCATTGCGAACCTTAAATTCTATAATCTTTCTATCTTCCCGCTGCTCTTTCTGTCTGATAAACTGACTTATTGCCTGATAGTTACAATCCTGGTTAAATTCATTCCCCTCTTTCTCCTGACCTGCTTTTTCCCAGTTTTCGGCAAAAAAATCATCAATGTGTTTTGATTCGGAATCTTTATCTATGTTTTGTAAAAGCTCATTCAGTTCATCAAACGAAAATTGGTCGTTGGGATTATTAATCCAACGGTCAAAAAGTTTGTCTGTATTTTTTGTCTTCATACATTATTAATACAATTGAAAAAAAATTATCCGTGAATTAATTTTTAAAATTCTTCTCTTTTATTTCTAAGGAATTGAAGAGCCTTTCGAATTTGAGTATCCACGGTGTTTTCGGAGATGTCCAGTTGAATGGCAATCTCCTTATAACTCATGTTTAACCTGCGGCTCATTATGAAAATCTGCCTTCTTTTTTTAGGCAGTTTATTGATTTCTGAATTTATTTTTTCCGATAGTTCTTTGTAAACAAGTGAAGAAAAAACAGAATTATCTTCTTCGGTGTGTTCGTCGGTTACAAAAGCGCGATATGCCTGAACAACAATCTTCTTTTTGTAATAATTGCAAATCATATTTTTTGCAATTGTGTACAAGTAGCCGCTGAATGATCCTTCGGGATCTATGCACGAACGGGTTTCCCAGATTTTAATGAAAACTGCCTGCAGCAAATCATTACTATCATCGGATTCTTTTACAGATCGGTTTATGAAATAAAAAAGTTGTTTTGCATATTTATTATATAAAATATGGAAAGC
>Ga0116171_10004373_pt1 | contig 12741 bp, 10 predicted proteins | sample AD_JPNHW2_MetaG_FD_89798 | JGI IMG/M metagenome (GOLD analysis project Ga0116171, IMG submission 89798) | Active sludge microbial communities of municipal wastewater-treating anaerobic digesters from Japan - AD_JPNHW2_MetaG | ecosystem: Engineered > Bioreactor > Anaerobic > Digestate | place...
AGAAGGTGGATGGGATTTGAGTAAGGTTGATCCAAAAGCACTTTCTGATTCTAAATGTACCTTGGTTTTTGGACAAATGAATGAACCTCCTGGAGCTAGAGCTAGAGTGGCTTTGTCTGGTTTAACTTTGGCTGAGTATTATCGTGATGGTGATGAAAAAACAGGTGGTAAAGATATTCTTTTATTTATTGATAATATATTCCGTTTCACTCAAGCTGGTTCTGAAGTATCTGCTTTGCTAGGTCGTATGCCTTCAGCTGTAGGTTATCAACCAACTTTGGCTACAGAAATGGGTATGTTACAAGAACGTATTACTTCTACAGACAAAGGTTCTATTACTTCTGTTCAAGCAGTTTATGTACCAGCCGATGACTTGACTGATCCAGCTCCAGCTACTACTTTTGCTCACTTGGATTCTACAGTGGTACTTTCTCGTGCTTTATCTGAATTAGCTATTTATCCAGCTGTAGATCCATTGGATTCTTCATCTACAATTTTGGATCCAAACATTGTGGGAGCAGAACATTACAAAACTGCTCGTGAAGTTCAAACAGTTTTACAACGTTACAAAGATTTACAAGATATCATCGCTATTTTGGGTATGGAAGAACTGGCCGAAGAAGATAAAGTTATTGTTTCTCGCGCTAGAAAAATTCAGAAATTTTTATCTCAACCATTTTTTGTGGCTGAACAATTTACTGGGACAGCTGGTAAATATGTGCCGATAGCCGAAACAGTTCGTGGATTCAGAGAAATTCTTGACGGTAAACATGATGATAAACCAGAGCAAGCTTTTTATATGAAAGGTTCTATTGATGACGTCAAAGCTTAAATTATATGAGTAAAGAAAAAACTCTAAAATTAACAATTGCCACTCCTAATGGAATAGTTTATGAAGATCAAATAGAAAAAATAACTATCCCGACTGTTGCTGGAGAAATTACTATGTTACCAGAACATGAAGCAATGGTTTCGGTTTTAAAAGCCGGGGAGATTATTATTTATAAAGATGATTATCAAATCAACTTAGCATTGTCTGGTGGAGTTTTGGAAATGCGTCCGACCAATGAATTATATTTGATTGCTGACAGTGCTGAACGTGCTGAAGAAATTGATGTAGAGCGTGCTGAAGCTTCTAAAAAACGTGCTGAAGAGCTGTTACAACAAATAAAGAATGTAGAAGATGTAGATTATGCTAGAATTCAAGCTATGATTGAAAAAGAGGTAAATAGATTGAATGTGGGTAAGAAATATAAGAAGATGAGACCAGGGCAGTAAAGCGTATAAGCACATAAGCTTATAAGCTAAAAAGCAAAAAAAATAAAAACCGCTAATTTTAGCGGTTTTTGGTATTTAGTATTCAGTATTAAGTATAAAGTATGCTAACTTTAGCCAAAATAGTAATAAATAACAAACAATAAATACTAAATCTTGAAAATTTGTTAAAATTTAAAAAATAAAATTTGCTAAGATTAGCCAAATTAGACTATTGACAAAAAGGTTAAAATGTGCTATAATATACCCCGAGTAGCCACTTTTAGGCTGTAAACAAAATTTTATGAATTTAGACGAATTAATCCAAGGCGAAGGTTGTGGTTGTGGTTCAGACTGCAATTGTGATGAAGAAACTTGTGCTTGTGGTGGTCATTGTGAATGTGGTAAAGATGAAAAAGATACTTGTGATTGCGGTTGTGATCACGAAGTAAAAGATGAAGAAAAAACAGACGAAGAAATCGCTTAAAACAAAAAAATCGCTCGAAAGAGCGATTTTTTAATATCCAATATTTGTTATTTACTGATTTTCTGTTATACTATTTTGTATGATAGTTAATAATTTAAACCCTATTTTATTTGAGTCTGGTTTTGTTTCCATCCGTTGGTACGGAGTTTTTTTGGCTATTGGTATTTTATTGTCCGTATTAGTGCTTATTAAACTTTTAAAAAAGAATAATTGGACTTCAGACCAAACATTGGATTTGTCAATTTGGCTGATTATCGGTGGGTTGTTTGGAGCACGTATGGGAGAAATTTTGTTTTATAATTTTTCTTATTATTGGCAAAATCCTATAGAAATATTTTTTATTAATCATGGTGGTCTCAGTAGTCATGGTTTGACTTTGGGTTTGATAATCACTTTCTTTGCTTATTGTTATTATAAAAAAATTAAACCATTAGCAATAGCCGATGCTATTGTGGTAGTAGTTCCTGTTTTGGCTACGTTTATTCGTCTAGGTAATTTTTTTAATTCTGAAATTATTGGTCGGGTTACCGGTATGCCTTGGGGAGTTTATTTTATGCGAGCTGAACAATTTCCATTATTACGTCATCCGGTTGTTTTATACGAAGCCGTGGCTACATTGATAATTTTTACAATTCTTTATTTTGTATACAAAAAGTATTCAAACGTCTGGCAACCAGGTTCTATCTTATGTTTGTTTTTGTTTATTTATTTTTCAATTCGTTTTGTTTTAGAATTTTTCAAAGAGTATCAAACTTCATGGGAAGGTATACTAACTGCTGGACAATGGCTTAGTTTACCTTTTGTTATATTTTCAATAGTTTGGGGTTGGTTTAGATATAAAAAAAAGGGAAACTATTAAGTTTCCCACTCATAATTTGTGCCATTGTGTTGTAATTGAAAGGCAGTACTACTACCGAAAGCTTTTCGTACCGCTTCTTTTCCATAGTACCACACTAAATCAAACGGCAATTTAGAATCTTTTACATGATCCCTTTTGTAGTCGTTGAAAGTTTTTATTTTCAACTTTTTAATAGCTTCTTTTGCTTGAAATATATCGTCGTAAAATTCTATATTTTTATTTCGATATATTTCAGCTGTTAATAAAAAAGCATCCCATCCTCCTCTTTCTTCAAAATCTAGATAAGCTTTTGTTGGGGAAAGTGGTAAACGACTACCTTTTTTAGGTATTTTAAGATATTCACTCGAATTTCTTGGTTTAGGATAAATATTTTGAATAACTTGTACAGCTTCTTCGAAAGTATACATCCTTGTTTCTTCTTGATTTAACTGAAAAAAAATAGGCCAACCACCTTTTTCTTTCCAAACAGCTTTATATTCTCTGTCGGGATAAAGGGGAAGTTTAGGGTCGTCTTCGCAATAATTTAGATAAAACAAAATTGATGTACGAATTTTTGTTTTATCTAGTTTTTTTTCAAGAATAATCTTTTGAAAAGCAATAGAAGCTTCTTCAAAAGTTTCATAACATACTTTTTTCATTTTTCACTCCTTTATTTAAATTTTTTAAAGATCAATAATGAATAAATATAGCAAAATTGATGGATTTTGTCAAGTGTTTAAATAGTTGTAAAATTTAAGCTTTTGGGTTATATTTAAGTATGCCTGTTGGTATTTTTTATGCAATTTAACGAACAACAACAAAAGATAATTGATACGGTTTTTGGGGCACATTTGATAAGTGCGCCTGTAGGAACTGGTAAAACTACTATTTTATCTGAAAGAGTGGTTAGTGCTTTGAAAAACGGGATAAAACCTGAAGAGATTTTGTGTTTGACTTTTACCAATAAAGCCGCAGGAGAAATGGTTACACGGATTAAAACCAAAATTACTCAAACGGAAATAGCCAGTGCTTTGACGATAAAAACATTTCATGGCTTTTGTGCCAACATTGTGAAAGGTGAAGCCAAAGAGTTGGGATTAAATACTGATTTTACGATTATTGACGAGGAAGAACAAATGCAGATTTTTGAAAATATTTTGGAAGAGTATCCAGAACTCAAAGAAGCGCGAAATGATAAATTGTTTGATAAAATTTCTCGTAGTCGTTTGACGGAAATGGAAAATGTTATTGGTTGTAATACTCCGCAAATTTCTTTGACCAAAACAGAAGAACAAATCAAAGATAAATATTTCAAAAAATTAACAGATTTGAATGTTTTGGATTTCAATGAATTAGTTGTTTATACTTTGCGAATTTTATACTTGGAAGAAAATCTCAAGAAAAAATGGATTGGACGTTATAAATTTATTCAAGTTGATGAATTTCAAGATACACATTTGTCTGAATATTTAGTAGTAAAAGAGTTGGCTAAAGTTCATAAAAATATTACTTTCATTGGTGATTTAGATCAGACGATTTATTCTTGGCGGGGAAGTAATCCTCTTTTTATTGCCAAGATTTTCAAAGCTCATTTTGCTCCGGTAACTGAACATAATTTGATAGAAAATTATCGTTTCAATCCTTATTTGCTCAGCGCGGTAAAATCGTTTCTTTCTAGTTTTGAAAATTCTTATACCAAAGAATTGATGACGAGTAATAGTGGAGGGAAAGAAAAATGCATTACTATGTTTGGGGGATTTGATTTCAAAGAAGAAATATCTTTTGTAATAAATGAATTGAAACGTTTACGAGCCGAAGAACCTGGTGCTACGGTGGCCGTGCTTTCACGTGGGCATAGTTTGATTCGTGAATCAGTAATTAATTTTGAAGAAAAAAATGAACCGTTTATTACTGTAGATAAATTTCGTTTTTTTCGTCGACAAGAAATTAAAGATTTACTTGCTTGTGTAAAAATAATTTTTAATAAATTTGATACTGAGAGTGCAGCCCGATTAACTGTTCGTCCGGAAAAGATAATGACTGCTCCAGCTTTCAAAAAAATGATTTCCGAAATTGAATATACCGGCTTACGTGTTTGTGATTTTTTTTCTTTTGCCAATTTTGGTCTTAGTGAACCTTTTGAAAAATTAGTTCATGCAGTGGAAAAAGGTAGGATAGTAGTATTGGATACTGAAACTACTGGCACCAATCCAATGACAGATGAGATTATCCAAATTTTTGCTCAAGAAATAGTTGGTGGTGTACCGGGGGATAAAAGACATTTTTATTTGAAAAATTCTATTCCTGTTGGTTTATCAGAAAATGTTCACGGGTTAAGTGATGAATTTTTGAAAGAAAAAGGCGAAGATCCAAAAACTGTTTTGATTGAAATTATTTCTTTTATTGGTAAAGATGCAATTGTTGGGCACAATGTTTATTTTGATTTTAAAATGATTGTAGAAAATTGTCGTCGTTTGGATATCAAACAAAACATCAAAGAATTTTACGATACCCTAGATTTGAGTCGTCGATTTATCAAAAGTGAAAATTATAAACTATCTACTTTATCCAAACTTTTAAATTTTAGCTCAGCCACCCACAGTGCAGATGATGATGTGGCGGCAACCATAGATTTATTTTTATATTTAGTTAAACAATTAAAAAAACACGTTAAAGAAAGAGAAAAATTTTTCAAAGAGTATGGTAGTAAATTTTTATCATTGGCCCTCAAAATGGAAAATTGGCGCAAAGTTATTAGAGATTTTCGTCCAGACAAAGCCGTAGAATTTATTTTTGCTGATTCTGGTTTGAAAAAATATTATGCTGAAGATGATAAAGATGGTGAAAAAGAAAAAAATATTCAAATGCTATTAAATTTTTTGGCGCATTATGATGATAAAGAAAAAGAAGCTGAAAGTTCTTTACAAGAAATGGTAGGACGTTTTGCTTTGGCAAAGAATTTGGATTTCTTAGGTCTAGAATCAGGAAAAACTCCGATTATTACTATTCATCAAGCCAAAGGGTTGGAATTTGATTATATTTTTATTATTGGGATGAACGAGTTTAAATTTCCGGCTTACAAGAGTGATTTGGAAGAAGAAAAAAGATTGTTTTATGTTGCATTAACTCGCGCCAAAAAACATATTTATTTATCTTATAGCAACAACAATATGACTTCGTTTGGAAATAGACCGCAAACACGAAGTAGATTTATTGAAGGATTAAATAAGAAATTTGTAGATGTTGTTTAATTAGAATTTACAAAATCATAATATTGTATTAATATATAATATTAATTAGAAAATATGTCGGATAGGGAATTTACTTATAAATTTTTTAGTAGCACACAAGAAGCTTGGGACAATATGTACCAGGCTATTTTGGAAGCGAAAAAATCAGTTTATTGGGAAATATATGCTATAGGTAATAGTGAAATAGGCGAAAAATTTATTAAATTATTAGAGCAAAAAGCTAAGGAAGGGGTTAATGTTAAAATTATTGTAGATCATTTAGGAAGTTTTTCGTTAGCTACATTACAGCAAGATCAATTACGTTTATCTGGAGTAGATTTATTAATTTATAATGAAGTTTTTCGATTTCAATTTAATTTGTATAAGTGGTTCAAAAGGGTTTGGCAACGAAATCATCGTAAGGTTTTGATAGTAGACGAAGAAATCGCTTTTATGGGTGGAGTAAATATAATGGCAGAAGAACGTGAATGGGGTGATTTACATTTACGTTTGGAAGGAAAAAGTGTTCGTCCATTATTACGTGAATTTGCACGTAGTTATATTAAATCTGGAGGTTTGAAAAAAAATGTTCGTCATTTGTTTCATCCTATAAAATATAAAGAATTTCCGGATTTTAAAAAGAAAATTAGTTTTATTTTTCATTCACCTATTTTTAATCGAGAGAATTCTAAGTTAAAAAATTTTTATTATGATATTATTCGATCGGCTAAACAATCTGTTACTTTATTAACGCCGTATTATATTCCTGATAAAAAATTTCTTCAGCTTATCACGGAAGCAAAAAAAAGGGGAGTAGAAATAAATATTATTTTGCCCTATCGTCCTGATCATAAATTTATTCAAATAGCTTCACAGGCTTTTTATGATTTGACTCATCTGGCTGGAGCAAAACTTTTTTTTCTCCCAAAAATGCATCACGGTAAAGCTTTGTCGATAGATGGAAAGAAAGGTTTTATTGGTAGTAATAATTTTACTCATCGTAGTTTTTATATTAACAAAGAAACAGATGTGTCTTTTGAAGAAAAAGACATGGTAAAGGATTTAAATGATATTTTGAATGAATTGAAATCCCAAGCAACGCCGTATGATAGAAAAAAAATTAGTGATTATTTTTTAATTAAAAAATTGAAAGAATGGTGGGCGGGGATAATAAAAAGAATCGTATAGAGTTTATAAAGTTCATAAAGTTATAAAGTTCATAAAGTGACATAGGTTTGAAAATTATAAATTAAAAATTCATTAAAAATTGTAAAATTAAAAATTGAAAATTATTCCCCCTATCTAATTAGATTTATGTCTTCTGTTACTAAAGATAAAATTAACATAAACACCTCTCCTCTAGCCGAGCGTATGCGCCCTCTTGATTTTCTTGATTTTTTTGGACAAACGGATATTGTAGGGCAAGGAAAAATTTTACGTCGTTTGGTAGAGCAAGATGATTTATCGTCATTTATTTTTTGGGGACCACCAGGAGTAGGTAAAACTACTTTAGCAAAAATTATTGCGACAAAAACAAAATCGCATTTTATTCAATTATCAGCGGTAATGAGCGGTAAAGATGAATTACGCGAAGCGGTAGCAACGGCAAAAGAGATGAAAGAAAAAGAAAATCGTCGCACGATTTTGTTTATTGATGAAATTCATCGTTGGAATAAAGCTCAACAAGATGGTTTGTTGCCATATGTAGAAAATGGAAATATTATTTTAATTGGCGCAACCACAGAAAATCCTTCTTTTGAAATTATTCGCGCCTTACTTTCTCGTTCACGAGTTTTTGTTTTAAAATCATTAAATGAAGGTGAACTTATACAAGTAATAAAAAGAGCTATAGAAGATAAAGACAGAGGTTTGGGGAAAATTTCAATCAAGATAGATGATGAGGTAATAAAAACCATAGTATTTTTTTCTGGCGGAGATGCTCGTACAGCTTTAAATATTTTGGAACTGGTAGTTAAACTGAAAATGAGTTCCAATGGAGAAAAAATAGAAATATTTGAGGCAGATATCAAAGAAGCGGCGCAAAAAGTCAATGTTGTTTTTGATAAACAAGGTGAAGAATTTTATAATCTTATTTCTGCTTTGCATAAATCTATGCGTGGGAGCGATCCTGATGCTGCGCTTTATTGGATGTGTCGGATGCTCAAAGGTGGTGCTGATCCGCTTTATGTAGCTCGTCGTGTGGTTAGATTTGCCAGTGAGGATATAGGTATGGCCAATGGTGAAGCGCTTATTCAAGCCAATGCTGCTTATGATGCTTGCCATCGATTAGGAATGCCTGAATGCGGAGTTCATTTGGCTCAAGCGGTAGTATATTGTGCCAAATCCGCTAAATCTAATTTGCTTTATACGGCTTATGAAGCTGCATCAAAAGATGCGGAAGAAACTTCGCATTTAGGCGTGCCTCTTCATTTACGCAATGCCCCGACTCAATTTATGAAGGATATTGGTTATGGTAAAGATTATAAATATAATCCTGATTATACTGGACCGGTGGAACAAGAATATTTGCCGGAGGAATTGAAGAATAAGAAATACCTTAGAAAATAATTTCAAATGTCAAATTACCAATTTCTAATCAATAACAAATATCAAATTACAAATTTTGACATTTGGATTTTGAAATTGATTTGACATTGGATATTGGAAATTTGATATTAAAAATAATAAAATAAATAGTAAAAGTTAAATTTTTAAGAGTTCAATTTAATATGAACAAATGTCTCCTTCACGTCTGTTGTGCTCCCTGTAGTATTGCTGTAATTGATGAATTGAAAGACCTCTATGATTTGACGGTTTATTTTTACAATCCAAATATTTTTCCGGAAGAAGAATATTTGAAACGTAAAGCCGAAGTAATTAAAATTTGTGAAGAGTGGAAAGTGCCGATGGTAGATGCTGATTATGAAACACAAAAATGGGAAGAACACACGAAAGGTTTGGAAACCGAACCGGAAGGCGGAAAAAGATGTCTAAATTGTTTTGTAATGCGTCTGAATAAAGCGGGGGAATATGCCAAACAAAATAATTTTGACATTTTTGCCACTACTTTGACCAGTGGCAGAAATAAAAAAGCGGATATTATTCATCCACTTGGTAAACAGGTTTCTGATAAATTAGGTTTGAAATTTTTGGATATTGATTGGAAAACAGACGGAAGACAGGAGAAATCAAATAAACTATGTACTGAAAAAAACATTTATCGTCAAAAATATTGTGGTTGCAAGTATTCGGTAAAAATTTAGAATTATGATTTTAGATTTGTGATTGATCGGTCGTAATTCAAAAATCTGCATTCAAAATTCAAAAATCTAAAACTGTATTTTCCTACCTTCTCCGCTATGAGCAATGCGTATTTTTACGCATTTTTTGTTTTTTAACAACCCCTCAATCTTTTCTGGCCATTCTACAATACAAATAGCATCTTCTGCTCCCAAATAATCTTCTGCTCCGATATCTAATAATTCTTGTTCATCTTTTAAGCGATAAGTATCAATATGAACAATGTTTACTCTATTAAAAAGCTTTAATTTAGCTAAAGCACCAGTTTCTCTGGTTTCTACAGGATAAATGTTCATTAAAGTGAAAGTTGGACTTTTTATTCTTTTTTTAATTTCAAAAACTTGGGCAATACCTTTGGTCAAAGTCGTTTTTCCAGACCCTAATTCTCCATATAAACACAAAACATCCCCACCTTTTAAATCATGAGCAATTTTCTTTCCAAAATCAATCATTTCCTTTTCGTTTTTGATTAAAATTTCTTTCATATTATTTCTCTTATTTTAGCAAAAAAATACCTTCTTGTCAATTAAACTTGAATAGAGTAAAATAGACACATTAAAAAACATAAGACAGGGATCGATCCCTGTCTGTTATAAGTTATCTAAAATATGTCTAAAGATAAAGTAATTTTGGCTATAAAAATATTAATTTATACTAGTTTTTTCGTGCCTTTATTAGTATTACCTAGTTCGTTTATTTTTCCATTCATTGTACCAAAGATTTTGGCTTTTCGTTCTGTTGTGATGGTAATGCTCGGGTTTTATGGGTTATTATTAATTTTGGATTGGAAAGAATTTAAACCAAAGTTCACCCCAGTTAATATTGCGGTATTTTTATTTTGGCTTAGTTTTGGCATTTCAACTTTTACTGGCGTAGATGCATATCATAGCTTTTGGGACAACCACGAACGTATGCTTGGGTTTTTTACCATGACTCATTATGTAATTTATTTTTATATTTGTACGGCAGTTTTACGTACTTGGCAGGAATGGAAAACTGCCCTAAAGGTATTCTTGATAGCTGGAACAGGAGTTATGTTTATCGGTTTTTTACAAGTAGGTAATCCGGATTTATTACTTAATCAAGGAAGTAGTCGTGTTTCTAGTACTTTAGGTAATCCAATTTATGTTGGAGGGTATGCTTTATTTTTATCAGCCATGGCTATTTTGTTATTAATAAAAGAAAAAACTCTTCATTGGCGTTGGATTTTGAGTGCTATATTACTCCTTGCTATTGCTAATATATTTTTTTCTGGTACTCGCGGGGATATGTTGGCTTTAGCTGTAGCTATTCCATTAACTATATTTTTATCAGCTTTAACAATGCGTGTTTATCCAAAAGCCAAAATTTATCTTTGGTCATCTTTGGCTATTTTTATTTTACTTTTTTCCGTTTTATATTTTAATCGTCAAACTAGCTTTGTACAAAACATTCCAGCAGTTGGGCGGGCCATTAATACTTCTTTAAGTGATATCAAGGCTTCTCCGCGTTGGGTTGCCTGGGAAATAGCTCTTGAAAGTTGGAAAGATAAACCGATTTTTGGCTGGGGTCCAAATAATTATTTTTATGCTTTTAATACCCATTACAATCCAAAATCTCTTGATTGGGGTTATGGGGAAACTTGGTTTGATAATGCCCATAATATTGTGTTGAACACTATGGCCGTACAAGGAACCTTTGGTATCTTGGTTTATTTGCTTTTGTTTGGTATTGCTGTTTCTTCTTTGGTAATTGCTTATCGGAAAAAACACATTGATTTGGCTATTTTTGTAATTTTATCCGTTTATGTAGTTGCTCATTTAGTGGAAAACGTTACCGTGTTTGAAAATTTGACCTCGTATATATACTTTATGTTTGTATTGGCGATGATTAGCCGTTTGACATTGTTGCCTGATGAAAAAGAAGAAAAAGAAAAAGTTGTTATGAATAATAGAATTGGTTTTGGTGTGGTTTCAACTGTCGGAGTGGTGGTTTTTGTTTTGATTTTTATTTTTAATATTCAACCAGCACGTGCTAATACAAAATCTCTGGAGGCTATCAAAACGCTCAATCAAAATCCTTCAATAGCGCTCACCTCCGTAGAAGATGCTCTCAATTTTCAATCTCCTCATATAGATGATATTCGAAGCGATATTTCTCGTTCGGTAGTGCAAGTAGCTTATTCTTTGATGCAAAACCAACAAACCAAAACAGATTTCTTGAAAAAGATTTTAGATATTTGCTATACGGAATTACATAAAAATATAGAATTGCATCCGCTTGATATTCGCAACCATATGACTTTGTCGCAAATGGCGCAAATTCAAGCTCAATTGAACAACGATTCAAAAAAAATGGTAGAGTCGGAAAATTATTTAAAATTAGCCTTGGAAAAATCTCCACGTCGTCAACAATTGATCTATTCGCTTTCTATGTTACAAATGCAATTGGGTAAATTTAATGAAGCAATAAAATTATTGGAGAGTGCAATAACGGATAATTCGAAAATTGCAGAAAGTTATTGGCGTTTAGCGTATATTTATAAAGTAGCCGGAGATAATCAAAAGGCTTTACAAATTTTGCAGTATGCTCAAGATCAAGATGTGGTTTTTACAGAAAATGAAAATAATATTATCGCGCAGATAATGGCGATACAGCCTGAAAGTCCAACCACCACTGTTAAAAAGAAATAAAAGTAATTAATTTAGATTTTAGAATGTAGATTTCAGAATTACGACCGGCCAATCACAAATCTAAAATCAAAAATCATAAATCTAAAATTATTTATATTGTTATGAAAGCATTTATCACCGGCATAACCGGCCAAGACGGTTCTTATTTGGCAGAGTTTCTCTTAGACAAGGGCTATGAAGTCCATGGTTTAATTCGTCGTGCTAGTACTTTTAATACTTCTCGTATTGATCATCTTTATCAAGATCCACATGTAAATGGAGTAAAACTTTTTTTGCATTATGGAGATTTGACCGATGGCAGTAATATTTCCAGATTATTGGAAAAAATAAAACCTGATGAAATTTATAATCTTGGAGCACAAAGTCATGTACAAGTTAGTTTTGAAATGCCAGAGTTTACTGGTAATACAGATGGTTTAGGAACATTGAGGCTACTAGATGCTATAAAAGAAACCGGAATAAAAACTAAATTTTATCAAGCTGGATCTTCAGAAATGTTTGGAAAAGTCATAGAAACTCCGCAAAAAGAAACAACACCTTTTTACCCGCGCAGTCCTTATGCTTGCGCTAAAGTTTATGCGCATTGGTTATGTGTAAATTACCGCGAATCATATGATATGTTTATTTGTAATGGAATATTATTTAATCATGAATCTCCAAGACGTGGTGGAACTTTTGTAACTAAAAAAATTACCGACGCTTTTAAAAATATCAAAGAAGGAAAACAAGAAAAATTATATTTGGGAAATCTTGATTCAAAACGTGACTGGGGACACGCAAAAGACTACATCGAAGGTATGTGGCTTGTTTTACAACAAGATAAACCTGAAGATTACGTTTTAGCAACGGGCGTAACTACAACAATCAGAGACTTCTGTAACCTTGCATTTAAAGAACTTGGAATTGACATCGAATGGAAAGGCAAAGGGGTTAACGAAAAAGGGATTGATAAAGCGACAG
>Ga0116171_10004375_pt1 | contig 12740 bp, 5 predicted proteins | sample AD_JPNHW2_MetaG_FD_89798 | JGI IMG/M metagenome (GOLD analysis project Ga0116171, IMG submission 89798) | Active sludge microbial communities of municipal wastewater-treating anaerobic digesters from Japan - AD_JPNHW2_MetaG | ecosystem: Engineered > Bioreactor > Anaerobic > Digestate | place...
CATCCTGGCTATCATCCCACCCAAAGGTCTGGCGGCAGAATGTCTGACTAAGGCCGGTACAGGCCTCATAGCCGATTATGACGACCTGAATGAGATCAAAACCAGGATCATGAAGCTTCTGGAACTTTGGCGTAGCGATAGTTTGGCTCAGATAACAGCCGACTGTGGTTACATATCTCAATTCTCCCGTCAAAGACAGGCATCAAGCCTGGCTGAGCTGATTCGGGAAGTGATCGGAGATCAAGCTACATGAAACCCCGTATCCTCTATGTGAGCCCCACAGATTCGTCTTTCATGGATGTCGATCAGCGTATCCTCGCCGAGTTCACAGATCTTCAGGTGGTTAGTCTGGAGCAGGATAAGTATCGCCTGGGTTATCTGCGTAACTGCGCTAAGCTCTTCTATAAGATCATCACTACCCGGTCTATCGATATCGTGGTCATTTGGTTCGCCGATTATCATGCCGCAGTTGCGACCCTTGCCTCCCTGCTTTCCGGGAAAAGAAGCCTGATCTTCCTTGGGGGATATGACGCCGTTCGCTATCCCAAACTGGGAATGGGAGTGTATTGTAACCCCGTCCGTGGCTTCTGTGCCAAGCTTGCACTCAGGCTTACCGATCGGATCATCGCCAACCATCAGGCACTTCTGGAGAGCGATAATCTCTATTATGATCCCTCCGGTCATCCTGAAGGTGTTTTTAGGCTGATCCCAAACCTGCAAACTCAGGCAGAAGTTGTCTGGAACGCTCTTTCAACCTCTTATACACCGGATCTGCAGCGTTCCCGGATACAGCAGATCGTCACCGTCGGTACGACTCCGCGCTATCAGGATTTTACCAATAAGGGATTTGATCTGCTCTGTGAAGCTGCCCGCTTGCGTCCGGACTGGAAGTTCGTCTTCATCGGTATCAGGGATTGCTGGATGGAGCGTTTGGAAAGGGAATTCAACCTCAGTCACCTGACCAATGTCAAGATCAAAGCCTGGCTTCCCCACAAGGAATTATTCGTTCTCTTCGAACAGAGTAAGGTTTACGCGCAGCCATCGATATCGGAAGGTATGCCGAATGCCTTGATGGAAGCGATGTTATGCGGTTGTATCCCGGTTGGTTCTCCTGTCGCTGGGATACCTGAGGTCATGGGAAAATACGGTCAAATCGTCGGTGCTCGGGATGTTTATCGTCTGTTGGAGGCTCTGGAGACTGCTTTACGTACTGACACCGACCCCAAAGAGATATCTGCATATATCAGTGACAAGTTCGCGATCACAAGGAGAAAAGACAAGCTGGCTAAGATCATTAGCGATCTGCTTTAATCTCCGGCAAGAACCTCCGCGATCGTTCCCAGGAGATCATCCCTCATAAATGGCTTTTGCAGAGTAGCTTTGGCACCGAGCTTCTTCGCCAGGGGCAAAAAACTATCGGGACCAACCCTGCCGCCTCCGGACATAGCGATAATCTTCATATCAGGACAGTCGCTCAGCATTTCGCCGATCGTTTCCAAGCCTTCTTTATCGGGCATGATGATATCAGACAGAACCACGTCAGGCTTAAAGCTTTTGCAGACTTCAAGCGCTTTATTGCCATCTCCGGCTTGTTCGACTTCATATCCGGCTTTGACAAGCATTTGAACTAAAACATTCCTAAAGCTGTTATCGTCTTCGATCACAAGTATCTTGGGCATCTTTACACCTTCAATATTTCTCAAGCTTTAGCCTCATCCCAAGTCTCAACCCGTCTGCCGCGCTGGAGATAATTCCTCCTGCATAGCCCGATCCTTCTCCTATCGCGTATAGGTTCTTCACTCCGGAACAATGACCGCGCTCTTCGTGTCTGAGTATCCTCACGGGAGAAGAAGTCCTCGTTTCCGGTGCAATGAACACTGCGTCCCTGGAAAAGTCACGTATAATTGTGTCAAATTTGTGTAAAGCTATTTTTATTCGGGAATCGACCGCTTGGGGGATCAGGGTGGAAAGTTTTCGACTGTACACTTCCGGAGTGAAACTTGTCTTGATCACAGATGTACTCAGTTTATCCTGTTTGTAGTCCTTAACTTTTTGTGCCGGGGCATGGTACCCATCCTTAAACGCAGACCGTTCCAATTGTTCCTGAAAATCTACCCCGGCGAAGACTCCCTGTCCGTAGTCCGTTTCGTTTACCACGCTCACTATTGCGCTATTGGCGAGACAATTGTCCCGACCGCTGAAACTCATACCATTGGTGACGACTGTACCCGGCTCTGAAGCAGCGTTTATCACAAACCCACCCGGACACATACAGAAGCTGTATGTATCTCCGCAAGCCAATCTGTAAGTGGCAGGACCAAGGATCGAGCCCCATTTATCAGAGCCATAGATCGCCCGGTCAATAAAAGCTTGCTCATGTTCGACGCGGAAGCCTACCGCGAATGGCTTGGCTTCGATCCTGACACCTTCACGAACCAGCATCCTGAACGTTTCTCGCGAAGAATTCCCTAATGCCAGGATCACTGTCTCGGGTTGATACTCCATTGAATTGATGACCAGTTTCGTCACTTTCCCATTTTCGAGCCTCAGCTCTTCCAGTTTGTGGTGATACTGAAACTTGCAGCCTTTGCTTATAAGATATTCTCGGATGGATCTGACGACATTCCTGATCCCGTCAGTTCCCAGATGTGGCAAGGCTTCGTAGCTTATGGACGGTTCCGCGCCATGCTCGATAAACCGGTCAAATACCCTTCTCACTGCCCAGTCTCTCGCCCTGCTGGTCAATTTACCATCCGAGAACGCTCCCGCCCCACCTTCTCCGAACTGGACGTTCGAGCCTGGCTTGAGTTCTCCTCCCTGCCAAAACCCGTTTACGTCTGAAGCTCTGGATTCCAGATCTCCGCCCATATCGAAGAGCCAGGGTTCCAGCCCATTCTCGACCATCTCCAGTGCGCAGAACAATCCCGCGGGACCCATACCGATGATAAAGGGATGCTTATCGTTCAGATAAATCGGATCTGTGTCAGGTTGTTGGGGTTCTATCCAGGGACTGGCATCAGGATGGTTGAGCGTGGAGATATCCAACACTGCACTAAAATCATAGACAGGCTGGTTCTTGCGTCTGCAATCGACTGCTCTTCTGCTGATCTCGATGATCTCAAAGGCAGATCCGGAAATCTTCAGTTTCTTGCTGATCTCACTTTTTAGATCATACTGCTGGGCGACAGGGAACCTTATATTTCGTAAACTGATCATAATCAAAATAAAAGGGACGCCTGAAGCGTCCCTAATATGTGGTGGCAAGACCCAGAATTGAACTGGGGACACAAGGCTTTTCAGGCCTCTGCTCTACCGGCTGAGCTACCTCGCCAACAGCGTTCATTTCTTTTTAACCGCCTGTTCTTGTCAAGCACAATTTCTCGGGCTCTGCTCAAACCTACTTCCATGCCGGCCCACTCCCTCCCTTTTCCTGCTCCTTACACAGATGGAAACATCACTGAACGATGACCGAACCCCGCTCGGTTATCGTACGGTTATCGTGTAATAGCCGAATAGCTCCGGAAAAAGGAGTTCAAAGCTAAGCAATGGAGTTCAAAGCGCCGTAGTTGGTCTAAGCATGGAGTTCAAAGCGCCGTAGATAGTCTTGAATTGACTTCGTATCTTGATGGGCGATTTGGACTTCATGCGGCATTTGCAATCGTGCCTGTAGCATAGCTTTAAACAGCTGCTGCCCGTTTAGAAGTCCAAGACGGCGCTAAGATCATTTATCAACATGTAGATCAGTCAGCCGTCTTGAACTCCTAACTTAAACTAACTCCAGCTTCAGACAGGCGGACATTAACCCTATTAACCCTATTAACCTGCTAACCCCAAACTATTTGTCACTTCTTCCTGACCGAAAAGCCCTTCAGATCCAGCCTGCCTTTTACGAGTGTTGGTTCTTCTTTGCAGATAAGATCGCTGCCCAGTTCGCAAACGTCATGCGAGTGGGTTTTACTGACGATCAGGTGATTCAGACTTCCTGCTTGCATATCAAGGAGAGTATTCTCTGAACCAGTTAGTGAAACATGACCTTTTGAGGGGTTGAATTCAGGATTTTTGCAGACGAGATCTCCGCTGGTTCTGATCGTCCCTCCGGTGATCACGTAGCTCAATCTCCGATCACTGGGTGCTAAGATGTTTATTCCTTTTCCATCTATAAAGAGTATGCCCCTGCTGATTAAAAGGGTTGAACCACCTTCTCCTGGCCAGGAAGATAAAGCGTTTCCTGTCTTGATAGTCATAATCCCGCCTCTGAGGTCAATCTTGCCGCAGATATCTGCCGAACCGGGAACTCTGTCATCAACATTCAGATCGATTCTACCTCTGATACTACAGGTGTAATCACCCCAAATACCTTTATCTACTAAATTCAGGGCTGTAAAACTCCCATCGACAACCTCAATCCCGCCTGAAGTCCAGTTGTAGTTCTGGCAGGTAATCCCGGCACCGTTGTCAATCACCACCCGTCCTTCAGGTTTATCGATCTCCAGGTTATAGAATACCTCCGTTGGAGTGGAGGATAGATTGAACGAATTTGGCTCATTACCGATAAAACGTACAGTGGACGTGCCTTCGGAAAAGGCAGATTCTCCGACCCGATTGATCCAGTCGCCGGCAATTGAAAGTGTTTTGTCGCCTGCATCAAGGCAGTTTACTCCCTCAAAAGCCATAATCCCCATGAGCTTGAGATCATTACATAGTATAACCTTTCCGGGATGAATACCGCTGATGTATAGATCATGCAGATAAGAGCCCTTCCCACCGATGTTAATACTGGCATTATGATTGATCATAACGAGAGCGCCGGCGTCCCACATGATCCCACCGCCCTCCCCACGATCATTCTGGTCACTGATCCCACCATAGAGAAATATGGGGCCATTGTATTGGTTGTAAGACAGGCATCCGGGAGCGTTCGAATAATACTGGCCGATGCTGAACTCTTTAGTACAAGCTTCAGAGATCGTAAACGAACCTGGCGTTTTTTTACAGGAGTTCAGCCTGCTGAATCGGGTAAAGGAGCTGTGGTTGGTAAAAGTGGAGTTGCCAGGTCCTGCAAAGCTAAAACTTCCGGATGAAAGCATGATCTCGGCTTTTGGGGCGATCATCATATTACCATAACAACTGATCTGAGTAAAGATAGCGTCGATTGCTTTCGACCCTTCCAGGAAGTTGATATCTCCTTTCACGATCAGAGATACAGTACTACTCCTGGTTGTCCCCAGAACCAGCATCCCTGAGCAATTGAGATCCCCCATGACTGTGTGTTTGAATCTTCTGATCGTCATGGTCGCTCCTTTGTCAATCGTCAGATCACGACATTTTGAGTTTTCATCCTCAGGCGAATATTCAGTACCCGCCGGGATAACCACGTCTGTTGTGCTGTCCGGAACCACGCCGGTATCCCAGTTACCGGGATAAGACCAGTTTCTACCTACTTTGCCGACCCAGGTCGTCAGACTCAGGAGGTAGACTGGTACAGTCAGCAGCATTACTGCTAATATGGCTCTGCAGTTCATTTTACCTTTACTCTGATCCCTTCTGAATGTGAGGTGAATTCCGGAGCATACATACACTGGATGGTCGTGATGCCATTGGAGAAATCACCTTTGTTAAAGACTCTGAGGGGGTACTCGAACACATATGTGCCTTTGCGCAAATACTCGATGAAGAAGTTCGTGGCGGCATCTCCTGTGGCTTCATAGTAGCCGAGTCCATCCTGCCATTTATACTGGGAAAGAACGTTCACAGGCTCAAAGCCGGCGCTGCGCATATCCTTCATGTGGACGTATTCCATATCCCGATCCGATCTCAGTTCGATCCGAACGATGACCTTATCTCCCACCTTAAGCTGGGTCTTTTCGGAGATGGGATCAAGAACCTTTCCGGTATCGGTGACGCGTTCGATAAATAGCTGTTTCTTCAGTTTCAGAGGCGTCTCAGCGGTGGTGATCTTGTCCAGATCCTCGAAGTACTGCCAGTAGAGCGAACCCCAGCTGGAAACACGATTAGGGTTTGTCACCGTCACATCCGCCATCTTAGGGCTGATATCCGAACCCGACCAGGAGGTCTTGAAATACCCAGTTCCTGCTTCCGGCGTAACGCCATCCAACTTGGTAGGATCGATCTTGTCTTTCCCGATGGTGATCTCGGCAAGCTTCTCGGTATTGAGCCATTCGGTACCAGAGATCAGCAGGGCATAGCATGCTTCCGCTGTTGCCTTTGTGGTCTTCCAGTTTGTGGTTTGCTTCTGCTTGAGGAGCCAGGTTCTCAGTTCATCGACCGCAGGAGTATCCTTGGCAACATCGGTGAATACTTCGATCATCAGCGCCTGGGTCTCGATCGGAGCTTGATACCAGAACCAGCCGTCCTCGAAGCCTTTCCACCACATGCCCAATTCTTCGCTGTGCAAGGCACGCTCTTTCAGCGAAGCGACCACCTTCTGAGGCGTGATCTTATTGTCGTCTCTATGCCGTGCCAGAGCGATCAGACCCTGACCATAGATATCTTTATTCAGCCAATACTTATCAGCCTGATTCTTAAAATAGTCAACCGCAACGCTGACAGCTTCCGGGATCGCCAAGTCCTTGAAGAAAGACCTTGTGTAAAGATAGTGCATCTCCAGATAGCCTAGATTGTCATCTTCCAAATGCCCGTACTTGAGGATGTTCTGATAATCGATCAAGATCTGCGCGTCGAGGTAATCCACCGCGAACACTACCATGTCCCAGACTCGTTTATCGCTTCTGATAGCCGTCACGCCCAGATGATCTAGATGCCCAAAGCCCTCGACAATGTACTGTGAAACCCACCAGGAGTCCATCATTCCGGGGAACCATGGCCATCCACCATCACGGCTTTGATTCTTCTGCAGCTTGATCAGAGCGTTGTCATATTGGTTCGTCATATTGTTCAGATCGAAGAGCAATCCAATTCTCTGCTTACTCTGTGATTCATTCTTAGCATCTAATACCCAGGGAGTTTCCTGCAGAAGGACTGACTTCAGCTCCTCATTCTTTTCCAGATTGGACTGCAAGGCTGTTGAATTGGGAGTATCCCGCCATGCTTCAAAGACACGCTTGATCCTGGGATTGGAATTGGCTATGTGCGAAGCCAGGCTATTAGCATAGAAACGTGAGAATATCTGCTCATTGCACTCATAAGGATATTCCATCAGATAGGGCAATGCCTGCACTGCATACCAAGCCGGATTGGAAGTATATTCAAGCGTAAGCTTATGATTCCTGATCGTAGTCGAATTCACGCTGTTCTTCAGCTTCTCAAAGATGAAGGTCTTGGTGCTGTTTCCGCTCACCGGCAGAGGCAGACTTTCGGTGACCAGCATCCTGTTGCTCAGGACCGGCAAGGTATTCTCCTCACCATCGGAGAAATCACCTGCTTTGGCAACTACCCTGTAAGTGACCGCGCCTATACCGAAGGGAACATCCAGATACCAGCTCAGCACGGTGCTTTCGCCCTTCCTGACCGAGAAAGACTGCTGTGCCCCGGAAAGCTTGAACAAGCTGTCGAGCGGTTCCATGGTGATCGCGTCGAAGAGATAAAGCTGGCACTTTCCGGTTTGATCTGTCTGATCCAGCGAGCTGATCTTTGCTGTGAAGGTGAACTTATCTCCTTCTCTGAAGAATCTCGGAGCGTTTGGCATCACCATCAAAGGTTTCTGCGTGACCGTTCCGTTTTCCGTCATCCCGATCTTGAAGTCTTTGGAAAGAGCCAAAGCTCTGAACTTCCATTTTGTCAAAGACTCCGGAACGGTGAAGACAAAGCTCACGTCTCCGGCTTCATCCGTGCGCAGCTCTGGATAGAAGAACGCCGTCTCGGCAAAGTTCACCCGTGCCTGAACTCCGGATAGATCTGCTTTCTCTTGTGGCTTTCCCCCTCCCATGCCACCATCAAGAGCTACGATATCCACGGCATCGCTTACGGACATTCCATCAATCGAGGTATCAATGGTCACCCGATGTGAACTGCCAACCTTATCCGCAATCGCTGCTGGTGCTGCCATGTCATACATGACCCTACCGCCTCTTCCATAGCCATAGCCCCAACCATACTGCAGGTAATAGCTGTACCAGTTAAAATCGTCAAATGACCTGTCCGGATAAGAATCATCATAGAAATAGTAGCCAAAGACATTGAGGCGGTCAGTCACGGCAAAGCTGCTGTTCGCCCACCCGCATGACCTCTGCACTTTGTTATAGACACTGGCATACCAGGGACTCACCCGGAATGCGTCCAGAGATGCATCATACATGGAGGCAAGCACTTCCGCGGTCACCTTCCCTCCCGTATGATCTTTCAGCTTGAGCCTCCATTCCTCTTTCTGACCGGGCAGGAGTTTATCCCGGAAAGTCATATATTCAAAGCTTATCTGTTTATTAGTCCAGGGAACCGTGATCTCCTGACTGTGCGAGTAGAGCCTGCCATCCCGGACAAAGGTCAGATAAGCATAGAAGCTTCCTCTGTCCTCTTCCCGGACGGGGATCGTAAGCATTGTCTGAGAGTTATTCAGCCTGATCCGTTTGCTCTCGATGATCCTGTGATCCTTCTCGATCTCAAACAAGACAGTGACATCCTTATAACCGCTTCCAATGAGGATCTGAGCCTGCTCTCCGGGTTCACAGACCGTTTTCACGGGTACGACCCAATCTGCCAGAGGATAGGGCAAATCCTTCGAACCCGAATCATACACGGTAAAATACTTTTTTACCCTGATCTCCTGACCGTTGTACATGGATACAGCTTCGAGGACATAGACCCCCGGCTTCCAGGCTTTGAACTCGCTGACATTGACCGTGTCAACTTCCGGCGTCTTAAATTGAGCTTTCCAAACCTGCTTGCCGACCTTCCAGCTATCGAACATGCCTTCGCTACCCATCGCGTCATGAGGGAACAGCTTACGGAACAGATTCTCCCGCAGATAAGTCCTGTCTGGAACGCCCCAAAGCCGATCCTTGATGACCCTGTCCGGCGCCTGCAATTGCGATATGCTGAGCGATCCTTCCGCTGAGACAGGACTGCCACTCAGGTTCGTGGTATAAACCGGGATCATCAGTTTCTGCTCTTTCAGATCGATCTTCTCAGCCACGACCGGATCAAGGAGAAGCTCCTTCTCCCCAACGCTGAGCAGGAGTGAACCGGAACGCGTCTCACCCCCGATATCGGTGACGTCAACGCTGATCTTGAAACTAAAGTAAGGATCATAATAGCTGAGCGCGTCTTTGTCCCCTGCCGCCAGGAAAGTCAGGCTGAATTCCCCCTGAGCGTCCGTCATGGCAGTTCCGTGAGCGATCTCCTTCTGCGGACTATCCGGCCAGGAACCCCACCACCAGAACCAGCGCGGATACACCGCCTGTCTCGTGATATGATAGCTGACCTGAGAATTGTCAACGGGGAAGCCCGCATAGGTCAGCGCTTTCCCCTTCAGAGTCACTTGCTGACCCAGCTTGAAGGTGTCCTTGGGTTCATCGAGACTGACCTCAAATCTGGGGCGTTTATACTCTTCGACACTGAAACTGACCGAGCCATCCCCCGCCTCAAGCGTCATGACTCCGGTCAGAACATTCTTGGGAAGCGTAAAAGTCGTATTGAAAGTAGCATACTCATTCGTCTTCAGGGTTTGATTTGAGACCTCCTGATAGTTCGCGTCTCTCAGAACGATACGTACCTGTTTGTCCGGAAGCAGCTTATACTTCTTCTCCCCGTCCGTCTGATAGACGATTCCTTTCACATAGACGGTTTGTCCCGGTCGGTAGATAGCCCTGTCCGCAAACATCAGCGTCTGCGTTCTGAGGCTTTGCTCCATGTTCCTTTCATAGCCGTAGAATCCGTAAACGATCAGAGAATCAGCACCGGAAGTGATCATTAGCCTCTTATTCCAGGAGTTGCGGTCATCATTGATGATCGTGACCACTCCCTGCGCATTACTTTCACCTGACCATTCCAGTTCGTAAGCCGATAGCTCTTTCTTCCTGTTGTAATTGTAGGAAAATACCCTGACCAACGCTCCGGAGATCGGTTCGCCTGTGTTCCGGTTCATCAGCATCAGGGTCTTGCCGTCGAGATTGGAGACCGCGTATGATATCTTGGAGCAATCGTACAAGCTATAGCCGATGACCGTTCCTTCCTTAAAAGCATCATCACCGATATTCGAGGCGATAACTATATAGTGTCCCGCCGGGAAGCCTGCCAAAGGCACTTCATAGGAATGACTCCGATAGTCACCCTCATTCTTGAATCTGAAGGTTCTCGTCCAGAGCGCTTGTTTCCTTAAAAGATTCTTGATCCTGTATTCATCGTCTCTTGTCCAATAATTATCTTCGTTATATTCTTCCGCGTTAAGATCCAGGTGAGGGACGCGATACACACGTACCTTTATTCCCGAAAGGTTCTTGATGTTGATCAATGCTTTGGACGCGGTTCCCGGCACCACGACCGCTTCAATGGACATATCCAGAGAAGGAGCCGTTATCGTCGATGCCAGAGCCCGGCAGCACTTTGCTCCGTAGCTGGTGGGAAACTGCTCCAGTGACTTCAGACACAATCGCAGAGCATCCCGCCGGTACCAGAGATAGTCTTCCGCAACCTTTGGTATATATTTTTCCGCCAGACTGTTATACAGCACGGCAAGCTTATAGATCGCCAGCGTAGCGGCAGGCTCATTCCCATAAGCCGCCATGATATTCCGCAAAGATGATTCATACAGCTTGGCTGAATCTTCGATCCTGCCCTTATCATAGACGAAGGAAAGCCGTTCCAGATCAACCTCGATCAAAGCGCCAGGTTCCTTATCCTCAAGGTGAAAACGGATCAGATCCTGATAGAGAACAATCGCCTGATACTTCAATGACAGACTGTCCGGACTGCTGAAATTCATCCTGATAAAACCACCAGCAGCCTGGAACAGAGCCGGATCAGCCAGGGAAAACTCCTCAAAGGGTATCGTCAGTCCAGATTCGTCATTCGTATAATACACCAGAGCTTTATGCGCCAGAAAGTCATACAGCGTGGGACGCAGAAGCCGCTCCTCAGTTCCACCCTCCACGACGATCTCCGGATAATCCGCAATGCTGTATTTCTGGAGAACTGAGGCGTTTGCCAGGGATAAGCTGTATTCATTGATGGTCTCTTTGGTGATGGTCTTGAGATCCCAGGTCGCAATGTCAGCTTTTACGAAATTGACAGTCTCCGTTCTTTCTCCAAACCTGTAGCGGTTGCTCTGATAATAGCTCCAATAGAGCTGAGCCAGCATGCTGTGCAATATCGAAGCAGACGGCTCAGAGGCATTGACAAGCTGCTCTCTGACCTTTTCTATCGCCTTCTGGGGAGAGAATTCCTCGACACTCTGCAGGATCATAAGCTGATAGATCAAGGCTTTGATCTGCTGATCCGTCTTGCCCTCCCTGAGAGCCGCGGCATATAGCGAATCGACTTTCCCTGCCATTGACTTTGGCAATCCTTCACTCTGAAGCTTGTCAATCGCCTTCCATGCCGAGTCGTAATCGTAAGATGTGGGAACCATCGCTCCAAGCCCAACGGCAAGCGCGCAAGCCACAAGTATCAATAGAATTTCTGCTCTCATGCTGTCTCCTTTTGTTGGTGACCAACAGGTTTGAAAGGTATATTATTTCTTTCTATACAATTAAAGACTGAGTCTATAGAAATATCACTTTCATATATCCGTCAAGACATTTTAAGTTTTTCTGTGCTGATCCCGCCCCGCTGCTGTCCCTTTCAAGCTCCGAACGCGGTTGCAGCGATCATCGTACGATGACCGAGCCGGACTCGTTCATCGCTAAGTTATAGCTGTATCGGTTGTCCATCCTGCATAAAGAACTGAAGAACCAAGCTTGTATAACCGACAGACCGGACTTATGCCACATGTTTCTGTGTGTCTCCCCTGTTTTCTCTCATGATCCAATCTTGATAGTTCTATATTATTAACTTGTCTTTCATGCAGTTAACATACATATCCATTTCTGATCCCTTCTAGTTCCATCTCATATCCATCCCTGATCTACCTTAAAACACTATGATAATCATAAGATAACGACAGCATAACAATAGGATATTATCCTAGTGTTATCCTAGTGTTATCCTAGTGTTATCCTATAATGTCTCAGTATTTGCGAGGTGATTGATCGGTGGATTGTAAGGCGATATCATATTTGGAGAGTCTTGGAGGCCGTTTCCTCTCTTAGTTATCAATCATCCCTAGAGTTTGGGAATGGAAGATATTTATCTTGACTATTTTTTATGTATTAGAATACTAGTAAATGTACTTGATAGCGTTTGGAGTAGAGCTAGTTGATTTTGACGTAGAAGAGCATGTGTGAATTCAGGAATCCACAAGGTAGACCAAGGTTAACAGGGAGATCGTTATGCAAAAGCATAGATTTGTTACGGATGCATTTAGTAGTGGCTTGCCTAGGTTACTACTTTTTTGTCTATTAGTGAGTCTATTCAGTTCAGCGATTGCGGATGACGTGTTTGTAGCATGTGGGGCAGATACAGTAAACAGTTCAGTACAATATTCTGCACAAAACCATGAGTATGCCACTTACTCCTTCCCTGCCTACAACGATCGGAATGGGATAAAATGGATGAGTTTCCCTACCATGGATAGGATCTGGAATCCTGCGACTAATGATCCGGATGTGGCGGGAGTATTCTTTGAGCCAATACTTAACAACATGATTCTACATGACATTACTTGGAAA
>Ga0116171_10004376_pt1 | contig 12739 bp, 8 predicted proteins | sample AD_JPNHW2_MetaG_FD_89798 | JGI IMG/M metagenome (GOLD analysis project Ga0116171, IMG submission 89798) | Active sludge microbial communities of municipal wastewater-treating anaerobic digesters from Japan - AD_JPNHW2_MetaG | ecosystem: Engineered > Bioreactor > Anaerobic > Digestate | place...
AGCTCAGTTGGTAGAGCATTAGCCTTCCAAGCTAAGGGTCGCGGATTCGAGCTCCGTCTCCCGCTCACTTTTGAGGCCAGAGTAGCTCAGGGGTAGAGCACTTCCTTGGTAAGGAAGGGGTCGGGGGTTCAATTCCCCCCTCCGGCTCATCGGGATTTTGAAACTTGAAATATTTTTAATTGAATCAGATAAAACAATTTTAATAAGCTTGGAGTTATGGCAAAAGAAAAATTTGACAGGACGAAACCGCACGTTAATATCGGTACTATCGGCCACATCGACCACGGTAAGACCACATTAACGGCCGCAATCACCATGGTGCTTGCCAAGAAGGGTCTCTCTGAAGTAAGGGATTTCGACTCTATTGACAATGCTCCCGAAGAAAAAGAAAGAGGTATTACTATTAACACCTCACACGTCGAGTACCAGACCGCATCACGTCACTATGCACACGTTGACTGCCCCGGACATGCCGACTATATCAAAAACATGGTTACTGGTGCCGCACAGATGGACGGCGCTATCCTCGTCGTTGCAGCTACCGACGGACCAATGCCTCAGACACGTGAACATATCCTCCTGGCTGGACAGGTTAACGTTCCCAGGGTGCTCGTCTTTATGAACAAGGTAGATATGGTTGAAGATCCTGAACTTCTCGACCTCGTCGAAATGGAAGTCCGCGACCTTCTTAATTTCTACAAATTTGACGGCGACAATGCTCCTGTCATCCGCGGCTCAGCTCTCGGCGCAATGCACGGAGAAGCTAAATGGGAAGATAAAGTTATGGAACTGATGGATGCCGTTGATGCATACATCCCAATACCTCCACGCGACAACCAGAAACCATTCCTGATGCCGGTTGAAGACGTCTTCTCAATCACCGGACGTGGTACCGTGGCTACCGGCCGTATCGAAACAGGCGTCGTGTTAACAGGCGATGAACTCGAAATGATCGGTCTGGGTGCTGAAAAACGCAAAACAGTATGTACCGGCGTTGAAATGTTCCGTAAGATCCTCGACAGAGGCGAAGCAGGCGATAACGTCGGCCTCCTCCTCCGTGGTGTCGATAAGAAAGAAATAAAAAGAGGTATGGTCCTTGCAAAACCAGGCTCCATCACCCCTCATACCAGATTCAAATCTGAAATCTATGTTCTGAAGAAAGAAGAAGGCGGACGCCACACACCATTCCATAATAAATACCGCCCGCAGTTCTATGTCAGAACACTCGATATCACCGGTGAAATTACTCTTCCCGAAGGACGCGAAATGGTAATGCCAGGCGACAACGTAACAATTACAGTCGACCTGATCTACCCGGTTGCTATTAACGTAGGCCTCCGTTTTGCAATTCGCGAAGGCGGACGTACCGTTGGAGCCGGTGCTGTTACAGAGATCATCGAATAACGGTTTTGGATTTAATATATAATATATGGTAAGTTGAAACGCTGAAGAAAGCGTTTCAACACCATATAATTATACGGGTGTAGCTCAGTTGGTAGAGCACTGGTCTCCAAAACCAGGTGTCGGGAGTTCGAGTCTCTCCTCCCGTGCTAAAATATATCAGTACTATGGGATTAAAAACATATTTCAAAGAATCATACACGGAGCTCGTCCATAAGGTCACCTGGCCTACCTGGACCGACCTTCAGAACAGCGCTGTTCTCGTGATGGTAACTACCGCAATCCTTGCAATAATAGTCGCAGGGATGGATCTGGCCTTCAGCAATATTATGGAAGGCTTTTACAATTTACTCTTCAAATAAACTTCCTGTTTAAAATGACAGAGAACGTAAAAAAATGGTATGTGCTCCGGGCAATAGGCGGCAAGGAGAAGAAAGTCAAGGAGTATATCGACAACGAAGTGACGCGCCTAAAACTCGGTGAATATATCACCCAGGTACTTATCCCGATGGAGAAAGTTTACCAGATACGCTCAGGCAAAAAAGTAAGCAAGGAGCGTACTTTCTTCCCAGGCTATGTACTCGTTGAAGCTGTACTCGTAGGCGAAGTACCACACCTGCTCAGGAATATACCCAATGTTATCGGATTCCTGGGTTCCCACGACGGTGAACCTGTTCCTCTCAGAAAAGCAGAGATAAACAGGATCCTTGGTAAAGTGGATGAACTGAATGCCAGCGACGAGGAACTCAATGTACCGTTCTTTGTGGGCGAATCAGTAAAGGTTATCGACGGCCCGTTCAACAGTTTTACAGGTATTATCGAAGAGGTTAACGAAGAGAAGAAAAAACTAAAGGTCATGGTTAAGATTTTCGGCAGAAAAACACCACTTGAGCTTAGTTTTATGCAGGTTGAGAAAGAAAATTAATTAAAGATATTGACAGCTGTGATATTCATAATGCTTCCTGAACAGCAGTCAACTACTCGCAATAAACACGCAAATTTTAAATTATGGCAAAAGAAGTTGCTGGACTGATAAAGTTACAGATTCGTGGCGGGGCAGCAAATCCATCACCACCCGTAGGACCTGCACTGGGTTCTAAAGGTGTGAACATCATGGATTTCTGCAAGCAATTCAATGCCAGGACCCAGGACAAAGCTGGAAAGGTTATACCGGTAGTGATCACAGTCTATACTGACAAATCATTTGATTTTGTTACTAAGACACCTCCGGTTGCTGTTCAGCTGCTTGAGGCAGCCAAGTCGAAGAAAGGTTCAAAAGAACCTAACAGGGATAAGGTCGCCCAGGTAACATGGGACCAGGTAAAGACTATTGCAAATGACAAAATGGAAGACCTGAACTGTTTTACGGTCAAGTCGGCCATGAAGATGGTAGCTGGCACCGCCAGAAGTATGGGTATCACCGTCAAGGGTGATTTCCCTGACAAAATTTAACTAGAGAAAAATGACTAAACTTACCAAAAACCGTAAAGCTGCCCTTGAGAAACTCGACAGGGATAAGCTCTATACGTTGAAAGAAGCATCATCACTGGTAAAGGAAATGACCACTACCAAATTTGATGCTTCCATCGACCTGGATGTAAGGTTAGGTATCGATCCGAGAAAATCCAACCAGATGGTTCGCGGCGTGGTTTCATTACCTCACGGAACAGGCAAGCAGACACGTGTACTCGTTCTCTGCACCCCCGACAAGGTAAATGAAGCTAATGAAGCCGGAGCCGATTTCGTTGGTCTTGACGACTATGTCGAAAAGATCAAGGGAGGCTGGACCGACGTGGATGTGATAATAACCATGCCATCCGTTATGGGAAAAGTCGGTCAGCTCGGTAGGATACTCGGTCCCCGTGGACTGATGCCCAACCCCAAAAGTGGAACCGTTACCATGGAAATAGGTAAGGCTGTCAAAGAAGTGAAGCAGGGTAAGATTGATTTCAAAGTCGACAAAAGCGGAATCATTCATGCCTCTATCGCAAAAGTCTCATTCGAACCAATTAAGATCGCCGAGAATGCCAAAGAGTTTATCTCTATGGTAAACAAACTTAAACCGGCTGCTGCAAAGGGAACCTACATACGTAGCCTCTTCCTCTCCAGTACAATGAGCCCGGGCATTAAGATAGATCCAAAAGGTTTTGATGAATAATTTTAAACTCGGAGATTAATTATGAGACGTGAAGAGAAATCTGCTATCATAGACAGCCTGGCTGAAAAATTCAAGGAATACAGCCACTTTTATCTGACTGACACTGCGCAGCTCAACGCTGAAGATACCAGCACACTGAGAAGAAAATGCTTCGAAAACGATATTAAACTTATCGTTGTGAAGAATACACTTCTTAAAAGAGCTCTTGAGCAGTCTGGTGTGAACTTTGAAGAACTTTTTCCTGTTCTCAAAGGTACTACGTCCATCATGTTCGCTAACGCCGGAAACACTCCTGCAAAACTTATCAAGGAGTTCCGCAAGCAGCATGATAAGCCTGTTCTGAAGGCTGCATACGTTCAGGAATCAATCTATGTCGGCGACAATATGCTCGATGCACTTGTCTCCATCAAGACTAAAGAGGAACTTATCGGAGATATTATCCTTCTCCTTCAGTCACCCGCCAAAAACGTTATCTCTGCACTTCAATCAGGTGGTAATAAATTACATGGTGTTCTCGAAACACTTTCTAAAAAACAAGAATAATATTAGTATAATCAATTAAAATTCAATAAAATGGCAGATCTTAAGAAATTTGCAGAAGAACTGGTAAACCTGTCTGTTAAAGAAGTAAGCGAACTGGCTAAAATACTTAAAGATGAGTATGGCATCGAACCTGCTGCTGCAGCTGTTGCAGTTGCCGGACCTGCTGCCGGTGGCGCAGCACCCGCTGCTGAAGAAAAATCTACATTCACAGTGTTCATGAAGAATGCCGGTGGACAGAAACTTCAGGTCGTGAAGCTTGTTAAAGACATCACAGGCCTTGGCCTGAAAGAAGCCAAAGCAGTCGTTGACGCTGCACCGGCACCGGTTAAGGAAAATATATCAAAAGACGAAGCAGAAGCTATTAAGAAACAGTTAGAAGAGGCAGGAGCAGAAATTGAACTTAAATAAGTCATACCTCATAGCTGGGTTATAATGGGTTTGGCCCCGCCACTGGCGGGACCAGCCCTTTCGTTCTTTTAATTATACGTTCACTTAATCTTTTTATAGATGCCATCAAAAAATACCGAAAGAATAAGTTTCGCCTCAAGGAAAAACCAGCTCGATTACCCTGATTTTCTTGAAGTTCAGTTGAAATCTTTCGGCGAGTTCTTTCAGCTCGGAACAACTCCCGAAAACAGGAAAAGAGAAGGCCTTTACAAGGTTTTCACAGAAAACTTTCCCATTACCGATACAAGAAATAATTTTGTTCTTGAATTTCTCGATTATTATATCGACCCGCCTCGGTATACAATCGAAGAATGTATCGAACGCGGACTTACTTTCAGCGTACCCCTCAAGGCTAAGCTGAAACTATATTGCACCGACCCCGAACATGAAGACTTCGATACAGTAATCCAGGATGTTTACCTGGGTACTGTCCCATATATGACCGAAAGAGGTACTTTCGTGATCAATGGCGCAGAAAGAGTGGTAGTTTCACAGCTGCACCGCTCACCAGGCGTATTCTTCGGTCAAAGCATCCATGCCAACGGTACTAAACTCTATTCGGCACGTATCATCCCTTTCAAGGGATCATGGATCGAGTTTGCTACCGACATCAATAATGTGATGTATGCTTACATCGACAGGAAAAAGAAACTTCCTGTTACAACCCTGCTCCGCGCTATCGGCTTCGAAAGCGATAAAGAGATTCTCGAGATCTTTAACCTCGCTGAAGAACATAAAGTCTCAAAAACAAGCCTTAAGAAACTCGTCGGCCGTAAACTCGCTGCAAGAGTTCTTAAAACATGGGTCGAAGACTTCGTGGATGAAGATACCGGAGAAGTAGTTTCCATTGAAAGAAATGAGGTGATCCTCGACAGGGAACTGGTCATCGAACCGGAACATGTCGACCTTATTTGTGATTCAGGAGCAAAGACAATCCTGCTTCATAAGGACGATACAAGCCTGTCCGACTTCGCCATAATATATAATACACTTCAGAAAGATCCCTGCAACTCCGAAAAGGAAGCTGTGATCTTTATTTACCGCCAGCTGCGAAATGCTGAACCTCCCGATGAGGCAACAGCCCGCGATGTTATCGACAAGCTCTTCTTCTCCGACAAGAGATACGACCTCGGAGAGGTGGGACGCTACAGGATAAACAAGAAGCTTGGCCTCAATACCGAGATGTCGGTGAAGATCCTCACACGCGAGGATATTATCAAAATCATCGGATACCTTATCGAACTTATCAACTCAAAGACCGAAGTCGATGATATCGACCACCTCAGCAACAGGAGGGTACGTACAGTTGGTGAACAGCTTTACGCACAGTTCGGCGTCGGACTCGCCCGTATGGCACGCACAATACGTGAGAGAATGAACGTAAGAGATAATGAGGTATTTACACCCGTTGACCTTATCAATTCAAAAACACTTTCGTCGGTCATCAACTCCTTCTTCGGGACCAACCAGCTCTCGCAGTTCATGGACCAGACCAACCCGCTTGCCGAAATGACACACAAACGCCGTATGTCGGCTCTCGGGCCCGGCGGTCTTTCACGCGAACGTGCCGGTTTTGAGGTAAGAGACGTACACTATACACATTACGGCCGTCTTTGCCCGATTGAAACACCGGAAGGTCCAAACATCGGACTTATTTCTTCACTCTGCGTTTTTGCAAAAATCAACGACCTCGGATTTATCGAAACACCATACCTGAAAGTGAACAGCGGACAGGTCGATTTCTCGAAGGACGGGATTGTATGGATGAGCGCCGAAGAAGAAGAAGAAAAGATGATCGCCCAGGCAAATGCCCCGCTGAAAAAAGACGGACATTTCGAGGACGCAAGGGCCAAATGCCGCTACGAAGCCGATTATCCTATCGAAGAAGCCAAAAAGATCGACTTCATGGATGTGGCTCCAAACCAGATCGCATCAATAGCAGCATCACTGATACCATTCCTCGAACACGACGATGCCAACAGGGCACTCATGGGCTCTAACATGATGCGCCAGGCAGTACCCCTGATCAACCCGCAGGCTCCCATCGTGGGAACAGGCCTCGAGGCACAGGTTATCCGTGACAGCCGTATCCTGTATGTTGCCGAAGGCGATGGTGTGGTCGAATCGGTAGATGCTAACGAAATAATAATCAGGTACACAAGAAGCGATGAGGAAAAATTTGTCAGCTTCGATGACGATACAAAACGATATGTCCTTCCGAAATACAAAAAGACAAACCAGAACACCTGTATAAACCTGGTTCCTATTGTTAAAAAGGGTGAAAAGGTTAAAAAAGGACAGGTTCTTACCGAAGGTTATGGTACAAAAAGGGGAGAACTGGCCCTCGGACGAAACCTTAAGGTGGCCTTCATGCCATGGAAAGGATATAACTTCGAGGATGCTATCGTTATCTCGGAAAAGGTCGTTCAGGACGATATGTTCACCTCGGTGCATATCGACGAATACCTTCTTGAAGTGCGCGACACTAAAAGAGGACTCGAAGAACTTACATCAGATATACCAAACGTCAGCGAAGAGGCAACGAAAAACCTCGACGAAAATGGTCTTATCAGGGTGGGCGCCAGGATCCGTCCCGGCGATATCCTTATCGGTAAGATAACTCCAAAAGGTGAATCGGATCCCTCTCCCGAGGAAAAGCTTCTGCGCGCAATTTTCGGCGATAAAGCCGGCGATGTCAAAGACGCTTCACTGAAGGCAGGGCCATCACTCGAGGGTGTTGTCATCGACAAGAAGCTCTTTACCAGGGCAATAAAAGACAGGAAAGCTAAAGCAAGCGAGAAGCCGCATCTCGATAAGATAGAAAATGAATTCAACAAAAATGTTGAAGATCTTAAATCGAGGCTTGTGGACAAGCTCTTCATTCTCGTAAACGGGAAAACTTCACAGGGCGTGAAGGATTACCTTAACGTTGATGTCATTCCGAAAGGCAGCAAATTCACACTTAAGCTCCTTCAGGAAGTAGATTTTCTGAATGTCAACCCGAACAAGTGGACTACAGATAAAAAGAAAAACGACAGCATAAAGCAGCTTCTCCATAACTATATTATTAAATATAAGGAGATAGACGGCATCTACAAGCGCAAGAAGTACAACCTCACCATCGGTGATGAGCTTCCTGCAGGTATAGTACGCCTTGCCAAGGTATATATTGCCAAAAAGAGAAAAGTGAAAGTGGGCGATAAAATGGCAGGCCGCCATGGAAACAAGGGTATCGTTGCCAAGATCGTCCGCCAGGAAGATATGCCGTTCCTCGAAGACGGAACACCTGTCGACATAGTCCTCAATCCGCTTGGCGTTCCTTCACGAATGAACCTGGGCCAGATTTACGAAACAGTACTCGGCTGGGCCGGTCAGAAGCTGGGACTTCTCTTCTCAACGCCGATCTTTGACGGGGCAACTATAGAACAGATCACTGAATATACCGAGGAAGCAGGACTGCCTAAGTATGGCAAGACATACCTCTATGATGGTGGAACGGGTCAACGTTTCGACCAACCTGCAACCGTGGGAGTGATATATATGCTTAAGCTTGGCCACATGGTCGACGATAAGATGCATGCCCGCTCCATAGGTCCATACTCACTTATCACACAGCAGCCTCTGGGTGGTAAGGCACAGTTTGGTGGACAGCGTTTTGGTGAAATGGAAGTATGGGCCCTCGAGGCATTTGGCGCTGCACATATTCTGCAGGAGATACTCACTATCAAGTCCGACGACGTCGTCGGAAGGGCAAAAGCCTATGAAGCCATTGTCAAGGGTGAACCGATGCCTCAGGCAGGTATACCGGAATCGCTTAACGTGCTGCTTCATGAATTGAGAGGCCTCGGACTAAGCGTAATACTTGACTAAGCGCCTTTTGGGATTTTTAATTATTTGAAAAGAAAAAAAACAGAATATGTCATTCAGAAGAGATAACAAAGCAAAAACCAGTTACTCAAAGATCTCAATAGGTCTTGCTTCACCTGAAGAGATACTTGACCGCTCGAGCGGAGAGGTGCTGAAGCCTGAGACTATCAATTACCGCACCTATAAGCCTGAACGTGATGGTCTGTTCTGCGAAAGGATCTTTGGACCGGTAAAGGATTATGAATGCCACTGCGGAAAATACAAGAGAATCCGTTACAAAGGCATCGTTTGCGACCGTTGCGGTGTGGAAGTAACCGAAAAGAAAGTGCGTCGCGAACGTATGGGACACATCTCACTGGTTGTCCCGGTTGCACATATCTGGTACTTCAGATCACTGCCAAACAAGATCGGATACCTCCTGGGCCTTCCTACAAAGAAGCTTGACTCAATAATATATTATGAAAGATACGTTGTCATCAATCCCGGTGTGAAAGCTGTCGACGGTGTCAAGCAATTTGATTTTCTGACCGAGGAAGAATATCTTGAAATAGTCGAATCGCTGCCCAAGGAAAACCAGTATCTCGACGATTCACATCCCGACAAATTCATCGCCGACATGGGTGCAGAAGCCCTTTACAGGCTGCTGAGCCGCCTCGACCTCGATGAAATGTCATATTCACTGCGCCACAGGGCTAATACCGAAACATCACAGCAGCGTAAGAATGAGGCCCTTAAGCGTCTCCAGGTTGTCGAAGCATTCAGGGATTCCAAACATGTAAACAAGCCTGAATGGATGATCATCAAGGTAGTTCCTGTAATACCACCGGAACTGAGGCCTCTTGTCCCGCTCGACGGCGGACGTTTTGCAACCAGCGACCTTAACGACCTTTACAGGCGTGTGATAATAAGAAATAACCGTCTCAAGAGACTCATAGAGATAAAAGCTCCCGAGGTGATCCTCAGGAACGAAAAACGTATGCTCCAGGAGGCTGTCGATTCACTTTTCGACAATTCAAGAAAAGCAAATGCTGTAAAGACCGATGCCAACAGGCCGCTTAAGTCACTCAGCGACAGTCTTAAAGGCAAGCAGGGTAGGTTCCGTCAGAACCTCCTCGGAAAAAGAGTCGACTATTCAGCTCGTTCTGTGATAGTCGTCGGCCCGGAGCTGAACCTTCATGAATGCGGTCTGCCTAAGGATATGGCGGCAGAATTATACAAGCCTTTCATTATCCGTAAGCTTATAGAACGCGGTATCGTTAAAACAGTTAAATCGGCCAAAAAGATCGTCGACAGGAAAGATCCTGTTGTTTGGGATATTCTTGAAAATGTTCTAAAAGGACATCCTGTTCTTCTCAACCGTGCGCCGACACTTCACAGGCTTGGTATCCAGGCTTTCCAGCCAAAGCTTATTGAAGGCAAGGCTATCCAGCTCCATCCGCTTGTTTGTACAGCATTCAACGCCGACTTCGACGGTGACCAGATGGCAGTTCACCTTCCTCTCGGAAACAGCGCTATCCTTGAAGCACAGATGCTGATGCTTGCTTCACACAATATTCTTAATCCTGCCAACGGAGCGCCGATAACGGTTCCTTCGCAGGACATGGTCCTCGGACTTTACTATATTACCAAGGGTCGTAAGAGCACTGAAACGGAAAAGGTAAGGGGCGAAGGACTCATCTTCTATTCACCTGAAGAAGTTACAATTGCCTACAACGAAGGTATGATCGACCTTCATGCAGTCATAAAGGTAAAAGTTAACGACAGGGTCGACGGTGCCATGGTAAATCATATTATCGAGACAACAGTCGGCCGCGTCATCTTCAACCAGTATGTTCCGGCAGAGGTTGGATTTATAAATGAGATCCTTACAAAGAAATCGCTAAGGGATATTATCGGAAGGGTACTGAAACTGGCAGGAATGGCTAAGACAGCTGACTTCCTCGATGCTATCAAGAACCTGGGATTCCAGATGGCTTTCAGAGGCGGATTGTCTTTCAACCTCGACGATGTTATCATCCCCGAAGAAAAGAACAAGCTTGTTACAGAAGGTTATAACCAGGTCGAAGAGGTGCTGACAAACTACAGCATGGGTTTCATCACCAACAACGAACGTTATAACCAGATTATCGATATCTGGACACATGTGAACGCCCGTCTTACGCAGTCGCTGATGAAACAGCTCTCGAACGACAAGCAGGGTTTCAACTCAGTATATATGATGCTCGACTCAGGGGCTAGGGGATCAAAAGAACAGATCCGTCAGCTCTCGGGCATGAGGGGCCTTATGGCAAAACCGCAGAAATCAGGCTCTACAGGATCCGACATCATTGAGAACCCTATCCTTTCGAACTTCAAGGAAGGACTGTCAGTTCTCGAATACTTTATCTCCACACACGGTGCACGTAAAGGTCTTGCCGACACGGCTCTTAAGACTGCCGATGCCGGTTATCTTACCCGTCGTCTGGTAGACGTCTCACAGGATGTGATCATCAATGAAGAAGACTGTGGTACTCTCCGCGGGCTGGTAGCAACAGCTATCAAGAAAAACGAAGAGGTTGTGGAATCACTCTATGAGAGAATCCTCGGCAGGACCACAGTACATAATGTATATCATCCTCTTACCGGAGAACTTATCATAGAGGCTGGTCAGGAGCTTACCGAGGAACTTGCCGGAAAGATAGAAGATTCTCCTATCGAGCAGGTCGAGATACGTTCGGTACTCACATGCGAATCAAAGAAAGGCGTCTGTGCAAAATGCTATGGCCGTAACCTGGCAACAGGCCGCATGGTCCAGAAAGGCGAGGCTACAGGTGTTATTGCTGCACAGAGTATCGGGGAACCCGGAACACAGCTTACTCTGCGTACTTTCCACGTGGGAGGTACTGCATCCAACATTACTACTGAATCGAGGCTGGTTGCACGTTATGCAGGTATCGCTGAAATTGAAGAACTGAGATCGGTACCCAAGAAAGATCCCGAAAAAGGTAAGATAGATATCGTTATCGGACGTCTTGCAGAGTTAAGGATCATTGACAAGAAAACAGGTATTGCCCTTACGACACATACAATTCCTTATGGGTCAAAGCTTTATGTGAAACCCGGACAGGAAGTTGAGAAAGGAAAACTTATCTGCGAATGGGATCCGTTCAACGCCGTTATTATTGCTGAAGTTGCCGGTAAGATCGGTTATGATTACCTCATTGAAGGAATAACCTTCCGCGAGGAATCTGACGAACAGACAGGCTTTAAGGAGAAGGTGATCATCGAGAGCAGGGATAAGACAAAGAACCCTGCGATCAAGATCCTTGCTCCCAAAGGAGGCGAAGAGCTTAAGATCTACAACCTGCCTGTAGGATCGCACCTGGTCGTCGATACAAATAAGGTTGTTGAAGCAGGCGATATCCTCGCAAAGATACCGAGGGCTGTCGGAAAGTCAGGCGACATAACGGGTGGTCTGCCCAGGGTTACAGAATTATTCGAAGCACGTAATCCTTCGAACCCTGCTATCGTTTCAGAGATAGACGGAGAAGTTACCTTTGGAAAAATAAAAAGAGGAAACAGGGAAATAACCATCAAGTCGAAAACCGACGAGATCAAAAAATACCTTGTCCCGCTTTCAAAACAGATACTTGTCCAGGAAAATGACTACGTAAAAGCAGGAACACCGCTTTCCGACGGAGCCATAACACCTTCTGACATTCTTGCCATAAAAGGCCCGACGAAGGTACAGGAGTATATCGTTAATGAGATACAGGAAGTATATCGTTTGCAGGGTGTGAAAATCAATGACAAACATTTCGAGATTATCGTCAGGCAGATGATGCGCAAGGTGGAGATCGTCGATCCGGGTGATACAAAATTCCTTGAACGCCAGATTGTTGACAAGCTCGAATTCATGGATGAGAACGACTGGATATATGGCAAGAAAGTCATTATCGATTCAGGCGACTCACAGACTCTCAAACCAGGAATGATCGTTACCGCACGCAAGCTGAGGGATGAGAACTCCGTACTGAAGAGAAAAGACCTTAAGGTCGTTGATTCACGTGATGCCATTCCTGCTACATCGAGCCAGGTGCTCCAGGGAATAACAAGGGCAGCTCTCCAGACAAACAGCTTCTTCTCAGCTGCATCATTCCAGGAGACTACCAAGGTTCTTAACGAGGCTGCAATTCTCGGTAAGATTGACAGGCTTGAAGGACTCAAGGAGAACGTTATCGTGGGTCACCTTATTCCTGCCGGAACCGGCCAGCGCGAATATAACAGCATAATAGTAGGCTCTCTTGAGGAGTACGAGAGCCTGACCGGTGCTGCAATCATCGC
>Ga0116171_10004378_pt1 | contig 12733 bp, 7 predicted proteins | sample AD_JPNHW2_MetaG_FD_89798 | JGI IMG/M metagenome (GOLD analysis project Ga0116171, IMG submission 89798) | Active sludge microbial communities of municipal wastewater-treating anaerobic digesters from Japan - AD_JPNHW2_MetaG | ecosystem: Engineered > Bioreactor > Anaerobic > Digestate | place...
GACTCCTGTCTTTGATGAAGTGCAATACGAAAAACCAGCATTATTTATCAAAGGCGGAAAATCGGATTTTGTAACGCAGGATGATTATAAAATTATTTACAGATATTTTCCCAACGCTGACATTGATATAATTCAAAATGCCGGGCACTGGGTTCATGCTGATGAACCGCAGCTTTTTTTGGAAAAAGTAATGTTGTTTCTTAAGAATTAGATTTTTTTCCACTTCAGTGTTTGTATGAAGTGGTCAATGTCTGCTTTAATGAAATTGATAACAGGCGACAGCGAATCGTTATTGGGCATGATATTGAAATACAGTGCGCCTCTCAGATAATTTTTCGTACTATCGGTTACACAAAACTGGTATGTTGAGGCAACACCGGATCCTGTAATGTCGTATATAAGCCCGTAAACTTGATTTTTATCGTTATTTATTATCATCGGCTCAATATCATCGGCCTTTGCAATATGCTTGTTAACAAAAGTGCGTGCATCTTCGAAATACTGGTACAGAAGGCTGTCGCTTGTAACCGGTTTGTAACTAAGATGCAGGGTGCCTTTAAATGATGGGAATTCAATATTGATCCAGTATGGTTCTGCATTAGGGTCAATGTCAGAAACCACTTCGGAATAATCAGGGTATTCAAATGTGTATGGATAAATAGTATCAAATGTTTTATATTTTTTTTCTGGTAATGCGATACGGAAATAACCTCGAGGCTTGGGAATATAATTATCGTTTTCGCAGGAGATGACGATTGAGGATAAAATCAGGGTTGTCAGAATTATGATTAAGCTATTCCTCATGGTCTTCATCTTTTAAGGGTTGTATGGTAACTTTCACTTTCTTAATGCGCCTGCTGTCGGCTGCCAGAATGGTAAAGGTAAGATCTTTAATTTCGAGTATCTCGTTTTTTTGTGGAATTTTTCCTGTTATTTCAAGTATAAGCCCGGCAACGGATTCGGCCTCTCCCTTGATGTCATTGAAAAACTCATCGCTCAGATTAATTTTTTTTGCCAGATCGTTTAACGAAGTTTTACCATCAAAAATGTAATTGTTATCATCAATCTTTGTGAAATTAATATCTTCAGATTCCTCGTCGTATTCATCGCTGATCTCTCCGACAATTTCCTCTATGATATCTTCAAGCGTAATTATGCCTGCTGTTCCCCCGTATTCATCAACTACAATAGCCATGTGAATTTTTTTTTCTTTGAATTCGGTAAGCAGGTCGCTGATTTTTTTGTTCTCAGGCACATAGAAAGGCGGACGAATAAGATTTTGCCACTCAAAAGTATCATCCGCATTCAAATGTTGTAAAAGATCTTTGATATAAAGAATGCCTGCTATCTGGTCAAATGTCTTATGATAAACAGGGATTCGTGAAAAGCCGGCAAACTGTATCAATTTTATTAAATGTGCAAATCCCGTCTGGTATTCAACGGCAAAAACATCAATACGGGGTTTCATCACACCGCTCACCTCCGTATCACCAAACTTAACAATTCCCTTCAGTATTTTTCTTTCCTGTTGCTGCGTGTTTGCATCAGAAGTAATTTCTATAGCATCAGAAAGGTCATCAAAAGATACCGGCTGTTTTTTTTTGGCGAGTTTTTTTTCTATTATTCCTGTGGATCTGACCATGATGAAGCTAAGCGGATTAAAGACTTTCATTAAAAAACTCATCGGTTGTGCCATAAAAACGGCAAACTTCTCCGGATTCTGGCTTGAATAGATTTTTGGTAGCATTTCACCAAAAAGCAAAATCAACGAAGTAACAACGACAAACTCTACTAAAAAACTTAAAATATAGTGGCCGGAAAGATCAAAAAGATTTATTGTGATGTACGTTGAAATAATAACAATCGTAACATTAATAAAGTTGTTTGAAATCAATATGGTAGCCAGGAGTTTTTGAGGCTGTTGTAACAAATGTAAAACAAGCTGGTGTTTTTGTTTTTTCTTGCCATTTATTGCTTCAAGTTGCTTTGTGTTCATTGAAAAGAATGCCATTTCCGAGCCGGAAATAAGAGCGCTGCAGATCAATAATAAAATGATAGAAACAAAGCCCGTAATAATTCCAGGTGTTACTGGTTTTATTAGGGTTTCAAGGAGGACAAAATAAGTGATGTTGAGCAAATCCATTTCGGATTTATCAGAAAATTAAAGTCGATTAAAAAGGGAGGTCGTCTTCTACAGGAGGCTCTGCCATTGATGCGGTCGATTCGGGAGCAGACTCTGCAGATGCGTGTTCGCTATCTTTTTTACCACCGAGCATGGTCATATTTTCAGTTTCAATTTCGGTGATGTATCTGGTTTGTCCATCCTTTTCGTAGCTTCTGGTTTTTATTTTGCCTTCAATATAAACTTGTTGCCCTTTTTTTAAATATTTTTCCACCACATCAGCCAAACCTCTGCGAACAACAATATTATGCCATTCGGTAGTATCGGTTTTAACCCCGTCTTTGTTTTTATAAGTTTCGGTAGTAGCCAATGAGAATTTAGCAACCTTGTTTGGCTTATTTGGATCTTGCGAATTTTCGAAGACTCTGACTTCAGGGTCTTTGCCCAGATGTCCAATTAAAATTACTTTGTTTACTCCAGCCATGATTTTTGTGATTTTTTTAATTTATAAGCAAATGTAATAAAAATCATTCATAAAATTTAATAAGCTCTGGCAAAAATAACTTTTTGCTGCGAAGGGTTTCCCGAATAAACGCATTTCCCAGCCTCCTTTGGATTATTAAAAGGAATGCATCGTATTGTTGCCTTGGTTTCTTCTTTTATTTTTTGTTCGGTTTCAGGCGTGCCATCCCAATGTGCGTATATAAACCCACCCTTTTCGTCAAGCACTTCATTGAATTCCTTCCAGGTGTGAACATGATAGGTGTTATCTTCCGTGTAGGTTTGTGCTTTCTGAAACAGGTTCTTTTGTATCTGCTCGAGCAAATGTTCAATTTTGCTGTCGATATCGGTAAGTTGAAAGATTGATTTTTCTAAGGTGTCGCGACGTGCAACTTCAACAGTATTGTTTTCCATGTCTCTCGGGCCTATTGCCATTCTTACAGGAACACCTTTAAATTCATATTCGGCAAATTTCCACCCGGGGGTCAGCGTATCTCTGTCGTCAAATTTTACCGAAATCCCTTTCTTTTCAAGAGATTTTTTAATGTTTAATGCTTTTTCTCTGATCTGTGAAAGTTGTTCCTGAGTTTTAAAAATAGGGATAATTGCCACCTGGATCGGTGCCAGCTTGGGAGGCAATACAAGCCCGTTGTTATCCGAATGGGTCATTACCAGCGCACCCATGAGCCGGGTGGAAACACCCCAAGATGTTGCCCAGACATACTCCAGTTTGTTTTCCTTATTTAAGTATTTTACATCAAAGGCTTTCGCAAAATTCTGTCCGAGAAAATGCGACGTGCCTGCCTGTAAAGCCTTGCCATCGTGCATTAAAGCTTCAATACAATATGTATCTAGGGCACCAGCGAAACGCTCGTTGGCTGTCTTAACGCCTTTGATTACCGGCATTGCCATCCAGTTATGGGCAAAATTTGCATAAATGTTCAGCATTTGTTCTGCTTCACTTATCGCTTCCTGTTCAGTTGCATGGGCTGTATGACCTTCCTGCCAGAGAAATTCTGTTGTTCTGAGAAAAAGACGTGTGCGCATTTCCCAGCGAACTACATTAGCCCATTGATTAGCAAGTATTGGTAAATCCCTGTATGATTTTATCCAGTTGCGGTAAGAATCCCAGATAATGGTTTCCGAGGTCGGCCTGATGATCAGTTCTTCATCAAGTTTCGAATCTTCATCAACAACAACTCCTTTACCATCAGGAGAATTTTTTAAACGATAATGGGTAACCACGGCACATTCTTTGGCAAAACCCTCAACATGGCTGGCTTCTTTGCTGAAAAAAGATTTTGGAATGAAAATTGGGAAATACATATTATAATGACCAGTTTCTTTAAACATAGTATCCAGCGCAGCCTGCATTTTCTCCCAGATGGCATAACCATAAGGTTTAATAATCATACAACCCCTTACAGCCGAGTTCTCGGCAAGATCAGCTTTTATAACCAGATCGTTGTACCATTGGGAATAATTTTCTTCTTTTGAGATAAAATCTTTAGCCATAATTAAAAGTGGTATAAAATTTGTGTTTTAATTAGAAAAACTTGACAAAACTAATAAAAAGTAAATATAAATATAAATTTCGGAGGTTCAACCATGAAAACATTTGTTAAAATTATCAGTTTAATCGCACTCACAAGCTTCTTTGTTTCATGCAAGACATCGTATCAGGCTAATAATTATACCGACGATGTCTACGGTGCAAAGAAAACAAGTCCGGTTGCAGCGACAACTGGCCAGGATATTCCAGCCAGATCAAAGGCTCCCGCCACATCGAACGGCACGATCGATAACGGTGTAAATGATGATCAGAATAGTAATTCGGAAGACAGATCTTATGAAAATAATAATATTGATAATTACACAAGCGCTGATCCGAATAATTCTAATACTGAAACATATACCGATGACGGGGGAAATACTTACGTAACCAATAATTATTATTATGATGATTATTATGATTACGAATATTCTTCACGTATCAGAAGATTTGACAATTACAATTCTGGGTGGGGATATTACGATAACTATTACACAAATTATTATTGGTATAATTATGATCCGTTCTTCTGGGGCGTAAGCATATATACCGGTTATAACTGGTGGTGGCCTTCATATTACTATCGTCCTTGGTGGGGTTATAGCTCATGCGGATATGGCTATGGCTGGGGTCACCACGGATATTGGGGTGGTGGCTATGGCTGGGGTAATAGCTACTGGAGTGGATATAATAATGGTTACTGGAATGGTTACAATAATGGGTATTGGAATGGTTATTATAATGGATATAATGACGGATATTGGGGCTATTCACCTGATTATTACTTCAATAGTTATGATAATAACTCACATTTCTATGGTCATAGGGATGAGGTTACAGGTTCGACAAATACAAGCACTAATTCGCGTAACGAAATGACCCTTGGAGGGAAATATATAAATAGTCAGCTGATAGATAATGCCGGAACAAAAGTTATCAACCCCAATATTTTTGGCAGAGTCGATGATAATATTGCATCAAAACCATTGAACAGCATTACTACTGGAAAAGACACCAAAGGTGGTTTGGGTAAAATAACAAAACCGGTAAATAATAGCATTACTAATCCAACAAACAATAATAATGGTAAGGAAAATAATATCAATAATACTGGTTTGAACAAACCTGTTAACAATATTAATTCCAACGTAAATAAACCCGAAAACAACCTGAATGTTAAACCGGGCTCGGATGTAAATAATTATACGAAACCTGGTGTTATAAATTCAAACGACAATGTTAAGCCAAACTCAAATATTGATAATTACACTAAACCAAACACAAATACCAATATAAAGCCCAACACGAACAATGTCGTAAAGCCCAATTCGAATATTAATAATAATTTGGGCAAGCCCAACACGAATAACTATACTAAGCCCAACGAAAATAACTATACAAAACCTAACACCAATTCGGGAACTTATACTACCCCCAATAATAACTATCAAAAACCTTTACAGGATAATAATATAAAACCAAACTCTAATGTAAAGCCATACAACAACCCGAACTATAATAATCAGGCAAAACCACAACAACAATATCAGCAGCCGAAGACTTATACTACTCCTGATAATAACAAGCAGAATAATACCAATACAAACACGAAACCCAACAATTATTCTCCGGGAAACACAAACAACAACAACTACTATAAACCCTCACAGAATAATAACACGGATTATACTAAGCCTTCAAATTCTGGCAATAACAACAATAACAGTAATAATAACTATACGAAGCCTTCGAATAATAATAATCAAATAAATTATTCAACTCCTTCAAATTCGGGAAACAACAGCAATTATACTTCGCCTTCAAAAAATGAAAACAGATCTAACTATTCAGCACCAAGTAATTCTGGGAACAGATCGAATTATTCCACTCCATCCAATTCCGGTAACAACGGTAGCTATAGTTCGCCAAGATCAAGCGGAAGTTCAAACTCATCAAGCGGTTCGGGTTCGTCAGGTTCTGGCCGATCAAGTTCCGGTAAAAGATAATTGTAAACTTATTTAGCCATGAAAAAAATATTTTTAATAATTGTGTTCCCGGTAATGTTAATTACCGGGAAACTTGCAGCACAGAACGAAGTTGACGCGCTCAGGTATTCTCAGATATATTATGGAGGCACGGCAAGATCGGTGGCTATGGGTGGGGCATTCGGAACCCTTGGTGGCGACTTCTCATCTTTAAGTATTAATCCTGCTGGTATCGGTATATATAAAAGCAAGGAAATTACTGTTACGGCATCAAACTCTTTTGTGGCGGTAAAATCAAAATACAACAATAATGAAACGGATGACCTGAAATATAAATTCAATCTGAACAACGCAGGTTTTGTTTTTACGTTTACACCCAAAAGCGAATCCGTTTGTAAAGGGATACAATTCGGATTTGGTTTTAACCGGCTCAACAATTATAACTACAATGCCTATATAGAAGGTGAAAACAGAGCGAATTCCATAGCAGACTATTTTCTGGCAAATTCACAGGGAATTCAACCACAGGATTTGGGAGAATTTAACTCCAAGCTGGCTTTTAATACTTATCTGATTGATACTTCAGGCGGACTTACCAGTTACATTAGTCCGATTTTGCGTGGCGGCGTTCTTCAAAGTAAAAGCATGATGGTTTCCGGATCAAATAACGAATTAGTTTTAACTGTTGGCGGAAACCTGAATGATAAACTTTTTATTGCAGGTACTGTAGGCTTTCCATTTATCAGGTATTCAGAAAACTCTACATATATTGAAACTGATGAAGGAGATACAATAGAGAACTTTAAAAAAACGGAATATAACAATTACCTCACAACCAGCGGAAGTGGTTTTAATTTCAAATTAGGCATCATTTATAAGATCACCGACTGGGTAAGGATTGGGGCTTCAATTCATACACCATCATTTTATTCTTTAAAAGACAGATGGAGTGCCGATATGGTTACCAGTTTTGATGATGGCACAAAATACTCTTCTGAATCGCCCGAAGGCAGCTTTGATTACCAGCTGAATACTCCCTTCAGAGCAAATGGCGGCGTTGCTTTTGTTATTGGTAAATATGCTCTGATATCAGGAGAATATGAATTTGTGGATTATAGAAATGCCCGTTTACGTTCATCTACTGAACGATTCACAAAAGAAAATAAGGCAATTGAAAATATCTACACTTATCAATCAAATGTAAGGGCCGGATTTGAAATTAAATATAATATTGCTAGTTTCAGGGGCGGATATACCTTTAGTTCAAACCCGTATAAAGAAGATATTAATGATGGCACAAAACATTCATTTAATGGTGGAGTTGGGTTAAGATTAGGAAAATATTTCTTTGACATTGCTTATAGCTATTTAATGTCAAAAGAAAATTACTATTTATACAGCCAGGTTCCCTCTCCGGTATTGAATAAATATAATTCTCATAATGTGTTATTCACTTTTGGCGTAAAATTCTAATTGATTTTTGTACATAAAAAAAGCCGACAATTTGCCGGCTTTTTTTATATATTGATATAGTACTAATTATTAACAACCAACTTCTTGACGACCTTGCCGTTGTTACAATTAAATTCAATGAAGTAAACGCCGGAATTGAGTTTGTCCGTATTGTAGTCTATTTTAACCACGTTGCTTGATGTTTTTATATTCTCAATTCTGTCGATAACATTTCCGATAACGTCATAAATAATGACAGAGACCTTATCGTTATTGTTTTCGAAAGATATTGTGACCGTCTTATTTATAGACGGATTTGGATAGATGCTGATGTTTATTAATGAGGGCTCTTCATCAATACTACTTGTTGTAATTACAACATTTTTACTTATAGAATTTTCACCACATCCGTTATAAACTATTTCTTCAACAACATAAGTTCCGTCAGTGGCATACGTATGTGTTGGGTTAGCGATGGTACTATGGGTCCCATCGCCAAAATCCCAGTAATAAGTAGCCGCATCTGTTGACATATCTGTGAAAGTTACATCGTAATCGTTTATTGAAAATGAAAAATCAGCATTAGGAGCGGTTGCATTAATATATGCTGTAATTGGTGTTCGGGCACTTATGCAAGTTTCGCCTGTTATTTCCCAATCATAGAAATAATAATAACGGATAGACGGAGCTGCATTTGATCCCGTTATAGAAATCTTGCCTCCAATATCATACGGGAATGTAATTCCACCGGAATTTCTAACCAAATTGGGGTTTGTTGTCGAACAGCGCAAGGACATTCCAGTGCCAACGGGTACATTAAAATCAAGTGTGATACGGCTCATACCGGCAGCGACGCTTACGGTGGCTGTTTGTAGAGCAGTTCCGGTGCTGGAATTCAACGTAATGGTGCGGCTACCTGCGGCTCCGGCGTATACTTTTACAGATTTAAGTACCACAGGTGATGTGCAGTCGAATAACAACCAGTAACTGTTATTTGTATGTAATGACGAACCTCCCATTGAATCATTTTTTCCACCATATTCTATTGGAGGAGCCAAGGTTTGTTCAACATAATAAGTTGTAGTGGATATTAATAAAGGAGTTGTATAAGTATTTCCGGTATATAAAAGTGTTCCTCCGGTTGCAGCATCATACCAATTTATTGTTCCGGAACCGGCTGCCGTAAGGGCAAAATTGCTTTGCCCGCACGAAGATGTATCGTTTACATCCGGTGGTGTTGCTCCAACAATTATATAATCTGTTTTTGTATCTGTTGCAGTACCGCATGCACCGGCATCAGCTAAGAGTGTTACATCATATACTCCTAGAGCAGTGTATTGGTGCGATGGGTTAGGGTCAGTGCTTGTGGCACCATCACCAAAATTCCACAGATATGATAGGGCATTGGCACTATTGTTTGTAAACTGAACAGTAAAAGGTGCAATACATGAGTTGTTTTTATCGGCAGTAAAAGCGCTGGAAACAGGTAAATTGTTTACAACAACTGTTCTTTTTAGAGTGTCGTTGGCAGTGGAAGCATCAGCATTGCCGTTAGGTTGTGAAATATAGGCAATTACGTTATGTGATCCCAGACTAAGAGTTATATTCGGGAATGAAATAGTATCAGTAGCGAAACTGGATAAGTTGCCCACCCAGTTAACCGTTGAAGGATTTCCGTCAAATGAAAAAGTTGCATTTAAACTAGTAAGGTTATTTGAACCCATATTTTTGATCACGATCTGGGGCTGGGAAGACAAGCCAGTACAGTTATAGGTTTGCTGTGGATTTAGCATGCTGAAGGCTTGTGCATTGTTGGTTAAAAGATTCTCAATTACTCCAACATTACCTTGGTAAGGAATATAATTGAATGCCGTAGCCGTGACAAGTATACTGTCGCCTGTTGTTAAAGCCGGAAAAGTAATATTGGCAATGCCGCCCACAACGGTTCCTGTACCAATTATCTGATGGTTTATTGTTAAACAAACATAAGCACCGTTTACATTACAGTTTACGGCGAGGCTGGTTTCGCCTAATAGTACTGAAGAACTGTGGGTAACCGTCATTGTCTGAGGGTCATCTGTTCTGACCATTAAAGAAGGATCTCCGAAAATAGTCCATGTGTCGGTCATATTATAGTCAGAATAAGTATCATTCATTTTAAAAATACCATTGATCGAAAGTCCTCCGAAAGTCCTTTTAATGTTTGAGACTGCATTTTCAGTAAGGATGTTCACCATTTCGTCCTGTCCTTCCATAGGCGGATTCCAGCTTTGATTAATGGTGGACATCAACGTAGCAACCGCACCAGTTGGATTTCCGCCACTTGAAGCTCTCAGCCAGGCTTCAGCAAAACAAGTTGTGCCCGTAAAATTCCCATTAACACAGGCAACCGACCATATAAAAGGCCACATTGTTGTATTTGTTAATGCTGTTGCATTGGTATTTGAAAAACCTGTGGTGGAAAATGCCGTGTTGGAGCCATGTCCTGTATAGGTAATAATTCCAGATCCATTATTTACTTCGGTTGTAAGTTGAGCAGCAGTAGCATTACCACTGGCATCCAGCCCTCCCTGGCTTCCGTCAAATAATTCGGCACGGCTGGTATATGTGAAACCCATCATTTGAGTTGCAAGATTGCGCTGATGAGTGTAATCGTACTCGTTGTCATCACCGGGGCCTTGGTCAGAACCGATATTAACAGCACGATTGAATTTTCCTGCAACAGTAGATGGCGTTTTTTCGTAACTAATGGTTCTGTTTACCTGAGTCCTGACTTGGTCTATGGTTTCGGCAGAGAAACGACCAACAAAAATTTCCTGAAAATGGTCGCTCCCCAGAATATAACCAAAGGTGGGGTCAGAACCGCCACCTGAAACCGTAAAAGTTGGAATCTGAGCGGCATCACCCACCAATAATAAAAAAGTAAGCCCGTTGGTGTTGTAATAATTGGTAACATACGTTTTAATGGCAGCAGCGGTTGCACCGGCAGTTGTTTTGCTGACCATTACCGTAGGAATTCCTTCATCGTTTTTCCAGTCAACAAAAGGTTGCATAGCTGACATATAGGTATCGTAGCAGATGATTAGCATTTTACCATGTTCATCAAGGGGTGTATATTTATGATTATTATAATAGTTCAGGAAATGGTTGTTATAGATATTGCTGAATTCTCTTTCTATTTTTGATAACTGCTGAATTCTGTTAAACGGATTTATCACTGTGCCTTGTGTGGAATGAACATTAACAGAAATATTATTATAAACACGCAAAACTTTTGTCACCGGATTGTATTGGAAAGGATAGGTTATGACTGTTTGTCCTCTAAAATCTCTTAAAATATAAGGTTCTTTCAACTCGGCAAGCGTTCCCGGGTAGAACTGATTTTGGTTGTATGCAGGGCCATAAGTATATGGCACAGTTGACGGATCGATGTCGCGGGTGAAATTCCCTTTAGAAGGCGCAATATCAATATTCTGATATTCAACAAAATTTGAGTAGGTGACAACAACTTCCATATTCTGATTGTCGGGGACAATGAGCGAAGTGGCAAGTTTTGGTAAATCTGGAGCGCCGGCTTCAAGTATCGGTGTTGCCTCGTTTAGACTTATAATTGTTTTTTGCCCCAGAGGTGTGTTAACGTTTTGGGTAAAATACCCCTTTATGTCTACATTAAAAGAGGAATTTGAAATATCCCCGGATGTTAACACAACCTTTGCAGACTGAGGTGTTGAAGAGTTGATATTAACCCAGTTTTGAGCGAAAGAACAAACGCTAAAACCAATTAAAATAATAAGTACACTTAATTTTCTCATGTGCTGTTTATTTAATTATGATTATTTTTTTAGTTATTTTTTCAATGTTACTAATAAATTCAAAAGTATAAATGCCTGATTGATATTTGCCTGTGTTGACTAAAATGTTATAGGTTCCTTGTTGTTTAAAGTTTTTTTCTAAAATAGCATCAACGAGTCGACCATTCATATCATACATCTTCAAGCTGATATTGGAAGGTTCTGATATGGTAAAATTAATGTTAGTGAAAGAGTTTGCCGGATTGGGATAAAAATTAAAATCAGCATTGTTCTCTTTGTTTTCATTTATAGCATTTATGACTTTAATGGATGGAGGAAAAACAATATAATCCAGCCAGGCACAATCTTGACCGCCACTTACGGAGCCGTCTTTTGAATATACCCATTTAAACGTGTGAATGCCTGATGTAACCGGGTAAAATGATTTTGAGAAGTCGGGGTTTTCGCCATCCCATCTTTCAACAGTAACCCCATCGATCAGAAATTCTAAATAATCATACCAATAGTAAGATCCGCTATAGTTGGATCCCTGTTCACACGATACTTTTTTCCAAAAAGAAATAGTGTCTGGAACTGTTATTTGCATAGTAACAAACAATTCTGATGACTGACCATGTGTAATGGTTCCTGATTTTGCGCTGAATACACCTTCATAGGGAGCAATATTCGTGATTGACCATGGAACATTGCCGCCTGATTGCCATTCAAATTTTGTAAAATCACCGGTTTCAAAATCTTCCATAGCTTCGCCAACAGTGATATAATAATAATTCGTTTTAAAATAGTCGCCGGATTTTACTGTGTAAATAAATTCAATTACAGCAGTATCTGGAAGTAACGACGATACGCTTATATCAAAAACGGCATTGGCAGCTGTTCCTTTATTGAGTGAATTAAAATTGAAGACCGTGTCTGTAATTGTAATAAACGGGCTATTTGTTGTTAGCGTTCCTGTTGTTCCTGTAGCATCGCTGTGGCCAGTATTAGATGATTGTATAATGATTTTAAGATTCTCGGAAGGGTCAATCACCTGGTTGTTGTTTCCCAGGGAATCATTAATACTGAAAGAGCCAATATTAAGTTCGGGCGCATTTATTTTAAGGTTGAATACCGAATTCCATGTGTTGCTGTTATTATCAGTGATGGTCATACTAAAAGGTGCTACATGCTGATCGGGGACATAACTCGGTGTTGAGAAAGCAAAAGCTGCGGTTTGCGTGGATAAGCTATTTGAATTAATAGATCCCCAGGTGCCGGAATTGTCAGAAATAGATACATAGGGATCTGAGGACGAGATGATCGCGTTAAC
>Ga0116171_10004381_pt1 | contig 12729 bp, 8 predicted proteins | sample AD_JPNHW2_MetaG_FD_89798 | JGI IMG/M metagenome (GOLD analysis project Ga0116171, IMG submission 89798) | Active sludge microbial communities of municipal wastewater-treating anaerobic digesters from Japan - AD_JPNHW2_MetaG | ecosystem: Engineered > Bioreactor > Anaerobic > Digestate | place...
AAAATCCATTGCTCAAAGAATTTCAGCTAATTTTCTTGACTTTTTCACAACACGGAATGTGAATTCTTATTTTGTTGAGCAATATTTTTCTTTAAATAGCTTGTTTAAAGCTTGTTGAGTTAAGTGATGATTCGTCTTGTCAAAAGCAACAAATAATCATTATTATACAACTTTCGATTTTTTTATACCTTTAGCCAAATTCTCAAAAAGCTGACGACTGAGCTGGTATAGCTATGGATTTAACTGAAGACAGGGAACTTTATCTTAAACTTAGAGACGGAGACGAGAGGGCCTTTCAGTCCCTTTTTCGAAAATATTACTCGGCGATGTGCCACTTTGCAAACCAGTTTCTATCAGATTCTGAAGTCGCCGAAGAGATTGTTCAGGAGATGTTTGTAAAGATTTGGGAAAAGCGAACTGCTCTGAACATCGAAACATCAGTTAAACACTATCTATTTCGTTCTGTTCGTAACCACTGCCTCAATCAAATTCAGCATGAGAAAATAAAAAAGCAGTATGCCAATAAAGTTATGAAAACGGCGAGCCAGGAATTTAATCCAGACGATTACTTTCTTGAGGTTGATCTGATTAAGCGAATCGAGAAGAGCATTGAATCGTTGCCTCCCAAGCGACGAGAAATCTTCAGGCTGAGCCGTGAACAGGGAATGAAATACAAAGAAATCGCCGACGCGCTCGATATTTCGGTTAAAACAGTCGAGGCGCAGATGGGTCTTGCACTGAAACATCTGCGTGAGGACCTGAAAGATTTTGCCAACCATTTGGTTACTCTATTTTGCTTTTTTAAAAAATCAGGAAAATCAATTAAGGGTGAACGTGGTACTTCGATGTCATAAAGTCGTATGAAAACAAATCAGCATATAGAAGATAAAGATTGGGAGTTACTCGCTCGCTCGGTTTACGACAAAGATTCGGGCATTTCGGCTAATGAACTGAAGGATGCAAAGAATGCTGTTTTTTCATCGGAAAGCGAAAGCGAGCAACTTCATCAATTGGTGCAAAAGGTTGATTTGTATTTTGAGTTGAACAACTATCAGGTTAATGAAGCTTGGGCAAAAGTAGAGAATCAGATACATAGTCAGTCAAAACAAAATGATCGGGGAATCCGAAAGTTGTTTGAAGGTTCGGCCTTTAGGGCCATTGCCGCTGTATTTGTGGGTTTGATGTTGGTTGTTTCAGGATATTTTGTTGCTCATAAATCCAATATTGGTGATTCGTTTGTAGAAGTAAAGTCAACTGATAAGGTTGTAAATATGATTAGCTTACCTGACGGAACTTTTGTTAGCCTGAATACCAATACCCGAATTACATATCCGAAGAAATTTGTAGGAAATCTTCGTGAAGTCAGTATTGAAGGGGAAGCTTTTTTTGAAGTAAAACCAGACAAAAATAAACCTTTCGTTATTCATGCAGGAAAAGCACAGATAAAAGTATTAGGTACCAGCTTTTGTGTGAACGCTTATCCTGAAGCAAAACAGGTTGAAGTCATTGTTCAAACCGGGAAAGTACAGGTATTGAACAAAGCGGCCGAACCTGCGCAAACCAATGAACTGATCCTTGTTCCCGGCGATAAAGGAACCTTGGTTTATGCAAGCAATTCGTTGCAGAAAACATCAAACCAAGATGTCAATTTCATTGCCTGGAAAACGCGCAACCTAATTTTTAAGGCGACTTCGCTAAACGAAGTAATTCGGAATCTCGAAAAAGTGTACAATGTGAAAATCAGTTTAGCCGATCCCAGGCTGAATGACCTGCTGTTGACTGCTCAATTCAACGACTATCCTCTCGATTTTATCCTGAAAGTCATCGAAAATACTTTTCAACTTGAAGTTCAGGGGAGCAACGGGCAGTATGTTTTGAAAATACGATCCTAACGTTTATTGTTTAAAATAGCCATGAAAACAATTCGAATCATACCCTTTATTATATTTTGCATAATTTGCGTCATGTTTGTTTTAGCTCCAGGGGAATCTCTTGCCCAAAAGCAAAAATCAAAAACAAAGCAAAATACTTCTCAGAATAAAACACAAGATCCAAAAGCAAATTTTTTGGATCAAAGCATCAGCATTTATGCTGAAAATGAATCACTTTCGGAAGTCATCGAGAAAATATGCGCCTATCTTCATCTGGATTATTCTTATAATTCTGACCTAATTTCAGGAAAGAATATTTCTCTGAATGTCTCGAATAAACCGATCAAATACGTACTTGAACAGTTGATGAAAGACTCGAAATTGCTTTTTGAACTTCAGGATAACCTTTTGGTTGTGAGAGATTACGAATCGTTGGAAAAGAGTAATGATTATCAGAAAAAACTTCGGGGTTTCACGAATCAAACCGGATTCATTTTCGATTCGCCGAAAAAGAAATCGGTGACAATTAATTTCAAATCGTCGAACAACCTGATTATCATTCCGGTAACTATAAATAATTCAGACACGCTGAATTTTATACTTGATACCGGAGTCAGGTATCCGATTATTACCGAATTACCATTCGTTAATAAGCTGAATCTGAATTTTTTACAGCCAATAAATGTACGCGGTTTGGGTGAAGGCGAACAACTAACGGCATATCGTTCAGGAAATAATACCATTACGCTTAATGGCTTAGCTGCTTATGATCAGGAAATTCACATGGTGATTAACGAAAACTTCCAGATTTCGCATATTCTTGGAATTCCGGTTCACGGTTTGATTGGCTTTAATCTGTTTAAAGATTATGTGGTTAAAATTGATTATCCGGAGCATAAAATTACTTTGACCAAACCCGAATATTTCTCATACAAGGAAAAAGAACGCGACATTGTTTTGCCGCTGACTCTGGAGCAAAACAAGCCGTTTGTGAAAACCACTATTGTTACCGATAAAAATGAAGATGTGCCGGTTAAGTTGCTGGTTGATACCGGAGCAAGCGATGCTATCTGGCTTTCGACAAACTCCGATAATCGGATTGCTTTGCCCGAGAACCATATCGAAACGTTTTTGGGGCGCGGTTTGAGTGGTGATCTTTATGGTAAAAAAGGCAGGATTGGAGCCATTTGGGTTGGGCCGTTGGTTCTTTACGAGCCTATTGTTGCCTTTCCGGATAACGAACTTGTTGATGAACTAATTGGTAAAAATGATCGCAACGGAACGCTTGGAGCCGAGATTTTGAGAAGGTTTTATGTAACTATGGACTATCCGAACAAACGGCTGATTTTGAGACCAAACGTGAACCTTAAAGACGACTTTAATTACAACATGAGTGGTCTGGAGGTTACCAATCCAATGCCCGGATTGCCAATTTTCCTGATCAGCAACATTCGGAGAAATTCTCCGGCTTACTACGCCGGAGTCCTGGAAAACGACCAGATAATTTCAATAAACAACACCAGTAACAAAGCTTTAAGTTTAAATGATATAAATTTGTTGTTCCAGAGTCAGGAAGACCGAAGAATTAAGATGACCGTTCTTCGTAATGGAGAGCAAATTAAAACAGAGTTTTTCCTGCGTAAAATGTTTTAGATACCCGGTTTTAAACCTGAACCTGATGAAGCCAGTGCGCGGATTTTTGCTGATTGTTTTCCTTTTGTTGTTTGAGAATTCTTTCGGACAAAAGGAAAACAATTCTGTACTGGAAAAGAAAGTTACGCTTCAGGTAACAGCGGAGACAATTGCTTCAATACTCGATAAAATTTCAATTCAGGCTAAAATCTTTTTTTCATACGACGCGTCGTTGATTGAAGCAGATAAGAAAAAAGACATTTCGGTAACCGATCAATCTATTCGGGAAACGCTTGATTTGCTGTTCGAATCGCGTTTTGAGTACAAGGTAATGGGCGACCAGGTAATCATTGCCAAACCCGACGATGGGCAACCAAAAAAAAAAGCTGAGGCAGGAGATGGCCGCCCAAAAATCATTCTGTTCAAGGGAAAAGTAGCCGACAGAGAAGAAAAGGATGCATTGCCGTACTCCAATATTTTTGTTTTAAGGAAAAATATCGGAACGGTTTCGAACAACGATGGAGAGTTTATTTTGAAAGTTCCCGAATCGATGAGCCGCGACACAATTGTAGTTTCGTGTTTAGGATATAGGCAGCAAATATTTCCGATAAGTCAGCTGGCCGATAAAGATTATTCGGTGGCGCTGGAACCCAATTCCGTTCAGCTTAAAGAGATAAGGGTAACGGTTGTCAATCCTGAAGAAATTGTAAACCGGATTTTAGCTAAAATTCCGATTAATTATGGGCGCGAAACGGAAGTGATGACTTCGTTTTACCGCGAAGTTCTGAAGCAGGACAACAAATACATAGGTGTGGCCGAAGCGCTGATGGAAATCAGGAAAGCATCGTACGATAATGTTTACACTCAGGATAAAGTTAAAGTGATTAGAGGGAGAAAAAGCGACAATGTCAGGCCGTTTCAGTTTGTCGATTTTAAAATTCAGGGCGGGCCCTATTACATCACCAAACTGGATGTAGTGAAAACGCTTGATTCGTTTCTCGATCCTGAATTTCGCGATATGTATAAATATACAATGGAGGGAGTAATTGATGTTGACAACCGGGCCACTTACCTGCTTTCGTTCAAGCCGAAGGAAAAGTCGGAAGACGCAGATTATGAGGGCAAACTGTACGTGGATATGTCGTCATTGGCGCTGGTCAGGGCCGAATTCTGCCTCAGTAAGGCTGGGTTAAAATATGCGCGGGAGGCGCTTATCCGGAAAAAGCCAAAAGATTTTTACGTCCGTCCGTTTGATGTTGAATACAAAGTTTCGTACCGCCGATCGGAAAATAAATGGCATTTGAGCACTGCAAGGGCATCGATTAAATTCAGGGTAAAGAGCAAGCAGGATCGGGTGAATTCTGTCTTTCACAGCGAGTCAGAATTGCTAATAACAGATTTCAGACCCGACGACAAAAACAGATTCAGGCGGGACGAGCTGTTTCGCTCTGATGATATTTTTACTGAAGTAATTTCAAGTTACAACGACGGTTATTGGGGTGATTATAATACCATTAAGCCTTCTGAGGAACTTCGAAAATCGCTTGAAAATTATACAATGAAGAGCGACTCGCTTTTTAAAAACGAAAATGCAAACCCGATCAATAAACCTTAATCACGCATTACTATGAAACGAACATGTTTTCAGGAAGAACAAACACCGATTGGAATGTCGATATGTGAGCTCCATTCGGCAATTAAAAAAACAAATTATTTGCGGATGAAATCGTTGATCTCTTTGTTTTCAATGGTTTTGTTCGTCTCGTTCCTTTCAGCTCAGGAACAGAGCCCCATCCCAAAAATCAGCCAGCAAATCAGTACTTATTTCAGTTATTATCCACGCGAAAAAGTCTTTCTATCAACTGACAAACAGCTGTACCGGCCTGGAGAAACAATTTGGTTTCGCAGTTTTGTTTCAAATGGCGATAATCTGCTTTCGTCGGAAGAAAACAGCAAAATATACGTTGGTCTGTACGACAAAACGGGCTCGGCATTAAAGAAAGACGTGTATAAACTCGAAGCTGGCTCGGCATTTGGTGATCTGTTAATCCCCGAGAAACTCGACGATACAAATTACTTTTTGGTCGCCTACACTTCGGTGCAGAGCTCGCAGGACCAAATCGCAATTATTCCGCTGAAGATAGAATCGCAATACAGTAACCAGTGGGTTGTTGACGCGGTGGCTAAAGATAGCGTATCAATTTCAGGAAAGTCAAATGAGTTATTTGTTATTCTGCGGGATTTTTCAGGAGAAATGCAGAAAAACGAACCGCTCAGGTTCGAAATACGGAATGGATCGGAAGTGATAGCGAAAGACAAAGTTAAAACAGACGAAGCCGGAAAAGCTACAATTTTGTTTACCATCCCTAACAAAACAAACGGCGAACCATTTATTTGCAGGCTTTCCGATTCGAGAGAAGAGTGGTCGCACGACATTTTTTTGCCGACAAACCTCGATCCGGTTGTAATCCAGTTTTTTCCTGAAGGTGGGAATTTAATAGCCGGAGTTCCGACAAGAGTTGGGTTCACCGCGTTCAATAAATGGGGAATTCCGGTGAATATTGATGGGTCGCTGGCAAATGCACAGGGCGAAAAGGTTGCACCTGTAAAAACCGTTTCAAAGGGGCTGGGAATGTATTCAATCAGCATTCCTGAACAACAGCAATACAGGCTTATTGTATCTGGTACTGAGGGACAGAACCAATCATTTGATTTGCCGATGCCTTTAAAAGATGGATTAGCGCTTTCGGTAACTAAAACCGATGCTGAATTTATTTATTCAAACCTGACTTTTCCCGATAAACAAAAGCACCCGGTTGCATTAACTGTAACTCATGGAAACAACGTTTATTGGGCAGCCGACATGGAAATTAACGGTACGGGCAGGCTGAAGATCCCGGTTGAAAAGCTTTCGCGTGGTATAAACCTGCTTTCGGTCTATTCCAAAGAAGGAAATCTGCTGGCCAACAGAATCGTATATAAAGACAGCAGTCAGAAGCTAAAGATCGCTGTTCAGCCGGGGCAAACCGCTCTTCACTCCGGCGAAAAGATGAAAGTAAAAGCTTTGTTAACCAACGAAAATAACCAGCCTGTTGCCGGAAATATCTCCGTATCTGTTTCAGATAAATTCAGAAATGAAGGAAATGCTAATAAAATAGCAGATTACCTGATGATTGAATCGGAGCTTGAAACGCCGTTCTCACTCATTCCGAATTCGTTTAGAGATAAAGTCGGGAACTCAGCGTTTACCGATGTTTTCTTGATTGCCAATAAGTTGAAGGGATTTAACTGGGAGAACATAAATAAGTTTAGATCAGAGAATGCTTCAGTGGCTAATGTGGAGAACTTTAAAATTTCAGGATTTGTTACGGATAAAAGCGGAGCTAAAGTAGGCAAGGCTAAAGTGACACTTACAGAAGAAAAAACGGGAAAGAAATATACAGCGGCGACAAATGCCGAAGGAATTTTTCTGTTTCCTGAATTGAAAATGGGTGATCTCAATAAATTTATTGCAAAGGCTCTCGATGCCGACGGTAAGGCCGTTTTAAACATTAACTTAATTAAGAATCTGGAAGGTCAAATTGCTGTGAATATATCCGAAGTCATTCAGAAATATAATTTGCTCAACAAAGAAATTGTGGCCAATGACGCGTACTTCAGCAACAACGAATGGTTATTTTCAAAAGCGCCGAAAGCGGTAAAGGCGAATACGCAAAGCTTTGAAAACCAGAGACGAATGTTCTCGTCGGCGTCGAGTATTCTGGATGTCATTAAAACGATCAAGCAATATAAGATTGTAAATAACCAGATTGTTTTTCTCGGATCGGAGAATTCGCTAAACTATCAGGGCGGAGCGCTTATAGTACTTGATGGGCAGCAGCTTGGAACAGATATTTCGGCTATTTCGAATATTTCACCTGCCGACGTCGATCACATCAATGTTTCAACAAATCCAATGGATATACAGCGCTACACCGGGTTGAATTCGGTTGGTGTAATCGAAATTTTCCAGAAAAAAGCCAAAACGGTTGAAGTTGCGCAAAAAAAATCGTCGTCGGATAAATATGATGGGGAGTTCAAAGTTCCAACTCCATTCGTTAGCGAAATCGGAAACTTAAAAAAAGACAACCGCACGACTCTGGTCTGGATTCCGGAGCAAAAGGTCGATGCTTCCGGGCAGTTTGAATTTACGGTTTCTGCTGGTCGGGTTTTGTCTGATTTTGTAATAGAAGTGCAGGGAATCACGCCGGATGGTGTAATGGGAACTGGCACGTCAGCATTTTCAGTTGTGAAATAGTTCTTTGGCACTTTAAATAAGACGAATCCCGGAGAAGCGATACCGTTCGCTTCCCCGGGATTTGTTTTTGCCTATTAGCCAGGAATGATCTTGAGCGCTAAAATTTAAGTGTAACGCCGAGGTTGAGGTAAGCAATTCCGGAGCCAAGTTCGCCCATTACTGCAAATTTTTCGTTGAAAAAGTAGCGAGCGCCAATAAAACCCGAAAATATTACCCCACTTGCGGTTGCGCTATAGTTGTACCCGGGTATTGAATTGCCAGTTTCTTTTGCACTTACAATATCGTATCCCAATAGGGCACCAGCATAAGTATCCAGTTTGTCAACCAGATGATAATGAACGTAACCTCTCGGGCCTACAATGATGTTGTTGTATTTCCAGCCCCATCCCATGTAGTCCCACTTGGCGCCGGTGTAACCCAGGTATCCGCCAACGCCTAATGCACCTTTCCCATCGAATAAGTCGTCCTTCAGAACATATTCCAGTGAGGCTGAAATTGGAGGAATTTTGCTGCTGTAGCCCGAACCTGAATACAATGCGCTGGCCAATCCGACGCCGATATTGAGATTTTTATCTCCTTTTTTAACTTGTGCGTTTGCTGCTACTGCGACTAAAACGATTACAATAGCGAGAAGTAGATTTTTAAATTTCATAGCAAATAAGTGTTATGGTTAAAATAATAATATGACTTTTTGTTTCCTGTCTCTTCAGCTTTAATGGATTCCGTCCTGCGTTAAAGCTATTCGATTAGTTGATAGTGATGTTTTTTTGATAGACAACCTGGGTGCCAAAAGCAATTTTCTTACCGCCGTATGTGGCAAAGGTTACATTGTAAGGAGCGGCGCTTATAGCTGCAGAGCCTGCTTTCAGGCTACTAAGTTGCGAGGCCGTGAAGGTGTATGACTTGGTTGTTCCCGGCACCGTTTTGTGAATGTTATTGACCACGAAAATAATAGAGTCGGCTCCCGAAACACCTGTAAATGAAATAGTGTAACTGCTTCCCGAACTTAACGTTGAAGCGGCTGAGAAGCCCGATGCAACAGGAAATGATTTGCTTACCGTATGATTAAAAGGTGTAAATCCGTTTCCACCAGAAACATCCCATTTAATTCCGGATGAAAAGTTAATTCCCTCTGGTTGAGTGGGTAAAATGGTGTACAGATAGCTGTTCGACATGTTTGTAAGTACATTCCCGTTCAATTTAACAGTTCCGGCATCGACATTTTTACCGGAATTTACGAAGGCACCGACTCCTGAACCGGCCTCAACTGAAACTTCGTAGCCCATAACGGTCATTGTAGTTGATTGCTGAATGGCCCAGAGTACACCGTCGGTTCCGGTCAGTGCGGGCGTGGTTGAACTTGTTTGCCCTGATGTGCTGTCGGCGTCGTCTTTTTGGCAAGCTATCAACACTGAAAATGTTAGCATTACGAGCAGACCAGCTGCGAATTTTTTTCCTTTTACTTTCATAATAGTTCTATTTTTCGGTTAAACTATTGCGAAAGTAGCCGGTTTTCAAAGTCTTTTTAATACGGGAAAAGTCGTATATCGGCTCATAGTTTATCAGTACAAAATCGTATTTTTCCTGAATGAAGTTGAAGTCTTTTTTTAGATAGAGAGGGCGGGGCAGAACTGGTAATTTTTTAGGTTTTGGAAAGGTGGTGTTTCGTTTCGGATATCGCTTTTTATTCAACAATTAGTTGTATGTTTCAGTGTTTTTTAACCATAGTGTCCGTTGTGAAAAATTAATTTGTGAATTTAGGGTAGTATACCTGCCGAACGGATATAGGTAGAGTTGAGAAGTGAAATAATGGCATGGCGAAAACGAAAAACCAATGTGTTGAGCTAGCTGTTATGCTATAACTTTGAGTGGATAGGAAAATGAAGAAGTGGAATACAAAATTTTTGGCAATAGCTGGTCTTTTTTTTCTGGCTGCATTTTATCGCGGAGAGGCTCAAATAACTGTTAATGATGTTCCTGAGAGTTTTAAGCTTCAACTAAAAAGTGCGGCAATTTTACCGGCGCTGGAGCTCGATTCTGTTCAACCTTCTAAAATGCTGAAGGAAGATGCCGATTTCAGGATTGACAATCGGTTCGGAGTTGTTCAGCAATTTGCCTTGAATATTAAAGACGCTGGTTTAAAAACTGATATTCCCGGAAAGGGTTCGATATGGCAATATGAGATTGACTCAAAGGATGCCTTCTCGTTGGGCGTTTTTTTTAAATCGTTCAATTTGCCCAAAGGTGCACGGCTTTATTTTTATGATCCATCAAAAACTTTGTTGAGAGGTGCTTTTTCGGAGTTGAATAACAATGCCGAAAAGCGGCTGCCAGTTGCCGAGTTTCCTTCCAAAAAACTAATTATCGAGTACTTCGAACCGTCTTCTTCAGAATTTTCCGGCGAAGTAGTTATTGGTTCTGTTTCGCAGGCCTATGTTGATTTGAACGCAGTTGCGACCACGCGAATAGGAATCAATTGCCCGGAGGGCGCCGATTGGCAAAATGAAAAAAACAGCGTTTGCCTGATGACCTTCAATGACTCGAAATATTCTTATTACTGCTCCGGGGCGTTGGTAAACAATGTTCGCGAAGATGGAACTCCTTATTTTTTAACGGCAAACCATTGTATCAGTACTTCTTCCGAAGCAAGCACCTTGGTTACGTATTTTCAATACGAGAATTCGACTTGCTCTTCGAGCGATGCAAAGAACAATAAAACACTCGCGGGCGCGACATTAAAGTCAACCAGTACGTATTCCGATTTTTCTCTTTTACTTCTGAAAGAATATCCACCGACTAGTTATAGCCCATATTTTGCCGGATGGAATGCTGCTGGTGACAATCCAACATCCGGAGTAGGAATTCATCATCCGGAAGGAACGCCCAAATGTATAGCCGTTGAAAATAATGCCGTTAAAAGTTATCCATATTCAACACAATGGACCGACGATACAGGCAAAGTGATGTCAACCACCACGGCAAATTCGCATTGGTGGGTCATTTTCAACGCCGGAGACACTGAAGCTGGCTCATCAGGAAGTCCTTTTTTCGACCAAAACAAACGTATTGTTGGGCAATTGCATGGTGGCAGCTCTGGTGAGTCGTTGTACGGAAAATTTTCAATGTCGTGGAATTATTCTGCAACTTATTCAAATCAGTTGGCCCATTGGCTCGACCCGGATAATACCGGCGTGAAGAAATTAGACGGATTGGGCCAGCTGCCGCCAAAAGCCAATTTTATTGCCGAAATTCAGGAAGTATGTCTCAATTCGCCGATTCAGTTTACCGACGAGAGCAAAAACATGCCAACCCAATGGCTTTGGAAAATTTCACCAACGGCTTATCAGTTTACAAACGGAACAGACAGTACCTCGCAGAATCCCAAAATCGCCTTTCTGAAAGAAGGAATTTATTCTGTAACAATGAAAGCGACAAACACCTATGGGTCGGATGTCAATACACAAAACAACTATATTGTGGCCAGAAGTAATCTCGATGTTCGGTTTTATCAGGCAAGTACGGCTGACAGTACGGTTTGCGGTTGCGACCTGAAACCTTTCCCGTTAATTGCCAAAGGTGCACTTTCATATAGTTTCCAGGTTTCTGAAAAAGAAAAAATTTCAACTACTGTGAAGGCAGATACGCTGTTCCTTACGCTAAATAGCTCGGCAATTGGAGGTGGTTCTTTCGACACCTGGGTAAAGGTTGCGGGAACACACGGAACATGTTCGGCTTCCGACAGTATTCTTTTTCATGTAATCGTTCAACCCAATGATAATATAAAAAATGCAGCGGCCTTGTCGCTGGGGAGCAACTCCGGATATTCAAACCGATGTGCTACAACCGAGACCGGAGAGCCTGTCCCTCCGGAAAGTGGCTGTACTGTTGATGTCGGATGGTGTCCGAAAACAACAGGAAAATCGAGTGTGCTCGACAATTCGGTGTGGTTCTCGTTTATTGCGCCGTCAAATGGCTTGTTGACAATCGATACCAAGGGATTTGACGACCAGATTGCGGTTTATGGGGCCGACAGTGAGAGTGATTTAGCGACTAAGGGAAAATACACGCTGATTGCAGCAAATGATAATCGTTCAGCTTCGGACTACACTTCGGAGCTGGAGAATTTGAAACTGACGCCCGGGAAACGTTACTGGATGCAGGTTGACGGAAAGAACGCAGCATACGGGAATATTGATATTGATTTAATCAGTAATTCGCTGGAAGTTTATCCCAATCCGTCCTCCGGCTCATTCAACATGGTTATTGCAAATCCGGTTGAAGGAAATGCTCAAGTTACCGTTCACAGCATTCAGGGGCAGAAAATATACGAAGAACAATTGCCGGTGAGTATGACTTCGAACAAATTTGTTCTTGATTTAACTGGTTTTGCATCGGGAATGTATTTGCTTAATGTTCAAATGAACGGATATAACCACAGCAAAAAGCTGATAATAAGAAAATAGTTCGAAGCTGTGGTAGCCAAAATTTTAAGGTTTTCCCAACGCGAAATTATTATTTGGGCTGAGTAGCAAGGTATCTTCCTGAAATGAAGCGGATCGGATACCAGGCAGCTAAAAACCCGATTCCGGAAACCAGGGCGAAAATGGCAAAAAGATCGCTCGGTTTAATTTTAACGGGATAGGCCGTGAAAATGAATGAACCACTGCCGGGAACTTTCAGAATACCAAATCGAATTTGAATCCAGCAAATTATTACCCCAACAATAATACCAATAAATGCGCCGGCCAGTGAAATCATCCAACCTTCGAAAAGGAAAATTCTACGGATTAGTTTTTGATTGGCACCCATACTCTGAAGAACAGAAATGTCGGCCTTTTTGTCGATTATGAGCATTGAAAGTGAACCAAGAATATTGAATGACGCGATAACCAAAATAAAGGCGAGAATGAAGAAAATAGCCCATTTTTC
>Ga0116171_10004382_pt1 | contig 12729 bp, 6 predicted proteins | sample AD_JPNHW2_MetaG_FD_89798 | JGI IMG/M metagenome (GOLD analysis project Ga0116171, IMG submission 89798) | Active sludge microbial communities of municipal wastewater-treating anaerobic digesters from Japan - AD_JPNHW2_MetaG | ecosystem: Engineered > Bioreactor > Anaerobic > Digestate | place...
CTCGACACGGAGGTCGGAGATGTCGTTCCTCATGGCATCGACCTTGTCAAACAGCCGTTCAAACTTCGCGTCGCTCTGCAAGCGTTCCGCATCCGCGTGCTTTTCAAGAGCCTTCTGCTGTTCGGCAGCAGAAACAGCGAGTTCGTTCTTCGTGGCAAAAAGCCATTTCCCGGCGAACGTCACGATGACAGAGACGAGGCCCGCTTCAACTCCGATCTGAGATATATCAAGACTCATTCCGCCGCTGCCCGTACAATGGTTCCATCCTCCATGATCCGGTCAGACATGCCGAGGCCGTACCGTTCGCGGACCTTCGCGCCGACGTACTCGTAAATCGTGCGCGCAGCGTTGTGTCGGTCGATTGCGGCCTGCGCAGCGTCGGCGGTGGCGTTGACGTTCTGTCCGGCCCGCTGGAACTCCTCGTTCAGCTCCGGGTCGATCGCCTCTACGGCGAGGGTGAGATTGTCGGTGCTCATGCTTCCTCCGGGGTGGATTCGGTGGTGGTCTCGGTGGGGGAGGCCGTGGCCTCGCGTCGGGATGCGTTGGCGGCTTCGAGCGCGTCGATTCCACCACGGTCTGCGACGGCGCAGTGGATGTCGATGACGTAGCGGTTGAGCCACTGCTCAACCGTCGCGCCCTCGGCACCAGCCAGCGCGGCAATCTCACGGGAGGTAGTGGGGTCGAATGAGACGATGGTGGACATGGTTACGCTCCAATCAGTCCGTGAGAAATGAGGTCGTCGATAAGTGCTTTCAACCTCTCGGCGAGCTGGGGCAGCGTGACGGTAGAGGTCGCGAAAGTTGTTCTGGTGGCGGTTCCTGTTGGCGCGGCCCATCCGGTCTTGCGTGGGCCTACGAGTTGGTTTCCAGTATTGGAGTCACCAAAATAAGGCGCCTGCACAGCTCCAGTATTAGTAATCCTTGCGATCCCTGATCCAGAACCAAGCTCGTCAGCCCACTTCGTAAAACGAAGCGATCCTCCGCCATCGACTCCCATAGACCAGTTTCTAGATCCAGATGGGGCGCTGGAATTTGTTGCAAGGTATCCTCTTGCGGTGTTAGTCCCAGCGTTGGCTATGGAGGCTTGAAAAGGATCTGATCGATTTCCATCAACTGCTTTTATGGCGGTGTTTGATACCACCATCAAACCGGCATTGAGCGAATCGTAGGCGTAAGACATCGGAGACGCTACTAGATCTCCGTTCAAGGTATAAGGGATAGAATAGTTTGCTACCCCAACTCCACCAAATGCTCCAATCGTCGCCCGCGCCGTCGCTGCGTCCGCATCATCAATCAGCGATCGACCGAACGCAGACAATGGGGCGAGAGCCGCGCTGTTCGCCCCGGTGTAATAGGGGATCCGATCTGCGGCAGGCGTCAACCCGTCGATTGCGTCCAGAGCCGCCGGAATGCTCGCGATCTGCGCGAACGTCGTCCCGTGCGGATTCCCGGTCGCCTGGGAGTGGGTGTAGGCAGTCGCTCCACGATCCCCACGGTATGCAGTCGAGGATGTCTCGCCAAGCGCCAGCGTCTCAGAGACCACCGCATACGCCGATCCGCTCCAGCGGTACGTCTTGTTCGTGTCAAGCGCGACGTAGATCTTCCCGGACTCGCCCGTCGCCGGGAATGCCGCGAGGTTCGCAAACTCCAGCACGTCGTCCACGTACGCGGGGAGGTAGGTGGAAGCAATCTTCGAGTCCGCCCCCAGCGGGGCAACGCCGTTGGCTGCGCCCTTCTCGGAGGCGGCAAGCGCCCCCAGCGTCTCCATCGCAGTGGGGGCGTCCGCCTGGGTCAGCAGCGAGCGCCCGAACGCCTGCGTGGAGAGCGCCGCGATGGCCGTCAGGTCCGCGTCCAACGGCTGCGCATAGCTGGAGAGGGCTTCGGTACCGTCAACAACGCGTCCACGGTGGTCAGTCCCAAGTATCGTAGCGTTCGGAATTTCGCGCAAAATAGTTGGTCCAGAAATGACCGCGCCTTTTTCAAAACTCATCCGACGATGCGCCGGGATCACAGAGACGATCAGTTGAAAAACGGGGGATTCGGAATTCGGGGCGGCATTCGTCGCGAACCATCGAAGACCATCGTTGTTCGCGTCGTAGAACGCGGTCGCTTCGTCACGCGAGGAATACCAGTAGATACCGTCGTCCGAATAGATGAACCCGATTCCGCCCGCCACGTAGCGGAAGTTGATGGACAACCACTGTCCGTACATCGAGAACATCGAACCCCACTGCGCAGCGGATCCACCAGGCTGAGACATCGGGAAATTTGCGACTGGAACGTCATCCAGGTAGAACGTCGCAACCTTTGCGAATGATCCAGGGGATCCAAGAGTCGAACTTCTCCAGATCACACCAGTATCGCGCTCGATGGCTTGCACAGTTGTCTCGCCATCGAAACCAAGACCACCAACATTTGTATCAGCCGTTACGGCAAGCTGGAAATTCGCAAGGTCCGTCGTGTAGCCGACCTTCGGATCATCGCCAGCGAAGAAGATGCCGCCCGATGTATCCACCTGCATGATGTCGATCGGAGTGTATGGACCGGTCCCGACAGGATACGTCACGCCGTCAAGAGCGGAAGCCTTGAACGTTCCATCCGCATTGTAGTTCTCGGCCTTGTGCTCGATGAACGTGATGTGCCGTTCGTGATCCCCTGATCCCATCACCCAGCAATAGCAGTTGTGGGTTCCCGCCACGTATACGAACTGTATGCACGACCAACCGTAGTGGGTCCGGTCGTTCGGGAAAGCGGTGTGTACGGAAAGATCCTCCGTGACAACCTTCCACCGACTCGCATCGTTGTTCGATGTCCAGTACAGCTTCCCGTTGTTCGCTTGCGCCACCCAGGTATCGACCTCGACTCCAGCGACGAAACGACGACCGAAACAGATCCCGCGACCTCCCGCGTGACTTGCCTGCGGAAATGGACCGACCTCGAAATCGAAACCGGCATCCTTGACGCGGTTCAACCTGGTTCCGAGTCCGGTCAACTGGTAGACGATGTTGTCCATCTGCGAGCCGTCTTCGGTCGGCGAGAACTGCGTGTCGGTCGTGTCGGAGAGCTTCTCATCCAGAAACCCCGGAGTGGCGTCGTCGGCGTTGACCTTCACCTTGTAGGTTTCTTCAGCGCCCGGAACGACGGAACCGATCAACTTGGTTCCATCCGGGGAAACAGTCCAGATGATCGTCGACGAACCCCCGATCAGATCACCGAGATGATCGATGTCGATATCGATGGATCCTGACGCGATCAGCTCCTGAACGATCATGGTCAACTTGTCGAGCGCGCGTTCATGGGAGTCGGCCGGGAACGGATCGTGGGGGACGTAGTCCGTCTCCTGCGTCTTCGGGGTGTTCCGTCGCACGTGCAGGGTGTACCCAACACCCACAGGTTCCGTCAGCGTGATGGACCCGCCCGATGATTCGCCTTCCCCGGTCGCCGAAACGATCGTCATGGAGGTTTCGACCCCAAGGGAATCCTCCTTCCAGACGATGAGATGAGCGCGATCCAGGAACGGGAATGGAATCGGGAAGGTGACACTCGACGCGTCGCCGGTCCAAACTTCGGAGATCTGAGTTGTTGCGACGGTCATGCATTCACCCCTTGTCGATTTCTGGAAATGTACCTCACCACGTTGCCTCCGTGGGCGTAGCCGTGAAGGTGCGACCGAACCATTCCGGAAGCTCGGGCTCGATGCGTTCGCCTGCGATCTCGAACTGAGGGCGCATCCCGATGTAGGGGAGTCCTCCCTTCATCTCCGACCTTCGTTCGAACTTCTCGGCCCACCCTGGGGACGCCATCTCCTGCAGCTGCCACCAGATCAGGCGGTCCATCGCCGCCTTCGTGGCCCAATGGCCGACGAATGGCGTCCAACCCTTCGCAGCGCGCACCAGATCGGCGTTCACCGTCGAAACAGCCTTGTCGAAATCCTGCGCCTCGGGGTCGAACGACTTCACCGCGTTGAGCGCCGACATCGCGGTCGTGAACGCGCCGCCCACGGTCGGCCCAAGGACAGCCTCGGCGACGGCCTTCGACGGCTCAGTCGCGTCTGGACCAAGGATCTGATCCATGTAGATCGGAATCACGCCAGCCTGCGTGATCGCGCGGATCAGTGTCTGGTCGTTCACCAGCGGAACATCGGCGAACTTGAAGGCGCGGTCATCCTGGTCGCCCTCGAGAAGCGGAAGAGGCATCTTCCCGAGGATCAGCGCCTTGATCTGCTGGACCATCAGACCGCCCGCGATCATGGTCGCCATGTAGCCTGCCATCCGGAACTTCCCGGACCACGGCATGTCGAGCAGGTTCTTCCCGCCAAGGGCATCCGGCCACTCGACCCATAGGCGACGGGCGTACTCGGCCGGGTACGACTTGAACTGGCCGGCAGCGCGCACGGCATCGCCGACGAATGTGCCGGGGCGCGTCCCGAACTTGGTGATGGCGCGGGTGCGTAGCGTCGGAGCCATGCGGGCCATCTGGATCTCCGACGAGATCAGCGTCTGGATCGTGAGCTCTAAGTCATCCGCGGCCTCGTCCGGCATCAGCCCGCGCTTCGTGGCGTAGGCGTCCAAGGCCTCACGACTCACGTTGGCCACGTTCTCCGGGGACAGAAACGGACGCCCGCCAACGATCGTGCTGGCCTCGCGGATGACCCGCAGGTCGTCGGCACCCTCGATCCCGTAGGCAGCAAGCAGTCGCTCCGTCTGCGGCATCGTGGAGGGATTGGAAGCGGCCTCGGCGAACCCGTGGGCCACGCGCATCGCGATCGTTCGAATGTTCGTGCGATCCAGGTAGTTGACGCCGCCGATCTTCATCGTGAAGTCGTACAGGCGCGCCGTTGCTCCACCCACGTCGCCCCGCTGGTCCCGCAGGATCTCGCCTACCTCGCTGTCGTGTCCTACGAGCAGGTTGTCGAGGGCGGCGGTACGTTCCTTCCCATCGAAGCGCGCAACCAGGCGCCCGAGCATCTGGAGCGATCCGCCGAAAGCATTCCCACGGAAGCGGAAGGCGTTCGAGATCGAAGCCGGGATCGCGTCCATGAGCTGGGTCACGGCGGTTCCTGCGAGCTTCGAAGCGCCGGAGTAGGCTCGCGCATTGGCCAGGGCGCGAGAGGCGACGGAGTTCACGGGATCGCTCAGACGCCCGGTCACCTCGTCATGCACGACGCGCATCTTCCAAGCGGAGATCTTGGAGAACCCGGACGCGCGCCCTTCCATGCCCGCATGTTCGCGAAGCATCTGGATCAGACGACCGCGCGCAGCTTCAGGGGATGCCCCGTAGATGTAGCGCATCCCGTGGGAGCGGGCGTTCTTCTCGATGATCGCTGTCACGCCGCCGAAGAGGTCGCGCGGCCCGAATATCTCATTGTAGGCGAAAGCCGACTCGGCATCCTTGAAATGGATGATGCGGCGAGCTTGCATTCCTTCGAACGCCTCGAGCACTCCGCGCGGATCATCGATCTCGCCCGGAACCTCATTGCGCTCCACGACGCCGAACTCCTCGGCACGCTGCTTGAGCCCCGCGGCGCCCTCGTAGATCGATTCCAGGGCACGGCGAGCCTTCTTCGTCCACTGCGACAGCGGAAGATTCGGATCGACGCGAATCCCCATGCGATCGAGATCCAAATGCGGGACAGAGAACGCGGCCCATGCCTCGAAGTTCTCGGCCGATCCCAGCTTGGCGAACTTCCCGCGAAGGCGGGCAAGCGCAGCGCGCACAACGGTCCCGGCCCTCTTGTCGCCGGTCAGCGTCGCGGCGGCGTTCTGGAGCTTCTGGCGGTCGTGCGCCTGGGTCAGACCCCAGTCCTCGAGTTCGCCCTGGATTTCCCCCAGATCATGCCCGCGACGACGCATCAGGTTGAACGTCTGGCGGATCGCGTCGGCCACGCGAAGCGATGCGTCAGACAGATTTGACGGATTCGGGCCGCCAGGGAGGAATCCCTCGCGGAGCGCGGTGAAGATCTCCAGGTCGCGCGCCCGGCGCTCGGCATCGGTCATCTTCCGTCCGCTCGGGAGACGCCCCGCGGCGTACTCCTGCAGATCGCCCAGCTTGCGGGCCAGGTATCCCTTGTACTGGACTTCGAAGCCCTTCTGGCGCTGTGCTGCCCCGTCGCGCGAGCGGGTCCGGAGCATCATCGAAGCGTCGTCCAACGAGATCAGTCCCTCGGCGATCTCCTCCGGCTTCCATGCGGAGACGATGTCCCGGAAGTTGCGCGCCGTCTTGCGGGCTCCGATTGCGTTGCGCCGAACGATCGCGGCTTGGGCCATCAGGAGTTGTTCCGCGGCCTTCTCTGCATCGCCGCCGGTCGATAGCCACGCGGACAGAAGCGCGGTTGCGTCCTCTGCCGTGACCGTCTTGTCGGTCGCCATCATGCGATCGATCGCCATGCGCTCGAGGCCAGCGGCATACTCGTCGTCGGCGTCGAAGCTCTTGGCGGTGAACTCCTTCAACTGCTGGAGCGCGGTCGGCCAAGTCTTCTCGGCGCGGTCGAGCTTGTCGACGGCGTCGCGGAGTCCTTCGCGGAGAGTTGTGGGCGTGACGCGGTGAGAGTATCGGATGTCTGGATTCGATGGGTCGAACGTGCCACGGTTTCCGGTAGCTGATTTGATTTGAGCCGCGTCAGCGAAAATGAATCCATTGAATCCGTCTCCGCTTTTCAGGATAGCGCCATCAATCCCGCGCCCTCTGTATTCGCTAATGGTCAAATTCTGGTACTGCTTCCAATCGGCGGGATTCTCGATTTTTGCATACAGCGCCATAATATTCGACGTTCCACGCGCTCCAGACTCACCGCTTGCAATTGTCGCTGGGTCGCTGGTAAACCAGAAAAGACGAGCATTTCCCTTCTTGAAATTGATCTTGTTGAACTTGTCGTTGGTTCCGTGATACACTACCAGAGGATTCCCCGCCTCGTCCACTACCTTTGAGTCGCCAAACCAGCGCCAGAAGTTGCGGACGCCTTCCTCATCCTGCGCAAGAGGTCGCCCTGCGGAGTTCTTGGTCGGACGCGACACGCCATCGATATCGATGCGCTCGGGGAGTGGGGCGACCGAGTACCTAGTCCCCGCCCGTCCCCGCATCTCCACGGGCCTGCGCATCATCGAGACGGCCAAGGCCCGAATGTCGTCCTCGGTGAGCTGGATCCGGAAGCCCTGCTGAAACAGCCAGGCCCGCACCTTCGCGATGATCCCCTTCACGAATCTGGATTCGGGGGCCGACTCGATCAGGTAGGCGACGGTCTCTTCTTCGATCAATTCTGCTCGTTGCGCTGCCCGCATGCGTTCGCCCGTCTCGGACGGGACCATGTTGCGCGCCTCGCGCCACTTCTGGAGATCTCCGGTCAGGATCTCGCCCCGCGCTTCTGCGTCGAGAACGGAGCGCATGTTCTTCTGGACCTGTGCGCGCAGGTTCGACCATCCACTTTCCCCGAGAACGGATTCGCGCTGGAAGTGGAAGATCTCGTGTAGGAGCGTGCGCCCGGCGTCCATTCCTCCGAGACGATCGGACACGAGAACGATCTTCCGGGTTCCGTCTGGCATCTGGATGTCAGCGCCAACCGTGTTGGACTTCGCCAGAGGATCGATCTTCCGAAGTTCTTCCAGCGTCATCACGTCGGCGCGACCGTCCTCGATCCACTTCGCCCCGGCGTCTCCCAGCGTTGTGCGCACGGACTCGACGACTTGCTCGCGCGTGATCGCGCCAGTTTCGGGAAGCATGCCAGGCTTCTGCGACGCCTTTCCCCGCGTTTCCTTCGCGCGCTTGATCTCCTCCTCAAGGTCGGCGAGATCCTTGTCGGCGCGCGTCACCTCATCGTCAGCTTGGCGGCGTGCTTCGTCGGGCGTCTCTGGTTCCTTTGCGGCCTTCGCCTGCCATTCATCAGATCGCGATTCGATCTCCGCGTCTGCCGCAGAGAATGGACGAGACTCGGGGGATGCGTTGCGGATGGCTTCGGCGCGGGCCTGGTCTGTGCTTGCAACTCCCACAGAGGCATCGACTTGTGCGCGCAGATCCACAGAACGGTCATTCACCATTCCTTCGATCATAGCCTGCGTGATTGCTTCAGAGCCTTCCGGACCCAACCGCTCGATCTTCGCCCCTGCGCTGGCGTCGTTCCATGCGGTCGCGATCGCGTCGAGGAACGCGTCCCCCGCTTCGTCTGCTGTTTCCATGCCGCGGGCGAGATCTCCGAATCTCCCCAGCACTGCAGCGATGGACTGCGGTGCGTCGCCAAGACGTTGCACTTCGGTCGTCATTGTGCGGACGCGCTCATCCACGTCAGTCAGGCGGGAAACGGGAATACCCTCCTCACGACTGCGAGCAAGCGTGTCGGCGATCGCTTCGACCGTCTGGCGGGCCACCGGTGAGGCGTCGATGCGGGTTGATGCCATCGCGGTTCCTTCGATCAGCGCGTCCGAGGCATCGTCGCCCAGGTCCACCAACCGAGAGAGATTCGCCTCTCCGATAACGCGCTTCGCGGCCGCGTCGCGCACGGCGAGCATTCCGGATTCTGAGATCCTTCCATCCGGACCCACGAACCGCGCGCGTTCCTCTGGGGCGAGGCCGTTGGTCCATGCCTTCTGCCAGTCATCTGCGGCGTATGCGGCGGCGTCACGCACATCGATGCGGTCCACGGTTGGCGCGTCAGCTGCGGCGGCTTCCTGGAAGGCCTGCGCGCCCGTGCGGCGTTCCTCTGGCGGAGCGATCAGAGCTCCCTGTTCTCCTTCCTTCGGTGCGACGCGCGCTTCCTTGGCGATCTCTGCGTAGATGTTCTTCCCCTGGCGACGCCAGAGCGCTTCTTGGATGGGGTTCACGATGCCAGCGCGGAGGACAGCGCCACCGGCCGCACCCATTCCAACATCGGTCGCGAACTGCTCAAGGCCGTACTCGCGTCCGAGTTGCGCCTGCCCTTCGGCGACGACAGGAGTCATCACCACGGCACCGGCCGCACCCTCGATCGCACCTTCTCCAGCACGGATCGCGGTGCGCGCCACAACGCGCCCCGTCCTGCTGGCGATGTTCGCCGTCTTCAAGAGGAGTTTGTTCGCGGTCTGGTTCAGTCCTGGGATAGGCATGAAGATCGTCGGATCTACGATGCCGCCAACGATGCCGCCCACCAGCCGCGTCGCTCCAGACGCCTTCTCTGCGCGCTTCTCGGCGTCCTGCACGGTGCGCGCCTTCTGGGTCCAGTAATTGACCTCGAATTCTGTCATCCCCTGGGATGGAACAGCAAACGTGACGCCATCCGCCTTCTGGCGCTCCTGGATCTCGGCTGGCGTCAGGCGCGGGAGATCGGGGACGTCTTGTCCTCCGAGCGCAATCGCGTCAACGAGAGGAGCGGCACCGAGTTCAACCGCCGCACGAGCAGCACCAGCGAATCCTGTGACCTCCTTCATGAAGTCGAACCCGTCGATTGTCTCCGGTTTCGGGACTTGGTACTCGTTTCCTTCTTCGAGATACCCCGGAAGCTGCGGCATGGTTTTCCCTTCGGTCAGCGCATCGTCTGGTAGCGTTTCCCTGCGTTCGCGATGGCGGACCAGGATAGCTCAAAAGGTACGAGTTTCCCTTCGTGAACGACGCGAACAGGAGCTCCCCTGAACATGAGCACGGCTCCTCGATCATTTGCACTGGTCGCCCAATAGGAGCCATCGAGTCCGTCGGCACGCGAGACGCCCGCTGGAAAGGCAAGCTCCTTTGGCGGTTTCGCGATCACCTCGTCGAGCCCGTCTTCGAGCATGGAGCGAAGCCCTTCGTCTGCGCCCATAGCACGAGGGATGCGTACCTGGGCGCGTCCGTCGGGAGCCTTCCCACCATCCAGGAAATCGTACTGCGAGCGGACCACTTCGTCGAATGCGCGCTGCGCCGCCCGACGCGGATCAAGCCCTTCGTTCATGAATGACACGGCGTACTTCGTGATGGCGGGCATGATGTTCTCTATGTACTTCGCGCCTTCGATGGAGTTCGTCTGTTTGAAGGAGGAGAAGAACGGAGCGAATGCACGCGAGACGGATTCCGTCGCCTGCTTCTTTTTCGTCTCGTTACCGACAACGATCTCATCCAGCGACTTCGAGGCGAGCATGCGCATGCGCGCTCGCGCTGATGCCGTCTTCGGATCGACGTTCATGCCTGCGAAGAGGAGTGCATCCGATGGCGCTTTCGGGGCGATCTCGAGGAGAGCGTCGTCGAAGTAGCTGCCATACTTGGCCTGCATCTTCTCGATTACAGGGATCCCGCCTCCCGTCGCTTGTGGGTTCATCCATGCGTCTGCCAGTACCTGGCGATCATCGTCGAACAGGACTGTGCGCTTTCCTTCGGGGACGTTCTCGCGCTGCCATGCAACAGCCGCGGCAAGTTGCTTTTCTGGATCAGCCGAGAGCGAGCGCACAGCTGGTTGCTGAAACGCTTGTGACATCGGGTCGCGTGATCGCTGTTCGAGGATGTTCCTCTTAGCGTTCTCGGCCGCGTTCACGCGCTGCATGTCGGCAGCGAGGTTCGGATCTCCTGAGCGGCCAGCCTTCGGGCGAAGAGCGTCGATTTGCCGATCCATCTCGGAGATGGTCATTCCACCCATCTGCGTTGACAGATTCCGGATGTCGTCGAACGGCTTGATGTTCTGCTGGTACCAGTTGCTAGCCTTCGTCTCATTCCCGGCGAACGCAGCAAGAACCGTCTGCTGCGACGGTGATCCTGGGACAGGAAGTCCATTCGTCTGTGCGGCGTCGGCGTTGCGCTTCCAGGTGTCGAGGTACTGGAGATTGGCGGTAGCGAGTTCCTGTTGCATCCGCAGAGCGGTTCCGACGAGCTTGTCGCGGTCGTCTGCGGTTGCGGCCTGCCACCATTCGGGGATCTGGTTTGGGGAAATCTTCATTTCTCCCTGAGCGGACTTGAAGCGATCGCGCTCGGCCTTCACCTTCGCGACGTACGCCTTTGTCTCCTTGAAGTTCGTAACTCCGCCAGCCTTGTCCACGGCACCAGGACCAGCGTTGTACGCGGCAAGCGCCTTCGCTTCGTTTCCTCCGTACCGCTTAAGCATCTTCGCGAGGTACTTCGCCCCGCCGAGAACGTTCTGCTCTGGCTTGGTCGGATCGACGCCGAGTTCCCGAGCGGTGTCTGGCATGAGTTGCATCAGCCCGAGCGCGCCCTTCGCGGACGACTTCCCTATATCTCCGCCGGATTCGACCGACATTACCGCTTCGATCAAGCTCGGATCGACACCGGTCTCCTGTGACGCCTGCTGGATCTCGACAGACCACCGGCCATTCCCTGGACGCGTGATCTTCTTCTTTCCAGCCATCTCACGGCGCATGCCCGAGATGATGTCGAGGAACTTGTCAGGCCCTTCCGCCTGGATGATACGCGTTCCGGATCGGATGACGGATTCCGAAAGCATCTTCTCGCCGAGCTTCGCTTTCGTCTCCGGATCGAGCGACAGGGCGGAGAGCGATGTTCTGATGTTGTGGGCGGCAGCAAGGAACGAGTCATCGACCATGTTCGGCGGAGCGTCCTGGATCGCGATCTGTTGCGAGTCGTTCGCCTCGTTGAACTGGCGAATGCCCCACTGCGTGCGGTACTGGTCGTCATTCTCGACTGCGGTGCGCTCGGCGGAAGCCCATGCAGAACGGATATTCGCCTCGGCGTACCTTCGTGCATCCTCGGACGGAGCGCCCTTCAAAGCAGTCTCCATCCACGTCTCACCCTGCTGTCGGATCGCCGTGGACGACGTGATCTGTCCTTGCTGGCGGTTGCGCTGCGCCTCATTCACGGCCTGCACAACAGCAAGTTGCGCATCCGCGAAAGTGCGCGACGCCCACGAACGGTTCGAGAAGTCGATGTCCTCGAGACGGCGGTCTTCGGCCTGCTTGCGGAATCTTTCATCCTCGGCGATTCGGTCCCGCGAAACACTGACTCCGACCTGGGCAATCTTCTCGACCGCCCCGGCGACTCCTTGCAGAGAACGTCCTTCGAGTCCGCCCGCGCTGGAAGGTGCGATATTGAGGGATCCGGACGGGGTGATCTGGCTTTGGTAGAGAGGAATCGCAGGCATCAGAGCTTCCACCATGGATTGAGGACGCTTTCGGCTTCTTTTGCCCCCTTGAATGCTCCAGGAATCGCGCTCGACCGCATCACGCCAGCGCCGCGAGCTCCAAAGGTTCCGCCTGCCGATGTATACCCGAGGTACCCTTGCGCTGGGGCCATGAGCATCGCCGTCCCGATCGTCTGCTTGGCCGCTTTCCGCGCCTGCTTGGATTCCCATCGCGCCATCTCGGATTCGCCCATGAGTTCCGTCTTCTTGACGTCGCCCTCGTACCGAAGCGAGAGCGCATCAAGAACGGATTGAGTCCCGGACTGGCTCGCGATGTCGAGCATCGTTCCGCTCGCCCCGAACCCTGATTGCGCGATCGCTGCGCGCTGCTCGCCAAGCACCTGTCCCGCTTGCCGCTGCTGTTGCCCGATGCGGGCGTTTGTCTGCTGTTCGACCATCCCGGCATTGCGTTCGGCGAGTCTGGCGCGGTAGTCGGCTTGTGCTGCCTGGGCCTCAAGCGTCTTCGCTTCGCCCATCGCTCCGAGGATCGTGGATCCTGCGGAGGTTGCCGCCACAACAGCTGGAAGTGCAGCCATCAGATCACCCGCGCGAAAAGGATGTGATCGCGGCCGTCAGGGGAGAACGCCCGCATCAAGCCCTCGCGCTGGAATCCGAGCATCTCGGCCCAGCGAATCCCCTCCTGGAAAGATA